>Ga0070710_10000368_pt1 | contig 21127 bp, 24 predicted proteins | sample LARL52metaG_FD_65454 | JGI IMG/M metagenome (GOLD analysis project Ga0070710, IMG submission 65454) | Corn, switchgrass and miscanthus rhizosphere microbial communities from Kellogg Biological Station, Michigan, USA - LAR L5-2 metaG | ecosystem: Host-associated > Plants > Roots > Rhizosphere ...
GGCCGTTCTGGCCGTGTCCGCCGCGACCGTCAGCTCGGCCTTGCTCGCCTTGAGCGGTTGCGCCTCCACCGCGGCCGCCGCCTCGGTGATCGCCCGCACCTGTCCCGGCAACGTGCACGACACATCCGGTGAGTGCAGCCCCTTGTGCCCCTCGGTGGCCTCGTTGTCGGCCGCCTTCACCTGGTCGAGGAAGCGCGTGCCGTTGACGACCGGCACCGCCAGCCCGTCGGCGATGAGTGCCGCGTTGACCAGCTTTCCATCCATTGTGGACAGTGCGGCGAGCTGACCCTCCCGCACCACCGTGACGGCGGTACCTTCCGGCAGCAGCTCGGTGAGCCGTTTCTGGGACTCGTTGTGCAGGCAATCGTCCGCGGCCGGCGCGTCCACGTTCACGAGCCGCATCGCCGTGACGCGATCACCCTCGCGCACCTCGACCGTCTCCGCGTCGACCACGCGCACAACATGACTGACCGCCACCGGCTCGGGGCGGTCCACGACCGTCACGACGTAGGCGCTGCCCGCGGCACCGGCCAGAACCGCGGCGGCCATGACGTACACATTCGGGAGCATCTCGATCCCCCTAACGCCGATCCACTGAGCTGATCGGAGCAGCGGGCTTCGGTGTTACTCCACGCGTTCGCGGATTTACCGTCGGCTAACCAGCGCGACCTACGTTCACGCACGTGCTGATCAAACTGGGAATCGTCACGACCGGCGTTGCCCTGCTCCTCGGGGGTACCGCACAAGCAGCAGAACAGACCCCGCCGACCTGCCCGAGCGCGGTGCAGATCGGCTCGACCGGTGTCGTCAGGCTCGGCGCCACGACCACGGCCACCATCACGCAGTTCGAGGGATGCGGCGCCAAGTTCGGCCACATCCACGTGCAGTCGTCGAGCACGTTCCGCGCGTCGATCAAGCTCAATGGCGGCGGCTCGTTCACGCCGCCCACGCAGGGCGCGCCCAACCAGCGTGACGTGTGGACGTCCAGCAGGACGCTGAACGACAAGTGCACCATCGCCGTCGGCACGGTGGAGATCGGCGAAACCCAGCTGACGGGGAGCAGCGGCTCCTCCTGCTGACCGGACGTCAGGCGGCGGGAGCCTCCCGCCGCCTGGCAAAGGCGAACGCCAGCGTCCGCACCCATACCGGCTGCGACTTCCTCCAGGTCGCCCAGATCCTGCGCTGAGTCCTCCGTCCGGGAAAGCCGATCACTTGATCTGCATCCCGGAAATCATGCGGGACACCACAAGTCGCTGGATCTCGGAGGTTCCCTCGACGGGGTGATGTCCTTCGTCTGTCAGGATCTGTTCGACCCACGCGAGAAACCTGGGCAGCACCTTGTCGGAGCTGTAGCAGTCCCGCTCGGTGCCGACCACCTGCCGCATGACCTCGTCCACGAGTTCGAGGTACCTGCTGATCGCGTCCACCGCGCCTCCGCAGGATGACCACGCGCGCGATCGGCCTGGTCGGTGTTGACTGGAAACTGGGTCCTGCGCCTTGATCTCATGGGGCCAAATTCGGCGGCATCGCCTGATGCGGCCAGTTCGAATTCTCTGTGGGCGGCGAGTTCCAGGTTCACGGACAGTAGTCGGTGATTATGGCGGAAACCCGCTAGCCTTTCGCCTGAAATTCGCTAATATCGCGGCGTGTCACACGACAGTCGCGCTATCGTCCAGGCCGCATGGCAGGCATTCGCCAGCCACGACGCCGACCGGATCGCCGCGGTCTTCACCGAGGACGCCGAATGGTTCGCTCCGCCGGGGAACGCCACCGCGATCGCGCTGGATGCCCCGAGCCACATGGTCGGCAAGAAAGCGATCACGCGCTTCCTCGCCGAAGACTTCCCCCGGTTGTTCGTGCGGGACGTCGCGGTCACGTTTCACGGCCTCCACGCCGACGGTCAGCGGGTGGTCGTCGAGGAAACCATGACGGCGACGCTGGCCAACGGCAATCACTACACCAACGACTACTGCTTCGTCTTCGAGCTCCGCGACGGCCTCATCCACCGGGTCCGCGAGTACATGGACACGGCCCGCGGGCACCGCATGATCTTCGGGGAAGCCGCACCGGTCGTTTCCGGTCCGGAGAAGCCGGCTGCCCCGGCAGACAGTTCAACCATCGGCAAACCGCAACTCTGAGTTACCGCTGGCGGCCAGTTGCCTCTTCGTCAACTGGCCGCCAGTGGGGAATTCCGACTGGCCGCTAACAGTTCCTGTAGGCAACCGCAGGCGTGTTCAGAGCGTCAGTATCGCCCGCGCCACTCTGGGTCCTGGAGAGACAAAAATGTGACCCACTTTCCGGCGTCTCCGGAGAGTGTTCCGTTTCGGTGACGGGGTCTTCAAGCCTCGCAAGACCCCGTCCAGTCAGACGGCCCGAGATGGTCAGCTCACTTGATCTGCATCCCGGAAATCATGCGGGACACCACAAGTCGCTGGATCTCGCTGGTGCCTTCGAAGATGGTGAAGATCTTCGAGTCGCGGTGCATCCGTTCCACGGGGTGCTCCCGCGTGTACCCGGCGCCACCGAGGATGTGGATGGCCCGTTCCGTGGCCCACACCGACACCTCGGACGCCTTGAGCTTCGACATCGAGCCCTCGCCGGCGGTGAACGGCACGTTGTTGCGGCCCATCCACGCCGCCCGCCACACCAGCAGTCGTGCCGCGTCGATCTCCATGCGCATGTTCGCGAGGTCGAAGGCGATCGACTGGTTCTCGATGATCTTCCGGCCGAACGCCTCGCGGTCCTTGGCGTAGTCCAGGGCGTACTCGTAGGCGGCGCGTGCGACGCCTACGGCCATCGCGCCGACGGTCGGGCGGGTGGTCTCGAAGGTGGCCATCGCGGCCTGGCCGCCTGCCTTCTTGCCCTCGCGGGCTCGTGCCAGGCGTGCTTCGAGGCGTTCGCGGCCGCCCAGCACGCAGCGGCCGGGTACGCGGACGTCGTCGAAGAACACGTCCGCGGTGTGCGAGGCGCGCATGCCGTGCTTCTTGATCTTGCCCGGTGACGACAGGCCCGGTGTGCCGGGCGGGATGATGAAGCCTGCCTGGCCGCGTGAGCCGAGCGTCGGGTCGACCACGGCGGTGACGACGTGGACGTTCGCGATGCCGCCGTTGGTGGCCCAGGCCTTCTGACCGTTGATGACCCACTCGTCGGTGGCCTCGTCGTAGCGCGCCCGCGTGCGGTAGCCCGCCACGTCGGAGCCGGCCTGGGGTTCGGAGGCGCAGAACGCCGCCAGCTTCGGCTCGTTCTCGTCGCCGAAGCACTCCGGCACCCACTCGGCCAGCTGCTCGGGCTCGCCGGACGCGAAGATGCCCGCGACGGCCAGGCCGGTGCCCATCAGCGCGAGGGCGATGCCGGCGTCACCCCAGAACAGCTCTTCGGTCGCGATCGGCAGCGAGAGGCCGATCGGGTCGGCGAACCAGGTCGCGAGGGCCTCGAAGCCGTAGAGGCCGATCTTCGCGGCCTCCTGGATGACCGGCCACGGCGTCTCCTCGCGCTCGTCCCACTCGGAGGCCGCCGGCCTGATCACGTCACGAGCGAAACCGTGCACCCAGTCGCGCAGGTCGGTCTGGTCTTCGTTCAGTTCGAGCGAGAAGCCACCCACTGCAAAAACCTCTCCGTCAGGCCTTCGGGATGTTGAACAGGCTCATGAACCCGGCCGCGAACCCCAGGTCGCCCTTCACCTTCAGCTTGCCCGTCATGAAGAGCACGGGGGCGGAGGCGTTCCCGGTCGCGAGCTTCAGGAAGTCGGCGGGCGTCAGCGTCACGACGGCACGGGCCTCGCGCGTCACGCCCTTGTTGATGACGCACGTGGCGTCTTCGATGATGGCCTCGTAGGCGTCTTCGAGCACGTGGAAGTGCACGACGGCACGGGTGGCGCCGGCCCGGTCCGCGCGGAAGTGGACCTCCATGCGGCGGAACACCTCGTCGAGCACCCGCACCCGCAGTGCCGGGTCCGAGACGACGGCCTCGATCTGGTCCTTCGAGGCGCGCGAGATGATGCGGGCGAAGTTGGACGGGTCCATCTTCGCCAGGTCGAGGTCGGCACCGCCGTCCGCCAACTTGCCCAGGGCGTTCAGCAACGCGGCGAAGTCGGCCTTGCCCAGCTTCTTCGGGTCGACGCCGCGGGCGATGACGTCGATGTTCACGTCGGCCAGCGCGGGATCGTCCGGGGAGATCTGCTGCAACGTGCTGATCAGCTCGGTCGGGCTGAGCTTCGCGATCGCCTCGGTGGTGAGGTCGAGCGTCATGGACACACCTCCTGGTACCTACTGGCGAGTAAGACTACTGGCGAGTAGGTATTGTGGCAACCCGATCGGATAATCTTGTTCCTCCGAACCGAGGGGGTGTGATGCGCACAGAAGGTCGAGCCAAGCGCTTGCCACGCGCAGTGCGCGAGCGGCAGATCATGGATGCCGCCGTCGACGTGTTCTCGCGGCTCGGCTTCCACGCGGCCTCGATGGACGAGATCTCCGAGGTCGCCGGCATCTCCAAGCCGATGCTCTACGCCTACCTCGGGTCGAAGGAAGAGCTGTTCGCGATCTGCATCCGGCGTGAGGCCACGCGGATGATGGAGGCCATCGCGTCCGGCGTCGAGCCCGACCAGGAACCCGACGTGCAGCTGTGGAGCGGGCTGCGGGCGTTCTTCGGGTTCGTCGGCGAGAACCGGGCCAGCTGGACGGTGCTGCACCGCCAGGCGTCGACCCAGGGCGGGCCGTTCGCGGTCGAGCTCACCGACATGCGCAGCCGCGCGGTGTCGCTGGTCGCGGCGCTGCTCACGCAGTCCACGAAGGCGCCCGCGACCAAGTTGGAGGCCGAGTCGCTGGCCGCCGCGCTGGTCGGCGCGGGTGAGTCGCTCGCGGAGTGGTGGCTCGATCACCCGGAGGAGCCCGCCGGCGTGGTCGCGGCGCGCCTCATGAACCTCGTCTGGATGGGCTTCGGCGACCTGGTCGAGGGCAACGTCTGGCATCCACCGTCACGGCGTTGAACTTCACGGGTTGAACTTCACCGGGCCGAGCCGAGCAGGTGGGGTCCTTTCCCCCACACGCCGAACTCCCAGCCGCCGGCGACCTCGAAGGCCGAGAATTCGACGCGGCCGGGGATGAGCAACGGCTTCTTGAACCGGACGTCCACCGTCACGGCCTCGGGCAGCCGGCCCTCCAGCGCGGCCACGCAGCGGGCCTTCGTCCACATCCCGTGCGCGATCGCCCGCTTGAACCCGAACAGCTTGGCGCTCAACGGGTACAGGTGGATCGGGTTCCGGTCGCCGGAGACCGCCGCGTACCGCCGTCCGATGTCCGCGGGCACCCGCCACACCGCCGACCCGACCGGCCGCCTCGGCTCCTCGCCACCGGAGGACCCGCCGCCGGTCCGCCGCAGGTAGGTCGACACGCCCTCCCACACCCCGGAAACCGACGTCACCACGTCGACCTGGACGCCCTGCGGATGCGGCCGGAGGTCACGCGCGGACACCGTGATCTCCAGCTGTTCGTCCAACGTCAGCGGACGCGACTGCGTGATCCGGTTCGCGATGTGCACCAGGCCGGGCAACGGGAACGGGAACCCCGAGCCGGTCATCAGCTTCATCTGCAGCGGAAAGCCCAGCACGTGCGGGTAGGTCAACGGCAACGCGTCGCACAACGCGAACCCGCACACCGCGTTGTAGGCCGTCAGATGTCTCAGCGACACGTCGACCGCAGTGGAAACGGGCTTCGCGGCAAGGGTGTCCCCGTGCCGGAACGTCGTGAGGGCGGCGCGCAACAACATCAGGCCCCCAGCAGCATCTGGCCGCACACCCGCACGACGTTGCCGTTCACGCCACCGGAGCCCGGCGCCGCGAACCACGCCACCGTCTCCGCCACGTCGACCGGCAGCCCGCCCTGCGACAGGCTGTTCATCCGCCGTCCGACCTCGCGCGTCACCAACGGCACGGCCGCCGTCATCTTGGTCTCGATGAACCCCGGCGCGACGGCGTTGATCGTGGCTCCGCGGGCGGCCATGACCGGTGCCAGACCGCGCACCATGCCGATCACGCCCGCCTTCGAGGTGGCGTAGTTGGTCTGGCCGACGTTGCCCGCGATGCCCGCGATCGACGACACGCCGACGATCCGGCCGCCGGCACGCAGCACGTCGCCTTCGAGCAGCGCCGCGTTGATCCGCTCCTGGCAGGCGAGGTTGACCTCCAGCACCGCGTCCCACAGCGAGGAGTCCATGCGTGCCAACGTCTTGTCACGCGTGATGCCCGCGTTGTGCACAACGATGTCAACACCGCCGTGCCGGTCCATCAGGTACGAGGTCAGCCGCGCGGGATCGCCGGTGATGTCGAGCTGCAACGCCGATCCGCCGACGGAGTTCGCGACCTTCGACAGCTCGTCGCCGGCCGCGGGAACGTCCAGGCAGACGACGTGCGCGCCGTCGCGGGCCAACGTCGTCGCGATCGCCGCACCGATGCCGCGTGAAGCACCCGTGACCAGCGCGACCTTGCCGTCCAGCGAGCCGGTGGCAGCGTTGCCGGAAACGTGGACGACCTGCCCGGACACGTAGGCCGATCGCCCGGACAGCAGGAACGTGAGCGTGGACTCGACGCCCTCCTCGGCGCCGTCCGCCACGTAGACCAGGTTCGCCGTGCCACCCCGGCGCAGCTCCTTGCCGACGGACCGCACGAAGCCTTCGAGAGCCCGCTGCGCCACGGAGTCCGGCGACCGTCCGATGACGATCACCCGGCCGCACGGCCCGAGCTGTGTGATCACCGGGTGGAAGAAGTCGTGCAGCTGCCGCAGGTCGCTCACCGACGTCACGTCGGACGCGTCGAACACCAACGCGCCATAGGGGGCGGACCCGGTTTCGAGCTGCTTCAGGAAGGGCAGCCGGGAGGCGCCGCCGACCAGCACCGGTGTGGCCAAGCCGGCGTCGCGGCGGAGTGGATGCGGGTTCGGCAGGCCGAGCCTGCGCACGAGCTGGCGCCCCAGCCCCGAAGAGGCGAACTTCTGGTACCTGTCCACGTCACACAACCTACTAGCTAGTAAGTCTACTCGCTAGTAGGTAGTATGCCGGTATGCGAGTAGCGATCATCGGCGGCAACCGCATCCCGTTCGCCCGCTCGAACGGCCCGTACGCCACCGCGTCGAACCAGGACATGTTCACCGCGGTGCTCGACGGTCTGGTCAGCCGCTTCGGCCTGCAGGGCGAGCGGCTCGGCGAGGTGGTCGCGGGCGCCGTGCTCAAGCACTCGCGCGACTTCAACCTCGTCCGCGAGTCGGTCCTGGGCAGCAAGCTCAGCCCGGAAACGCCCGCGTACGACCTCCAGCAGGCGTGCGGCACCGGCCTGCAGGCGATCATCGCGGTGGCCAACAAGATCGCGCTCGGCCAGATCGAGGCGGGCATCGCGGGCGGCGTCGACACCACCAGCGACGCCCCGATCGGCGTGAACGAGAACTTCCGCAAGCTCCTGCTGGAGTTCAACCGCACCCGCAAGGTCAGCCTGCTCACCAAGCTGCGTCCCAGCCACGTCGTGCCGCACCTGCCGCGCAACGGCGAACCGCGCACCGGCATGTCCATGGGTGAGCACGCGGCCATCACCGCCGCCCAGCACGGCATCACCCGCGAGGACCAGGACGAGCTCACCGCGCGCAGCCACCGCAACCTCGCCCGCGCCTACGACGAGGGCTTCTTCGACGACCTCGTCACCCCGTACCTGGGCCTGACCCGCGACCAGAACCTCCGCCCGGACAGCAGCGTCGAGAAGCTCGCGAAGCTCAAGCCCGTCTTCGGCGACACGATGACCGCCGGCAACTCGACCCCGCTCTCCGACGGTGCCTCCGCGGTCCTGCTGGCCACCGACGAGTGGGCGCGGGCCCGCAAGCTGCCCGTGCTGGCGTACCTGACGTTCGCCGAGACCGCCGCCGTCGACTACGTGCACGGCGACGAGGGCCTGCTCATGGCCCCGGTGCACGCCGCGCCGCGGATGCTCGGCAAGGCGGGCCTCAAGCTGCAGGAGTTCGACTTCTACGAGGTGCACGAGGCGTTCGCGTCGCAGGTGCTGGCCACGTTGAAGGCCTGGGAGCCCGACCTCGGCGAGATCGACCGCGCGAAGCTCAACGTCAACGGCTCCTCGCTCGCGGCGGGCCACCCGTTCGCCGCCACCGGCGCCCGGATCGTGGCGACGCTGGCCAAGCTGCTGCACCAGAAGGGCAGCGGCCGCGGGTTCGTGTCGATCTGCGCCGCCGGCGGTCAGGGCATCACGGCGATCCTGGAGCGATGAGTTCCGCTCAGTGCCGAAGTCAGACCATCCGAACCCTCACCGGAGTAAGGATGGCGACCATGACGCTGCAGGAAGTTCTGGAAACCCACCGCGAGACCGCGCCCAACGCCGTGGCACTCGTCGCTCGCGGCGACGACGTCGAGTTCGCGTCGGTCGGCGGCGAGACGCGGGAGTCGGTCTTCCTGATCGCCTCGCTGACCAAACCGATCATCGCGGCGGCGACGACGCTGCTGGTGCGCGACGGGAAGATCGCCCTCGACGACCCGATCGCGAACTGGCTGCCCGAACTCGCGCACCCGGTGGTCGTCCGCACTCCGGACGGCGACCTCGACGACGTCGTTCCCGCGACCAGGCCGATCACGGTCCGGCACCTGCAGGCTTCCCGGTCCGGTTGGGGCTTCACGGCGGACTTCTTCCTGCCGGCCACGAAGAAGCTCTTCGAACAGGCGCATCTGCACGGTCGTGCGGACCTGCCCACCCCCGAGGAGTGGCTGAAGCAGATCGCCGACGTGCCGCTGCTGCACCAGCCGGGCGAGGGCTGGCTCTACAACACGGGATCGGACGTCCTCGGCCTCCTGCTGCACCGCGCGACCGGTTCGCTCCCGGACTTCCTGGCCGAGCGCTTCTACGCACCGCTCGGCATGACGAACACCAGCTTCATCAGCGACACCCTGCCTTCCGGCGCGGGCGGCCTGAAGTCCACCGCCGACGACCTGCTGGCGTTCCACCGCCACCTGCTGACCGGCGACCTCCTGCCGGAGCTCGCGGTCGACACCACGTCCGCAGCGGAGCGCGAGGCGGCGCACATCTTCCTGGAGGGCCAGGGCTGGGGCTACGGCGGCAGCGTCGACATCGCCGAGATCGACCCGTGGAACGTCCCCGGCCGCTACGGCTGGGTCGGTGGCTCCGGCACCGCCGCCCACGTCGTCCCGTCGCGGAACCTGATCACGATCCTGCTCACCCGCACCGCCATGACGAGCCCTGCCCCGACGGCCGTCATGCGTGATTTCTGGCGGACCGCGATGCACACTTTCTGAACCGTGAAGTCGCGGTGCCGGGGTTGGGGGACGAATGCTGCAGGTCGATCCCGAGCAGGATCCGGTGCTGGCTCGCGCACTCGTCGCCACCCTGCGCGACGAGTGGCGACCGGCCGCTGACGCCATGGCGGCAGCCCGCGACTGGGACCGCCGCGCCTACCTGCTGCTGACGCTGGCCGCCGCGGCCGCCCGCCGTGACGCCTGGCTCAAGAAGTGGCTGGAATCCCGTCCTGGCGACCGTGATGCGGCCGCCGTCCACGCGGCGGTGGAAACCCTGCAGGCCAGTTAGCGGACTGACTAGTCCAGCAACGACCAGGCGGCCGTGCACGACGCCGAAACGGTGATCTGCTGCGCCTTGAGGTTCAGCTGGTCCACCATCCCCGCAGGCCCGGCCATCTCGAACGACGCCGCGGCGCTCATCCGCGGCGAGTAGCCCGCACCGCCGTCGGTGTCGCCGATCCGCAGCAACGGCCCGAGCCGCCGCCCCAGCGCCGATGCGTAGCCCTCGGCGCGACGGAGCGCGTCCGCCACGGCCTCCTTCTGCGCCTCGCGGATGGCTTCGGCGTCGTCGACGAGCGTCCACGACGGGCCGTTGATCCACGACGGCTCGGCCTGGACGAGGTCGGCGAGCAGCCCGTCGAGCTTGTCGAGGTCGGACACCCAGATCACGTACTGCTGCTGCGCGCGGCTGCCGACGCGTTGGTTGTTGTCCCAGTTGTCGTGCACGGACAGCTCCCGTGAGCGCACCTCGAAGTCTTCGAGCAGCGGTTCGACGGCGGAAATGCGCTGGTTGAGCATGCTCACCGCCTCGGAGCGCTCGGCGCCGAGCGCCTCGAACGTCACGTCCACCTGGGCGCGGTCGGCGGTGCGCTCGACCTCACCGGTCCCCTTGGTCACGACTTCAGCCACGCCGCCCAGCCAACCGGTGCCCAGGTCCATCCGCAACTATTCGCCTGTATTGCATGAACACTAGAAAGCTGAATACACGCCTCGCCAAGCGCACGCGGGGAGCTTTCGTACGCTCCTGGCGCACGAAGGGGCCCCGCGTGCCGCGAAGTGAGCGGTGTCTGCGTGTCTCTAGAGGGAGCCCTAGAAACGCCGATACGGTGCGAGCCATGGACCCGGTGCGCAACCCGTTCGCTCCCGGTGCAGGCCAGCGGCCTCCTGAGCTCGCCGGCCGGGACAAGGAAGTCGGAGCGTTCGAGGTGGTGCTCGAACGCGTGGCCCGCGGCCGTCCCGAACGCAGCCTGGTGCTGACCGGGTTGCGCGGCGTCGGCAAGACGGTGCTGCTCGGCGAGCTGCGGTCCATGGCGGTCAAACGCGGCTGGGGTGCGGGGAAGGTCGAGGCTCGGCCGGACGCCGACCTGCGACGACCGCTCTCGGCGGCGCTGCACCGGGCGGTCCGCGACCTGGCGGTCCGCCACCGCGCGCCGGACCGGGTCGAGGCCATCCTCGGCATCCTCAAGGCGTTCGCGCTCCGGGCCGCACCGGACGGTGCCAAGCTGCGCGACCGCTGGCAGCCCGGCATCGACGTGCCCGCCGCCCAGGGCAGGGCCGACTCCGGTGACATCGAGATCGACCTGGTCGAGCTGTTCACCGACGTCGCCGAGCTCGCGCAGGACGTCGGCACGGGCGTCGCGCTGCTCATCGACGAGATGCAGGACCTCAAGCCGGACGACATCAGCGCGTTGTGCGCGGCGTGTCACGAGCTCTCGCAGCTCGGCGCACCTCTCGTGGTGGTCGGCGCGGGGCTGCCGCACCTGCCCGCGGTGCTCAGCGCCGGCAAGTCGTACTCGGAGCGGCTCTTCCGGTACGTGCGGATCGACCGGCTCAGTCGCGAGGACGCCGACCGCGCGGTGCTCGCCCCGGTCGAACGGGAGGACGCGGGCATCACGGACGAGGCGCTGGACGCGTTGTTCGACGCGAGCGGGGGCTACCCGTACTTCATCCAGGCCTACGGCAAGGCCGCCTGGGACGCCGCGCCGGCGGACCCGATCAGCGCGCTGGACGTCTCCGTGGCTGCTCCGGAGGCTGACGCGGAGCTGGCCGTGGGCTTCTTCGGCTCCCGATACGAGCGTGCGACGCCCGCCGAACGCGAGTATCTCCGGGCGATGGCCGAGTTGACCGACGGAAAGGACGCGGGCGTCAACACCGCCCAGGTGGCCGACCACCTGGGTCGCAAGCCCTCGTCGCTGTCGCCCGCGCGGGACTCGCTCATCAAGAAAGGCCTGGTCTACAGCGCGGAACGGGGTCAGATCGCCTTCACCGTGCCGCACTTCGGGCGGTTCCTGCTCGGCCGCGAGGAGTGATCCGGGTCGCCCAGCGTTGTCCGGCCGTTCACGTTGTCTACCGATGATTCATCGGCGTGTGCCCCAACTCACCGGATAATCGCGTGCGTTCATGGGTAGCAGGGTGCATACTTGAGTTACCAACCGAACAGACCTCCGAGAGGGAAGTGCAGACCCCGATGAACTTCGCAGCGAAGCTCCGCGCCCGTCGTGCCGAGGCGCGCAACCGGAAGGCCGTGGCTCGCGCGATCGACATGGCCACCACGCCGGCCATGCGTCACGAGCTGATGGCCATCGCCCAGGCTCAGGTCACCACCCTGCGCTGACTTCACGACCCGGCACTCGCACGGCGCCTCGTCGCGAGTGCCTCCCCAACGGGAACCCCTGGAGCACCTCCCGCGCTCCAGGGGTTTCATTCTGTTAAACGTGATCCGCGCCACAGTATGATGGCGTTGTAACAGTGCACGTCGGTCCGCCGATGTCACGGTTGACCTCGCGGTGCTGTCGGACCCCCGACCTGGCAGCACCGCGAGGTTTCTTGTTTGCTGGGGACATGGAGATCGCCGTGCTCGGCACCGGCCTCATGGGTGCCCCCGTCGCAGCCAACCTCGTCGCCGCCGGACACGGCGTCCGGGTCTGGAATCGCACGCGCGCCAAAGCCGAACCCCTCGCCGCTCAGGGCGCGGTCGTCGCCGACACACCCGCTCAGGCCGTCGAAGGCGTCGAGATCGTGCTGACGCTGCTCAACGACGGCGCCGCGGTCACTGCCGCCATGCAGGCCGCCAAGGAGTCGCTGCCGCACGACGCCGTCTGGATCCAGTCCTCCACGGTCGGGATCGGCTCCACCGAGGACCACATCGCGCTCGCCCGTTCCCTCGGCATCGAGTTCGTCGACGCGCCCGTCCTCGGCAGCACCAAGCCCGCGGCGGAGGGCAAGCTCGTCGTGCTGGCTTCGGGTGCCGAGGAACTGCGCGAGCGCGTGCAGCCGGTGTTCGACGTGATCGGCGCCCGCACGATGTGGGTCGGTGAAGCCGGGGCGTCCTCGCGGTTGAAGCTGGTCGCCAACAGCTGGGTGCTCGCGCTGACCGCGGCCGTCGGCGAGGCCGTGGCGCTGGCCGAGGCGTCCGGGCTCGACCCGAAGCTGTTCCTCGAAGCCGTTTCCGGCGGTGCGATGGACTGCGCGTACCTGCAGATGAAGGGCAACGCGATCATCGAGCGGTCCTTCCCGCCCGCGTTCACGGTGGAGAACGCGCTGAAGGACGCGTTGCTCGTCAACGAAGCCGCCGTGCGCGGCAACGTGCACCTCGACGTCGCGCAGGCGTCCGCCGCACGGCTGAACCGCGCGGTCACCAAAGGCCACGGCGACGAGGACATGGCCGCGTCCTACTACGCCAGCTTCGAATAGCGACGATCGGCCGGTCCGGCGGAGCGTGCGGACTCACTAACTTGGCTCGGTGAACAGACTCGTACGCTCCCTGCTGGCGTTCGGCCTGGCATCGGCGCAGGTCCTGGCCGTCGTCTCGGTCGTCAACGCCGCTCCGGACATCAAGGACCGGATCGCCGCGCTGCCCGGCGTCCGGATCATCAGCGAAGGAACGTCCGGCGCCGCGCGGACGTTCGTGCTCGGCATCCAGCAGCCCGAGGACCACCGCAGGCCGCGCGGCCCGCAGTTCGAACAGCGGATCTCGTTGCTGCACAAGGACGACTCGAAGCCGATGGTGCTGCACACCACCGGCTACCACCTGCCCGGCTCCATCAGCCCGTCCGAACCGGCCCGGCTCGTCGACGGCAACCAGATCAGCGTGGAGCAGCGGTTCTTCCCGCCGTCCCGGCCGTCACCGGCGGACTGGGACGACCTGAACATCTGGCAGGCGGCCGGCGACCACCACCGGATCGTGCAGGAGTTCAAGAAGATCTACCGCGGTCGTTGGCTCTCGACAGGTGCCAGCAAGGGCGGCATGACGTCGGTCTACCACCGCCGGTTCTTCCCGCACGACGTCGACGCGACCATCGCCTACGTGGCACCGAACGACGTGGTGAACGACCAGGACTCCTACGGCGAGTTCATCCGCAACGTCGGCAACGACCCGGCCTGCAACCGGCGTCTCGAAGGCGTGCAGCGGCAGATCCTGCAGAACCGGGACGCGATCGTGGCCCGGCTGGAGGCGCAGGGCTACACGTACCGGCAGTTCGGCGGCGCGCAGCGGGCCTTGGAGATCCTGGTGCTGGACACGCCGTTCACCTTCTGGCAGTACGGCACCCAGGACCAGTGCGCGCTGGTGCCCGGTTCCGCTGCCTCGGTGGACGACCTGTGGACGTTCATCGACAAGACCGCAGGCTGGGACTTCTACACCGACGCGGGCATCGCGCCCTACGAGACCTACTACTACCAGGCGGGCACGCAGCTCGGCTGGCCGGAAGCCGACGAGTCCGCGGTGCGGGACCTGTTGCGCTACCCCGGTTCCAGCGTGCCGCGCACCATGGTGCCCGACTCGATCAGGTTCCCGCGCTTCGACAAGCACGCGATGAAGGACATCGACCGGTGGGTGCGCTACGAGGGTTCGCGGCTGTTGTTCGTCTATGGGCAGAACGACCCGTGGAGCGCCGAGCCGTTCCGCCTCGGGCCGGGCACGCGTGACTCGCTGGCGTTCGTCGTGCCGGGCGGCAACCACGGCTCGAACATCGCCCGGTTGCCGGAGAAGGAACGTGGTGCGGCGACCGCGGCCATGCTGCGCTGGGCCGGTGTTTCCGCGACTGCCGCCGGGACGTCGGCCGTCGACGAGGGACCGGACTCGCTGGACGCGCTGCGGGCGCGGCGGGGCTGAGGCAGGCTGAGGGGCGTGAAGCCGTTGCTCGTCGTCGATGCCGCCAACGTCGTGGGTTCGGTGCCCGACGGGTGGTGGCGTGACCGGGCGGGCGCGGCCGAACGCCTCCGCGACGCGCTGCTGGGCCGGGACGAGGAGGTCGTCCTGGTGGTGGAGGGCAAGGCGCGCAACGTGTCCAGCATCGACGGCGTCCGCGTGGTCGCGGCCTCCGGCGATGGCGACGACAAGATCGTCGAGGTGGTGCGGGCCGAGGGCGCCGGCCGTTCGGTGACCGTGGTGACCGCCGATCGCGAGCTGCGGCGACGGGTGACGGCGCTGGGTGCCGAGGTGGCCGGACCCACCTCGGTGCCGCGCCGTTAGAGGTTGAACAGCTCTTCGAGGACCTGGGCGACGCCGTCCTCGGTGTTCGGCGGCGCGTGGTTGCTGCACGCCTGTTTGACGAGCGGGTGCGCGTTGCCCATCGCGTAGGCGGTGCCTGCCCAGCCGAGCACCGACAGGTCGTTCGGCATGTCCCCGAACGCGATCACCTCTTCACTGCTGATTCCCCTTGTGCGGCAGAGGGATTCGAGCGTCGCGGCCTTCGACACACCGGGCGGGCTGATCTCCAGCAGACCCGTGCCGCCGGAGTGCGTGACCGTGACGTGCTGCCCGACCGCCTCCCTGGCGATCTCCATCATGTGGTCGCTCTCGCGCTCCGGCGCCCACGCCAGCATCTGCACGACCTGGTGCGCCTCCTCGAAGACGTGGTCGAGCAGTTCGAGTGTCCGATGTGGATTCTTCGGCCCGAAGCCCTGGAAACCGGGTTCCGACAACACCTCCAGTCCGGTCTCGACCGCTATGCCGACGTCCGGGATCACCAGCGCCAGCGCCTCGGCCACCTTCCGCACCACGTCGAACGGCACTGTCTGCGCGTGCGTGACCTCCCGGTTCGTCAGGTCGTAGATCATGGCGCCGTTCGCGCAGATCGCCGTGCCGGTGAGCGCGAGGTCCTGCACGAACCGCGGCGGCCGCGCCGTGACGACCACGACGTCCGCGTCGACGGCGTCGAGCGCGGCACGGGTGCGATCGCTCAGCACCCCACCGGGTTGCAGCAGCGTGCCGTCGAGGTCGGTCGCGACCAGTCTGATCATCGGCCGATTATCGGGCAGGACCTTCGCGCGTACGAACGACTTTGCTCGGTCTGGCCGTCCTGGCCGGGGCGACCCGGGGTCTCGAATGTCCGTGCGGTTGCAATCAACGGGAGCGGTTGTCCGGTTCCTCCTGCCTGGAAACCCTTCGAGATACCGGCTCTGGCGAATGCCGATGCGTTGCCCGCCGACACCTTCGGGTGAAGAAACCGGAAAGGTGTTTCTGTCTACTTGCGACGGTGGCTGTCGACGCTAGTGTGACGGCACTCGACTCACCGCGTGCATTCCTGTCCAGACAAGGGCGGGGTGCCATCTCAGCGGTCTCTCATCTGAAAGAAACGGAGAAGTTCCATGTTCGATTTGGGCGCCCTGCGTCGGTCCGTCCTCGGTACCGTGGCAGCCACCATCGCGGTTGGTTCCGTTCTGGCATCGTCCGCCGGCGCCTTCGCGGGTGAGAGCGAGATGAGGGCGTCTGACTTCGGTCAGGTCGCCGCCGCTCCGGTGGAGAACAACGGGTCGATCGACGGTCTCGTCACCACGGTCGGTGCGCCGCTGGTCAACGTGAACATCCCCCTGCTCGGCCCCGTGGCAGCAGGGTGGCGTCGCCGGCTCGGACTACAACGCCTGCAACAACGCCTCGGTCTTCCAGCAGGACGCGCCGGTGGCCGGCAACCTCGTCGGCACGGAGCGGAGCTGGGCGGACCAGCCGACGGGCTTCGGTCAGACCGCTGCCGCTCCGGTGCAGAACAACGGGTCGATCAACGGCCTCGTCACCACGGCCGGTGCGCCGCTGGTCAACGTCAACGTCCCGTGCCCCGCTCCGTGGCAGCAGGGTGGCCTGTTCGGCTCTGACTACAACGCCTGCAGCAACGCTCCGGTCTACCAGGAGGACGCGGTCGTCAAGGGCAGCCTGGTCGGCTGACACGGCTCGGTCTGCCAACACCGAAGCCACTTCCTGAAAGTGACGGGGTGGATGTCGCCGCCTAGGGTTCGGGCGACATCCACCCTTTTCCGTCAGACGTTGTTGCGCTTGCCGGAAATGCTGAAAAGTTCGCTGATTTCCTTTGACCTCGGGATCGGTCGGGTCTTCGGGGCCGCCTGCCTGAAACTCCGTTGTTCGGGCAGGCAGACGCACGGCCTCCACGAGCGGAACGAGGAAGCCCTGTTCGCTGCCACGGCAACCCAGGGCTTCTTCAGCTTCTCTTCTCGCTCATCGGGCAAGATCGCCCATGACCCATCGAATTGACGGCATGCCACTGCCGGTGTGGCTGCCCGAGTCCGGTTCCGGCCCCGGCATCGTCCTGGTCCAGGAGATCTTCGGGCTGGACGGCTACCTGCGAGGTGTCGCGGAGAAGCTCGCGGCCCTCGGCTACGTCGTGGCCGTGCCCGAGCTGTTCCACCGCTTCCAGCCGGGCTGGGTGGGGGAGCACGACGAGGCGGGCATCCAGAAGTCGATGGAGGTCGTCGGCAACCTCGACTTCCCGCTGGCCGTGCGGGACGTCACCGCGTCGGTCGAGCACCTGCGGGGCCTGCCGGAGGTGACCGGTGGTGTCGGCGTGCTCGGCTTCTGCCTCGGCGGCACCCTGGCCTACTCGGCCGCCGTCGCCGCCGACCCGGACACCGCCGTGTCGTTCTACGGCTCGGGCGTCCCCGACCAGATCGGCACGCTGGACCAGGTGTCCTGCCCGATCCTGTTCCTCTTCGGCACCGAGGACCCGTACCTCCCCGGCCACCAGAAGGTCGTGGACGCGGCGGAAGGCCACCCCGGCGCCGAGATCCACCTGGAGGCCGCGGGCCACGCGTTCCTCAACCACCTCGGCCCCTGGTACGACGAGGAAGCCGCCCACCGCGCCTGGGACGTGACCACGGCGTTCCTCGCCCGCACCCTGCCGGTCTAGGAGATGCACGGCACCGCGAGCTGCTGCGAGAAGAACCTCTCCAGCGGCTTGCGGTGCAGCCGGCGTTCCACGGCGATCAGCTCGTTCTTCCGGTAGTGGCTGATCTGCGTGCTGGTGACGACGAACCCGTTGCGCTCGGTCGTGGGCATCTCGTCGTAGAGGATCGCGTGCTGTCCTTGCGGCACAACGACATCCGCCAGTCCCTCGGGAATCTGCCGCGCCCGGCCGGCGATCGTCGCGGCCAGCGAGTCCGGCCGGTTCCTGAGCTTGCGGTGCGGCCACGGCACCCCGTGGTGCTCGGCCTCCAACGTCCGGTGCAACGCCCGCGCGGAGTGCCTGATGGCCTTGATCGAGTCGCCGGTGATGACGTGCGCGTCGGGCAGGTCGAGGCTCGTGTCCCGCCGGAACCCGGCACACACGATCACCTTGTCGTACCGCAGCTCCCCGGTGCCGTCGATGGCGACCGCGAACTCGTTGCCCTGCTTGACGATCCGCTGCACCGCCCGCCCCACCGTGTGCGTGAGCCGCGCCGTGGCCGCGATGTTGTCGGCCGTCTCGAAAGCACTGCGCCCGCGTCCGATGATCAGCACCCGCTTCCCCGCGTACAGGGTCGGATCCGTGTCGGCGCTCGCGTAGGTGTCCGCGTGCTCGATCCCGGGAATGCTCGGCACGTGCGGCTTCTTGCCGATCGCGAGGATCACGTGCCGCGCCTGGTACTCCGCCGGATCGCTGACGCGCGTGCCGTACCGGATGTGCAACGGCCGCGCGAAGTCCTCCAGGTACCGCACCAGATCGTCCGCGTCGGGAAAGGCCCGCTTGCTGTACCGCCCGAACGGCACGCCGTCGAACAGCGAGTTGTCGTCCGTGGCGAGCACCCGATGCCTGGGGAACTCCCGGAAGAAACTCGCCGGCCCCGATTCCGCTTCCAGGATCACGTAGTCGCGGCCCGCCCGCTGCAGGAAGCTCCCGATCTGCAGACCCGCTGGACCCGCACCGATCACCAGGTAATCCACCATCACGCACCTCCCGGCGTCCTCTACGCCGAAGAAGGCGCAAAGGTTCAGACGGGCGGTCTGCCTTCCATCATCGCGAACCGTGGGCAGCTTCGGCCAATCAGAAGTGGCATCAGCACTGTTGTGCTGATCGGCCCAACCGTCTTCGCCCTTGGTCGTGAGCGGGCGGTCATCCACATGGTGGACGCCGGAATGGACACCCCGTTCCACCGTGTTGGATACGGTCGTGACGACTGCCAAGCGCCGTGCCCCTGAGCTGGTAGGACGCGGCTGGCTGAACACCGGTGACGCCGCGGTCAGCCTCAAGGACCTCCGCGGCAAGATCGTGCTGCTCGACTTCTGGACGTTCTGCTGCCAGTAGGTCAACTTCTCCAGGTGCCGAACGAGCCGGCGCTGCGGAATGCTTCGGCGAAGCCGCTGCAGCAGTGACCCTCGTTGGCCAGGATGTCGAGCAGGTCGTCGACAGTGCGCGGTGCTCGCCTATAGCGAGACACCTGTCGCCGGAGCGCTGCGATCACCAGTTCAGGGGCGAGATCGAACTGATCGAGCAGGAACTCGTCCTGGTGCGGCACTTCAATGCCGAAGCTGCTGACGGCCGCAGCAGGGAAGTCCTTCAGGTTCTCGGTGACCAGCAACTCGGCTCCGCCCCACACGGCTGCCGCGAGAACGTGCCGATCCTTGGGTCGTTCTCCATCACATCGATCAGGTGCTGGTAGCTGGTTACCTCGGCGTCGGGGAAGTGCCGTCGCATCTGCCCGAGCCGGTGAGCCACCTGGTGTTCGGAGGCGCCCCGTTTGCGCAGGTTCCGATCAAGCTCAGCCATCACTTCGGTCGACCACAGCGGACGGTAGACGCCGCACTCGCTGATCGTCAGCAGCGTGTCGCACAGGTAGGGCTTGAGCAGGACGCACGTGTCGATGAAGACGGGAAGCGCTGATCACCTGAGGTCGTCGTTCGTCGGCAACCGCTCGAACGGCGTCTCCAGCGGAAGGTCGTAAAGACCGCTGTCTTCACCGTCACGGACCATCTCGTCCAGTCCTGCGGCTCGTGCTCTGCGGGCACGGTCCTGGTAGGCGAGGAGATCGGCCAAGCGGACTCGCCGATGCCTGTTGGGCTGTTCGTACGGGATCTCGCCCGCCTCCAGCAGTCGCACCAGGGTCGGCCTGGAAACGCCCAGCAGGTGTGCGGCTTCGCTGGTGGTGAGAATGGTGTGTTGCGGGGCGACTGTGATTGCCAAGCCCCGCGACATCGCGAACACAACGTCCCTCAGCACGTCAAAGATCTCCGGCGGCAGTGGGAGATGCGTGCCGTCGGGTGCGACGAGTGCGGCGGTCTCGCTTCCCGAGCGTGCCAGCGCGGCGACCCACGGCGACAAGCTCTCCGGCCGCGCCGGAGGCAGCACCGTTCGCTCACTCGCGCCTGCCGGCATGGGTTCATGATAGCTCAAAACGAACAAAACGAAAGGCGCCCACATGGTGGACGCCGGAATGGACACCCCGTTCCACCGTGTTGGATACGGTCGTGACGACTGCCAAGCGCCGTGCCCGTGTCCGTGCCCCTGAGCTGGTAGGACGCGGCTGGCTGAACACCGGTGACACTGCGGTCAGCCTCAAGGACCTCCGCGGCAAGATCGTGCTGCTCGACTTCTGGACGTTCTGCTGCATCAACTGCCTGCACGTCCTGGACGAGCTGCGGCCCCTCGAAAAGGCGCACGAAGACGTCCTGGTCACCATCGGCGTGCACTCGCCGAAGTTCGTGCACGAGGCCGACCCGGACGCCCTGAAGGCGGCCGTCGAGCGCTACGAGGTGCACCACCCGGTCCTGGACGACCCGGAGCTCACGACCTGGCAGAACTACGCCGTGAAGGCGTGGCCCACGCTGGTGCTGGTCGACCCCGAGGGCTACGTCGTGCACGTCGCCGCTGGTGAGGGGCATGTCGAGGCGCTCGACACGGTCATCAGGGAGCTGGTCGAGGAGCACGACGCCAAGGGCACGCTGCACCGCGGCACGGGTCCGTACGTCGCCCCGGAGCCGACGAACACCACGCTGCGCTTCCCGGCCAAGGCGATCGTCACGCCGAGCAACACGATCCTGGTCAGCGACTCCGCCCACCACAGCGTCGTGGAGCTGGAGGCGGACGGCGAGACCGTCATCCGCCGCATCGGCACCGGCGAGCGCGGCAGGCAGGACGGTCTGAACCCCACCTTCTCGGAGCCCGCGGGCCTCACGCTCGTCCCCAACACCCACGGCTACGACGTCGTCATCGCGGACACCGTGAACCACCTGCTCAGGGGGCTCAACCTGGCGACCGGCGAGGTCACGACCCTCGCGGGCACCGGTGAGCAGTGGCGCGACGGCGAGACCGACGGGCCCGCCGACAAGATCGACCTCACCAGCCCGTGGGACGTGGCCTGGTGGAACGGCGGCGTCGCCATCGCCATGGCCGGAAACCACACGCTGGGCTTCTTCGACCCCGTGACCAGCACCACGAGCAGGCTCGCCGGCACCACCGTCGAAGGCATCAACGACGGGCCCGCGGACCAGGCGTTCTTCGCGCAGACGTCCGGCCTCGCCGCGGACGGCGACAGGCTCTGGATGGTCGACTCCGAGACGAGCGCGCTGCGCTACCTGGAGAACGGCGAGGTCCGCACCGTCATCGGCAAGGGGCTGTTCGCGTTCGGG
>Ga0070710_10000370_pt1 | contig 21096 bp, 21 predicted proteins | sample LARL52metaG_FD_65454 | JGI IMG/M metagenome (GOLD analysis project Ga0070710, IMG submission 65454) | Corn, switchgrass and miscanthus rhizosphere microbial communities from Kellogg Biological Station, Michigan, USA - LAR L5-2 metaG | ecosystem: Host-associated > Plants > Roots > Rhizosphere ...
GCCGCGGCGTTCGCACAGGTGATCGCGAGCCTGCCGCGCGATGCGTCAAGGCGGCAATTGTTCGTGCCGCTGCAGCTGCTCTCCGGCCATGGCAGCTCCATGGAAGAGGTCTTTGCCGGCCGGCCGACGCCGGCGATGCGCGCAGCCCTGCTCGAATTGATCGGCGAAGCGGACCGGCATCTCGAGACGGCGATGCGATTGCTCGCGGAGGTGCCGCCGCAGGTGCGGCCGGCCTTTCTGCCGCTTGCACTGCTGCGGCGCGAGCTGAAGCGCATGTCGCGCGGGGAAGCCGATCCGTTCCAGCCCGTGGCCATCTCGCGCCTGCGCACGCTGTGGACGCTGTGGCGGGCGGCGCGGGACAAGCAGTTCGGCGGCTAGGGGCTGAACCAAACAGGCCGGTTCAGCCTGACGGAAGCTGCAGATCGCCGGCCTCGAAATTGAAGCGGTCACGCAGGTTCTTGCGCTGCTCGATGATGTCCTTCAGGAACGCGCGGTCGGTATCGTTTTTCATCATCGGCTCGATCAGGTCGAGCTGGTTCATGGCGACGAGCTGCAGGATTTCGGTGCGCGGGTTGCCGTCGGCATCGCGCGGCAACGCATGCACGACCTGGATATGCTCCGGCGGTTTCGGCCCGTTGGCTGCGGCGAGCGCGTTGCGGAGCTGCGCCTCCAGGGCGGCCTGGTCGGCCTCGACGAACGCATAGAGGCCGACGCCGGTGCGGCGGTCGGCGAAGGCGACGATCGCGGTGTCGCGCACCGCGGGATTTTTGCGGATCAGCTCGATCAGGACAGGCGCATCGTTGACCAGCCTGCGGCCGCCACCCTCGCGATCGGTGAAGTTGAAGAGGCCGCGGGTGATGGCGCGGTAAACCTTTTTCCCGGTCATCAGCCAGAGGCTCGCGACCGCCGATTTGCGGGCGAGGATCTTGCGCTCGCTGGGCGTGAGCGCCTGCGGCGCGTAGCTGCGCTTGTGTTTCAACAGGTGCCGCAGGTCCTCATAGGCCGCGATCCGGAACAGCCGGCCGCGGCGCTTGAAACAGGCGGCGAGCTGGAAATCGGTCAGATAGGCGCGGCCGTCGCGGCCGACCAGCCAGTTCTGCTCCTTGGCGAGATCATTGTGGCAGATGCCGGCGCGGTGCAGCCGGTGCAGCGCCTGCTTGGCGGAGCGGAAATAGGCGACGTCGCCGTGCGGTTTTGCAAGATGCAGGGCGACGCCATCGATGAAGCCGCGCACCAGCGCGCGATCGCCCGCCCAGAGCAGTTTTGGGCCGACATTGAGGCCCTTTGCCAGACCGAGCGCCTTCTTCTCGCGTCCGAACAGATGCCGCGCGGGCACCAGCGACCACCACGGCACCTCGTCGAGCCGGCGCAGCACCGCATCGGCGCTCCCGCCATCGTCCTGGAAGCGTCCGCGCTCCACGGTCGAAAACACGTCGCGCTTGAGCAGCACGCCGTCGGTCCATCGCGCCTTCAGAAGCGCCGCATCATTCCTGGACAACCGCATGCTCACGCCGCTCGTGGAATGCGCAGGTGATCGGCAATCCAGCGATCGAGATCGGCGAGCGCGCGGGCGCTGAGCGCCTGCCTCTTCGCGATCGTCTTTTCGTTGCCGCGCAGCCGCGTGCCGTCAGGTCTTTTGGTCGGAGCGCTGGCGAGTGGCGGGAACAGACCGAAATTGATGTTCATCGGCTGGAACGAGCGGCCGCCGGGCTCGATGGTTTCGAGATGGCCGCCGGTGATGTGGCCGAGCAGCGCGCCGAGCGCCGATGTCGGCGGCGGCGGGACGAGTGACATGCCCTGCGTATTGGCGGCGGCATAGAGGCCTGCGATCAGGCCGATGCTTGCCGACTCCACATAACCCTCGCAGCCCGTCATCTGTCCGGCAAAACGCAGCCGCGGCTCCGCGCGCAGTCGCAATTGCTCGTCCAGCAGCTTTGGCGAGTTCAGGAAGGTGTTGCGGTGCAGGCCGCCGAGCCGGGCGAACTCCGCCTTCTCCAACCCCGGAATGGTGCGAAAGATCTGCTGCTGGGGACCGTATTTCAGCTTGGTCTGAAAACCGACCATGTTGTAGAGCGTGCCGAGCCTGTTGTCTTGGCGCAGCTGCACGATCGCGTAAGGTTTTGTCGCCGGATCATGCGGATTGGTCAGGCCGACCGGCTTCATCGGCCCATGCCGCAGCGTTTCGTGCCCGCGCTCGGCCATCACCTCGATGGGAAGGCAGCCGTCGAAATAGGGCGTGCTCGTTTCCCAGTCCTTGAAGTCGGTCTTCTCGCCGCCCAGCAGCGCGGCGACGAACGCATCGTACTGCTGCTTCGACATCGGACAATTGATGTAGTCCGCACCCGTGCCGCCGGGGCCGGGCTTGTCGTAGCGCGACTGGAACCACGCCACCGACATGTCGATCGACTCCCGATGCACGATCGGGGCAATTGCATCGAAGAAGGCCAGCGCGTTTTCATCGGTGAGCGCGCGGACGGCATCCGCAAGCGGCGCCGAGGTCAGCGGGCCGGTCGCCACGATCACATTGTTCCATTCCGCAGGCGGCAAGCCCGCGATCTCGCCGCGGCGGATCTCGATGAGGGGATGATCGTTCAAGGCCTTGGTCACCGCGGCGGAAAAACCCTCCCGGTCGACTGCGAGCGCACCGCCGGCAGGAACCTGGTTGGCGTCGGCCGCGCGCATGATCAGCGAGCCGAGCCTGCGCATTTCCGCATGCAGCAGGCCAACGGCATTGTTGGCGGCGTCGTCGGAACGGAAGGAGTTGGAGCAGACGAGCTCGGCAAGACCATCGGTGCGATGGGCTTCGGTCATCCGCGCCGGACGCATCTCGTGCAGGATAACGGGAATACCGCACTGTGCGATCTGCCAGGCGGCTTCCGAGCCCGCGAGGCCGGCGCCGATCACATGCACTTGTGCTGAGGAGGTCCTTGTCATGCGGGACAGGTAGCGCCTTTTCCACGACAGTGGAATGCGCAATGACAAGGAGAGGCGGCAGAAACGGCAACGCCCGCAACGAGGCGGGCGTTATCGGTCGATGACGTTGGTTCGCTGGGGGATCAGCCGTTATAGGTACCGGCCGCAACGCGCGGAATGTCGGAACGGTCGAGGCCGATATCGGCGAGTTCGCGATCGCTCAGCTGGGACAGCTCGTTGACGTTGCGATGATACTCACGGAACGCCTGGATCATGCGGATGAGCGAGAGCAACATGGTAAGTCTCCTTGTAGTTCGTATTCAGCTCTTGGAGGAACATTTTGTTGAAATGAATATAGGACGATTTGATGCAGCGCAGAACCAAGAATGTTGCGATGCAGCTACGACAAGGACACATGGCTCCATAAGAGGTGGTTAAGCTTTCTCCGCTCTCGAAAAATTTTGAGGAAATCGTCGTCAGGATGTTGCAGAAAGCCCGTTAGAATGCGGACTTCTTGGAAGTTGATCAACTGCGGTCAGCCTGCGCCCGGGTTCCCCTGGCTGTGCCCGAAGAGAACGGGCCACGGTCGGGCTTAGGTTGGCAGGGCTCCGATTCGGCAAGTCTCATGCGTGATTCGCATGCAACGATCGCTTTAAAATGAATTTATGTTCATTTGTTGGATCTGGATCGGGGCGAGGTTCCGAAAGCGGAACCAGCAAGTTCCCTGGGATGGCTGAAAGAGCGTGGAGCGGGGGTTTCGAGGAGCGCGCGCCTCCGGATCGCGCATGATCGGATCAGGCGCGTATCCGGTGGGCCGGATCCAAGCCGGTCGGTCACAGACACCCGTGAGACCAATGGTTCGCTACGGATCGCGTCGTGCGGCCAGCCTGTGTTCGCCGACCCGAATCACCGAACTGCACCGACGCTACGGTATGAGGTGAACTGCCGCCGACCGATCGCACATGCGCGCGGCAACCGATCCGATAAGATCACAGGCGTCATTCAGGCTCGGTCGTGCGCCCGACAAATGCACGCAGAGAGCGATAATATTTTCTTTCTACCTCCGCGCGTTCGCTTGCTGCGATGCATCAGTTACCGACTTGTAATGAAAAAAGCAGAATCTGCATAAGCGTTCTGCAGCGCGCGTCGATCACATCTGTGTCGCGCGAAATTCATTCCCAATCTTTCAAGTGATCGGCAATCAATCGCTTTGCAGAGCGCGGCAATGACGCTGACTCTGCTTATGGACTGAAATGGGGAAGTCTCATGATCAAAACAATAATCGGAGCAGCGGCAATCGCTGCGGTGACTCTCGTAGTCGTTCCTGCGCAAGCCGCGAAGATGGGAGTCGGCTGCAGCAGTGCCAACCTGACGAAGACCGAGGCCTCGGTCGAGGCCATGGCCGACGGTGACAACAAGTGGGCGGCTGAGAAGGAAATGGCGGCCGCTCAGGATGCGATGCTCAACGGCAAGATGGGCGCCTGCGGCTCGCATCTGTCCAAAGCGGCCGCTGTCGCCAAGTAGTCGCCGAACTGTCTCGACAGGATTGTGAAGGGGCAGGGGGCCGGTCGCAGTCCGATCGGCCCTCTTCCTGTTCTCTCGATACGACGCTTCCTTATCAAGGCGCGTGCGCGAGTTGGGTCGCGAAGGTCGCGATGGTCTTCGCGTAGACCTCGCTCTTGTTCCACTGCTGCAGCACCTCGAAATTCGGACTGCTCGGCTCCCAGTCCTTGCCGCGCTTCCAGCCATAGCCGGCCAGATAATTGGCGGTCGAGGCCAGCACGTCGGGCACGCTATGCAGGAGGTCGCGCCGGCCGTTGCCGTCGAAATCCACGGCGTATTTGATCCAGGACGACGGCATGAACTGCGTCTGTCCGATCTCGCCGGCCCAGGCGCCGCGCATCTCCGATGGTGAAAGATCGCCGCGGTCGACGATGCGCAGTGCATCCATCAATTCGCCGCGAAACTCCTCCGCGCGCCGGCAGTCATAGGCCAGGGTCGCCAGCGAGCGGATGGTCGGAAACTTGCCGGTGTTGACACCGAAATCGGTCTCCAGGCCCCAGATCGCCACCAGCACTTCGCCGGGCACGCCATAGGTCTGTTCGATGCGTGACAGCACCGAGCCGTATTGCTTGAGCATGTTCGAGCCGCGCAGCAGCCGGGGCGGCACCATGCGGCCGGAAAACTCCTCAAAACTCTGGCTGAAGACTTTTTGCGAGCGGTCGCGCGTCAGCACGCCCTGATCCAGCGCCACGCCGTTCAGGCCGGCGGTGATGGCATTTTGCGAAATGCCTTTGGCAGCGGCCTCGGTCTTGAAGTCGCTGAGCCAGGCGTCAAAACTGCCGGAGCCGCAGGAGGCGGCGAGAGCGGACGTGCCGGACAGCGTCAACATCGCGAGGGCAACTGCTGGTAAGAAAAGACGGACGGTCATGTGTGTCTGCAAACCCATTCTTGATTCGTCGATTTCTTGATCCGTGGACGCTGCTTCCAGCCGGGCATGTTCGGATCACGCGCGGCCGCGACAAGGCTCGGGAGGCGGAACCTTAAGCAGCAATCGCGCCGCAGAACGAATCAAAAAAAGCTTAGAATGGCCTGATGTATGCCAGATGAATTGTATGCAAGATGAACCAAAGCGTCGCCGCCGGTCAAAGGCTTGACCGGCGGTTCCTCATTTCATTCGGGCCGTGCAGCGGTTGCTAGCCGCCGTCCTTGCGCCGCCACGGAAACAGGTTGGCGGGGAAGTCGGCCGCCGGCTTTCGCGCGCGCGGCGGACGCGGCGGGATCGGGCGCGCATTCGGATCGATCGCGATGACCTTGCGGTAGAGGTGCCAGGTGGCGTGGCCGAGCAGCGGAATGACGATGGCAAGGCCAAGGAAGAACGGCAGGGATCCGGCGACCAGCAGGGCCGCGACGATCAGGCCCCAGGCCGCCATCGGAACCGGATTTTGCCCGACGACGCGCAGCGACGTCACCATGGCCTCGAGCGCGCCGGCGTGACGGTCGAGCATCAGGGGAAACGACACGACGCTGATGCAGAGCACGGCGAGCGCGAACAGGAAGCCGACGCCGCAGCCGACCACCGTCAGCCACCAGCCTTCGGGCGTGGTGAAGACGCGCTGCATGAACTCCTGGAATCCCGTCGCTCCGCCATAGCCGAATAGCGCGATGTAGATGGCCTGCGCCGTTGCGACCCAGGTCACGAACAGAGCGAGCAGCAATGTGCCAAGACCGAGCATGGCGCCGAAGGAGGGCGAGCGGAGCACCTCGAACGCATCCCATGCAGAGGCTTCCGCGCCGCGCTCGCGCCGGCTGCTCAGTTCATAGAGGCCAAGTGCCGCGAACGGGCCGATCAGGGCAAAGCCTGCGGCGAGCGGGAACAGCAGCGGAATCACCGCATAGCCGAATACCGCACGCGCGAGCACCAGACCGAGCACAGGATAGATAACGCAGAGGATGATGGCATGGCTGGGTATCGCCATGAAATCATCCCAGCCGAGCCGCAGGGCCTCGCGCAGGTCGGAGAGGTTGATGGTTCGTATGGAATAGCCCGCGGCCGCATCCTGGCTCGGCTGGACCTGTGGAGAGACATTGCCTTGGTAAGACGTGGCCATGGTCGTTTGGCTCCCTTGCGTCGCCCCCAGCCAGCGCTGAACACTGGCGCCAGCGGCGCAGCTTGAAAACGCTCACGATCAGGCCAGACGCGAGATCCGGGCAAGGCCATGTCGCGAACTGATCATTTCAGCATACGCCGAAAGCTGCGCCGCGTCCCTCACGCCTCGGTGAAAAAACGTGCCGCAGCGCAAGCGGGATGAAGTCATTCCGCCGTCATTTTGCCGCGGCTAAGCTGGAGCCATGGGTCGTTGGCAAGCCGGGCTCGGCCCGCTAGCCTTTCGCGGCCGGTGGTCAGGACCTCGCCGGTTGGGCGCCAGGTCGGGCGCGACGGCGTGGAACCTGCCATGGGAACAAATACAACAGACGCGACGTTAGCATCTTTCACCGGAGCCTTTTTGGCCCATTGGGGAGCATTCGATGAGCATATTTGGCAAGATCATGGGCGCAATTTTTGGCAGCAAGGCTGATGCTGCGCCTGCGGGCGGAGGCAGTGCCGGCGGGGCGGCGCCGTCAGCGTCCGGATCGCCCCCGGCCGCCGCGCCGTCGGCCGCCCCAGTCGCTCCGCCCCAGAGCGTGGACGTCGCGGCGATCCTGGACAAGGCGGTCGCGGCCAAGAAAGAGAAGCTCGAGTGGCGTACCTCCATCGTCGATCTGATGAAGGCGCTCGACATCGATTCCAGCCTCGCTGCGCGCAAGGAGCTTGCCAAGGAGCTCGGCTATTCCGGCGACACCAATGATTCCGCAAGCATGAATGTCTGGCTGCACAAGCAGGTGATGGGCAAGCTCGCCGCCAACGGCGGCAAGCTTCCGCCGGAGATCAAGCACTAGCATTGGCTATCACGCGATCATGCAAGAGGCTCGCGTCGCGACGCGGGCTTTTTTGCGAATGAGGACCGGCAGTCGGGGTGAGCGCCGCGTCGTGCGGTCCGCGCGCTTCCAGGCTTCGGCATAGAGCTGGCTGCGAGTGCAGCCGATATCCGACAGCGTGCGGTCGTCGAGCTGGCCGATATGGCTCGCGAGTTCGTGGTTAGCGGAAGTAGCGCCTGACCGCGCCGATCAAAATCCCCAACAGCATGACCGATACCCCTCCCGATTGCCCGCCGCGGTTGCGTCGGATGATTGATGCTCCTTCCCTCCCTCGATCGGGTTAACGAAGTTTTGCCGCGTGGCGTGAACCCGTAGTGCTACGGTGCGTGGCGAGCTGCGGCCGGTCAGGCCATGAGATCCCCGTCGTCCGGGTGCTTGCGCAGATAGTCGGCGACAAAGCCGCATCCTGCGATCACCTTGTGCCCGTCGGCACGGATCAATTCCAGCGCACCCCTGACAAGCTCGGACGCGATGCCGCGGCCGCGCAATGCGCGCGGCGTTTCGGTGTGGGTGATGATGACCGCCTGCGGCGTCAGGCGATAATTGGCAAAGGCGATGCCGCCTTCGACCGCGAGTTCGAAGCGATGCTGCGCCTTGTTGTCGATGACGTTACTCATTGGGTGTCTTCTGCAGATCTAGGTCTTCAGCGAGTCCGCAAGCATCGCGCGGATCGACCACGGCTCGCCGTCGCTTGCGCCCTTGATGTCGTCGATCTTCCAGCCCATGCCCTCGCGCACGAGGTCATAGCGGACGACCTGATCCGCGGCCTTCCGCGGCGCGCCGTGGCCTGTCATGGTGACGGCGATCGAGGCCTTCTCGGCTTCGAGCTTTTCGGCTTCCACCTTGAAGGATTTGACATCCGGCTCCTGCGAATTGGTGACCGGATCGAAGTCGACCGGTCCGACGTCGCCCTTTGGCGTATGCGCGTCGGCCTTCGCCCACAGTGCGACCAGCGACTTGGAGAGATACCTGGCCTTGGCCGCCTTGTTCTCGATCACAAAGCCGCCGCCGCCATCCCCCTTGCCTTTGGCAGCGCGGCTATAGATGGCGGTGATGACCGCAACCGGATCGCCTGACGCGGGTGACTGGGCGCGCGCGCCGCCGAATTCCGTTGCGACCGAGAGGCCGGCCAAGGAGCAAAGAAGCAGACTACGGCGCGTGAGCATGAGCATCTCCGGACCATCAATGGTGACGACGTTTATAGAGCACAAGGGGATGCTCTTCGCGGCGAATCTTTTCTGGCACCGATCGAGCCGCCATGATCGATGTCGACACCAAGGCGCCTTGCCGGGTACGGCGTGCACACAAGCCGTGCGCACTTGCGGGATGTCGGCGGATGGCGATAAACAGGGCCAACACATAAGCCTCGCAACCGCTTGCTGTTCGAAAGAGGAATCCCCCATGAAGCTCGTGCTGACCGTGCTCGGCGTCATCCTGCTCGTGATCGCCGCCGTCTATTTTCTGGTTCCCGCCGACCAGTTGCCGAGCTTTCTTCCGGGCTATGAGGCCGGCGCGACGCGCGTTCACGTCAAGCACGGTGTCGCCTCCGGGGTGCTCGGTGTGGTGCTGATCGCCGTCGGCGTCTGGATGGGACGAAAATGAGCGGCGAGGCCGCGTCCACGACGCCCCTGCGCATGTCGCGCCGGGTCATGAACCTGGCTTACATGCTGACCCAGAACGCGCGCCGCCATGGCGACCGCCTGGGCTTTGTCTGGGGCGAGAAATCCTGGACCTGGCGCGAGATCGATGCCGAGGTCTCCGCGCTTGCGGCGGCGTTTTACGCGCGCGGCATCCGGAAGGGGGACCGCATCCTCGTTCATTCCAAGAATGGCGAGGAGATGTTCTGGTCGATGTTTGCGGCATTCCGGCTCGGCGCGGTGTGGGTGCCGACCAATTTTCGCCTGATGCCGGACGAGGTCACCTATCTTGCCACCGCTTCCGGCGCAAAGGCCTTTCTTTGCCACAGTGATTTCCCCGCGCATGCTGCGGCGGTAAAAAGTCCGTCGCTGGCCTTTCTCTGGCGCATGGGTGACGACGGCGCATTCGGCGAGACGTCGGTGCGCGCGGCGATTTCCGCGCACGCCGGCGCTGCCATCGGGAACGCCGCGGTCGAGCACGACGATCCCTGCTGGTTCTTCTTCACCTCGGGCACCACCGGCCGCTCCAAGGCCGCCGTGCTGACCCATGGCCAGATGGGCTTTGTGATCACCAACCATCTCGCCGATCTCACGCCGGGCACCACCGAGCAGGATGCATCGCTGGTGGTCGCGCCGCTGTCGCATGGCGCCGGCGTGCATCAATTGATGCAGACCGCACGGGGCGCGACCACAGTGCTGCTGCCGAGCGAAAAATTCGACATTCCCGAGGCATTCCGCCTGATCGAGTCCCATCGCGTCAGCAATCTCTTCACCGTGCCGACCATCTTGAAGCTGATGGTCGAGCACCCCGCGGCAGACCGGTTCGATCATTCCTCGCTGCGCCATGTCATCTATGCCGGCGCTCCGATGTATCGGGAGGACCAGAAGGCGGCGCTGAACAAGCTCGGCAAGGTGATCGTGCAGTATTTTGGCCTCGGCGAGGTCACCGGCAACATCACGGTGCTGCCGGCGGCGCTGCACGAGGAGGAGGATGGGCCGCGCGCACGGATCGGCAGCTGCGGCTATGAGCGCACCGGCATGCAGGTGCAGATCCAGGACGACCAGGGCCGCGAGACAAGGCCGTTCGAGACCGGTGAGATCTGCGTGATCGGGCCGGCGGTGTTCGCGGGCTATTACGACAACCCCGAGGCCAATGCGAAGGCGTTTCGCGACGGCTGGTTCCGCACCGGCGATCTCGGCCACATGGATGACGAAGGCTTTGTCTACATCACCGGCCGTGCCTCCGACATGTACATCTCCGGCGGCTCCAATATCTATCCGCGCGAGATCGAGGAGAAGATTTTGACCCATCCGTCGATCGGCGAGGTGGCCGTGCTCGGCGTCCCCGATCCGATGTGGGGCGAAGTCGGGGTCGCCGTGTGCGTGGCGCGCGACGGCGTAGATCGCGTGACCGAAGCCGAGATGGCCGCATTCCTCGCGCCAAAGGTGCCACGCTACAAGATGCCAAAACGTTTCTTCTTCTGGGAGGCGCTGCCGAAATCCGGCTACGGCAAGATTCCAAAACGCATGGTGCGCGACGAACTGGAGGCGCGCGGCCTGCTCGATCTTTCCAGGCCGGCCGGCGGTTAGACGATGCGCAGCATCAAGCAGCCGGGGCCGCCCGCGGCGGATCGCATCCAATGGGTTCCCGTACGAGGGCGCGGCTTTTCCTTCACGCTTGAAGCCGGCATGCCGCTGCTCGAGGCGGCGCGGCGCGGGTTTGCCGCGGAAGGTTTTTCCAGCGGCGTGCTGAACATCACCGGCGGCGCGCTCGGGCCATTCGCTTATGTGATGCCGGCGCTGTCGAAGACGGCAGCGAACGCCGCGTTCTACAGCGAAACGTTTCGCCCCGAGGGCGTCACGCGTCTGACCACCGCAACGATGACGCTCGGCGTGCGCGATGGTGCGCCGTTCTTCCACTGCCATGGCTTGTGGAAAGAGGAGGGCGGCCGCGCCGGCGGCGGTCACATCCTGCCCGAGGAGACGGTTGTCGCCGCGCCGTTTGTCGTGGAGGCTTTTGGCATCGACGGCGCGGCCTTCACAGCCGAGCCTGACGCCGAGACCAATTTCAAGCTGTTCGGTCCCGTTGCCGCGCCTTCGCGCAGTGTCCGCGCCGGTACGCCGGCATTTGCGCTGCGCTTGAAACCGAACCAGGATTTTTCGGGCGCCCTGGAAGGTTTTTGCAGGGAGCGCGGCATTGCGCGGGCAAGGGTGCGCGGCGGCGTCGGCTCGACCATCGGCGCGTGCTTCACGGATGGGCGCGTCGTCGAACCCTTCGCGACCGAACTGACCATGACATCCGGCATGATCGCACCCGGTGCGGACGGCGCGCCCGCGGCCGAACTCGATATCGCACTGGTCGATTACACCGGCGGTCTCGCACAGGGGCGGCTCGTCCGTGGCGACAATCCGGTGCTGATGACCATGGAGCTGGTGCTGGAGGTGCTGGCATAGCACGCGCCGGCGCAATGTTTGCGTCAACGTTCTTGTTGCGTTCCTGGCGCTGTGCAACACTACCGCCGGACTTTTCATCAGCATGAGGGCGACGTGAGCTCGCGAAACAAACGCGCCATCAACCTGCCCGCGCCGTATCTGAGGCGGCTGTGGCTCGAGCCTGCGCGTATCACCGACCGCACCGCCTATCCCTATTGCCTGCCGTTCCTGAGCGACGATTTCGAGCTCCGCTTCGAGCGCGCCATCACCATCATTGTCGGCGAGAACGGCACCGGCAAATCGACGCTGCTGGAGGGGATCGCCGCGCTTGCAGGCTACGACGAGGCCGGCGGTGGCAAGGGCTATATGACGGTCGACCATTCCGCGGCGCTCGAGAAAATGGGCGGGGAGCTTTCGAAAGCGCTGCGCGCGAGCTGGTTGCCAAAAATCACTCGGGGCTGGTTCTTCCGCGCCGAGAGCTTTTTCTCGGTTGCGCGCTATCTGGACCAGATGGCGCTGGAGTATCCGATAGGGCGCGCGCTTCCACCCGACTTCCTCTCGCATTCCCACGGCGAGGGTTTTCTGCGCTTCTTCGAGGAGCGCTGCCAGCGCCAGGGCATCTACATTTTTGACGAGCCGGAATCGGCGCTGTCGCCCGCACGCCAGATCGAATTCCTGAAACTGATGCGGCGGATGGATGACAGCGGCCATTGCCAGGTCGTCATGGCCACGCATTCGCCTGTGCTGATGGCCTATCCCAATGCGACGCTGCTGCGGCTGACCAAATATGGGCTCGCGCCGGTCACCGTCGAGGACACCGATCACTTCAAGGCGATGCGGGAGTTCTGCGCCGATCCCAAAGGCTTTGTCGAGGCGGCGCTGGCGGAGTGAACGCCGCCAGCGGCTGCTCCCGCGAGCAGCGCGCGGGGAATGTCGGCAAGCTCGGCGAAGACCAGATCGGGTTTTCGCGCGCGCAGTGCGGCAGGCGCTGCATAGCCCCAGGTCACCGCGCCGCACGCGATGGCGTTGGCGCGTGCCGCCTCGATGTCGCGGGTCTCGTCGCCGATCGCAATCGCCTGCGCGGCATCGACACGCGCGCGCCTGAGCACGCGGCGGAAACGGGAGGGCTTTCCGAACAGCGCGGCCGTGCAGTCGTAATGCGCAAACAGCGCCGCCGCCGGCCCGAGCTTGCGGCGCGCATTGGCCTCGCTGTCGGAGGACACCAGCGCCAGGCGCAGGCCGTTGTCGGACAGCACCTGCAGCATTGCGGCGGCGCCGGGAAACAGCGGAATGTCTTGCGCCTGTTCGGCCTTCAGCTGCCGGAAGTGGCGCGCCACCCGCGGCAGCTTCCAGCGCGGGATTTCGAGTTTTGCCAAGATCTCCGAGGTCGAGCCGTGGCGCAGCGCCTCCACCTCGTCGGCGGCGACCTTGCGAAAACCAAAGCGGTCGGCGACCGCGTTCAGGTTGCGCATGAAGAACGGGAAGCTGTCGACCAGCGTGCCGTCGAGATCGAAGATGACGAGGGAATAGGGCATCAGAGGTCGCAGGACGGGATGCCCCGAGCCTATTGCGCCGCACCGAAATAGGGAAGCCGGACAAGGCCCCGAAATCCGTCAGACGGACACAGGTCGGGCGAACCCGGTCAAGCTGTGAGGCGGCGGGAACTTCAGCCCTGCCGCGCCGTTTGGCCAAAATCCGTCCAAAGGAGGCTGCGATGCGGCGTGTCACCTTCTGTGTTTCCTCTGCAGTCGCCCTCATTGCCCTGTCGTTCCCCGCGTCGGCGCAGCAAGCGCCGGGGGCGGTCGCCACGCCATCGGGACCGCCGCCTGTCACCGCGCCGCCGCCCGCCGCGCCGTCGACCGTCGGCATGGCGCCTCCCGCCAGCCACCCGCCGATCGCGGCGCCGGACCCGGAGCAGGAGGTTCCCCTCGCGCCCGTGAGAAACGCGCCCTGCAGTGTCTCCGCGCGGGAGACCGATGGCACGACCACCTGCGTTGGCATCCCCGGCGAGGGCAGGGGCGCAAGGCGGCGGTGACAGGTAGACCATCCGCGAGACAGGTCGCTTCCCGCGCGAGCCTTTTCGCCGCAATGTCCGGCGTCGCTCCGTTCTGCTATGCTGGCAGAAGCAAGCGAACGGGGAGGACGCCATGACACACACCCTGGTTCCCAGTGATCGCGTCGCGCATGCCGCCGTGTTCGGGCGCGACGGCGCAAAACTCGGCACCATCGAGCGGCTGATGCTGGAGAAGCTGACCGGAACGGTGGCCTATGCGGTCATCAAGACCGGCGGGCTGCTCGGCAGCCATCACCATTATCCGGTGGAGTGGCGGGCGCTCAGATATGACCCGCAGCGCCAGGCCTACAAGACCGAGCTGACGCTGGACGATCTGAGTGTCGGGCCGTGCGAGCTCGACGGCGATGCCTTCGACTGGGGCGACCGCTCGCACCCCCATGCGCAGTACTGGACGGTGTAGCCGGGCTGCGCTGCGCGGCAAGCCGTTCGCAATTTGGGACTGCAGGATTTGCAAAACACTCTGTCGGAGCTGGTCGCGCTCCATGTCGATCGGCTCAAGTCGCTGCGCGGTGCCGATCCCGCGACGATCATCGCTGCCGCTCGCGCGGCCGTGGATGCCATCGAGGCGGCCGTCGGTCAGCCCTCGCGATCCCTGACAGACGACGAACGTGCCGCGCTCATGGCCGCGCAACGGCTCGCCTACAACGCCGCGGCCGATGGCTGGCCCGGCTGGGACGACGCACCGCCTCCGCGGCCGGATTCGCCGGAGGATCTGCGAAGAGGTTTCGAACTTGCGTGCCGATCGCAGGTGCTGGTGCAGCGCCTCGATCTCGGTCCCGTACGCCAGGGAACGGGGCAGTGGATGATCGGGGCGTATCATCTCGCGCTCGACGAGATCGATGCTGCGCTCACCTCGTTTGGCTCGGGCCTCACGCAGTGCGAGTTGGCGCCGGCGCCCGGGCTCGCCTGGCTCTTGCGCGGTTACATCGCGATTGCGCATGAGGTCGCCGGTCGGCCGCTGGCCGAAGGCGTTGCGACCTTCGACGAGGTCCAGGCCGCCATTCGGGCCGGCGCCTTCGACGATGCCTCCGAATGGTGCGATCAATTGACGACCGCGCGGCGGGTGTTCGCGCGACCCGGCGCGAGGCCGTGATTGCGGGCAGCGACAGCTGCCAACCGGACTATTCAAACAGCACGAGAAGACATGCAGCCGCATTCTCGCGGGCCGATCGCCCCGAGGGATGCTGGCGGTTGTCCCTCTCGAGAGCAGAGGGCGCAGGGAATGCCGGGTGAAGGCCTCACCCATGGCCCGCCAGCAATAAGAAAAGCTGGCGGCAGGTACCACAGGATCAGCCGGATCAACCCGGCATTCCCTGCGCGATGGTTTTAACGGTTTCCTTCGTGCTCTCCCCGGGGACCGGGCTTTCTTGCCCCCGTCGCCGCGCGATCATCTCGCGCGACTTGACCTCAGCGTCGGGAGGCCGGGACCACACGCCTTCGCCGTCCGCGCCGACGATGCTCGTCTCGCATCATCCTCGCGGCCATCGCATCCCCGCCTCACGTTTCGTGACGATAGCGCATACGCCCCTCTGCATCGAGGCGGGACGGCGGCATCATGCTTCTGATTTTGTGAAATGTCAAGCGAGATTCCGAAAATCGGAATGCGCGGGCCGCGACATGATGGCGCGACGGGCAGTTTGCGCAGGCCGCCCATGCGCGAATTGCCCGTCGTGCACGAATGACTCGACGACGCGGACGGTGTCGCCGGGCGCGGATGGCAAGGGCGGCTTGGTCGCATGGGCCGGCGCGATCCATCGCGGCTTTCCCAACAACGAGCCGGCGCGGGAGCTGAATGACGAGGCCGCCATCAGTGCGGTGACCGGGCGCTATCACGGGAGAAGCGCAGTGCGGATGGCTGCTGACGAAAGGTTGTGGACGATCTACATCTCGGCAGGCGCATGTTGCTAGGCGACAATCAGATGCATCGTAGCGGGAACATGACAATTGCTGATCGGCTCTCGAACCATATGGATACTCTAAGCAATGGTGACGTTTCTTTAAGTACTACCCAGAGACTGATGGCCTTGCTGCGTGAGTTTCTCGAAGAAAAAGGAATCCGAACCCGATATCCTTTGCTTGGAATGTACTGCGATTGGTCCCTTCATAGCCGATTGAACAGATCATTGGCGGGAACTAGCTTGCTAGATCTATTGGATCAGGTGTGGGCGAACAGCCATGTAGTGGATGAGCAAATCCAATCTTTGGTCAGACAACTGTCACCGCAGATGCTTCGGGATCAAATGCTTGAAGTCTTGAGGAACGCTCTAATCTGGCCAGCGGCTATTCAGAACGACGAGTGTTTCAGAAGGATAGTGCATTGGCTTGTTGCGGATTTAGCGGGTAAGCCGATTTCGCGCAGACCCAAAGATGAGCCCAAACGGATATCCGAGCGATTAGCACTAGGGTATCGGTTTGTTGCGCATCGTATAGCTTTTGAGAATACAAGCGAAAACATGCAGCTTGTGCTATGCGCAAAGCAGATCGAGCCTACTTCGGGAGGCGAAGTGCGCATTCAGATACCTTGGCCGACATAGGGTAAGTGCGAGGCTTTGCGCTAGCTAGCTCACTCCGCCGCCTCGCTCGCACCTCCACCGCGCTTCGGCTTGTTCGCCTTCGCGAGCACCGGGGCCAGAAACTTCCCCGTGTAGCTGCGCGGCGCCTTGGCGATATCCTCCGGGGTGCCCCAGGCGACGATCTCGCCGCCGCCGTCGCCGCCTTCGGGGCCGAGATCGATCACCCAGTCGGCGGTCTTGATCACCTCGAGATTGTGCTCGATCACGACGACCGTGTTGCCCTGCGACACCAGTTCGTGCAGCACCTCCAGGAGCTTCTTGACGTCGTGGAAGTGGAGGCCGGTGGTCGGCTCGTCCAGGATATAGAGCGTGCGGCCGGTCGCGCGCTTGGAGAGTTCTTTTGCGAGCTTGACGCGCTGGGCCTCGCCGCCTGAGAGCGTGGTGGCCTGCTGGCCGACATGGATGTAGTCGAGGCCGACGCGGTGCAGGGTCTGAAAGGTGTCGCGCACGCGGGGCACGGCCTTGAAGAACTCGGCGGCTTCCTCGACGGTCATGTCCAGGACGTCGGCGATCGACTTGCCCTTGAACAGCACCTCGAGCGTCTCGCGGTTGTAGCGTTTGCCTTTGCAGACGTCGCAGGTGACGTAGACGTCGGGCAGGAAATGCATCTCGATCTTGATGACGCCGTCGCCCTGGCAGGCCTCGCAGCGGCCACCCTTGACGTTGAAGGAGAAGCGGCCGGGCTCATAGCCGCGCGCCTTGGCCTCGGGCAGGCCGGCGAACCACTCGCGGATCGGCGTGAACGCGCCGGTGTAGGTCGCCGGATTCGAGCGCGGGGTGCGGCCGATCGGCGACTGGTCGATGTCGATGATCTTGTCGATATGCTCCAGCCCCTCGATGCGGTCGTGCGGGGCGGCGCCTTCGCTGGCGCCATTCAGTTTGCGCGCGATGGCGCGGTAGAGCGTGTCGATCAAGAGCGTCGACTTGCCGCCGCCGGAGACGCCGGTGACACAGGTGAACAGCCCCAGCGGGATCTCCGCCGAGACGTTCTTCAAATTATTGCCGCGTGCGTTGACCACTTTCAGGGTGCGGCGATGGTTCGGCGGCCGCCGCTCCGGCACCTCGACCGACAATTCGCCGGTGAGATATTTTCCCGTCAGCGATTTCGGATTGCGCATGATCTCGGCGGGCGTGCCCTGCGCCACGATGTGGCCGCCATGCATGCCGGCGCCGGGGCCGATGTCGAGCACGTAGTCGGCCAGTCGGATCGCATCCTCGTCATGCTCGACCACGACCACGGTATTGCCGAGGTCGCGCAGCCGCTTCAGCGTTTCCAGGAGCCGCGCATTGTCGCGCTGGTGCAGGCCGATTGAGGGCTCGTCCAGCACGTAGAGCACGCCTGTCAGACCCGAGCCGATCTGCGAGGCGAGACGAATGCGCTGGCTCTCGCCGCCCGACAGCGTGCCGGAGGAGCGGGCGAGGGTGAGATAGTTCAAGCCGACGTCGATCAGGAAGGTGAGGCGCTCGCGGATCTCCTTCAAAATCCGCACCGCGATCTCGTTCTGCTGCGCGTTCAGCGCTGATGGCACGGTCTCGAACCATTCGGCGGCGCGCTTGACCGAGAGCTGAGAAATCTCGCCGATATGTTTTGTGCCGACCTTGACGCAGAGCGCCTCCGGCTTCAGCCGATAGCCGGTGCACGCTGCGCAGGGCACGTCATGAAAATACTTTGCGAGCTCCTCGCGCGCCCACTCGCTCTCGGTCTCGCGATAGCGGCGCTCGATATTGGTGATGACGCCCTCGAACGGTTTTTTGGTGTCGTAGGAGCGCACGCCGTCTTCATAGGTGAACTTGATCTCGTCCTCGCCGGAGCCGTGCAGGATCGCGGCTTGCGTCTTCTTCGGCAGCTCCTTCCACTTGGCATCGAGCGAGAACTTGTAGAATTTGCCGAGCGCGGTCAGCGTCTGGATATAGTAGGGCGACGACGACTTTGCCCAGGGCGCGATCGCGCCCTTCTTCAGGGTCTGCTCCTTGTCGGGAATGACGAGATCCTCGTCGACGTGCTGCTCGACCCCGAGGCCGCCGCATTCCGGGCAGGCGCCATAGGGATTGTTGAACGAGAACAGCCGCGGCTCGATCTCGGGAATGGTGAAGCCGGACACCGGGCAGGCGAATTTTTCCGAGAACAGGATGCGCTCGGGGCCGCTCTTGTCGTGGATCTTTGCGGTCTTCTTCTTCTCGTCGGCCGCCGGCGCGGACGCCGCCGGCGCATCGGCATATTCGATCACCGCCAGCCCCTCGGCGAGTTTCAGCGCGGTCTCAAAGCTCTCCGCGAGCCGCTGGCCGATGTCGGGCCGCACCACGATGCGGTCGACCACGACGTCGATGTCGTGCGGGAATTTCTTGTCCAGCGTCGGCGCCTCGGCGAGCTCGTGAAAGGTGCCGTCGATCTTGACGCGTTGAAAGCCCTTTTTCAGGTACTCGGCGAGCTCCTTCTTGTATTCGCCCTTGCGGCCGCGCACGACCGGCGCCAGCAGATAGAGCCTTGTGCCTTCGCCAAGCGCCAGCACGCGGTCGACCATCTGCGACACGGTCTGGCTCTCGATCGGCAGCCCCGTGGCCGGCGAATAGGGCACGCCGACGCGCGCCCAGAGCAGGCGCATGTAGTCGTAGATTTCGGTCACGGTGCCGACGGTGGAGCGCGGATTTTTCGACGTCGTCTTCTGCTCGATCGAGATCGCCGGCGACAGCCCGTCGATCTGGTCGACATCCGGCTTCTGCATCATCTCCAGAAACTGCCGCGCGTAGGCCGACAGCGATTCGACGTAGCGGCGCTGGCCCTCCGCATAAATCGTGTCGAAGGCCAGCGAGGACTTTCCGGAGCCGGACAGGCCGGTGAACACGACCAGCTTGTCGCGCGGAATCTCGACGTCGATGTTCTTCAGATTGTGCTCGCGCGCACCGCGAATCGTGATGGCCCGCAGGCTCGCATTCCCTGACTGCTGGCGCTGCTTGGCCTTGAGCACTTCATCCATGTCGATCGTCCCAGTCGAAATTCGAAAGAATCATGCGCCGCGTCGGAGGCGGCCTGCGCCCGATTGATCCGGAGGTTTTGGCCTGCGAACATAGGCAGAACGATTCGATATTTCCAGCCCGCGCGGCGAATCATCAACGATTTGTTGACGCGCTGGCAGCAGCGGGCAGCAGGGCCGCTTACGAACAACAGCGTGCAAACAAAAAGGCCGGCGCGAGGCCGGCCTTGTCGTCGCTTGATGTCGGTCGGAGACCAGACTCAGAAGTGGTAGTTCACGCCGACCTGGAAGCTGTTCACGTCGAGCTTGGTCGTCGTCACAGCACCGGAGAAGAAGGTGTCGCCTGAGAAGCTGCGAAAGAGATACTCGCCCTTGACCGACCAGTGCGGGGCAAACATCGCCTCGATGCCGGCGCCCGCGGTCCAGCCGCTGAGAACCTTGCTGTCGGAAGCCGAAACCCCGAGCACCGTGGCCGACAGCTTGGTATCCGCCCAAGCATAGCCGCCAGTGCCATAGAACAGCACCTGGTCGAAGGCGTAGCCGATGCGACCGCGAACGGTACCCATATCCTGGATCTTGGCGCTCGCCACAGCGAGGCCCGGAAAGCCGGCGCTCGCCTTGATGTCAGACCACGCGGCGTCGGCCTCGACACCGAAAACCACGGGGCCGGTCTGCCAGTTGTAGCCGACCGTGCCACCGGCGAAGCCACCGCTCATGGCCATGTTATCGGCATCTTCCTTGCCCCAGCCGCCCATGGCGCCGATGTAGAAGCCGGTCCAGGTCGGCAGCGGCGCAACGGCGGGCGCCTTGGTATAGGCCCGGGCGGGCAGGTCAGCCGCCAGAGCCTGACCCATTCCCAACACAACCAAGCCGACGGTGGTCAGCAGTACTTTCTTCATTGCAGTCCCCAAATTCCTCTTCATTTTCAATCTTGAGCCGACCGGTATGTCCGGGCGGCCGCTTGCGCGGTCGAACACCCACATACCCCAGTTGGTTGCGAAATACCGTCACCCAGCGGCCACAGTTGCGGCGAAAGGGGACACATTCTGCAACGAGAACGGCCGCCTTGCGGCCATCGCATGGGCAACAAAAAGGCCGGCGCGGAGGCCGGCCTTTTCAGGTCTTGATGGACGAATCGGTCAGTCCGTCGCCCCGGGCATGGGATCAGTACTGATCAATCCTTGCTCAGTCCGTGCTCAATACTTGGCGACGACCGGGCCGCCAAAACGGTAGTTGAGCCGCACCAGGCCCATGTCGACATCCTGCTTGATGTTGTCGACGCGGCTGACCACGCCGCCAGTCGTCAGCGTGACGTTGCTGTTGCCCATGAACAGGTGGTCGTATTCGACGCCGACCGACCAGTTCGGCGCGAAGCCGAGTTCGAGGCCAGCACCAACCGTGCCGCCCCAGCGGCTCTGGGTGGCCTGGTCGATCCCGATCCCCGTGTACTTGTTGTCGGTCACGGCCGCACCGCCCTTCGCATAGAGCAGCACGTTGTTGAAGCTGTAGCCGATCTGGCCGGTGAACAGGCCGAACGCGTCGATCTTGGTCTGGTTGGTCACATTGGCGAATACGAGGCTCGCATTCGATCCGTTGAAGTCGGCCCAGTTGCCCTGCGCTTCAACGCCGAACACCCAGTTGGCCATCTGCCAGCGATAGCCGACCTGACCACCGACGGTGCCGCCGGTCGCGTCATGGCAACCTTCGCCGAGACCGGCGTTGCTCCAGCAATTGTGGCTGGAGCCGCCGCCGCCGTTCAGACCGATGTAGAAACCGCTCCAATCGTAATACGGCGACATGACAGGCGCCTTGGTGTAGGCACGGGGCCGTGCGGCCAGATCCGCAGCCTGCGCAGACGCAACGCTCAGCACGACCAGACCGACGCTACCCAGCAAAATTTTCTTCATCATCACTTCTGTGGTTCTCCGATTCTCATTTTGCGTTGGCACGGCGCGACGCGCTCCCTCCGCCACGCCAACGATTGTGCGGCGCGTATAGTCTGCTTCGCGCTGCAA
>Ga0070710_10000375_pt1 | contig 20957 bp, 9 predicted proteins | sample LARL52metaG_FD_65454 | JGI IMG/M metagenome (GOLD analysis project Ga0070710, IMG submission 65454) | Corn, switchgrass and miscanthus rhizosphere microbial communities from Kellogg Biological Station, Michigan, USA - LAR L5-2 metaG | ecosystem: Host-associated > Plants > Roots > Rhizosphere ...
GAACACACGCTGGCCGTGCTGTTCTCCGGGCAGGGGTCGCAGCGGCTGGGCATGGGACGCGAGTTGTACCAGCGGTTCCCGGAGTTCGCGGACGCGTTCGACGACGTGCTCGCGCACCTCGGCCCCGAGCTGAGGAGCGTTGTCTGGGGAGACGACGAGGAGAAGCTCAACCAGACCGGGTACACGCAACCCGCGCTGTTCGCGTTCCAGACGGCGCTGTACCGGCTGCTGCAGGCGTTCGGGATCAAGCCCGCCCACCTCGCGGGTCACTCGATCGGTGAGATCGCGGCGGCGCACGTCGCGGGTGTGCTCAGCCTGGAGGACGCGGCGAAGCTCGTGAGTGCGCGCGCCAGTCTGATGCAGGCTCTTCCGCAAACGGGCGCCATGGTGGCCGTGCAGGCGACCGAAGAAGAGGTGAGCAAGCACCTCACGAGCAAGGTGTCGATCGCGGCGGTCAACGGGCCGACGAGCGTGGTGATCGCGGGCGACGAGGCGGACGTCGAAGCCATCGCGAGCCGTTACGAGAAGACCAAGCGCCTCAAGGTCAGCCACGCGTTCCACTCGCCGTTGATGGAACCGATGCTCGCAGACTTCCGGCGAGCGATCGAGAGCATCCAGTTCAGCCAGCCGAAGATCCCGATCAGTGCGACCGGGGACGTCACGGACCCGGAGTACTGGGTCCGCCACGTGCGGGACGCGGTGCGGTTCAGCGACAACGTCGCGAAGATCCCGGCCACCAAGTTCCTCGAGGTCGGTCCGGACGGAGTGCTGTCCGCACTGGTGGACGGCGCGATTCCGGCGTTGCGGAAGAACAGGAGCGAAGAAACCGCGCTGGCCACCGCACTGGGTCAAGTGCATGTTGACGGAATCAATGTCGACTGGACTCCGTGGATCAGGGGCGGCCGGCTCGTCCCGTTGCCGACCTACCCGTTCGACCACGAGCGGTTCTGGCCGAAGGCGACCGTCGGCGGGCGCGCGGGAGATCCCGCGGCGTACGGGCTGAGGCCGGGCGGGCATCCGTTGCTCGGCGCGGCCATCGCCGTCGCGGGCACGGACGAGCTGGTGCTCAGCGGACGTCTCAGCCTCGCCACGCACCCGTGGATCGCGGACCACGTCGTCGGCGGCGCGGTGCTGTTCCCCGGCACCGGCTTCCTCGACTTCGCGATCCGCGCCGGCGACCTGGCCGGCTGCGACCGCGTCGACGGGCTCACGATCGTCGTGCCGCTGGTGCTGCCCGAACGGGACGCCGTCGCCGTGCAGGTGCGGGTCGGCGCGCCGGACGACCACGGCCGCAGGCCCGTCAGCATCCACTCGCAGCTGCCGGACTCCGACGACTGGATCCAGCACGCCAGCGGCACCCTCGCCGAGGGGCCTCACCAGGCCGAGCTCGACACCACCGAGTGGCCGCCCGCGGGTGCGGAAGCCCTTGACCTGGAAGGCTTCTACGAGACGCTCGCGGAGGGCGGCCTGGCCTACGGGCCGATCTTCCAGGGACTGCGGCAGGCCTGGCGGCACGGCGACGAGGTGCTGGTCGAGGTCGCGCTGCCGGACAGCGTGGACGACGCGGCGACGTTCGGCGTGCATCCCGCGCTGCTCGACTCCGCGCTGCACGCCATCACGTTCGTCGACGGGGCCGGGCAGGGCCTGCCGTTCGAGTGGAACGGCGTGTCCCTGCACGCCATCGGGCCGTCGCGGCTGCGCGTCCGGCTCAAGCACACCAGTGGCGACGCCGTCGAGGTCACGGCGGTCGACGTCGAGGGCGCACCGGTGCTGTCGGTGAAGTCGCTGGTCGTGAGGACGCCGTCCACGAACGCGCCGGCGAACCCCGTGGTGGAGTCGCTGTTCCGCGTCGACTGGGTGCCGGTGCAGGTCGGCGAAGCGGCCGAGATCGACGCACGGGTCGTGGAACTCGAAGGCGGACCCGACGCGGCGGCGGCGCACGAGACGACCAGGCGCGTACTGGAGATCCTGCAGAACGCCGAAGAGCGCGTGGTGTTCGTGACGAGCGGTGCGGCGGCGATCGGCGACGAACCGATCACCGATCTCGGCGCGGCGGCCGCGTGGGGCCTGGTGAGGTCCGCGCAGGCGGAGAACCCCGGCCGGTTCCTGCTCGTCGACCTCGACGAGAACAGCTCCCTGGCGCCCGGCATGCTCGTCACCGAAGAGCAGCAGCTGATCGTGCGCGACGGCACCGTCCACGCCGGACGGTTGGCCCGCCTGCAGACCGGGCCGGCGCTGGTGCCGCCCACCGCGACGCCGTGGCGGCTCGACACCACCGCGAAGGGCAGCCTCGACAACCTCGTTCTGGCGCCCTGGCAGCCGGAACCGTTGCAGGGTAAGCAGGTCCGAGTCGCGATCAGGGCGGCGGGGCTGAACTTCCGCGACGTGCTGAACGCGCTCGGCATGTATCCGGGCGAGGCCGGCTCGTTCGGCGCGGAGGCCGCGGGTGTCGTCACCGAACTCGGGCCGCAGTGCACCGAGCTGAACGTCGGCGACCCGGTGTTCGGCATGCTCTTCGGCGGCATGGGACCGGTCGGCGTCGTCGAAGAGCCTTATCTCACCAGGCTTCCGGACGGCTGGACGTTCGAGCAGGGCGCCTCGGTGCCGCTGGTCTTCCTCACCGCCTACTACGCCTTGATCGAGCTCGGCACCGTGCGGCCGGGGGAGAAGGTCCTCGTCCACGCCGGTGCCGGCGGTGTCGGCATGGCGGCGATCCAGGTCGCCCAGCACCTCGGCGCCGAGGTGTTCGCGACCGCCAGCGAGAGTAAGTGGGACGTGCTGCGCGGCCTCGGCCTCGACGACGACCACATCGGCAACTCCCGCGACACCGGCTTCGAAGGCAAGTTCCCGCGGGTGGACGTCGTGCTCAACGCGTTGACCGGCGAGTTCATCGACGCCTCGCTGCGGCTGCTCGGCGAGGGCGGTCGCTTCCTGGAAATGGGCAAGACCGACCTGCGGGAGGACGTGCCGGGCATCTTCTACCGGCCGTTCGACCTCGGCGAGGCGCATCCCGACCACATCCAGCGCATGCTCGTCGCGCTCGTGGAACTGTTCGAGCGCGGCGTGCTGAAGCCGTTGCCGATCGCCGCGTGGGACGTGCGGCGGGCGCGCGACGCGTTCCGGTTCATGAGCCGTGCCAAGCACATCGGCAAGATCGTGATCACCGTGCCGGAGGGTTGGGACCCGGACGGCACCGTGCTGATCACCGGTGGCACCGGCGGTCTGGGTGCGGAACTGGCGCGGCACCTCGTCGCCCAAGGATTCCGGAAACTGTTGCTGCTCAGCCGTCGTGGCACCGGCTCGCCGGGCGCGGCGGAACTGGCGCAGCTCGACGCGGACGTCACCGTCGCGGCCTGTGACGTGGCCGATCGTGACGCGCTCAGTGAGGTCCTCAATGGACACGACGTGACCGCGGTCGTGCACACCGCCGGTGTGCTGGACGACGGCGTGATCGCGTCGATGACACCGGAACGGCTGGAGAAGGTGTTGCGGCCCAAGGTGGACGCCGCCTGGAACCTGCATTCCCTGTTGCCGCGAGCGCACTTCGTCCTGTACTCGTCGGTGTCCGGCGTGCTCGGCACCGCCGGGCAGGGCAACTACGCGGCCGGTAACGCGTTCCTCGACGCACTGGCGCAGCACCGGCGTTCCCTCGGTTTGCCGGCGGTGTCGCTGGCCTGGGGCGCCTGGACGGCCGAGGTCGGCATGACGAAGACGATGGACGCGGCCGCGCTGGAGCGACTGGAGAAGTCGTCGATGCCACCGATCTCGCTGGAGCACGGCCTGGCGCTGTTCGACGCGGCCATCGGCGTCGACGAGCCGCTGGTCGTGCCCGCGCGGATCATCACCGGAGCCAGCACCACGATGGTGCCGCCGTTGCTGCGCAACCTGTTGCGCGGCGGCCGCCGGACCGCGGCACGGACGCAGGGAACCGTTGCGCTGCAGGGCTTGCAGGACGTTCGCCCGGCCGAACGCATCAGGACGCTGGTCGACCTGGTGCGGGGCGAGGCCGCCGCCGTCCTCGGACACTCGTCGGCCGACGCGATCGACGCCGACCGCGAGTTCCGGCAGCTGGGCTTCGACTCGCTGACGTCGGTCGAGCTGCGCAACCGGCTCGGCACGGCGACCGGGCTGACGCTGCCCGCGACGCTCGTGTTCGACTACCCGACCCCGCAGGCGTTGGCGGAACACCTGATCGCGGAACTGTTCGGCGGATCGGCCGAGGTCGAGGACTCGGTGAAGGTGTCGGACGAGGCCATCGCGATCGTCGGCATCGCCTGCCGGTTCCCCGGTGGCGTGTCGTCACCGGAGGAGCTGTGGGAACTGGTGCTCGGAGGTCGGGACGCGATCACCGGGTTCCCGTCCGACCGCGGCTGGGACCCCAACCTCGTCGGCGACGGCGCCGGGCAGTCCGTCACCGGGCAGGGCGGCTTCATCGAGGGCATCGCGTCGTTCGACCCGGCGTTCTTCGGGATCTCGCCGCGCGAGGCCGTGTCGATGGACCCGCACCAGCGGCTCGTGCTGGAGACGTCGTGGGAGGCCCTGGAACGCACCGGCATCGACCCGCTGACGCTGCGCGGGTCGCGGACCGGTGTCTACGTCGGCGCGTCCGGGCAGGACTACGCGCACCTGATGCTCGCCTCGGAGCAGGCGCTGGAGGGCTACTCGGGCACCGGCACCTCACCGAGCGTGATCGCCGGCCGGTTGTCGTACGCGCTCGGGCTGGAGGGGCCGTCGATGACGATCGACACGGCGTGCTCGTCCGCCCTGGTCGCGCTGCACCTGGCGGTTCAGGCGCTGCGCAACGGCGAGTGCTCGCTGGCGCTGGCCGGCGGCGTGCAGGTGATGTCCGCGCCGGGCGCGTTCATGGAGTTCTCGCTGCAGGACGGCCTGGCGCGTGACGGCCGCTGCAAACCGTTCTCCGACACGGCCGATGGCACCGCATGGTCCGAGGGCATCGGTGTGCTCGTGGTGGAGCGTCTGTCCGATGCTGTCGCTGCTGGCCACGACGTTCTTGCTGTCGTGCGTGGTTCCGCGGTCAACCAGGACGGTGCTTCCAACGGCCTGACCGCGCCCAACGGTCCCTCGCAGCAGCGGGTGATCCGGCAGGCGCTGGCGTCGGCAGGCCTGAAGTTCGCCGACGTCGACGCGGTCGAGGCGCACGGCACCGGCACCACTCTGGGCGACCCGATCGAGGCGCAGGCCCTGCTGGCCACCTACGGCCAGGACCGCTCGGAACCGCTGCTGCTCGGCTCGATCAAGTCGAACATCGGCCACACGCAGGCCGCCGCCGGGGCCGCCGGTGTGATCAAGATGGTGATGGCGCTGCGGCACGGGCTGCTGCCGCGCACGATCAACGTCACCGAGCCGTCGTCGCACGTCGACTGGACGGCCGGCGCGGTCTCGCTGCTCACCGAGACCACCCCGTGGCCGTCGGTGGACCGCGCGCGCAGGGCGGGCGTTTCGTCGTTCGGCATCAGCGGCACGAACGCGCACGTCATCCTGGAGGCCGCGCCGACCGCTCCGGAATTGTCAGACCCGCCTGAGATGATTGGAGTGGGGACCTCGCGTCCCCCCAAGGGGGCTCCGCTCGTTGTTTCGGCGAAGTCCCCCGCTTCGCTGCGCGCTCAGGTCGAGCGGATCCGGGCGGTCGGCGCCGACCCGTTCGACATCGGGTTCTCGCTGCTCAAGCGCTCGCGGTTCGAGCACCGGGCGGTGCTGCTGGACGGCGCCGAGATCGCGCAGGGGCAGGCCACCAGGCGCAAGCTGGCCGTGCTGTTCTCCGGGCAGGGCTCGCAGCGGCTGGGCATGGGACGCGAGCTGTACGAGCGGTTCCCGGTGTTCCAGAAGGCGCTCGACGCGGTGCTCGCGCACGTCGCCGTGGGCGAGGTCATGTGGGGGGAGGACGACCAGGCGCTCAACCAGACCGGCAACACCCAGCGCGCGTTGTTCGCGGTCGAGGTCGCGCTGTTCCGGCTCGCCGAGGCGTTCGGCGTCGAACCGGACTACGTCGGCGGCCACTCGGTCGGCGAGATCGCGGCCGCCCACGTCGCCGGCGTGCTGAGCCTGGAGGACGCCGCGAAGCTGGTGAACGCGCGCGCCGCGCTCATGCAGGCGCTTCCCGCGGGCGGCGCGATGATCGCGGTCGAAGCGGCGGAAGAAGAGGTCGCGATTACCGGCCAGGTGTCCATCGCGGCGATCAACGGCCCGAGGTCGCTGGTGCTGGCGGGCGAGGAGACTGCGGTTCGACAGATCGCCGACGGGTTCGCCGAGCAGGGCCGCAAGACTAAGCGTTTGCCGGTCAGCCATGCGTTTCACTCGCCGTTGATGGAGCCGATGCTGGAGGACTTCCGCGCCGCCGTGACGGCGCTGGAGTTCGCCGCGCCCCGCATCCCCCTGGTGTCCAACGTGACCGGCCGCGTCGCGGGCCCCGAGCTCGCCGAGCCCGAGTACTGGGTGCGGCACGTCCGGGAGGCCGTGCGGTTCGCGGACGGCGTCGCGGCGCTCGAAGCCGCGGGCGTCGACGCGTTCCTGGAGATCGGACCGGACGGGGTGCTGTCCGCGCTGGTCGACGGCGCGGTTCCGGCACTGCGCAAGGACCGCGACGAGACGACGGCATGGCTCACCGCGCTCGCGAGGCTCCACGTCCAGGGCACCAACGTCGACTGGGCGGCGGCGTTCGACGGAACCGGAGCCCGGCGCGTCGACCTCCCGACCTACGCGTTCGACCACGACCACTACTGGCCCACGCCGATGGCGCAGGCCGCGGACGCGTCCGGACTGGGCCTCGGGCCCGCCGACCACCCGCTGCTCGGCGCCGCCATGACCGTCGCGCAGGAAGACGCGGTGGTGTTCACGAACCGGCTCGCGGTCGCGTTCCCGGAGACGGCGTTCGCGGAGATCGCGTTCCGGGCCGCGGACCAGGTCGGCTACGGCACGGTCGAGGAGCTCACGGTCACCGCGCCGCTCACGCCCGGCGTGCTGCAGGTGTGGATCGGCGCACCGGACAACGGAAAGCGCAGCCTCACCGTCTACACGCGACCGAACGACGAACAGCCGTTCACCCTGGCCGCCTCGGGCGTGCTGAGCGAGGGCGAGCACCGGGCCGGCTTCACGGTCAGCGAGTGGCCGCCGAAGGGCGCGACCGCGATCGGCGAGCGGATCTGGCAGGCGGGCGACGCCGTCTACGCGGAGGTCACGCTGCCCGAAGGCACGCCGGACGCCCAGTTCTACGGCGTGCACCCGGCGCTGCTCGACTGCGCCACCAGGATCACCGAGGAAAACCAGGTGCCGCTCCAGTGGCACGGCGTGAGCCTGCACGCGGTCGGCGCGGACACGCTGCGGGTCAAGCTCAGCGACGGCGGGTTCGCCGCGGTCGACCAGAGCGGCGCACCAGTCGTCTCGGCGCGCAACATCGTCTTCGGCGCACCGCTTGCCGCACAACAACACCAGGACTCGCTGTTCCGCCTGGAATGGGTGCCCGCACCGGAAACCCCACCGGCGCAGGACGTGCGCGAGGTCAGGTTCGGCGGCGACAGCGTCGAGGACGCGCATGCGCTCGCCGCCAGTGCACTGGAACTGGTGCAGCAGAGCGAAGAACGGCTGGCGTTCGTGACGAGCGGCCTGGCGGGCGCGACCGTCCAGGGCCTGGTCCGCACGGCCCAGTCGGAGAACCCCGGACGGTTCCTGCTCGTCGACACCGACGGCAGCGCCCCGCTGCCCACCGGCCTGATCGACGCGGGGGAGACCCAGGCCCGCGTCCGCGACGGACAGGTGCAGGTCGCCCGCCTCGCTCGCGTCACCGACACCGTCGAGACGGCGCAGTGGGATCCGGACGGCACCGTCCTCATCACCGGCGGCACGGGTGGTCTGGGCGCGGAACTGGCCAGGCACCTCGTCGCCGAACGCGGCGTCAAGCGCCTGCTGCTGGTCTCGCGGCGCGGCGGCGACGCGCCCGATGCCGTTGCGCTGCAAGCGGAACTGACCGCTCACGGCGCGGACGTCACGATCGCCGCCTGCGACACCGCCGACCTCAAGGCCGTCAAGAAGGTCGTGAAGGGCGTCAAGCTCACCGCCGTCGTCCACACGGCCGGTGTCCTCGACGACGGCATCATCGGCTCCCTCACTCCGGAACGGCTGGAGAGGGTCCTCAGGCCCAAGGTCGACGGCGCCTGGAACCTCCACGAGGCCACGAAGAAGCAGGAGCTCCAGGCGTTCGTGCTCTACTCGTCGGTGTCGGGCGTGCTCGGCAGCGCCGGTCAGGGCAACTACGCCGCGGCCAACGCGTTCCTCGACGCACTGGCCGAACACCGGCGGGCGCAGGGACTGGTCGCGACGTCGCTGGCGTGGGGACCGTGGGCGCAAACCGGTGGTATGACGGCACATCTGCAGGACGGTGCGATGGACCGCATCGGCCGCACCGGCATGCCGCCGCTGTCCGTCCGGCAGGGCATGGCGTTGTTCGACGACGCCACCTCCCGTGACGACGCGGTGCTCGTCCCGGCCCGCATCACCACCGGCCGCGCCAACGGGCCGGTCGCGGCGGTCCTGCGCGGCCTCGTCCGCGGCGGAAAGCGCGCGGCGGGCGGCGGCGAAATGTCCACTGTGGACATCAAGACGACGCTGACCGCGTTGCCCGCGGAGGAACGCGCCAAATACCTGGTCGACCTCGTGCGCGGTCACGCGGCGGGCGTCCTCGGGCACTCCTCGCCCGCGGCCATCGACAACGACAAGCAGTTCCGCGACCTCGGCTTCGACTCGCTGACCGCCGTGGAGCTGCGCAACAGCCTCGCCTCCGCCACGGGCCTGAAACTGCCCGCCGGGCTGGTCTTCGACTACCCGACCCCCGACGAGCTGGCCGCCTACCTCGCGGGCGAACTGCTCGGCGCCGGCACCGGGCCGTCGATCACCGGCGAGCTCGACCGGCTGGAGGCCGCGCTGGCCGCGAGCTCCGCCGACGACCTGGCCCGGGACGGGGTCGCCGCCCGCCTGCGCAACCTGCTCGCCCAGTACGGCGGTGCCAAGACCGAGGAAGCCGTGAGCGACCGCATCAACTCGGCGAGCGTCGACGACGTGTTCGCCTTCATCGACAACGAACTCGGCCGACGCACCGAGCGCTGACCCCACCTGGACGACGGAGAGGTTTCCGGCGATGCCGAACGAAGAGAAGCTCGTTGAGTACCTGAAGTGGGTCACCGCTGATCTCGCCCAGACCCGCCGGCGGCTGGAGGAGGTCGAGTCCGGCCGGCACGAGCCGGTCGCGATCGTCGGCATCGCCTGCCGCTTCCCCGGCGACGTCCGCTCCTCCGAGGACCTCTGGCAGCTGGTGGCCGAAGGCCGTGACGCGATCACCGGGTTCCCGACCGACCGCGGCTGGGACCTCGGCACGCTGGCCGGTGGCACCAGCGCCACGCTGCAGGGCGGGTTCCTCTACGACGCCGCCGACTTCGATCCCGGCTTCTTCGGCATCTCGCCCCGCGAAGCCCTCGCCATGGACCCGCAGCAACGGCTCCTGCTGCAGACCACCTGGGAAGCCGTCGAACGCGCGGGCATCGACCCGACGACGTTGCGCGGCTCCCGGACTGGTGTGTTTGTGGGCACCAACGGCCAGGACTACGGCCACGTCCTGATCGCCTCCCAAGAGGACGTCGAGGGCCACGCGGGTATGGGCACCGCGGCCAGCGTCATCTCCGGACGCATCTCCTACACGTTCGGCTTCGAAGGCCCGGCCGTCACGGTCGACACCGCGTGCTCCTCTTCTCTCGTCGCACTGCATCTGGCCTCACAAGCGCTGCGCAACGGCGAGTGCTCCCTGGCCCTGGCCGGTGGCGTCACCGTCATGGCGACCTCCTCGAACTTCGCCGGATTCACCCGACAGGGCGGCCTCGCGACTTCAGGCCGTTGCAAGGCGTTCTCGGACGACGCGGACGGCACCGGCTGGTCCGAGGGCATCGGCGTGCTGCTCGTCGAGAAGCTCTCCGACGCCCAGCGCAACGGCCACCCGGTGCTCGCCGTCGTCGCCGGCAGCGCCGTCAACCAGGACGGCGCCTCCAACGGCCTGTCCGCCCCCAACGGCCCCGCCCAGCGCGAGGTGATCAAGGCCGCGCTCGCCTCCGCGGGCCTGTCCGCGTCCGATGTGGACGCCGTCGAGGCGCACGGAACCGGCACCGTGCTGGGAGATCCGATCGAGGCCGAGGCGCTGCTCGCCACCTACGGCCAGGACCGCGCGACCCCACTGCGCCTCGGCGCGATCAAGTCCAACATCGGCCACACCCAGGCCGCGGCGGGCGTCGCGGGCGTCATCAAGATCGTCGAGGCGCTGCGCCACGACACCCTCCCGCCGACCCTGCACGTCACGTCGCCGTCGTCGCACGTCGACTGGTCCGCGGGCAACGTCAGCCTCCTCACCGAGACCACGCCGTGGCCGCGCACCGGCAAACCCCGCCGCGCCGGCATTTCCTCCTTCGGGGTGAGCGGCACCAACGCCCACGTCATCATCCAGGAAGCACCCGAGGCGCCTGAACGGTCCACTCACGACACGACCACCCCGGAACTGTCAGACCCCTCTGAGACGATTGGAGTGGGGACCTCGGTCTCCCCCGGAGGGGCCCCAACCGGGATCGATTCAGCTGCGGCGCAGGACCTCGCGGGCAGGTGGCCGTTCGTCGTGTCGGCGAAGTCGCCGAACGCGCTGAAGGCCCGCATCGAGCAGGTCAAGGGTATCGAGGGTGAGCCGCGGGACATCGCGTACTCGTTGCTGACCACGCGGCCGACGACGTTCGACCACCGCGCGGTGGTCCTCGACGGCGACGTCGTCGCCACCGGAACCGTGGCGCGCAAGCCGGTTGCCGCGCTGTTCTCCGGGCAGGGTGCGCAGCGGGCCGGCATGGGCAAGGAACTGTACGAGGCGTTCCCGGCCTTCCGGGAAGCCCTCGACGCCGCCCTCGCCCACCTGCCGAGCGGCCTCAAGCAGGTCATGTGGGAGGACGAGGAGAAACTCGACCAGACCGGATGGACCCAGCCCGCGCTGTTCGCGTTCGAGGTCGCGCTGTACCGGTTGCTGGAGAGCTACGGCTTCAAGGCCGACAAGGTCGCCGGCCACTCCATCGGCGAGATCGCCGCCGCGCACGTCGCCGGGGTGCTCACGCTCGAAGACGCCGCCAGGCTCGTCACCGAACGCGCCCGCCTCATGCAGGACCTGCCGCCGGGCGGCGTGATGATCGCGATCCAGGCCACCGAGGACGAGGTCACCCCGCATCTGACCAGCGGCGTCTCGCTGGCGGCCATCAACGCCGAGGACTCCGTGGTCATCGCCGGTGTTGAACAAGAGGCACGTAGGATTGTTGAACGATTCAACGATCGGAAGACCAAGCGGCTGCCGGTCAGCCACGCGTTCCACTCGCCGCTGATGGAACCGATGCTCGATGAGTTCCGCAGCGCCATCGCGGACATTTCGTTCAACGATCCGACGATCCCGCTGTTCACTCGTGGGATTGTTCAACAATCCGACTACTGGGTCGGCCACGTCCGCGACACCGTCAGGTTCACCGACAACATCAACGACATCGGCGACGCCACGTTCGTCGAGATCGGTCCCAGCGCCGTCCTCGCCGCACTCGTCGACCACGCCATCCCGACGATGCGCAAGGACAAGGACGAGGTCACCGCGTTCATCACCGCACTGGCCAAGCTCTACACCACCGGCAGCAGGATCGGCTGGCCCAAGAACGGCACGAAGATCGACCTGCCCACCTACCCGTTCGACACCGAGCGCTTCTGGCCGCAGAGCACCATGGCACCCGGCACCCAGCCGAACGCCAGCCGCCCAGCGCTCTACGAGGTCGGCTGGGTGAAGTCCACTGTGGACGCGAAGGCGATCACGGGCGCGCGGTGGGCCATCATCGGCGGCGACGAGTTCGACCTCGCCCACGTGCTGTACGCGGCGGGCCAGTCCGTCAGCGGCTACGGCGAAACCCTCGCCGAGGCCGCCCAGTCCACCACGCCCGACGTGTTCGTCGTGGCCGTCACCGGCGAGAACACCCCGGAAAGCGTGCACGCCAACACCCAGCGCGCCCTGAACATCCTGCAGGAAGCGCTGCGGTTCGAGAACTCCCGCGTCGTCTTCGTCAGCCACGGCGCCGCATCGGGCGAAGACCTCGCCGCGGCGGCGGTGTGGGGCCTCGTCCGCACCGCCCAGGCCGAGAACCCCGGCCGGTTCCTGCTCGTCGACAGCGACGGCCTCGACGTCTCCGGCGCCCTGCTCACCGAGCTCGTCAACGGCGACGAGCCGCAGGTGATCGTCCGCGAGGGCAAGGCCAAGGTCGCCCGGCTGAAGGAACTCCCCGAGAACCCGGAGGCCAGGCACGAGTGGGCCGAGGACGAGACCGTCCTCATCACCGGCGGCACCGGCGGTCTCGGCGCCGAGCTCGCCAAACACCTCGTCACCCGGCACGGCGTCAGGCACCTGCTGCTCGCCAGCCGCCGCGGCGAGGAGGCACCCGGCGCGCAGAACCTCAAGCAGGAACTGGAGAACAAGGGCGCCACCGTCACCATCGCGGCCGCCGACATCGCGAACCCGAACGACGTCCAGACCCTGTTCGCCGCCACGGACCGCCCGCTCACCACCGTGATCCACACGGCCGGCGTGCTGGACGACGCGCTCGTCGACGCGCTCACTCCCGACCGCCTCACCGCGGTCCTGACGCCGAAGGTCGACGCCGCGCACCTGCTCGCCCAGCACGACCTCAAGCTGCTCGTCCTCTACAGCTCCGTCGCCAACATCATCGGCGCGGCCGGCCAGGGCAACTACGCCGCCGCCAACGCCTACCTCGACGCCCTCGCGAAGAACCGCCCCAACACCATCAGCCTCGCCTGGGGCCCGTGGGCGCAGGACGGCGGCATGACCGCGGGCCTCAGCGACGCCGCCATGGACCGCATCCAACGGTCCGGCATGCCGCCGCTGGCCGCCGAACAGGGCCTCGCGCTGTTCGACGCCGCCCTCGCCGAGCGCAAGCCCGTCGTGGTCCCCATGCACGTCAACCGCAACCAGCAACGCGTCGCCCCGCTGCTGCGCGACATCGTCGACGAGCAGAACCTCCCGCAGCAGAGCCGGCTCGCCGCCGTGACCGTGCTGGACCGGCTGCGCAACACCGACCCCGACGAGCGCGGCGACAAGGTGCGCGAGCTCGTCGTCGGCACCTGCGCGGCCCTGCTCGGCCACAACGACCCGTCCGAAGTGGACCCGGAGAAGAACTTCCTGGAACTGGGCTTCGACTCGCTCATCGCCGTCGAGCTGCGCAACCAGCTCAACGACATGCTCAACCTGAAACTCCCCGGCAGCGCCGTGTTCGACAGCGGCACCCCCGCCGCGCTGGCCGCCAGGGTCGACGGCGAGCTCGGCACCATCGCCGGACCGGCCACGGGCACCGGCACGGTCGTCAACGCCCAGGACACGGTGTTCGGCCTGTTCATGCAGAGCGTCACCACCGGCAAGGTCGTCGAGGGCCTGCGGCTGCTCAAAGCCGTCGCCAACCTCCGCCCGATGTTCGACAGCCCCGCCGAGTTGGAGGACCTCCCCGTCCCCGTCACGCTCGCCGACGGGCCGAAGCTGCCGAAGCTCGTCTGCGTCAGCGCCCCCGGCGCCACCGCGGGCGTGCACATGTACGCGCGGCTCGCCGCCCACCTGCGCGGCAAGCGGCACGTGTCCGCGTTGCCGCTCATCGGTTTCGGCGACGGCGAAGCCCTCCCGCGCACCACCGAGGCCGCCGCCCGGTTCGTCGCCGAGAGCATCCTCAACGGCACCGACGGCGACCCGTTCGTCCTGGTAGGACACTCCTCCGGCGGCACGCTGGCCTACTTCGCCGCGGCGGTGCTGGAGGAGACCTGGGGCATCACGCCGGAAGCGGTGATCATGCTCGACACCCTGAGCATGAACTACAACTCCAGCGAGGGCATGGACTTCGACGCCGTCACGACGAACTACTTCAACACCATGGACTCGCCCGCGGTGAACATGAACAGCACCCGCCTGTCCGCGATGGCGCACTGGTTCCCGCTCATCATCGACAACGGCCTGCACACGACGGTGCCGAAGCTGCTCATCCGCTGCGCCAACGAGGTCAAGGGCACCGACCTCGTCACCACGAACCAGGACGTCGACGTCCCCGCCGACGAGATCCGGGTCATCGCCACCGATCACATGGCGATGGTCAAGGAGGACGCCGGTGCCGTCGCCGAGGTGATGGAGGACTGGCTCAGCACCCGTATCGAGAAACTGGAAGGCGTCCGATGACCACATCGCAGGAACTGCCCCTGATCGGGGTCGAACTGCCGTCGATCCTGACGTTCAGCGAACTCCGGCTGCGGTTGCAGGAGCAGGCGCCGGTGTGCCGCATCCGGACGCCCGCGGGCGACGAAGGCTGGCTCGTCACCCGGCACGCCGAGGTGAAGTCGCTGCTGCAGAACAACAAGCTCGGCCGCAGCCACAAGAACCCGGCCACCGCGCCGAGGTTCCTGCGCAACCCCATGCTCGACATGCTCGTCACCAGCGACGACATCGAGGTCGAGAAAGAACGCCACGAGAAGAAACGCGTCCTCTACACCAAGAGCTTCGCCGCCCGCCGCGTGATCGAACGCAAGGAGCGCGTCGAGGCCATCGCGAACGCCAAGCTCGACGCGATCATCGCCGCCGGACCGCCGGTCGACCTGCACGAGGCCTACTCGATGGACTACTCGCAGCAGGCGTTGTGCGACATGGTCGGCATCCCGGTGCAGGACCGCCGCAAGCTGCTCGACATGATGGACACCGTCGGCGCATCGGACCAGCAGCACGCCGAGGCCGGCATGGACCCGCTCTTCGGGTTCGCCGCCGAGATCGGCGAACGCCGCCGTGCCGACCTCGGCGACGACGTCATCTCGCGCTTCGTCGAGGCCGGGCTGACGAACGACGAGATCGGGCTGCACGTCGTCACGCTGCTGTTCACCGGTCTCGCGGGGCTCGCGAGCCACCTCGACTTCGGCGTGCTGCTGTTCCTGCGCAACCCCGACCAGCGCGCGAAGGCCATGTCCGACCCGACGATCATGGCCCAGGCCGTGGACGAGGTCATGCGCGCCACGATCAGCTCGCCCGTCCTGCCCCGCTACGCCAGCGAGGACATCGAGGTCGGCGGCGTGACGATCAAGGAGGGCGACCTGGTGATGCTGGACTTCAGCCTCGCCAACTTCGACCCGCGCGCGTTCGGCGACCCGCACCGGTTCGACGTCACCCGCTCGCCCAACCACCACTTCACGTTCGGTCACGGCATGCGGCACTGCACCGGCGCCCCGCTGGTGCGGATCATCCTCGCCGTCGCGTTCACGACGCTGTTCGAACGCCTGCCTGGACTGAAGCTCGCCGTGCCGGAATCGGAGCTGGAGTCCCACCCCGGCGGACGCCTGGCCGGCGGCCTGGAGAAGTTCCCGCTCACCTGGTGAGTCTTCCTCCCGGGTGACAGGCATCACCTGTCAGTACCGTGTCAGCGTGCGCTGGCACGGTGCTGCGCATGGCAAAGAAGTTCAAGAGCATCGTGCTCACGGTCGGCCTGGCCGCGGGCATCGCGCTGCTGGGTGGCACGCCGGCGACCGCCGAGACGGCACCGGGCTGCGCGCGCGTCACGCAGATCGGCGCGACGAAGATCCTCAAGGGCGGCGGCGAGACCATCGCCTCGATCAAGCAGTTCGTCGGTTGCGACAAGAACTACGGCTACACGTTCGTGTGGGAGTCGTGGGCGAGCACGCACCGCGGCTTCGACGCGGGCGCCGGCCTGTGGGTCAAGGGCATCGGTGACCTGCAGGGGTACAACGTCGACCCGAAGAACGACCGCGAGGTCTGGTCCGACGGCCTGCACACCGTCAACAAGTGCACCAAGGCCTACGGTGCGGTCGGCCGCGGCGAAACGGTCTACGCGGCCGACACCGAAGAGCGCTGCTAGGACTGCTCGTCGAGGCGCGCCTTCTCCGCGAGGCGCGCCTCCTCGGCCTTGAACTCCTTGTAGGTGGCGCGCTCGCGGACCAGCCAGTCCGGGTTCTCGTCCTTGATCGCGTTGATCTGCTCGGTGGTCAGCGCCTCGGTGATGCCGGCCCGCACCAGGCCGGACGTCGAGATGCCGAGCTTCTGCGCGATGAGCTGCTTGGGGTGCGGGCCGTTGCGGCGCAGGTCCCGCAGCCACTCCGGCGGGTTGGCCTGCAGCTCGCCCAGTTCGTCGCGCGACACGACCCCCGCCTGGAACTCCTCGGGCGTGGCCTCGAGGTACACGCCCAGCTTCTTGGCGGCGGTGGCGGGCTTCATGGTCTGCTCGGACTTCATGCCACAAAGAGTAACCGTTGCGTCCGGTAGCCTCAGCGCGTGACCGGATCGTTCACGCTCGCGTACGTCCCAGGCGTGACGCCGGGCAAATGGGCACGGGTCTGGCAGGAGCGCCTGCCGGAGACCGGGCTGACCCTCGTGCAGGTGACCGCCGCCGAAGCCGCGCGGAAAGTGCGTGAAGGCGAGGCCGGCGCCGCGCTGCTGCGGCTGCCCGGCGACCGGGAGGACCTGCACGCGATCCCGCTCTACACCGAGACCACGGTCGTCGTGTTCCCGAAGGACCACGAGTTCGCCGCGGCCGGCGAACTGTCCCTTGAGGACCTGAGGCCGTACGTGCTGTGGCAGCCGCTCGACGACGCGCTGGAGTGGGACGAGGTTCCCGGCCAGCCGCCGGTCGAACGGCCGGAGACCACCGCGGACGCGATCGAGCTCGTCGCCGCCGGGGTCGGGCTGCTGGTCGTGCCGCAGTCGCTGGCCCGGCTGCACCACCGCAAGGACCTCAAGCACGCGCCGCTGACCGACGCCCCGCAGTCGCGGGTGGCGCTGGCGTTCCCCGTCCGCGACGAGAACCCCGAGCTGGTCGAGCACATGATCGGCATCGTGCGCGGCCGCACGGTCAACAGCACCCGCGGTCCCGCGCCGGAGCAGCCCCAGCAGAAGTCACAGCAGAAGCCGCAACAGCAACGGCGGAGCCCCGCGCGTCAGCAGCCCAAACAGCCGGCCAAACGCGCGAAGCCCCGCCGCGGCCGCTAGTCGTGCACGGTGATCGCCTGCGCCGGGCAGATGCCCCTGGCCGTGCGCGCGGCCGTCTCCGCCTCACCCGAGGGATTGTCGTCGAGCACCGTGACGAACCCGTCGTCGTCCTGGTCGAACACGTCCGGCGCGGCCAGCACGCACTGCGCCGAGCCGATGCACCTGCCGGTGTCCACACTGATCCGAGCCATTGCCGTCCTCCAAGGATTACCAGCGCACAGGTAGCGCGTGGAGTCCGAAGAGGACTCCGTCGTACTTGAACTGCAGCTCCTCCAGCGGCACCGCGACCTCCAGGGCCGGGATCCGCCCGAACAGGCCGCGGTAGGCGACGTCCATCTCCAGCCGCACCAGGTTCTGGCCGAGGCACTGATGCACGCCGTATCCGAACGCCACGTGCCCGGTGGCCGAGCGGGACGGGTCGAACTCGTGCGGCCGTTCGAACATCTCCGGGTCGTGGTTCGCGCCGGCCACGAGCGGCACGATGCCCTCGCCGGCGCGGACCAGCTGCCCGCCGATCTCCACGTCCTCGATCGCCACCCGCAACGCCACCAGGTCGGCCACCGAGTGGTAGCGCAGCAGCTCCTCGATCGCGCGGTCGTCGTCGATCCACTGCTTCTGCTGCAGCAACGTGACGACGCCGAGCGAGATGTTGTTCGCGGTCGTCTCGTGGCCCGCGATGAGCAGCAGCATCGAGACACCGGACAGCTCCTGGGGCGTCAGCAGACCACCCTTCATCAGCCTGCTGATCAGGTCGTCGCCCGGTCGCTTGGACTTGATGGTGATCAGCCGGTTGATGTAGCGCAGCAGGTGCTCCGACGCCTTGTCCCGTTCCTCGTCGGTCGACGTCAGCGTCACGAGGACCTTCGTCTTCTCCTCGAAGAAGTCCCTGTCCACTTTGGGCACACCCAGCAGGGAGGAGATCACCAGCGACGGCACCGTCAGGGAGAAGTCCTCGACGAGCTCGGCGGTGGTGCCCTTCGCGAGCATCTGGTCGATGGCGCGGTCGACGATCTCCTCGACCGCCGGCCGCAGCGACCGGATGCGGCGCACGGTGAACTCGGGGATCAGCGCCTTGCGGAACCTGTTGTGGTCCGGCGGGTCCAGCGACACGAACCAGCCGGGCACGTCGTCCGCGGACGGCGCGCCCACCGTCCGCGACGGACGCGGAAAGCCCTCGTGCGTCGGGTTGGAGCTGATCCGCGGGTCGGTGAGGACCGCGCGCACCTCCTCGTGCCTCGTGACCAGCCAGACGGTCTCACCGGACGGCAGCGCGGCCTTCACCAGGCCGGGCCGGTCGCGGAACTCGGAGTACTCGGGAGGAGGGAACGGCGCGCCGGGGCGGCGCATCATGAACGGGACCAGGCCGGCGGCGTCGTCAGTGGTCATGTCATCCCTCGTAGAACTGGCGGACTTGCCGCACGATGTAGTCCTGGTCGTCTTCGGTCAGCTCGGCGTGGGTGGGGAGGTACAACCCGTCCTCGGCGAACCGGTTCGCGTTCAGCGACGGCCACACCGGGTCGAGGTAGCCGGGCTGCCTGCTCATCGGCTTGAAGAAGAGGCGCGTCTCGATCCCCTTCCCGGCGAGGAACCCCATGAGCTCCTCGCGGCGCTGCGCGCGCAGGTCGTACATCCACAACACGTCACGCGGCGGCATGAGCGTGATGCCCTCGATGCCCCGGAGGCCTTCGTCGTACCGCTTCTCGATCCGCGCGCGCGTCGCGATGATCTCGTCGAGGCGTTCGGTCTGCGCGAGCGCGACCGCCGCCTGCAGGTTGGTCATGCGGAAGTTGTAGGCGAGCTTCTTGTGCAGGAAGCTGTGGTCGCGGGTGAACGCCATGCCGCGCAGGTGCGCCATCTGCCGGGCCAGGTGCGGATCGTTCGTGACGCAGACACCACCTTCGCCCGATGTGATGATCTTGTTGGCGAACAGCGAGAACGCCGCGATGTCGCCGGTCGGCTTGACGCCGTGGGCCTCCGCGGAGTCCTCGACCACGCGCAGGTTGTACTCGTAGGCCAGTTCGAGGATCGGTTCCATGTCGCACCGCCGGCCGTAGACGTGCACCGGCATGATCACTTTGGTGCGCGGGGTGATCTTCTCCTCGATCCTGGTGACGTCGATGTTCAGGTCGTCCGCGCAGTCGACGAACACGGGCGTGGCACCGGTGTAGGTGACGGCCCACGCGCTCGCGATCATCGTGAACTCGGGGACGATCACCTCGTCGCCGGGACCGACGCCCAGCGCGCGCAACGCCAGCGTCAGCGCCGTCGTGCCGGACGAGCAGGCGACGCCGTACCGGACGTTGTTGTAGGCGGCGAAGGCTTCCTCGAACTGCGGCACGTACGGGCCCTGCGAGGAGATCCAGCCGTCGGTCACGGCCTTCGTCGTGTAGTCGAGCTCGTTGCCGCGCAGGGAAGGCATCGAGACCGGGTAGCGGTAGCTCATCGTCAACTCACTTCGCGGACAGCGCGGGAAGGGACAGGATCAGGTCGGCGGCGGTCTTGCGGCCGCCGGCGGCGTGCTGCAGCGCGGCGAGACGCTCGGCGTTCTCGCGGAACGACGGGTCGTCCAGGACGCGGGTGAGCTTGTCCACGACGTCCTGCGGATCGACGGTGTGCGGTTCGTCCAGCGTCAGCCCGACCCCGAAGCTCTCCGCCCGCACCGCCTGGTCGTAGCAGTCGACCCACAGCGGCCGCGACACCATCGGCTTGCCGAAGTAGATGCTTTCGGTGTAGGCGTTTCCGCCCGCGTGGGTGAAGAACAGCCTGACGTTCGGGTGCGCCAGCACGTCGAGCTGCGACGGCACCCACGTCTCGACGCGCAGGTTCGGCGGGAGCGTTGAGGGCAGGTACTTCTGCTGGTCGCGGGGCAGCTTCCACAGCACCGAGTGCTTGCCCTCCAACCGTTGCGCGACCCGCACGAACGCCTCGACCTGACCGCGGGTGAGCCGGGTGATCGTGCCGAACCCCATGTACACCACGGACTTCTGCGCGTCCAGCCACCGGCCCAGCTCACCGGGTTCGGCCTGGGGCAGCGGTGGCACCAGCGCGCCGACCGTGCGGATCTTCTCGGGGAGGTCGAACGGGTAGTCCATCTCGGGGATCGAGTAGCACAGCACCAGCTCGGACTTCTCGACCCGCGCGAACTGGCCGAGCGCCTCGGGCGAGATGCCGAGCTCTGCGACGACTTGCGCGTTCTCCGCGTTGCGTTCCTTGTTCTGCTTCGAGAACGCCATCGCGAGCGTGCGCCATCCGAACAGCTTGTTGGCCCACCGTTGCGTGAACGACATGTCCGCGGGCAGACCGGTGTGGGGGCGTGGGAAGTCCGCGGGCGTGCCGGAGGGGCCGATCGGGACCGCGGACGTGACGAGGTTCGACGGCACGAACGGGTTGCTGAGCACGAAAGGGATTCCCTTCGTGATCGCGACCTCGTAGCCGAACATGCACATCGACTCGACGACCATGAGTGCGGGCCGGATCTCGTCGACCAGCTCGGCGAGCCTGCGGTACTTGGGAATGCGCAGCAGCGGCCGGTGCGTCTGCTCGATGACGGCCTTGCGCGCCTTGAACCTGGACCGCTGCGTCACCTTCGCGTAGACGTCGTCGGGCCACGTCACCGACGACATCTCCGGGATCACGTCACCGAGCGAGACGAACCGGATCGGTGAGCCGACGGCGGCCGCCTCGACCTCCTCGCGGCCCTTGTCGTCGGTGGCGAACCACAGGTCCTCGACGCCGCGGCGCGACAGTTCCTCCACTAGCACGAGCATGGGGTTCAGCAGGCCGCTCTCCGGCAGACTGACGAACAGGACCGGCCGCTGGCTCATGGACCTCACCCTTCTCCACGCCTGGTGAAGGCGAGCCTGCC
>Ga0070710_10000376_pt1 | contig 20895 bp, 31 predicted proteins | sample LARL52metaG_FD_65454 | JGI IMG/M metagenome (GOLD analysis project Ga0070710, IMG submission 65454) | Corn, switchgrass and miscanthus rhizosphere microbial communities from Kellogg Biological Station, Michigan, USA - LAR L5-2 metaG | ecosystem: Host-associated > Plants > Roots > Rhizosphere ...
GAGGTGAAGGCGCGCCGAACGAGTGGGGTTCCTGGCGCGCCTGTCCCACTTCACTGCTGGTGTCGAATTCCACGGGCGGCGACCAAAACAAAGGAGAAACAACCACGCGTCGTCGCTTCCTCCCATTGGCTCCGGCCCACAGGTGCCGCGACGGCGGTGCTGACCTCCCCGGCGGCAGAGGCCATCCAGCGCTCCGCGCGTGGGGGCAGATCGAAGGCAGCGCCGGCTACACCGCGCCGCGAACGCCGAAGGGCTCTCAGGACGAATCCTGAGAGCCCTTCGGACAACTCTGACGCGAAGGCGTCACGCCGTGGTGGAAGACCCACCAGCAGCAGCCAACTTCTCCACAGCGGACTTGGAGAACTTGTCGGCGGTGACGTCCAGCTTGACGCCGACCTCACCGTCGCCCAGCACCTTGACGAGCGAGCCCTTGCGGACCAGCCCGGCCAGGATCAGCGCGGCGACGTCCACGGAGCCACCCTCGGGGAAGGAGGTCGCGATGTCACCGACGTTGACAACCTGGTACTCGGTGCGGAACGGGTTGCGGAAGCCCTTGAGCTTCGGCAGCCGCATGTGCAGCGGCATCTGGCCACCTTCGAAGCGCGGCGAGACGTTCTTGCGAGCGCCCGTGCCCTTCGTACCGCGGCCGGCGGTCTTGCCCTTGGAGCCTTCACCACGACCGACGCGGGTCTTGGCGGTCTTGGCGCCGGGGGCGGGACGCAGGTCGTGAATCTTGATGGTCACGACTGGACCTCCTCAACAACCACCAGGTGGCGCACGGCGTGGATCAAGCCGCGGACCTGGGGGGTGTCCTCACGCACGACCGACTGACGGATCTTGCGCAGCCCGAGGGTGCGCATCGACTCGCGGTGGTTGTGCTTCGTGCCGATGGTGCTCTTCACCTGGGTGATCTTGAGAGCCATGGTCAGACCCCCTGGCCCGCGCGAGCGCGGATCATGCCGGCGGGCGCGACGTCCTCGAGGGGCAGGCCACGACGGGCCGCGACCTCTTCCGGACGCTGCAGGCCCTTGAGGGCCGCCACGGTCGCGTGCACGATGTTGATCGCGTTGTCGGAGCCGAGCGACTTCGACAGCACGTCGTGCACGCCGGCGCACTCGAGGACGGCGCGGACAGCGCCACCCGCGATGACACCGGTACCGGCCGAGGCCGGACGCAGCAGAACCACACCAGCGGCCTTCTCACCCTGAACCGGGTGGGGGATGGTGCCGGCGATGCGAGGCACGCGGAAGAAGTTCTTCTTCGCCTCCTCGACACCCTTGGCGATGGCCGCGGGAACTTCCTTGGCCTTGCCGTAGCCGACGCCGACCATGCCGTCGCCGTCACCGACCACGACGAGCGCGGTGAAGCTGAAGCGACGACCACCCTTGACCACCTTGGAGACGCGGTTGATCGCAACCACGCGCTCGAGGTGGGGGGTCTTCTCCTGGGCCGCGCCGCCGCGGCCGCCGTCACGACGGTCGCGGCGCTCTCCGCGCTCGCCCCCGCCGCCTTCGCGACGCGTACGTCCTGGCATCAGGCGTCCCTCTCAATTCCAGTGATCATCATTGTCAGAACTCCAGCCCCGCCTCGCGGGCGGCATCCGCCAGAGCAGCGATCCGGCCGTGGTACGCGTTGCCACCGCGGTCGAACACGACCGCCGTGATGCCGGCGTCCTTGGCACGGGCCGCGGCCAGCTGGCCGACCTTGGCCGCACGGGCCTTCTTGTCGCCTTCCAGCGCACGCACGTCGGCCTCCATGGAGGAAGCGGACGCCAGCGTGTGGCCCTTCAGGTCGTCGATGATCTGCACGGTGATGTGCTTCGACGACCGGTGCACGACCAGGCGCGGACGCTCGGCGGTGCCGCTGACCTTCTTGCGGAGGCGGAAGTGGCGACGGGCCTTGGCAACACGACGCCTGGTGGAGATGTCCTTGCCCACCGGCTTGCGCTTCGTAACAGTCGACTCGCTCATGTCACTTACCCGTCTTTCCGACCTTGCGACGGATCTTCTCGCCCGAGTAGCGGACGCCCTTGCCCTTGTACGGGTCGGGCTTGCGCAGCTTGCGGATGTTGGCGGCGACCTCACCGACCAGCTGCTTGTCGATACCCGAGACGGAGAAGCGGGTCGGGGTCTCCACCGCGAAGGTGATGCCCTCGGGGGCCTCGACCTTGACGGGGTGGGAGTAACCGAGCGCGAACTCGAGCTCAGAGCCCTTGAGCGCGACGCGGTAACCGACGCCGTGGATTTCCATCTTCTTTTCGTAACCCTGGGTCACACCGACGACCATGTTGTGCACGAGCGTGCGCGACAGGCCGTGGAGCGCGCGGTTGCGACGCTCGTCGTTCGGGCGCTTGACCTCGAGAGTGCCGTCCTCAGCCTTCTCCAGGCTGATCGGCTCAGCGATCGTCAGCGTCAGGGTGCCCTTGGGACCCTTGATGCTCACGTCCTGGCCGGCGATGTTCACGTCGACCCCGGAGGGGACAATGATCGGCTGCTTACCGATGCGCGACATGTCTACTCCCCCTTACCAAACGTAGGCGAGGACTTCTCCGCCCACGCCTGCCTTGTTGGCCTGGCGGTCGGTCATGAGACCGCCAGAGGTCGAAATGATCGCCACGCCGAGGCCGCCGAGAACTCGGGGCAGGCCGGTGGACTTCGCGTACACGCGCAGGCCGGGCTTCGACACGCGGCGGAGGCCCGCGATGCTGCGCTCCCGGTTCGGGCCGTACTTCAGCTCGACGACGAGGTTCTTCGCGACCTCGCCCTCCTCGTCGCGGTACGAGGCGATGTAGCCCTCGCGCTTGAGGATCTCGGCGATGTTGGCCTTCAGCTTCGAGTGCGGCATCACGACCTTGTCGTGGTAAGCCGAGTTCGCGTTGCGCAGACGAGTGAGCATGTCTGCGATCGGGTCGGTCATCGTCATGGTGACCTGGTCAACCTTTCTCGCTGCGGTTCACCGGCTCAGGGTCCAGACCAGCCCTCCTCCGAAGAGGAGGGACTGGACGGTCGTGTGCGGGCCTACAGCGAAGTAAATGAAACTGGACTTACCAGCTGGACTTGCTCACGCCAGGCAGCTCACCGCGGTGAGCCATCTCGCGCAGGCAGATCCGGCAGAGGCCGAACTTGCGGAACACCGCGTGGGGGCGGCCGCAACGCTGGCACCGGGTGTAGCCCCGGACCTTGAACTTCGGCTTCTTCGCGGCCTTGTTGATCAACGCCTTCTTGGCCATCGACTCAGTTCTCCTTGAACGGGAAGCCCAGGTGCTTCAGCAGCGCCCGGCCCTCCTCGTCGTTCGTGGCGGTGGTGACGACGGTGATGTCCATGCCGCGGGGACGGTCGATCGAGTCGGGGTCGATCTCGTGGAACATCGACTGCTCGTTCAGACCGAACGTGTAGTTGCCGTTGCCGTCGAACTGCTTGCCCGAGAGGCCGCGGAAGTCGCGGATACGGGGCAGCGCGATCGTCAGCAGGCGGTCCAGGAACTCCCACATGCGGTCGCCGCGCAGCGTGACGCGCGCGCCGATCGGCATGCCCTCGCGCAGCTTGAACTGCGCGATGGACTTGCGGGCCCGACGGACCTCGGGACGCTGGCCGGTGATGATCGAGAGGTCCTTGACGGCGCCCTCGATCAGCTTGCCGTCACGGGCGGCGTCGCCGACACCCATGTTGACGACGACCTTGACCACGCCCGGGATCTGCATCACGTTGGCGTAGTTGAACTGCTTCTGCAGCTCGCCGGCGATCTCGGCGCGGTAGCGCGTCTTGAGCCGCGGCATGATCTTCTCTGCGGTAGTCATGCTCAGATGTCCTTCCCGTTACGACGGGAAATGCGGACCCGCTTGCCCTCGTCGTTCGTACGGTAACCAACCCGGGTCGGCTTGCCGTCCGAGTCGACCACCATCACGTTGGAGACGTTGATCGGGGCTTCCTGGGTCACGATGCCACCGGACTGCGCGCCGCGCTGGGTCTGCGTGATCCGGGTGTGCTTCTTGATCCGGTTGACGCCCTCGACCAGGACCTTGCCGGTCTCCGGGTAGGCCTGGATGACCTTGCCCTTCGCGCCCTTGTCCTTGCCGGCGATTACGACGACCGTGTCGCCCTTCTTCACCTTCATGGTCAGAGCACCTCCGGAGCCAGCGAGATGATCTTCATGAACTTCTTGTCGCGCAGCTCACGGCCGACCGGGCCGAAGATGCGGGTGCCGCGCGGCTCGTTGTCGTTCTTGATGAGCACAGCGGCGTTCTCGTCGAAGCGGATGTAGGAACCGTCGGGACGACGACGCTCCTTCACCGTGCGGACGACGACCGCCTTGACGACGTCACCCTTCTTCACGCCGGCACCGGGGATCGCGTCCTTGACGGTCGCGACGATGATGTCGCCGATGCCCGCGTAGCGGCGGCCGGAGCCACCGAGAACACGGATGCAAAGGATCTCCTTCGCACCAGTGTTGTCGGCGACACGAAGCCGCGACTCCTGCTGAATCACTTACTTGCTCCTGACCATTCCTGGCCCGCCGGATTTCCGACCCGACGGGCTCGGTCTGTCTAGAAAGGACTTACTTGGCCTTCTCGAGGACCTCGACCAGCCGCCAGCGCTTGGTGGCCGACAGCGGACGGGTCTCCATCAGCAGGACGCGGTCGCCCACGCCCGCCGTGTTCTCCTCGTCGTGCGCCTTCACCTTGGTGGTGGAGCGCATGACCTTGGAGTAACGCGGGTGCTTCTTGCGGTCTTCCAGCGCAACCACGATCGTCTTGTCCATCTTGTCGGACACGACGAGGCCCTCGCGGACCTTGCGGTCGTTGCGCTTCTCGGTCTGAACTTCGTTGCTGTCGGTCATGCCGCACCCTCACCAGTGGATTCCGGCGAAGCGGAGAGGCCGAGCTCCCGCTCCCGCATCACGGTGTAGATCCGGGCGATGTCATGCCGGACCGTGCGCAGCCGCCGGTTGTTGTCGAGCTGGCCCGTGGCCATCTGGAAGCGAAGGTTGAAGAGCTCTTCCTTCGACTCCTTCAGACGCAGCACGAGCTCTTCCTCGGTGAGCTCACGCAGCTCGGAAGCGGTGGTACCCGCTGCCATCAGAACTCACCACCCTCACGCGTAACGATGCGGCACTTCATCGGGAGCTTGTGGATCGCGCGGCGGAGCGCCTCGCGAGCGACCTGCTCGTTCGGGAAGGCCATCTCGAAGAGGACGCGACCCGGCTTGACGTTGGCCACCCACCACTCCGGCGAACCCTTACCGGAACCCATGCGGGTCTCGGCCGGCTTCTTCGTGAGCGGACGGTCCGGGAAGATGTTGATCCAGACCTTGCCGCCACGGCGGATGTGACGCGTGATGGCGATACGAGCGGACTCGATCTGCCTGTTGGTGACGTAGGCCGGCTCGAGAGCCTGGATGCCGTACTCACCGAAGGTGACCTTCGTGCCGCCCTTGGCAGCACCCGACCGCTTGGGGTGGTGCTGCTTGCGGTGCTTGACCCTGCGCGGGATGAGCATGACTCAGCTCTCCGTCTTCTCTGCAGCAGCCGGGGCCTCCGCCGACGCGTTGGCGTCAGCTGCGGCACGACCGGCCTCGGTGCTCGTCGCGGTGGTGCCGCTGGCACCGGAACGACGGGCCCGGTTCGGACGCTCGCCGCGGTCGCGGCGCGGGGCGCGGTCGGCCTGCGAAGGCGCAGCCGCGTCGAGCGCGCGCTTGGCGGAGATGCCACCGACGATGTCGCCCTTGTAGATCCACACCTTGACGCCGATACGGCCGAACGTGGTGCGGGCCTCGAAGAAGCCGTAGTCGATGTTGGCGCGGAGCGTGTGCAGCGGCACGCGGCCGTCGCGGTAGTGCTCCGAGCGGGACATCTCAGCGCCGCCAAGGCGACCGCCGCACTGCACGCGGATGCCCTTGACCTGCGGCGAACGCATGGCCGACTGAATGGCCTTGCGCATCGCGCGGCGGAAGGCAACGCGGTTGGACAGCTGCTCGGCGACACCCTGTGCCACGAGCTGCGCGTCCGACTCGGGGCTCTTCACCTCGAGGATGTTCAGCTGGACCTGCTTCTTGGTGAGCTTCTCCAGCTCACCGCGGATGCGGTCCGCCTCGGCACCGCGACGGCCGATGACGATGCCCGGCCGGGCGGTGTGGATGTCGACGCGAACCCGGTCACGGGTGCGCTCGATCTCCACCTTGGAGATACCGGCACGCTCCATGCCGCGCGAGAGCAGCCGACGGATCTTGACATCCTCGGCCACGTACTCGGCGTACTGCTTGTCGGCGTACCAGCGGGACTTCCAGTCGGTGGTGATCCCCAGCCGGAAGCCGTGCGGGTTGATCTTCTGGCCCACTACCGGGTTCCCTTCGCGCTGGTCTTCTTCGGACGCGACTCCACCTCGATGGTGATGTGCGACGTCCGCTTGCGGATCCGGTACGCGCGGCCCTGGGCACGCGGGCGGAAACGCTTGAGGGTCGGACCCTCGTCCACGTAGGCCACGGCAACCCAGAGGGTGTCGGGGTCCAGGGACAGGTTGTTCTCGGCGTTGGCCATGGCGCTGGCGAGCACCTTCGCGACCGGCTCAGAAGCGGCCTGGGGCGCGAACTGGAGCACGGCCAGGGCCTCGCTGGCGTTACGACCCTTGATGAGCTCGATGACGCGGCGCACCTTCATGGGGGTGTCGCGGACGTAGCGAGCCCGAGCCACGGCGCGCGGAAACTCCTGCGCCTCAGCGTCCTTACGGGCGTTCATCGCTGCTTTTCCCTTGCTCTTCTCAGTTCGGCGCCTAGCGGCGACGAGACTTCCGGTCGTCCTTGATGTGGCCCTTGAAGGTGCGGGTCGGGGCGAACTCGCCCAGCTTGTGCCCGACCATGGCCTCGGTCACGAACACCGGGACGTGCTTACGGCCGTCGTGCACCGCGATGGTGTGGCCCAGCATGTCCGGGATGATCGTGGACCGGCGGGACCACGTCTTGATGACGGTCTTCTTGCCCGACTCGTTGAGAACGTCCACCTTCTTGAGCAGGTGGTCGTCCACGAAGGGGCCCTTCTTAAGGCTGCGAGGCATCCTTCACTCCCTCCCTGCTCAGCGCTTCTTACCGGTGCGACGACGCCGGACGATGAGCTTGTCGCTTGGCTTGCGGCGGCGGGTACGACCCTCGGGCTTACCAGCCGGGTTGACCGGGTGGCGACCACCGGAGGTCTTGCCCTCACCACCACCGTGCGGGTGGTCAACGGGGTTCATGGCAACACCACGCACGGTGGGCTTCTTGCCCTTCCACCGCATGCGGCCGGCCTTGCCCCAGTTGATGTTCTGGTGCTCCTTGTTGCCGACCTCGCCGAGCGTGGCGCGGCAGCGCACGTCCACGTTGCGGATCTCGCCAGAAGGCATCCGCAGCTGGGCGTACGGGCCGTCCTTCGCCACGAGCTGAACCGAGGCGCCGGCGGAGCGAGCGATCTTCGCGCCGCCACCGGGGCGGAGCTCGATCGCGTGAATCACGGAACCGACCGGGATGTTGCGCAGCGGCAGGTTGTTACCCGGCTTGATGTCGGCCTTGGGGCCGTTCTCAACCGTGTCACCCTGCTTGAGCTTCTCCGGGGCGATGATGTAGCGCTTCTCGCCGTCCGCGTAGTGCAGCAGCGCGATGCGCGCGGTGCGGTTGGGGTCGTACTCGATGTGAGCGACCTTGGCCGGCACGCCGTCCTTGTCGTGGCGACGGAAGTCGATCAAGCGGTAAGCCCGCTTGTGACCGCCACCCTTGTGCCGCGTGGTGATCTTGCCCGACGCGTTGCGGCCACCCAGCTTGTGCAGCGGGCGGATCAGCGACTTCTCCGGCGTCGACCGAGTGATCTCGGCGAAGTCGGAGACGCTCGCACCGCGACGACCGGGAGTCGTCGGCTTGTACTTGCGAATGCCCATCTCTACGCAGTCCTCGTCATCAGGCGGCAGGGCCGCCGAAGATCTCGATCGCCTTGCTGTCAGCCGACAACGTGACGATCGCGCGCTTCGTGTCCTTGCGCTTGCCGAAACCGCTCTTGGTCCGCTTGCGCTTGCCCTGGCGGTTGATGGTGTTGACGCTGACGACCTTGACGCCGAAGACCTTCTCCACGGCAATCTTGATCTGGGTCTTGTTCGAACCCGGCGCCACCAGGAAGGTGTACTTGTTCTCCTCAAGAAGCCCGTAGGACTTCTCGGAGATCACCGGCGCGAGCAAGATGTCCCTGTGGTCGGGGATCACTTGGAAGCCTCCTCGTCCACCACGACCGCCGTGGCCTCAGCCGAACCAGACCCGGACTGGGCCTTGCTGGCGAGGAACACGTCGAGCGAGTCCTTGGTGAACACCACGTCGTCGTTGACGAGCACGTCGTAGGTGTTGAGCTGGTCGGGCGCGATCACGTGCACGTGCGGAAGGTTCCGCACGCTGACCCACGCGACCTCGTCGGTGCGGTTGAGCACCACGAGAACGCGACGGGCCTGGGTGACCGACTCCAGGACCTTGCGCGCGGTCTTGGTCGACGGGGTGTCCCCGTCCACCAGGCCGGACACGACGTGCACCTGGTTGGCGCGGGCCCGGTCGGAGAGGGCGCCACGCAGAGCGGCGGCCTTCATCTTCTTGGGGGTCCGCTGGGTGTAGTCACGCGGCTGCGGGCCGTGGACGACGCCACCGCCGGCGAACTGCGGCGCACGCGTCGAACCCTGGCGGGCGCGACCGGTGCCCTTCTGGCGGTACGGCTTCTTGCCACCACCGGACACCTCGCCGCGGGTCTTCGTGGCGTGCGTGCCCTGGCGCGCGGCGGCCTGCTGGGCCACGACGACCTGGTGCAGCAGCGCGACGTTCGCCTGCGCGTCGAAAACAGCCGAGGGGAGCTCGACCGTGCCGGCGGACTTGCCGTCCGGCGTACGGATCTCAACCGTCGACATCAGGCACCACCCTTCGCGGCCGTCCGGACGAACACCAGACCACCCTTGGGACCGGGAACGGCGCCCTTGATGAGCAGCAGGCCGTTCTCCACGTCGATCTTGTGCACCTTCAGGTTCTGGGTCGTGACGCGCACGTGGCCCATGCGGCCGGCCATGCGCAGACCCTTGAAGACACGACCCGGGGTGGCGCAGCCACCGATGGAACCCGGCGAGCGGTGCTTGCGCTGGGTGCCGTGGCTGGAGCCGAGGCCCCGGAAGTTGTGGCGCTTCATGACACCCGCGGTGCCCTTGCCCTTGCTGGTGCCGGTGATGTCGACAACAGCGCCGGCCTCGAACACCTCAGCGGTGATCTCCTGGCCGACCGTGTACTCGCCGGCGTCCGTCGTGCGCAGCTCCACCAGGTGGCGACGGGGCGTGACCCCGGCCTTGGCGAAGTGGCCCGCGACGGGCTTGTTGACCTTGCGCGGGTCAATCGCGCCGGCCGCCAGCTGGACGGCGGTGTAGCCGTCCTTCTCCTCGGTGCGAACCTGGGTGACGACATTCGGCTCAGCCTTGACGACGGTCACCGGGACGACCCGGTTGTTCTCGTCGAAGACCTGAGTCATGCCGAGCTTGGTGCCCAGGATGCCCTTCATCTGCCTGTCAGACATTGGTCCGTTACTCTCCGCGCCCAACGCTTACTGGATGTTGACGTCGACGCTGGCCGGCAGGTCGATGCGCATGAGCGCGTCCACCGTCTTCGGCGTCGGGTCGAGGATGTCGATCAGTCGCTTGTGCGTGCGCATCTCGAAGTGCTCGCGCGAGTCCTTGTACTTGTGCGGCGAGCGGATGACGCAGTACACGTTCTTCTCGGTGGGCAGCGGCACCGGCCCGACGACCCGAGCGCCGGTGCGCGTCACGGTCTCCACGATCTTGCGCGCAGACGCGTCGATCGCTTCGTGGTCGTAGGCCTTGAGCCGGATGCGGATCTTTTGTCCCGCCATGATGGCTTGCCGTTCCTCTGCTTCTCGTACCGCTGCGGTGCGGTGCCTCGGATGAGGCCTGTTACAGCCTCTTGGCGCGCTCCGCCCCTGTTGAAGTGTCATGGTGCCCGGTCCACGCGGTCGGGCGTGTCGCGCCCGGTGCGCATACCGGTCCCACTCAAGGTCTCCCCGGTGGGATTGGGCCTACCACAGCCCATGCACCCTGATGCCCATCTCCGCAAGGAGGCGTTCACTAACAGGGCGCGGACGCTCGGTGAAGGGCTCGAACACGCACGAGTGCGGCCCGGCCTTCGTCGAGCAACCCGTAAAGGATGCCACACGGGCGTGAGGCGGTCCAAATCGGGGTGGGTGAGTTGGAGGCAGATCACGTGCGGATCCTGTCCGGTGAACCGCCTCGTCCGTCGCTTGTGGAGCGACATCGGTGACGATTTCTTTGTCCGGCAACGGAATCCTTCGCAGCGGACCTGCACCCGCTCGCCCTGCGCGATGTGACGTGAGCTGACGCACACATCGGGTCCTACAACGACGAAGGCCGGGCCAACGAGTCGTTGGCCCGGCCTTGCGCCGAACTGCTGGCTACAGCTGGGTCACTTGATGATCTTGGTGACCGAGCCGGCGCCGACGGTGCGGCCACCCTCGCGGATCGCGAAGCGGAGGCCCTCGTCCATGGCGATCGGCTGGATCAGCTTGACCGACATGAAGGTGTTGTCACCCGGCATGACCATCTCGGTGCCCTCGGGCAGCGTCACAACGCCGGTCACGTCCGTGGTGCGGAAGTAGAACTGCGGACGGTAGTTGTTGAAGAACGGCGTGTGGCGGCCACCCTCGTCCTTGGACAGGATGTAGACCTGAGCCTCGAACTCGGTGTGCGGGGTCGTGGTGCCCGGCTTGACGATGACCATGCCGCGCTCCACCTCCTCGCGCTTGATGCCGCGGAGCAGCAGCGCGGCGTTGTCACCGGCGCGACCCTCGTCGAGGAACTTCTTGAACATCTCGATCGAGGTGACCGTCGTCTTCTTCGACGTCTCCTTGATACCGACGATCTCGATCTCGGAGTTCACGTTGATGATGCCGCGCTCGATGCGACCGGTCACCACGGTGCCACGACCGGTGATCGTGAAGACGTCCTCGACGGGCATGAGGAACGGCTTGTCGACCTCGCGCTCCGGCTCCGGGATCGCCGAGTCAACGGCGGCCATGAGCTCGAGCACGGACTTGCCCCACTGCTCGTCGCCCTCGAGCGCCTTCAGCGCCGAGACGCGCACGACCGGCAGGTCGTCGCCCGGGAACTCGTACTCGGAGAGCAGCTCGCGGACCTCGAGCTCGACGAGCTCCAGGATCTCCTCGTCGTCGACCATGTCGGCCTTGTTGAGCGCAACGACGATGTAGGGGACGCCGACCTGGCGGGCCAGGAGGACGTGCTCCTTCGTCTGCGGCATCGGGCCGTCGGTCGCCGCGACCACCAGGATGGCGCCGTCCATCTGCGCCGCACCGGTGATCATGTTCTTGATGTAGTCGGCGTGACCGGGGCAGTCGACGTGCGCGTAGTGACGGTTCTCGGTCTGGTACTCGATGTGAGCGATCGAGATCGTGATGCCGCGCTGCTTCTCTTCCGGCGCCTTGTCGATCTGGTCGAACGCGAACGAGGCGTTCACATCCGGGTACGCGTCGTGCAGAACCTTGGAGATCGCCGCGGTCAGCGTGGTCTTGCCATGGTCGATGTGACCGATGGTGCCGATGTTGACGTGCGGCTTCGTCCGCTCGAACTTCGCCTTGGCCACTGGATTGTCCTCCTGGACTTCTTTTTGCTGGTCCGGCGGGTATCTGTGGCCACCCGCCGGACTACACGTCAGGGTCGAAAAGTGCGGACCCCAGGGATACACCCCCGGAGAGCCCGCGATGGAACTGCGGTGCTCCGGTGGGGAGTTACTCCCCGGTCGCCTTCGCGATGATCTCCTTCGAGACGTTCGCGGGAACCTCTGCGTAGGAGTCGAACACCATCGAGTAGTTGGCACGACCCTGGGTCTTGGACCGCAGGTCACCCACGTACCCGAACATTTCCGACAGCGGAACCAGTGCCTTGACGACACGGATGCCGCTGCGCTCCTCCATGGCCTGGATCTGGCCACGGCGGGAGTTCAGGTCGCCGATCACGTCGCCCATGTACTCCTCGGGCGTCGTGACCTCGACGGCCATCAGAGGCTCGAGGATCGCGGGAGACGCCTGACGGGCGGCTTCCTTGAGGGCCATCGAACCAGCGATCTTGAACGCCATTTCCGAGGAGTCGACCTCGTGGTAGGCGCCGTCGATCAGAGTCACCTTCACGCCGACCAGCGGGTAGCCCGCCAGCACGCCGTACTGCAGCGCGTCCTGAGCACCCGCGTCGACCGACGGGATGTACTCACGCGGGATGCGGCCACCGGTGACGGCGTTGACGAACTCGTAGAGCGCGCCGTCTTCCTTCTTCTCCAGCGGCTCGACGGTGATGAGCACCTTCGCGAACTGGCCGGAGCCACCGGTCTGCTTCTTGTGGGTGTAGGAGTACTTCTCCACCGCCTTGCGGATGGTCTCCCGGTACGCCACCTGAGGCTTGCCGATGTTGGCCTCGACCTTGAACTCGCGGCGCATGCGGTCCACCAGGATGTCCAGGTGGAGCTCGCCCATGCCGGCGATGATGGTCTGGCCCGTCTCCTGGTCGAGGTTGACCCGGAACGTCGGGTCCTCCTCGGCCAGCTTCTGGATCGCGGTGCCGAGCTTCTCCTGGTCCGCCTTCGTCTTGGGCTCGATGGCCACCTGGATGACGGGCTCGGGGAAGGTCATCGACTCCAGCACGATGGGGTGCTGCGGGTCGCACAGGGTCTCACCGGTCGTGGTGTCCTTCAGACCGATCACGGCGTAGATGTGGCCCGCGATGGCCTCGGTGACCGGGTTCTCCTTGTTGGCGTGCATCTGGAAGATCTTCCCGATGCGCTCCTTGCGGTCCTTGGTCGCGTTGACGACCTGGGTGCCGGAGGCGACCTTGCCCGAGTAGACCCGGATGTAGGTCAGCTTGCCGAAGAACGGGTGCACGGCGATCTTGAACGCCAGCGCCGAGAAGGGCTCGTCGGACGAGGCCTTGCGCGACACGACGGTCTCGCCGTCCTGCAGCGTGCCCTCGACCGGCGGGAGGTCCAGCGGCGACGGCAGGAAGTCGATCACCGCGTCGAGCATGGGCTGGACGCCCTTGTTCTTGAACGCCGAACCGCACAGGATCGGGTACGCGGTGCCCTCGGCGACGATCTTGCGGAGACCCGCCTTGATCTCGTCGACGGACAGGTCGCCGTTCTCGAAGTACTTCTCGGTCAGCGCGTCGTCGGTCTCGGCGACGGCTTCGAGGAGCTGCTCGCGGAACTCCTGCGCACGCTCGACGAGATCCGCGGGGATCTCCTCGATCGCGTAGTCCTCACCCTTCTGGACCTCGCCACGCCACGTGAGCGCGCGCATCTCGATCAGGTCGACGACGCCGATGAAGTCGCTCTCGGCACCGATCGGGATCTGGATCGGCAGCGGCTTCGCGCCGAGGCGGTCCTGAATGGTCTTGATGGTGAAGTAGAAGTCCGCGCCCAGCTTGTCCATCTTGTTGACGAAGCAGATGCGCGGGACGTCGTACTTGGTCGCCTGCCGCCAGACCTGCTCGGACTGCGGCTCGACGCCCTCCTTGCCGTCGAAGACGGCAACGGCGCCGTCGAGGACGCGCAGGTTGCGCTCGACCTCGACGGTGAAGTCGACGTGGCCGGGCGTGTCGATCAGGTTGATCTGGTGGTTCTTCCAGTAGCAGGTCGTCGCGGCCGACGTGATCGTGATGCCGCGCTCCTGCTCCTGCTCCATCCAGTCCATCACGGCAGCGCCGTCGTGGACCTCGCCGATCTTGTAGCTGATCCCCGTGTAGAAGAGGATCCGCTCAGTCGTCGTGGTCTTGCCCGCGTCGATGTGGGCCATGATCCCGATGTTGCGGACCTTGGCAAGATCAGTGAGCACGTCCTGTGCCACGGGTCTTTCCCCTGTCTTGAGCTTGTCAGCTCACTAGGGCTGGGAGAGCCCGGTCCCTCGCGGGACCGGGCGTCAGATCACCAGCGGTAGTGGGCGAAGGCCTTGTTGGACTCGGCCATCTTGTGCGTGTCCTCACGGCGCTTGACGCTCGCACCGAGACCGTTGCTCGCATCGAGCAGCTCGTTCATCAGACGCTCGACCATGGTCTTCTCACGACGCTGCCGGGAGAAGGTGATCAGCCAGCGCAGCGCCAGCGTGGTGGAGCGACCCGGCTTGACCTCGACCGGAACCTGGTAGGTCGCACCACCGACGCGGCGGCTCTTGACCTCGAGAGCCGGCTTCACGTTGTCGAGCGCGCGCTTCAGCGTGACGACCGGGTCGGTGCCGGTCTTCTCGCGAGCACCCTCGAGCGCTTCGTAGACGATCTTCTCGGCCACGGAACGCTTGCCGTCGACCAGCACCTTGTTGATGAGCTGGGTCACGAGCGGCGAGCTGTAGACCGGGTCGGAGATCAGCGGCCGCCTGGGGGCCGGTCCCTTGCGGGGCATCAGCTCTTCTCCTTCTTCGCGCCGTAGCGGCTGCGAGCCTGCTTGCGGTTCTTCACACCCTGGGTGTCGAGAGAGCCACGGATGATCTTGTAACGAACACCCGGCAGGTCCTTCACACGACCGCCACGCACGAGCACCATCGAGTGCTCCTGGAGGTTGTGGCCCTCACCGGGGATGTACGCCGTGACCTCGATACCGCTGGTCAGCTTCACGCGAGCGACCTTGCGCAGTGCGGAGTTCGGCTTCTTGGGGGTGGTGGTGTAAACGCGGGTGCACACACCGCGCCGCTGCGGCGAGCCCTTGAGGGCCGCCGTCTTCTGCTTCGCCACCTTGTCCTGGCGGCCCTTGCGGACCAGCTGCTGGATCGTTGGCATTCGCCGGCTGCTTCTTCCGTCTTGCGGGTTCGCCTCGCGGCTCACCCTCGTGTTTCTTGTTCCCTCTCTGCACCCGAGGTCGGGCGTGTCGCCCGCTCCCAAGGTCCGCAAGCAACAGTTCAGACCAACAACGGCTTCAACTGCCACTGCGAGTGGAGGACACCGCTGCCTCACGGGCACGCGGAGCGGCCCGACATGGGTCGGGCACGAGTAGCAAAGATACCCGCCCACGTCTACCCGGGTCAAAACGGGGGTGCCTCACGGGCACGTGCAGCAGACATCGGGCCTGCGGATTCATCCCTGACGGGAAGGCGCGAGCGGTGTGGCGGCAGTGGATCGTGCCGGGCGCGCTGACGGCCCTGTTCGTGGCGGGTTTCACAGTTCTGGTCGGTCGGCACCTCGACGACGTGCGCAGTTCGCCGGACGTCGGCAAGGTCGTCGAGGACGAGTCGGACCGCTCGTCGTGCTCCGGCGAGGATTCGCGGATCTGCTCCCAGCCCGTGCGGACGATCCGCATCTCCCGGTGAGGCCCGGCCTGATTCACTGGGCCGGTGGACGACTTGATCGCGGCGATGGCCTCGCTGACCGGCTCTTCCGCTGATCCCGAGATGCTCAAAGGCGACCGCGGCGACGTCGTCGTGGTGCGCGTCGGCGATGTGGTGGCCAAGGCGCATCCCGCGGACACCGACGCCGAGGCGTTGCGGCAACGGCTGGAGATCGCGGCCGCGCACCCGGACCTGATGCTGCCGCCGCTGAAGCCGTTGCAGTTCGTCGACGACCGGCCCGTGACGGTGTGGCCGTACGGAACGCCGGTGAGCCAGGCCGACCCCGCCGCGGCACCGTGGGAGGAAAGCGCGGCACTGCTGGCGAAGCTGCACGCGCTGCCCGCGCAGGGCCCGGTGGCCGGTGCGCCGGAACGCATCGTGCGCGCCATCCGAGCCTTGCCGCCGGAGCTCCCGCACGCCGACGTGGTGCTCGCGGCGTTCGCCCTCCTGCCCCCGCTCGACATGTCGGCGAAGTCCCTCATCCACGGCGACTGGCACCTCGGACAGCTCGTGCACCGAGGGGCCTGGCGACTCATCGACGTGGACGACATCGGGGTGGGCGATCCGGTGTGGGACCTGGCGCGACCTGCGGCGTTGTTCGCGGCAGGCGTCCTGCCCGGTGACCTCTGGGCGCGGTTCCTCGACGCCTACCGGGAAACGGGCGGTGTGGCCCTGACGACATCGGAGTGGGACGTCCTCAACATCCCGGCTCAGACATACGTTGTTCAGATGGCAGCACGGGCACTCATGACCGGTCTGCAGGCAGTGGAACCGCTGGTCGATGCGTGCCGTCGGATCATCGCGACGCACGACACCGGAGGCCGCCGCTAATATCCCTTTTGTCCGGTCCCCACCAGGAGGCTCACACGATGCAGTGTCCCAAGTGTCATGCGAACATGCGCACGTTCGACCGCATGGGTGTTCACATCGAGCAGTGCGACGGCTGCCGCGGGGTCTTCCTCGACTACGGCGAGCTGGAGTCGATCACCCGCCTCGAAACCCAGCTGCACACGCCGCCGCCCGTCGCCCCGCCGCCTGCGCACTACCCGGCCCAGCCCGCCTGGGGTGCCGCACCGCAGGTGCACCACCACGGCGGCCACGGCTACCACGGCCACCGCAAGCACCGCGGCCTCTCCGGCCTCTTCTACTCCTCGTGAGTCCGCACGGCCCCGGATCCCCTGCTCCGGGGCCGTTGACGACTACCGAAAAACAGGTGGATAATCGGTAGTCAACGGGAGGAGTAGCCATGTCTGTCGCGACCGAGGCCGCCCACATCCGGGACCTCTTCGAAACGATCGAAGAGATCGAGTCCGTGGCATCGTCCCTGGCAGAAGACGACGAACGCCGCCACAAGCTCGACGGCGTAGTGGCGAAAACCCTCCGCCAGGCCCCACCGGTGCGCCCCGTGGTGGCAGGCGAGCTCCTCGATCTCACCGAGAAAACCGTGAAGGCCTGGGCCCGAGAAGGCGTACTGGCCATCCACAGCCAAGAACCGCGCATGCTCCTCGACACCGTGCGCCTGCACGAGGTCCTCCACCTGGTCTCCGACCTCCGCCGCGCCGGCAAGACCCGCGGCCTGATCGACGAAGTCCACCGCCGCCTGAGCGACCAGTCACTGCTGGACCGCTCCGACCTCGCCACCTCCCTGGACGAGATGCGCAGCGGCAAGGGACGAGTGGTCCGCCAAGCTTGATCCAGGTAGTAGAAACCCACACCGCACACGCCCAGGCCAACGGCCTGCGCGGCCGAGCCCGCCTGGCCTACGAACGCTTCCTGGACGACCTCGCCCACTCAGGCTGCGCCGCCCTCGGCTACCGAGTCACGGGCCCAGAACCTCTCCCCCGCCTCTGCGTGAAACACCTGCGAGGCGCCGACCGAGTAGTGGTCGCCTTCCCGTCGCCCGAAGTCGTGTGGGTCCTCCTGGTCGGCCCGCACGACGACGATCCAGGCTTGGACCTCTACGAGGCCCTCTACGAAATGGCAGGCGTGCGCCCCCGCCTGTCCGAGAAGCGCACCAAGCCCCGCTGCTGCACCGACGAGCCCGGCATCCCGCCCCTGGTCGACGAAAACCTAGTCGACGACCTGGTCATCCGAGCCCGAGCCCTGGCCAGAGCCCGCCGCCGTTAGAGCTCCCGCCTCAACACGACCGCAGTCCAGATTCAACCGACAAGTTTTCTTGTCAAGACAAGCGCAGTTGTCCTACGCTCGGCTCACCCGACGAAGGGAGCCGACCATGTCCTTCCAGGCCTACCTGGACGGCGCGGAGAAGAAGACCGGCAGGACCCCGGCCGAACTGCTCGCAGCGGCCGCAGAACGCGGCTACGACGCCACCACCAGGGCAGGCGTGGTCCTGGAGTGGCTGAAGACCGACTACGACCTGGGCAGAGGCCACGGCATGGCGCTGTACCACGTGCTGAAGAACGGCCCAGAGACCAGCGACAAACACGTGGGCACCAAGGGCGCCCACCGAGACGAATCCACAACGCTCCGCCTGGACGGCATCGCAAACCGCTGATCACCCGCGAAGGCGCAGCCGAGCCGTCTTTTCGTACGCCCCCCGGTGGGGTGGTCCCGTCACGAGTCGTAGGCGAAGCCCTGCCGCGCTCGGGATCACCCCACACCGCAACCACCAACGCAACCGCAAGCCGCCCAAGCCGCGGCCAGCAAGGCGACCACCCGCAAACCGCGCACCACGAAGAGACCGCACGCTGACGCAGGCGTCCCCCCGAGCCGGGAACCCCTGCATCTCAACGTACTCAGCAGGTCCGACAAGATCAGAAAACGGAAACGGCCCCCGGAGCGAAAGCTCCAGGGGCCGCCCCCATGTCAACCAACGACTAGCGGTAGTCCCGCCCGAAGTCGTAGTCGTCCAACGGCACCGCGGCACCAGTGCCAGTGCCGAACACGTCGGGCGTGTAGTACCCGTCGTCGTACGAGGGGATCGCGTACGCAGCGGCACGCGCCTCCTCGGTCGGCTGGACCTGGATGTTGCGGTAGCGGTTGATGCCCGTACCAGCCGGGATCAACTTACCGATGATCACGTTCTCCTTCAGACCGATGAGCTTGTCCGAACGCCCGTTGATGGCGGCGTCGGTCAGCACACGAGTGGTCTCCTGGAACGACGCCGCGGACAGCCACGAGTCGGTGGCCAGCGAGGCCTTCGTGATACCCATCAGCACCGGACGACCGGCGGCCGGCTCGCCACCCTCGGCGACGACGGCGCGGTTGCCCGACTCGAAGTCCGCGCGCTCGACCAGCGAGCCCGGCAGGAACTCCGTCGCACCCGAGTCGATGATCGTGACCCGGCGGAGCATCTGCCGGACGATGACCTCGATGTGCTTGTCGTGGATGGCCACACCCTGGGCGCGGTACACCTTCTGCACTTCCTGCACCAGGTGCAGCTGGGCCTCGCGCGGGCCCATGACGCGCAGGACCTCGTGCGGGTCCGGAGTACCTTCCAGCAGCTGCTGGCCGACGGCCACGTGGTCGCCGTCCTGCAGCGGGCCGGTCGCCGTGTTGGCGAGACGCTGACGCTTGGACAGCTTCTCGAACACGATCTCCTCGGAGCCGTCGTCCGGGATCAGCGTGATCTTCCAGAAGCGGTCGCCGTCCTCGATGCGGACGCGGCCGTCGACGTCGGCGATCGGCGCCTTGCCCTTCGGGACGCGGGCCTCGAAGAGCTCCTGGACACGCGGCAGACCGGTCGTGATGTCGTCACCGGCCACACCACCCTGGTGGAACGTACGCATCGTCAGCTGCGTACCGGGCTCACCGATGGACTGGGCGGCGACGATGCCGACGGCCTCGCCGACGTCGACCAGCTGGCCGGTGGCCATCGAGCGGCCGTAGCAGGACGCGCACACGCCGACCGCGGACTCGCAGGTCAGGACCGAGCGGACCTTCACGCGGAGGATGCCGGCCTCGACCAGCGACTGCAGAGCCGGGTCGCCGAGGTCGTCGCCGCGGTTCAGCACGAGGTTGCCGGACGCGTCGAGGATGTCGTCCGCGACGGTGCGGGCGTAGACCGAGGTCTGCGCGAACTCGTGCAGGCCGACCTTGTCGCCCAGCTGCTCGCCGACGGTCATCTGGACACCACGGGTGGTGCCGCAGTCGACCTCGCGGATGATGACGTCCTGCGAGACGTCCACCAGACGACGGGTCAGGTAACCCGAGTCGGCGGTGCGCAGCGCGGTGTCGGCGAGACCCTTGCGGGCACCGTGCGTCGCGATGAAGTACTCGAGCACCGACAAGCCCTCGCGGAACGAGTTCTTGATCGGGCGCGGGATGTACTCACCCTTCGGGTTGGTCACGAGACCACGCATACCCGCGAGCGAACGGACCTGCGTCATGTTGCCGGCGGCGCCGGACTGGACGATGACGCGGATCGAGTTGTCCTCGGGGAAGTTGTCTTCCATGATCTCGTGGACCTGCTCGGTGGCCTTGGTCCACACCTTGACCAGCTCGGAGTTGCGCTCCTCGTGGGAGAGCTGACCGCGCTGGTAGCGCTTCTCCACCGCGTCCGCGAGGCGCTCGTGCTCCTCGAGGATGTCCTGCTTCGCGGCGGGGACGAGGACGTCCGAGATCGCGACGGTCACGCCGGAACGGGTGGCCCAGTGGAAACCGGCGTCCTTCAGCTTGTCCAGCGTCCGGGCGACGGTGACCATCGGGTACCGCTCGGCGAGGTCGTTGATGATCACGGCCTGCCGCTTCTTGGGCATGACCTCGTTGATGAAGGCGTAGTCCTGCGGCAGGATCTCGTTGAACAGCACGCGACCCAGCGTGGTCTCCGCGAGCCACGGCTGACCGGGCTCCCAGCCCTCCGGCTCCTGCCCCTTGGGCGGGTTCTTGTCGGAGATGCGGATCTTCACCATCGCCTGCAGGCCCAGGACCTTGCGGTCGAACGCCATCAGGGCCTCGGCGGGCGACGAGTAGAAGTGGCCCTCGCCGATGTCGCCGGCCTTGTGCCGGGTCAGGTGGTACAGACCCGTCACCATGTCCAGACGCGGCATGGCCAGCGGCTTGCCGGACGCCGGGGACAGGATGTTGTTCGACGACAGCATCAGCACGCGGGCCTCTGCCTGCGCCTCGGCCGACAGCGGCAGGTGAACAGCCATCTGGTCACCGTCGAAGTCGGCGTTGAACGCCTCACAGACCAGCGGGTGCAGCTGGATGGCCTTGCCCTCGACCAGCTGCGGCTCGAAGGCCTGGATGCCGAGGCGGTGCAGCGTAGGTGCGCGGTTGAGCAGCACCGGGTGCTCGGTGATGACCTCTTCCAGCACGTCCCACACGGCCGGGCGCGCACGCTCGACCATCCGCTTGGCGGACTTGATGTTCTGCGCGTGGTTGAGGTCGACCAGCCGCTTCATCACGAACGGCTTGAAGAGCTCCAGCGCCATCTGCTTGGGCAGACCGCACTGGTGCAGCTTGAGCTGCGGGCCGACCACGATGACCGAACGGCCGGAGTAGTCGACGCGCTTGCCGAGCAGGTTCTGGCGGAACCGGCCCTGCTTGCCCTT
>Ga0070710_10000377_pt1 | contig 20881 bp, 15 predicted proteins | sample LARL52metaG_FD_65454 | JGI IMG/M metagenome (GOLD analysis project Ga0070710, IMG submission 65454) | Corn, switchgrass and miscanthus rhizosphere microbial communities from Kellogg Biological Station, Michigan, USA - LAR L5-2 metaG | ecosystem: Host-associated > Plants > Roots > Rhizosphere ...
GTGCTGACGGCCGTGAGCCTGCTGGTGGCGTGGATCAGCTACTGGTTGATCGAGCAAACCGGACTGAAGATCCTCGCCGCGTTCGACCGGGAAGGCCGGAAACGGGACTACTACGCGGAGTCGTGACGGTTGCCGGCACGATGAGTGGCCCGGTCGCGGTCGCTTGGCGCCAAGGCGCCACCGGTGGTGAGGAAGTGCTCGACCGGAAGCGTGGCGGCGCCCAGCGCCACCGCGTCCGGTCCCAGCCGGCCCAGTTCGATCCTCGTCTGGGCGAACGGGTGGTCGAGCGCGTGCTCGGCGGCGACCGCGGTGATCTTCGGGAGCAACCGCGATCCGAGCAGGAGTCCCGCCCAGCCGCCCATGATGATGCGTTCCGGGTTGAACAGGTTGATCAGGTTGGCGATCCCCGCGCCGAGGTAAACGGCGGTCTCGTCCAGCACCTCGGCCGCGACCCCACCGCGCTCGGCGGCGTCGAGCAGTTCGGCGAAGGCGGTCTCTTCGCTCACTCCGTGCCGGCGACGGCCACGCTTCACCTCCTGGTACCGCGCCAGCACGGCCTCTGCGCCGACATAGGCCTCGAGGCAGCCACGTGCCCCGCACCGGCACCGCCGGCCACCGACGTGGACCGCGGTGTGCCCCCATTCGCCGGCGCTGCTGGTCGCGCCGCGGTAGGTGGAGCCATGGGTGATGATGCTGGCTCCCACACCGGAGCCGATCAACACGACCACCGCGTGCCGGCTGCCGCGACCGGCGCCGAACCACATCTCGGCCTGCCCCATGTTCTTGGCGCCGTTGTCGATGTGCAGAGGGAGATCCGTACCCGCGCGGAGCAGTCGTTCCAGCGGGACCGCGTCCCAGCCGAACGTCTGGCCGTGGACCAGCACTTCCGCGCCGTGCTCCACCACGCCGGAGACGCCGAGGCCGACGCCGAGGACGTCACGTTCGGAGATGCCGGCCTCGGCGCACACGGCCTCGATCCCGGCCAGCACCCGGTCCACGACGAACTCGACGTCGTGCCCGTCGGCCAGCTCGTAGGAGACCTTGGCGCGCAAGGTCATCGCGAGGTCGAAGAGCTCGACCCGGACGCACGTCTCCCCCACGTCCACCCCGATCACGGAGCGGTACTCGGGGTTGACGCGAAGCAACACGTGGGGGCGTCCACCGTCGGAGTCCATCGAACCCGCTGTGATCACGACGCCTGACGCGATCAGGTCGCTCACCACGTTGCCGACCGTACCCGCGCTGAGGCCCGTGAGCCTGCTCAGCTCCTGACGGCTGGAGGGGCCGTCGAAGTAGAGCTGCCACAGGACCACGGCACTGTTGCCGCGACGCAGGTCACGAACGGTGCTCCGCTGGTGCGGTACCACGCCCACCTCCTTCTTCATCGCTGGACCACAGTACTGCCGACCAAACGACTGGCGCCGAGTCGCCACGGCGTTGACCTCCACTTTTCCAGCAGGTTAAATCAACACTTGGAATAAGTGTTCGCCCTCGGCCGACGACGCCCGACGACAGATCTCCTCAACGGTTGGCGCGCACCCGCGCCTGCCCTCTGTCGGCCCCTCGGTGCCCGCCCCTGCCGAGTTCCCAACCCTGCGGAGGACATCGAGGAGGAAATCGTGCACACCCGTCTGCATTTCCAGCGGCCACGGGTCGCTCACGTCACGGTCGCTGTCGGTCTCGTGCTGCTCGGCATGACCGTGCCGGGTTCTGCTGTGCCGGACGAACAACACGCCACCGATGCCGGACTGGTCGGCACGTGGATCACCACGGCCGATCGCTCCCAGTTGCTCAGCCCGCAGCCGGCCATCGCCTTCCACTCGGGTCAGGCGGGCGCTGCGGACACGATCACCATCGATCCCGGCCAGACCTATCAGACGATGACGGGGTTCGGAGCGTCCTTCACCGACTCCTCCTCCTGGCTGGTCTGGAACTCGCCGCAGCGCGACTCGATCATGACCAAACTGTTCGACCCGAGGCAGGGCATCGGGCTGAGCATGGTCCGCCAACCCATCGGCGCATCGGACTTCTCCCGGTCGGCCTACACGTACGACGACGTCCCGAAAGGACAGACCGACCCCGATCTGACCAGGTTCTCCATCGCCCACGACGAGTCCTACGTGCTGCCCCTGCTCCGGCGAGCCAGGGAGATCAACCCGCAGACCACCTTCATGGCGTCGCCGTGGAGCGCGCCGGCGTGGATGAAGACCAGCGGCGAGTTGATCGGCGGCAGTCTGAAACGCGAGTACTACCAGGCCCATGCGAACTACCTCGTCAAGTTCCTGCAGGCCTACCGGGACGCCGGTGTACCGATCTCCCTGGTGACACCCCAGAACGAGCCCGAGTTCTCGCCGGCGAACTACCCCGGCATGCTGATGTCCGCGCAGGATCAGGCGGACTTCGTCGGCGGCGCGCTCGGCCCGGCGATCGAGAAGGCAGGGCTGGACACCCGGGTACTCGCCTTCGACCACAACTGGGACCGGCCGGGCTATCCGATCGACGTGCTCCGCAACTCGGCCGCCGCCCGGTACATCGCGGGTTCGGCCTTCCACTGCTACGGGGGCCAGCCAGACGCACAGACGAACGTCCACAACACGTTCCCCGGCAAGGACGTCTACTTCAGCGAGTGCTCCGGCATCAAGACCGGCGACGAGGCGGTGACCTTCGCCGACACGCTGGGCTGGCAGACCCGCAACCTGGTCATCGGCGCCACCCGGAACTGGGCGAAGAGCGTCGTCCTGTGGAATCTGGCGCTCGACCAGAACGGCGGGCCGACCATGAACTGCACCACCTGCACCGGCGTGACCACGGTCAAGGGCGACGGTACCGTCACCTACAACGCCGAGTACTACGTTCTCGGTCACATCAGCAAGTTCGTGAAGCCAGGAGCGGTGCGGATCGGCTCCAACACCTTCGGCCAGGGCAACGTCGAGGACGTCGCTTTCCGGAACCCGGACGGTTCCACGGTTCTCCTCGTCCACAACAGCGGGTCCGGCACCAGGGCCTTCGACGTCACCTCCGCCGGCCGGTACTTCAGCGCGTCACTGCCCGCGGGTGCGGTCGCCACGTTCACCTGGTCGGGCGGTGCTCCTCCTCCGCCCAACGGGGGAGAGTCCGCATTGGACCGATCCGGCTGGCGCGTCAGCGCGTCGTCCACTCCCGCCGATCCCTGCTGCACCGCTGACACCGCAGCGAACGCGATCGACGGCGCCTCCTCCACCCGGTGGTCCACCGGCGTTGCCCAGCAAGCCGGCCAGTGGTTCCAGCTCGACCTCGGTGCGTCACAGAAGTTCACCAAGATCGTTCTGGAGAACGGCACCAGCACCGGCGACCACCCGCGGGGCTACGCCGTCCAGGCCTCCGACAACCCTTCCGCCTGGGGTGATCCCATCGCCACCGGACAAGGCAACGACCCGACCACCACCATCCAATTTCCCGCCGTCACCGCCAGATACCTCCGCATCACCCAAACCGGCAACACGGGCAACTGGTGGAGCATCTCCGAGCTCAACCTCTACGCTCCTGCCGACGGCAGCACGACGTAGATCAACTGCGGCGGTCGCGGCCTCGGGTAACCGCGACCGCCGCATGTTCTGCCCGGACAACTGCCGCGACATCGTCCAGGCATCTCGGACAGCGGTCTCCTGCGCAGTGCCGTCTACGAGGAGCCGCTGGCGATGGCCTTGGCAGGAATACCCCATCCGTGGTTCACCACGGGCTTCTTCTCCCACTCACCGAGCTCGTGCTCGCAGCCGAACACATCGGTGATCCGGCCGCTGGGGTGCCAGTTCTTGTAGCTGCGGACCATGAAGAGCGGTCCGATGTCGAGGTGGTCGACGTTGTACGGGAGTAACCGCAACTTGCCGGTGTAATGGGGGCCCGACCACACGCAGAGCTTGTAGTACTTGCCCACCTCACAAGGCGGCCCCTGCTCCGACGCGGCCTGGGCGGGCACAGTCGCGACCAGGGCGATCGCCCACGCGATCAAGGCGGCTTTGAAGGGGAACCCACGAGAACTGAGCACCGAGTGACCTCCGGGAAACGTCCGAAATAGACAGGTACCCACACCTGTTCGCTTCCGACAACTTCGTCGAACTCCCGGTGAGGGTTGGCGGCACGTCTGGCTTCATCGCCTGATCGCCTGGCCATTTTCACCTTGGCACTGAACACATCTCTGAACCCAGGGGCCGCTTTCGCGCAGCACGGCTGCCGATCTTCCCCAGGCTGGGATGATCACTTCGCTGCTGTGCAAAGCGACCCGCAAGTTGCTGTCCCTCCCGTTGGCGCTGTTCCGCAGCCAGGCGGTCATCGCTCTCGCGGACTTGCTCGGCGTGGCCCGGCCTGCCACCGGGCAGGCGAGCGGACGACCACGTCGGTGTCCCGATCGGAAGCGGACCTTCCGCTCCAGCGCCGGGACTTGTGGCGCTGTCCGCTGACGAGCCCCGGTGAAGAGGGTTGAGCCACCTGATCGGCGTTGTCTGTGAAAGAGGCGAATCCCCTTTGCGGAAAGCACATCCGATGATCGCTGCGCTGCTGTCGCTCGTCGGCGGCTCGATGTCGGCGACCGGACCCGTCATGGTCGTGTGCGGCCGGCAGGACAGCGCATCTCTCCCAGGCTGAGAGCATGCTCAGGTGAGCGTGTCTCTGCTGTACAAGGTGACGTGGAGGTTGCTGTCCGCCGCGTCGGTAATGCTCCGCGGTGAGACGGCGAGGGATGCGGGTGCTGTCGGCGGTGATGTTCTCCACCTGGTACTCCTGCACCGGGATGCCCTGGCTCATGAAGGTCGATTTCGACACGAGGTAAGGGCTGTTGTCGCCGGTTTGTTGCTCCTGCACGGCACTGGTGAACACGAACGCAAGGTTGATCTGCTCGTTCTTCGACAGGGTGTCCAGGCATGCGTAGGCACTCGATCCGCGGACGCCGTTGCGGAAGCTCTCCACCAAGGTCTCCACCCGGCCCTGGAACTGCCGCGGGACAACCACCGCGATGTGGGGCGCTTTGGGCGTGAAGGACTCGGCGTCCAGCGGGCCGAACTGCGCCAGACCGACGGCCGGATAAGGCGACGTTTTGTCCCCCGACTGGTCGAACACGAACGTCGGCTCTGCCAGCATCTGGACACGGAAAGGTTGCGCGCCCTTCAGCTCAGCGGTTCGCGCAGCTCGGCTGTCATGCCGTTGCCGATGTCGAACTTGCCGAGGCCGGTCAGGCCGGAAGCGATCCGGGCCGTGTCAGAGATGCGGCTCTCCGCACTCGTCACGTCGGCGACCTCGGCGTCCAAGGCCGCGACGTCACACTCGTAGAACCGGCCGCGAGCCTTCCGCAGCACCGTGTGGAAGTTGGCCCTGTTCGGTTCGATCCACGCCGTCGCCGCGTCCAGGTGCACCTCGCCATTGCGACCGCGTACCCGCAGCTTGTCACCGTCGACGGCGACGACCTGGCCGACCAGCTCGCGTCGCGCGTGCGCGTCTTGAAACGGCCAGGTACGCGCTGACGGCGATTCCGCCAGTACGTACAACCCGTCCACAGGCACACCGCGTTGCAGCAGAACATCGACGGGAAGATCGATCTCGTATCTCGTTTTCAAGCCGACCACCACACCAGCCGTCCCACCTGGGCCGTGCCGACGCACGTCCAGGGAGTACTCCGGAAACACGTGCAGGCCGGGGATCACGCGGGCCACTTTGACGTCACCGGACTCCCGCGCACCGACTCGGTTCCACGTTTTCCCGAAGTGATTCCGCGCGCCGCTGAAGCCTGGACACCGCGATCGGAAACCGCGGTGTTCGACTACCGTCTGAACCTGCAGAACCCGATGGACGTCTACAGAAGCGAGCTTCAGCCGTGACCGACACCCCGATGATCGACGTTCCTGTCGGCGTGGGCTCGGAGCGCTGGGTGACGAACGCTCCTCAACGGACCGTGCTGGTGGTCGGGCACAACATCACGACGATGACCCGGCTGTTGGACGTTTTACCCGCGTTCGACTCGGACTTCCGCGTTCAGGTCGTGGTCAGCTGGAGCGGATCAGACCCGTTCCACCGGGGACTGCGGGAGGAGTTCCACCGGCTCGGTGTCGTGATCATGCCGTGGGACCAGGCGATCCGGACGAGGTTCGACCTCGCGGTCGCGGCCAGCCACCACGGCGGCCTCACTGACGTGAACGCACCTCTCGTAATTCTTTCACACGGAATAGGATATACTAAGAATTCGCCCGGAAACCGGAAACCGGAAACCGGAAACCGGAAACCGGAAACCGGAAACCGGCAAACCTTCGGCCTTTCACCGCAATGGCTTCTCTACGACGGCCAGCCGATCGCCGAGGCGCTCGTGCTCTCCCATCCGGAACAGCTGGCCAGGCTCGAAGCCGCGGTTCCCGAGGTCGCGCATACGGCGGTCGTAGCCGGCGACCCCTGCTACGACCGGATGCTGGTCAGCCTCGACCGGCGAGCCCGGTACCGGCGGAAGTTCGGCGTCACGGGCGACCGCAAGCTGATCGTCGTCTCGTCGACCTGGTCACCGGACTCGCTTCTCGGTACGTGGCCGGACCTGGTGCGGCAGCTGCTCGCCGAGTTGCCGGTGGACGAGTATCAGGTGGCCGCGATCATGCATCCGAACATCTGGCAGGGCCACGGCCCGTGGCAGTTGCGCACATGGCTGGCCGACAGCGTGCGTGCCGGACTCGCGCTGATCCCGCCGGTGGAGGGCTGGCGGGCCGCCCTGATCGCAGCCGACTGCGTCATCGGCGACAACGGCGCCACGACCTGCTACGCCGCCGCGCTCGGCCACCCGACCCTGCTGGCCGCGTTTCCCCACGACAACGTGGCGTCCGGCTCACCCGTGGACGTGCTCGGAACGCTCGCGGCCAAGCTCGACGCGAGACGACCGCTGCGTGCGCAGATCGACGACGCGATCAGCATCCATCGCCCCGGCACGTTCGCCCGGGTGGCCAGCCTGGTCACCTCCGAGCCGGAACAGTCCCCGCGTTTGCTGCGCGGCCTGTTCTACCGGGTCATGGGGCTGTCCGAACCGCGCGGCGAACCGATGCTGCCGCCGATTCCCCACGACGGACTGCCCGGCACGCCACCGAGGCCGACCGCCACGACCGTCGGAGTTCGCTTCGGCCCCGATGGCGTCCGGCTGACGCGCTATCCCGCCGAGGTCCAGGCCCACGCGCTGTTCCCGCCGGACACGAGCGATCACCACCTGGTGAGCCACGTCGACCATCCCGGCCGGGTGCTGCGGTCGATCGCTGACGTGCTCTTCTGCTACGAGACCGAACTCGACGAACCCGCCGCGGAGTGGCTCGCAGCCAATCGGCCCGTCTGCGAGATCATCGCCGTCGTCGGCACCGACAGCACGCTGCTCAGGACCGATGACGGACAGCACGCCGAACTCATCGGCCCGATACCGGATGCCTACGCCTCCATTGCCTACCAGTGGCTGGCGGACGGGAAGAGCCTCCGGGAACTGCCCGCCACCTTGACCGTCCACATCGGACCACGCAGTGACGAGGTGGCGATCAGGGTGTGGTGAGCCGATCGGCTTCCACCCTGCGCGTGGCGGCCGTCTCGTGCTCACCGAGAGCGTCCTCGACGTCGGCCAGCCGACGCAGCGCTGATACCTGCAACTGGGTGGCGCCGGCCTGTGCGAACTGAGCGACCGCGCGTTCCAGCGCGATCTGCGCGGGCTGGTTCTGGCCGTCGGCCCGGTAAGCGGCGGCGACGAGCTCCAGGATGCGCGCCTCGTTGACGTACTCGCTCTTGTCCCGGAAGTAGCCGGCGAGGCCCGTCAGCTCCTTGACCGAGCTGCCGGAAGCCTTGCCCAGCAGCCGTTCGAGGTGCATCCGCGTCAGGTTCCGCGCGCGTTCGCGCTGCACCGGATCAGCGATGCGCTCAGCCGCTTCCAGTGACTTGTGCAGGTGCGGAATCGCCTCGGAGAGCTGCCCTCGCCCGCCGTGGACGATGCCGATCCACTCCCACGCGCTCTGCTCGCCGAGCGCGTGGCCGAGGCGGCGTGCGATCTCCAGCGAGGTCTCGAACTGCTCCAGCGCCTGATCGAAGTCGCCGGACAGCTCGTACCCGGTGCCGAGCAGGTTGCGCATCCGCATCTCGACCACCTCGTCACCGGACCGCTGGGCCGCGGCCACTGCGGCAGTGGCGACCGCGACCAAGTCGTCTGCCCGACGGGTCGTGTACTGCCACGGCTGAACTGCTTCGCAGAACGCGGGCAGCAACTCGTCCAGGCCCAGCTCGTCGAGCGCCGCGAACGCCCCCATCACGTTGGCGTACTCGCGTTCCAGCTCGCCCGCCGCGTGCTCGGCAGGCGCCGGCTCCACCTCGTCGAACAACCGTGTGACCGTCCATCGTGGAGCGATCGCCTTGCACAGCGCGATCTGGCGCCGCAGGTACCAGGAGGCGCAACGCTCTCGCATCGTGCGACGGTCGTGCGCGGAGTCCTCGTCGAGCGCGAGGCGGTGGGCGTGTTCGCGCACGACTTCGTGGAAACCGAACCGGTCCTCCCCGCGACGTTCCAGCAGGTTCACCTCGACCAGCTCGTCGATCGCGAGCAACGCCTTGCCCTTCGACGTGTCGAGCAGCGCGGTCGCGGCGGCGAGGCCGAACTCGGGACCGGGGTGCGACGGGAGGCCGCGGTAGGCGACGGCTGCCTGCGGGCTGAGCCTGGCGTACGACATGTCGAAGATCGCCTCGACGGCCAGGTCCTCGTCCACCAGCAGATCGAGTGAACGGCCCGCGAGGATCTGCTCCACCACGACCGTGATCAGGCCGGCCCTGCCGTCCAGGCGGGTCTCGACCACGCTGAGGGACAGCGGCACCCCGGCGCAGAGGTCGAGCAGCTGGCCGATCGCCTGTTCCTCCTCGTCCGTTCCGGTCAGTTCGAGCGATCGCGTGAGCAGGTGCCGGGCGTCCTCGGGGTCGAGCACGCCGAGGTCGACCTGGTGGAAGCCGTGGCGGGTGCGCAGGCCGGCGAGGCGGTTGCGGCTGGTCACCAGCACCAGGCTGTGCGGAGACGACGGCAGCAGCTTGCGCACCTGGGTGACCGAGTCGGCGTCGTCGAGCAGCATCAGCATCCGCTCGTCCGCGGTGAGCGACCGGAAGAGCGTCGCGCGCTCCTCCTCGTGGTCCGGTATCTCGGACCGTTTCAGGCCGAGCAGCACCAGGAAGTGGCCGAGCACCTCGGCCGGCGCGACCGGCTGCCCCGTCGAACCGCGCAGGTCGTAGTAGAGCTGGGCCCCCGGGAACCGCGAGCTGAGCTCGTGGGAGGCGCGGATCGCGAGCCAGGTCTTGCCGATGCCCGCAAGCCCCGTGATCAGACAGCGGACCGGCCCGCGCTCGTCGCCGGCCTGCTGCCGGAGCTCCTGCAGCTGGCGAGTCCGGTTGTGGAAACCGGAGGTGTCCGGCGGCAAGAGACGTACGGCGCGGCCCTCACTCATGGCGCGAGCCTACCCATGATCGAAGTCGAAGGTGGCTGAAGCACAGCACTCGGTCGGAGCATTTATCGTGACCGGCATGAACTCCACGGGCCCCTGGTGGGGCACCCCGGTGATCACGTTCGCCGGCGTGCTGCTCACGCTCTTCTCCACCATGTGGATCAGCTTCCTGTCGAGGCGCCGGGAAACCGCCTTCCGCTGGGCCGAGGTGAAGCGGAAGCTCTACAACAGCTTCGTGCAGGCGTGTCGCGAGCTGGAACGCACTCCGGTGTGGCCGGCGGAGACCGGTCCGGGCGGGCCGCTGGACGCGATCCGCGACCTCGCCGTGGAGTTCGAGATCATCGCTCCCCGCCGCGTCACCGAACGCGCTTCGGCCACGCTCGCCGCGGCAGAGCGCCTCGTCGAGCACACCGCCAAGATCCGCACCGAGAGCAAGCCGGGCCACGGCCACACGATCGCCGAACGCTTCCGGGACGACCACTCGAAGGCCCTGGACCACTTCTCCACCGCGGTGCGGGACCTCCTCCACGCGGTGCGCGCCGATCTCGACGTCAAGGCGAAGTTCGCTCCGCTGGCCGCGCGTTCTCCCGAATGAGGTTCTGCAGGAAGTCCGCGACCACACCGGCGTGATCTCCCGCGACGCCGGCCCCCTGGAGCGCGCGACGCGTCCGCGCGGTGCGGCTGACCTGTTCGACCTGACGCCGGACGTCCGGAAGCGACAGCAGGACGCCCGCTCCGAGAGCAACGAGCCGCCTGCTGGTCGCCCTCTGCTCGCGAGACCGCGGCGCGAGCACCATCGGCACCCCGGCCGCCAACGACTCCAGCACCGAGTTCATCCCACCATGTGTGACAAACGCTTGCGCGTGCTTGAGCACGGCCAGTTGCGGCACCCGCCGACGTACCACCACGTTGTGCGGCAACGCTCCGAGCGCACGAGGATCCACCACGCCGCTGGCGGCCACGACCGTCCAATCCGTCCCCGAGAATGCCTCCGCGATCCAGCGGAAGAACTCCGGCCGCCTGGCGAACACCGTGCCCGGCGACACGAGCACCGTTCTGGACTCGCGGATGCGCTGCCACGGCAGATCGCACTCGACCGTGTCGTGCTCACGGACCAACGGACCGACCAGATGCCCCGGTACCGGCTGCAGCTCAGGAACCGCGTTGACCACCATCACCCCACTACGCCGCCGGGTGAATGTCGTGCTGAACGACACGTGGGGCACCCCAGACCCGGCGGCGACACGGCTCCCCCACGGCGCCATGACGTCAACCACCGCAAGATCCGCCGCACGAGCGGCCAGCTCAGCCTTCACCACCTCCGCTGCGGCCCTGCGCGCCCCGAGCCGCCGCAACCGCGCACGCAGCCACCTGGGGACGTCCAACGGCAACACCCGGTCGGGCACGTGCACGCCAAAGCCCTCAGGCAGGTCGACAGGCCGAACGCCCACGCTCCGCACAGCATCGGCGAAGCCGCCCGGCACGGCCGCGCGGACGTCTTGCCCACGTGCCACCAGTTCCGCCATCACCGGCAACATCGGATTGACGTGCCCGTGCGCCGGGAACGGCACGAACAGGTACCTGCTCACGTTCGCTGATCTTCGCCTTCCGCTCGACCTCGGTGCCCTTCACGGTTCATACCCGATCGCGGCCAGGCTGTGGCGAAGTGGGTCATCGCTCCCACGAGCGGATTCCTCACTGGAGGGCAAGAACTCGGACAGCGGCGCCAGACCAGGTGGGACGAGCATCAATCCCGTCAGCCAGGAACTGAGCACCGCCGAGTCCCGCGTGGTGACGTGGCCGAGCGTGACGCCGTGGGCCGCGTTGATCAATTCGTACTCGGGCGCGAGGCCGGAAGTGACATGGCTCAGCGCCACGCCGCTGCCGGGACACAGCCGCTCCCGATACGCGCTGATCGCGCGGCCGGGGCCGGCTTCGTCCGGCATCACCTGCAGCACTTCGATCATCAGCAGGCCGACAGGCTCAGCCAAATCGATCAACCGCCGGGTTTGCTCGTGGTCGAGCACCGCCTGCGGATCCAGCGGATCGGCCTGGACGAAGGCCGATCTGCCGACACCCCACAACGCGCTCTCGCCCAGTGCGACGACCGCGGGGTCCCGGTCGGCGTACACCACCGCGGCGTCGAGCCGCCGTTCCCGCACCAGCTGGTGGACCTGGCCCGCCATGGGGAAGCCCGAGCCGAGCTCGACGAACTGCCTGACACCGCGGTCGAGCATGTGCCCGACGGCAAGGCGGAGGAATGCTCGTCCGGCCCGGAGAAGCTGGCGGATCGACGGCAGCACGCTCTCGATCTGCCTGCCCACGAACCGGTCTACCGGCGTGTTGAGAGTGCCCCCGAGCAGCCAGTCGCGCACCCGTACGGCGCTTGCCCGGGTCAGGTCGGAATCGGACTGTCCGGCCACGGCCACTCCCTCGTCCGTCGATGATCATCTTATCGGGCCGGGCAGCTTTCGCGTTCCGCTGGACGGGCGGGATTCCGCCGATCGGACGCGAGGCGGACCTCAATTCCATACATGACCGGAATCCCCCTCGATGTCACTCGATCGGGTGGTCTGGGTATTCGTTGCATGAATTTCCCGCGGGGCTCGTCCGTGAGGTGGTTTGGACGGGCTCCAAGGTCGGGCCCGCGAACCAAGACAGCACCAAGGGGGTTCGGCGTTGGCAGACCTGAGCACAGCCACCACCGCGGCCGTGGCCGATGTCCACGGCGGGCGGTCGGCCGGCACCAGGCCTGGAGGGGGAATCGGTACGCACCTGTCCCACAGCCGCGAGCTGGGTGAGGACGACGTGGCGTGACCGATGGCCGTCGTCCGGGCGGAGATGACCGCGCCCGGATCGAGTTCGAGCAGTTCTTCCGCGACCACTACCGCAGCCTGCGCCGCTACGTTCACGCCCGCTGGCCGCGATCCGACTCGGGCTCCATCGCGAACGAGGCCCTCGAACGGGTCTGGCGCAACTGGAACAACATCAGCGGCGAAAAGATCGCCTGGGCGAAGGTCACGGCTGGGCGTCTGGCAATAGATGCGTGCCGCAAACAGCGCGAGCTCCCACTGGAGCCCACTGAGATGAACGCACGGATGACCGGTGCCGGACCCGCGGACGAACTGGACCGATCGAAGATCCGGCAGGCCGTCGAAGCCCTGCCGCCACGCTTCCGGAAGGCGCTGACCATGCACCTGTGGGGCTATCCGAACGAGGACATCGCCCGTGCGCTGGGCTGCAAGGTCTCGTCAGTGTCGAGCTACCTCTCGGACGCTCGGAAACTGGTGGCGGAGCAGATCGGCGGAGGATCCCGCCGACGTGGGACCCGAACGCGTGAACATGCTCCAGGGGCAGGAAATCCGGACGGTGTGCAGGACCGCGGTGCGGGCCCGGCTGCCGCAGGCCGATTGCCGAGAGATCACCACGACGACGAGGAGGACTGACGCATGGCTCTCATCGGATGGCTTCTGCGGTGGATTCCGGGCACGCGATCGCACGCACTCCACAAAGTCGACCGACAGCTGGCGGCCTACACGGAGTGGTTGCGCGAGGTGACTTGGAGGCCGATCGACGAGGAGGAGCAGGAGAGGGTGCTTGAGGCGATCCTCTCGGGAACCCTCACCGCAGAGGAGGAAGACCGTCACGGTGCCGCGCCACCACCGGCATTGGATCCGAGCGACGAGTACATCGTGCACACGGCTGAGACCTGGCTGGACGCACTTTTGCGGAGCAGCTTCGTCGCGGCCGACCGAACCTGGTTGCGCGGCCGGCTCACGGAGTTCACCCGTGAACTGGCCAGGTGGCTGGTGGACCCGGTCAGCGCCCGCCTGTCTCCCGAACTGATCGGCAGACAGCTGGCCTACGACCTGGAGCTCACGACCCCGGCGTTGCGGCACACGATGGAGGTGCTGACTCCGTTCACCGAAGAACTGCTCGCGTCCGGCGACGCGGAACCCGAACAGCGGGCACGTCTGCTCGGGGGGCTCGCCGAAGGATTCACCGACGGCGCACGTCAGCGAGTGCTGGACGAGCAGATGTCGCTGGCCGAGGCCGTGGATCGCGCCCACCGCAACCAGAACGAAGCGCTGGCCACCGACGCCGGCCAGTTCGCGTCGACCTTCGACGACTCAGAACTCGGCATGTGTCTCGTGGACTCTCAAGGAGTGATCACGCGCGCCAACTCCGCGCTGCAGCTCCTCATCGGACAGCCGGAAAGGCCGGTGATCGGTCAGCCGCTCACGAGGTTCGTGCTGAAGGAGGAACACGCGCAGCAGGTCGAGCAGGCCTGCCGAGAAGCGGCGACCCACCTCCGCACCGCGGTGTTGGACGCGATCGAAGTGAGCCACCGCGGTACTCCCGAACCGCGATGGGCCAGCCTGACCATCACCTGGATCTCCGAGCCGGGTGGGGCCGGTCGCGCGAGGGTGGTGATGGCGGACGTGACCGACGCGCGACGGTGGCACTCAAGGCTCGATCATGCGGCGGAGCGGGACGACACCACCGACCTCCCCAACCGGCAGTGCCTGAAACGCCGGCTCGACGACGTGCTGCGCGAGGCGATCCCACTGGACGCGGTGGGACTGTGCGCGGTCGGACTCGACGGTCTCGACACGATCACCGAAGAGCTGGGGTCGGAGGTCGGGGAGAACTTCGTGCGACTGCTCGCGGACCGGCTCCGGGGAGCTGTCGGTGGAGCGGTGGACATGGTCGCACGCCACGACCGCGCGACGTTCTGCGCTGTGATCACCGACTCCACCGTGTGGAGCCGCGTCGACGAACTTGTCGCGCACATCGCCGCCTGGCTCGGCGAGACCGTCCACATCGGCGCGTACAAGCTGGTGGTCAACCCGCGCATCGGCGTTGTCCGCGCCGCCGACATCAACGACACCGCGGATCAGTTGCTGGCACGGGCAGAGCTGATGCTGCAGTCGACCGCGCCGACCCGGCGCAAAGCCCTCGTCGAAGCGCGGCGCGGTGCAGGTGAGTCCTGGCACCGTCACCTGCTCGCCGATCTTCCTTCGGGCATCGACAACAACGAGCTCGAACTGGCCTACGCGCCGCTCGTGGACGCCAACACCGGAACGCTGGTGGGGACGGAAGCCAGTCTGCGGTGGCGTCACCCGGACCGCGGTCTGCTTGCTGTCGACCATCTTCTCGTCCTCGCCGACGAGATCGGACTCGATCTCGATCTCACGCCGTGGATCTTGCGCACCGCCGCGGAGCAGAGCAAGGCGTGGAGCGAATCCCTGAGCTCACGAGCACCGTTCATCACCATCAACGTGCCGCGGCGCCTCGTTCGCGGTGACCGGCTCGTGGAGACCGTTCGCCGCGTGCTCATCACCAGCCGGGCACAGCCCGATCTGCTGCGGCTGGGACTCAGCATGACGGGGTCGTCCCTGTGGCACGGCATCCGCACAGAACACCTGATGAAGCTGAGTTCACTCGGAATGTCATTGCGTCTCAACGACTTCGGCAGCGAGTTCGAGCGGTTCGACCTCCTCCCCCAGGCCGCGTTCAAGGGCATCGCGATCCCGCCAGGACTGACCTCCCGCCTCGGTGGAACCGAACCTCATCACCAGTGCTCCCTCGCCATCACGTCAGCTCTCACGTCGATGGCGCAGAAGTTGGAGTTGGCCGTCACGCTGCAGGGAGTCGATTCCGAGGAACAGGTGAGAGCCGCGCGAGACCTGCGGGTGGAGTTCATCCAGGGAGAACTCGCCGGTCCCCCGCAGTCTCCGCACGAAATTCAGCGCCGAGTTCAGTTGAACGCCCAGGCGAACCTCCAGACCTTGGTCGAGGCGTCTTGAAGAATCTTCAACCGGCACGCGCCGGACATCGGAGCCCCAGCACCCGTGCAGTGCGACCACAACGAGTTTTCATCTCGTACGCGCAGGACTCGGGCAGACACAGCGACCAGGTCCGTGCACTGTGGTACTTCTTGCGCACCAACGGGATCGACGCCCGGCTGGACCGCTCGGCGGCGGACCAGCCGCAGGACTGGGCGTTGTGGATGGCCGAGGAGATCCGCCTGGCCGACCGCGTGCTGGTGGTGGCATCGACGGCATACCGGAAGCGCGCGGAGGGGCGCAGCGGCCCAGCCGACGGCCGTGGGGTGCAGTGGGAGGCGAGGCTGATCCGCAACGCGTTCTATGCGGAGCCGCACCGCCTCGGACGATTCGTTCCAGTGGTGTTGCCAGGGCAGTCGACAGCAGGCGTACCGGACTTTCTGGCGCCTGCCACGTCCACCGTTTACCACGTCCGCGACTTCACCGTGAAAGGCGCAGAGGACCTGCTGCGCCTGCTGACCGACCAGCCTGCCGATCCCGAACCCGCACTGGGCAGCATCCCGGTGTTCAACAAGCTCAGTCCACCGCCTCCCGTTCCGTTGGCCGCGTCCCGAAGAGCAGACCCTCCTTCCGGCAACGCGGTGTACCGCATCGTCAGCGCCCATGTGCGCGACACCTGGGTCCGGGCGCGGCTGCGCGAACAAGTCCGAACCGGTGTCGAGTTCGTTCTCTCGTCAGATCTCACGCCAGGCCAGCTGGCTGCCCTGGCGCAGTACCTCGAGTCGCCCGACTTCGAGGAGATCCAGCTCCAGGTCCTGCTGTGGAGGCTCTTCGACCGCGAGGACGAGAACATCACCGCCGTCGTGCGCATGGAAATCTTCCACGGGCTTCGCCACCACGTCGATCTCTCCGAGAGACTGAGGAATCACGGAGCACTCACCGTCCTCCGCACGCTGGTCGACTGCGTTGAGACCTGCGTCAGTGAGTTGCGGCTCCCGGTCGTCACCGCCGATGTCGCGGCGTGGCTCAGCTACCGGGCAGCCAAGTCCGCGACGAACAACGTGGTGCTGCTCAGCGACATCGACGACCTGGCCGAGATCCACAGCTTCGCGCAGCGGATGCGCGGCAGAATCGCCGCGCTGCACACCGTCATGCGACTGCCCCACCTGCGCGTCACAGGCATGAGTGCGTCAGTCGCGTACAACGACCGAGTGCATTCCTGCTGGTCCTGCGCAACGTCGCCACCTCGTTGAGGGAAGGCGGACGTGGGCTGGTCCCCCACCTCGAAGCGCTGTGCCGGGAGCCGTACAACCTCGATCCTCCGCCCAAAGCGGTGGAGTACTTGCTGCGCAACGGCAGGGCCGTCGTCCTGCTCGACGGGACCGCGGTTGTGCAGGGCGCGGGCGACCAACCGGTGTGCCGTTCCTTCGTAGACACCGTCCGCGCAGCCGCCGCTGACCCATCTCAGAACGGCGAGCTGCTTGTCATTCAGTGTCGGGCGCATCTTCGGTTCCCTTCAGAGAGTTCTGTTCGAACCAGATGCGCAGTTCAGCTATCCCCGGTGGCGCGCTGTTGCGACCTCGCAGCGGCGACGAGATGGCCGCTCTTCTCGTAGACCTGTGCCGCTTGTGCATAGTACCGGCGTGCCGTTGCAGGGTCCGCAGGGAGGTGAACATCCCCGAGCGCGTCGAGGATCTGGCCACGGTCGAACTCCCTACCGATCTCGGTCATCAGCGCGAGCGCACGGTCGAGATGTGCCTGAGCCTCGCTCAGGTCGCCTTGTTCGCCGAACTTCCGTCCCTGCCAGAGCAGCACCTTGCCGAGGTTGTGTTGTTCAGATCGGCCCAAGGTGCGGAATCCGGTCCATGCTTCGGCCAGCAGCCGCGACGCTTCCGCTGGCGCGGCCGGCTTGGCGGCGTGCATGTACGCCAGGGAGGTCCGGCGCAAGTCACCGATGTGCTCAGCGAGTCCGACGTTTCGGTTGAGCAGGCGCTGCGCGCCGGCGAGGTCACCTTGGTCGAACAGGGCGAGACCAGCGCCTTCGACCGCGGTCGCCTCCAGCTCCACGCTGCCCTGTGCCTGCGCCAGCACCTCTCCCTCCGCAAGCAGCCGAGCAGCCTCGTCGAACCGCAACCGTGTCCGTTCCGCGTATCCCTGCTGCACCAAAAGGAGAGCCTTGACCGCGAGGTTCCCGAGATGCTCGGCGGCTTGGACACCCAGGACGTGGGTCGCGACCAGATCATCGGAACACTTCTCGGACTCGTAGAGCCACCACTGAGCCACGCACAAACGCAGCAACGCCTCCAGCTCACCGAGGGCGTCAGCGAGCTCTGCCACCGACCTCAGCGTGCCGCGTTCAGCGAGCATCCACTCCCGTGGTTGGCGAAGCGCCGGATGCTCGGTGGCCACGACAACGTCAGGGAACAGACTGCGCATCCACGGACGCGCCGGCTGCAAGACGGCATCAACTGCCACCGCCCCCGTGACGTACCAAGCGACGAATGCCCGCTTCCTCAGCTCACAGACCTCGGAGCCATCGACGTCGTGGGCGATGTTCCTGGCATGCTCACGTACCAAGGCGTCGAGACGGAACCGTCCATCGATCTTGTCGACCATGCGCTTGCCTTCCACGAGCTCGCGCAGAATCGGTCGCAATTTGGGTTCGGGCGTCTTCAACACCGCCGCCAGCGCCGCGATGGTCGCCCCCTCCCTACCGGGGTGAAGGCCGAGCGTCCGGTAGACGCGCTGAGCCGGCTCACTCAGGCGGCGGTATCCGGCATCGAGGACCGCGGCGATCGCCGGCTCGCCGTCGACGGTCACGCCGGTGATGCCGCCACCGAACTCCAGTTCTTCCAGCAGTTCGCTGACCAGCAGATCCGGCGCTTCGCGCAGCACCCTGCCCACCACGCTCAGTGCGACAGCCCGGCCTCCGCACAGCTCGACGAGAGCAGCCCTGGCGTCGGGTTCGGCGTCGACGCGGTCGCCGGCAAGAACCCGGAGCAGCTCGATCGCCATCTCCTCCTCGAGAGGTTCAACGTCGATGAACGTCGCATCGAGCTCGGCGAGCGCCCCGAATCCGCCTTGACCGGTCACGACCACCATCGAGCGTCCAGGACCTGGCAACAGGGACTTGACCTGGGCGGCAGTGACCGCGTCGTCCAGCAGGATCTGCAGCGAACGCCCCCGGGTGAGGGAGCGGAACAGGTTCACCCGCGACTCCAGATCGGCGGGCACGTCCGCCTGCTTGACGCCCAGCGACGTGATGAAGCCGAGAAGCACCTCGGACGGCGCGGCTGCATGATCGGCCCACGCACCCAGATCAGCGCGCAACTGCCCGTCAGGAAAGCGTTCATCGTGGTGCTGCAGCCAATAAACGGCCGCCGTGGACTTGCCGCTGCCGCGGGCACCGACGAGCACGACGATCACCGGCTTGGCGTTGAGACGGTCCAGGACGTCGTCGAGCGCGGCCAGTACGTGCTTCTGGTTGACCAGCGTGCCGACAGGGCTGGGCAACTGGGCAGGAACCGGCAGCGCGAAGCGGTCCATGTTCAGGTTCATGACCCCGATGGACCCGGATTGAACGACGTTCGCCGCGGATCCTTCCACCCGGTTGTCGACGTTGTACCCGTCCTCCACGCTGAGCCTCCCCGCACGCGCATTGGCCAAGACCGCACCTTATCGCCTCCGTCACAACCCTCGCACCGCGTGTGATCGCAGTTAGGATCGCGGCTTGTGTTCAACGTGCAGCGGCCAGAAGTGCTCGACAGGAATTCGCCCTGGGTGACGCGTCCGGCGGACCGAGTCGTGCTGGCCGTCGTGCACAACGTCACCGCCGCCACACGGCTGTTCGACGTCCTGCCGATCCTGGCCGCTGATCCACGCATCCAGGTGCACTTCACGTGTCCTGAATCGTCGCCGTTCCACGGGCAGATCGCCGAGTACCTCACCGCGCGCGAAGTGACGCCCATTCCGTGGCAGCTGGCGGTCGAGACCAGGTTCGACCTGGCCGTTGCCGCAAGTCACGGCGGCGCGTTGCATGAACTGAAAGCACCCTTGATCGTACTACCCCACGGAATGGGATACAATAAATACTTGCAGCGGAAAACGGAAAACGGAAAACGGAAAACGGAAAACGGAAAACGGAAAGCGGAAAGCGGTTTTCGGCATGTCGCCAGAGTGGCTCATGCACGACGGCCGGGTAATCGCGACCTCGCTCGTGCTGTCCCACCCCGAACAGCTCGACCGGCTGCGGTTGTCGTGCCCGGACGCCGCTGAGGTCGCCGTTGTCACGGGCGACCCGGTCTTCGACAGCATGCTGGCCAGCGTCCCTCTGCGTCACCTGTACCGCGATGCCCTAGGAGTCCGCGGCACGCAGCGGCTCGTCCTCGTCTCCTCGACGTGGGGCCCATCCTCTTTGTACGGCAGTCGCCCGGATCTCGTCCTACGCCTGCGCGCCGAACTACCTCTGGACGACTACCAAGTCGCCGTCGCTCTGCACCCCAACACATGGTCCGCCCACTCCCCCTGGCAGGTCCGCCGTTGGCTGGAAACCTGCACGCGATCAGGCGTCGTCGTGTTTCCAGCAGAAGAGGGCTGGCGAGCTGGCCTTGTGGCAGCGGATCTCGTCATTGGTGACCACGGCTCGGTGACCTTCTACGGAGCGTCACTCGGCCGGCCAGTACTCCTCGCCGCAGCTCCAGGCGATACCGTCGATTCCGCCTCCGCAATCGGAAGATTCCTCGACACAGCACCACAGCTTCACCCCGCAGACACACTTCGTCCTCAGGTTGAAACGGCACTCGCCAGCCCACAGAGCAGCGAGTTGCGGGAGATCGCCGAACTCGCCACCTCGACCCCCCTCAAGTCGCATTCGCTGCTGCGCGCCGAGTTCTACCGTCTGTTGAACCTCGCCGAACCGGACACACCCGCAGAAGCCTCAGTAGTTCCCGTTCCCGTGGTCACCCCAAGAAACGCTGCCACGCAATCAGTGCACGTCACTTTGGAGCGAGATGGCGGCCTCCTGCGCGCGTCAGTGCTGCGGCTACCTGCGGAACTCCTCCTGCGCGGCAGGCCGTCCGGCAACGACACCCACCTCGTGGTGACCACGGACGAGCCCTCCGAAACCGCACTCCAACTCGCCGACGTCATCGTCCACGAAGAACCAGGCGACACAGCGGCATGGGTCACCCGAACCCTTTCTTCCCTGCCTGGCACCGCCGTAGCGACCAGACCGTCGCTCGACGGAACGTGGGTCGCCGGAACCCGCGACGGACACCGCGTTCACTTCGCTGGAACTGCTGCCCTCGGCTTCGTTCTTGCCTCAGTGGCACTCGCGTGGACCACACAAGGCAATCCGCTCTGCTCACTACCCGAACGCATCGATCTCCACCTCGGAGAAACGCACTACGAGATCGAGGCAACTTGCGTTTTCTGCCCACGACAAGCCTGAGGCACCCCGAGGACATCCCCGGGATCAGGGGTCACGCGGCGGCGTGGTGATGCGCCCAGGCGGTGTTCTCGTCGTAGGTGGTATGGCTGGCGAGGCAGCCGCGGAGGATGCCGAGGACGTTGGTTGGCGAGATGGCGCAGGGTGACGTTGTGTGGCACTCCGCGGACGTGTTGGCGATCGTAGTAGACCCGTGC
>Ga0070710_10000379_pt1 | contig 20826 bp, 19 predicted proteins | sample LARL52metaG_FD_65454 | JGI IMG/M metagenome (GOLD analysis project Ga0070710, IMG submission 65454) | Corn, switchgrass and miscanthus rhizosphere microbial communities from Kellogg Biological Station, Michigan, USA - LAR L5-2 metaG | ecosystem: Host-associated > Plants > Roots > Rhizosphere ...
GAGGGAATGCGGGTCTGGAATGATACCACGAGACCGACATAGCCCGACACGATCGCGCTGACGGCCGCAATGCAGATCATCGGCGTGATGTCGCGCGACCAGAACCGCGCGGTGCTCGCGGGCAGGATCATCAGGCCGACCGACAGCAGCGTGCCGAGCGCCTGGAATCCCGAGACCAGGTTGACCACGATCAGCACCAAGAACAACAGATGGGCCGGCGCGCCGGCCCGGCTGACCGTGCGCAGGAACAGCGGATCGACGCTCTCGATCACGAGCGGCCGGTAGATCACGGCGAGCACCAGGAGCGTGATGGTGGCGTTGATGGCGACGAGCAGCAGCGTCTGGTCGTCCAGCGCGAGGATGTTGCCGAACAGCACGTGCAGCAGATCGACATTGGTGCCCTTGATCGACACGATGGTGACGCCGAGCGCGAGCGAGGTCAGATAGAAGGTCGCCAGTGACGCGTCCTCCTTCAATCCGGTCGAGCGGGCCACCACGCCGGAGAGGATGGCGACCGCAAAGCCCGCGATCAATCCGCCCGTCGTCATGGCGAACAGATTGAGGCCCGACAGCAGGAAGCCGATGGCCGCGCCCGGCAGGATGGCGTGCGCCATGGCGTCGCCGACCAGGCTCATCCTTCTCAGCATCAGGAATACGCCGATCGGCCCGCCGCCGAGGGCCAGCGCGATCACGGCCGCGAGCGCGCGGCGCATGAAGGCAAAATCGGCAAAGGGCGCGACCAAGGTATCGGCGAGCATCGTCAGGCCGCCCGCGTTGCGACATCGTCGGCGCAAGCCGTCGCGTGGTCGTCAAAGGCTTCGCACATCCGCATCGCGACCAGGAGGTTTTCGGCGGTCAGCGCCTCCCTGGTCGGGCCCCACGCCACCGGCCCGCGCGCCAGCAGCAACGTATCGGGAAAATTGGCGCGCACCAGGTCGAGATCGTGCAGCGCCACCAGCACGGTGCGGCCCTCGCCGTGCCAGCGCTCGATCAGGGCCATCAGGTCCTTCGACGTCTTGGCGTCGATGGCATTCAGCGGCTCGTCCAGCACGATCAGGCGCGCATCCTGCAGCAGCACCCGGGCGAACAGCAGCCGCTGCATCTGTCCGCCGGAGAGCGTGCCGATCGGGCGGTTCTCAAAACCATTGAGTCCGACCGCGGCGATCGCTTCGGCGATCCTGCCGCGCGCCTTCGGATCGAGGCCGCCGAAAATGCCGGTGCTCCGCCAAAACCCGGTGCTGACGAAATCGAACGCCGAGATCGGAAAACTGCGGTCGATCTCGGCGATCTGCGGCAGATAGGCGATGTCCCGGTGGTCGAGACCGCAAAGGTCGATCGCGCCGGAGAGCGGTTTGAGGATGCCGGCGATGCCGCGGAGCAAGGTCGACTTGCCGGCGCCGTTCGGGCCGATCACGGCCAGCAGCGCGCCCGTGCCGACGTCGCCCGAGAGGTGATGCACTGCCGGGTGGCGGTCATAGCCGAGCGTGACATTGCGAAACTGCAGCTGGGGCGGCATGGCTCACCTCATCGCCAGCCACACGATCGCCCACAGGGCGGCGCTGACCGCGCAGGCCGCCGCCAGGCGGGCTGTGGCCGGCATGCGCAGGATCGACCAGGATGCGGCCTGCGCCGGATGCGGCGAGGCCGGTCCATGGGCGTGTGGATGGTCATGGAAGTGAACATGCCCATGGCCGGTATGATGCTGTGGGTCGGCGGGAACCATGGCAAGACGTTATATTATAACATTACATCTGTCCACCGGACTGCGGCCGCAGGCTTTTTGACCATGGTCGCGAGGAGGAGTCGCTACCGGAACGACTGGCCGCGCGGTCGCCGATCAGGTCAGATAGCGCACCAGGGCCAGCGCCGCAAAAAGCCCGGCGATCGAGAAGCCCACCGATCCCAGGACATAGAAGGCGGCAAGGCCCAGCGCGCCGCGCTCATACAGCAGCGCGGTGTCGAGCGAAAAGGCCGAGAAGGTGGTGTAGCCGCCCAAGACGCCGGTCATCAGGAACAGCCGCCAGTGCTGGGTCGCCTCGCCCCTAAAGGTGAGATAGCCGGCGATCAGGCCCATCACGATCGAGCCCGAAATGTTGATGATGAAGGTGCCGTAGGGAAAGGCCGTGCCAAGTGCCTTCGCGGCGGCCATGTTCACGGCGTGGCGCAGCGAGGCGCCAAGCCCGCCGCCGACAAAGACCAAGAGGTAGTTCATCCCGCCCGTCCAGTTCCCAGCAATCCCCGGCTGGATCATGGTTTTGCCGCAAGCACGCGGTGGCTGCAAGAACGACCAAACAAAAGGCGGCAGCGAATGGCTGCCGCCGTGCCTTTTGATATCGTCATTGCGAGCACAGCGAAGCAATCCAGAGTGGCGAGTGTAGCTCGGGATTGCTTCGGCGCTGAGCCTGTCGTCGGGCCGCGCTTCGCGCGGACCCGTTGGCGCCTCGCAATGACGTGATACGTGAGGCCTTACGCCACCTTGCCAAACAGTTCGTCGACGTAATCCCAGTTGATGAGATTTTCGACGAACGCCTTCAGATAGTCCGGACGGCGGTTGCGATAATCAATGTAGTAGGAATGCTCCCAGACGTCGCACCCGAGAATCGGGGTGGCGCCATGCACCAGCGGATTCTCGCCATTGGGCGTCTTGGAGATTTCGAGCTTGCCGCCCTTGACCTGCAGCCAGCACCATCCCGACCCGAACTGGCCGACGCCGGCGGCGGCGAAATCGGTCTTGAATTTCTCGAAGCCGCCGAGGTCCTCGTTGATCTTCTTTTCCAGGCGGCCCGGCAGCTTGCTGCCGCCGCCATTCGGCTTCATCCAGCTCCAGAAGTGGATGTGGTTGTAGTGCTGGCCGGCATTGTTGAAGATCGCGGCATTCTTGCCGAACGAACCCTTCACGATCTCCTCCAGGGACTTGCCCTCGAATTCGGTCCCCTTGATCGCGTTGTTGCCGTTGGTCACATAGGCTTGATGATGCTTGTCGTGATGATATTCGAGCGTTTCCTTCGACATATGGGGCCCGAGGGCATCATAGGCGTAAGGCAGGGGGGGAAGGGTAAAGGTCATGGGATGATGTCCGCAACTGGTGGGAGACGTGATGTAACGGGAACCCCTTATAGAAGGTTCCTGGGCTGTAAAACACCGCATTTTGGCAAAACAAGTTCATGACGGCAGCATCTCTGCGCGCGGCGATAGTCCTTCGCCCGCCATGTCGCGCGAGCCATGTCGAAGGCGAGGGTGACCTGTGCGCAAATTGTGGCATGAAACGCCATGAGCCTCTCGCGCGCGGCAGATGAGGACTCGCCCAACAGAAGCCGCGCGAAAGCCTGCAATTCGACGTTGCACGAACCGGATTTGCTGGTATTGAACCCTTCCTTTTTTGGTGGGGGGGTTCATGGCCTGTCGGTTCGGTTTCGTTGCGTTGCTGCTCACGGCACTGCTTGCCGCGTCTGATGCGAAGGCGCAGGCGGCCGGCGATCCCACGGGGATCTGGCTGACCCAGGCCGGCGATGCCAAGGTGAAGGTCAGCAAATGCGCCGGCGGCATCTGCGGCGTGATCGTCTGGCTCAAGGACCCGATCAATGCCGGCACCGGAAAGCCTGAAATCGACGACAAGAATCCGAACCCCGTGCTCGCCAGGCGCCCGATGATCGGGCTGGCGCTGTTCACCGGCATGCATGCGTCGGGCCCGGGCAAATGGTCAGGCGAGATCTACAATGCCGACGACGGCCACACCTATGCGAGCCACGTCTCGGCGACCGGTCCGGATACGCTCAAGGTCGAAGGCTGTGTCGGCATCCTCTGCGGCGGCGAGACCTGGACCCGCGCGCGCTAACTACGGCAGCGTCGCCTTCAGCGCGGTCGCCGCGGTGGCATAGCCGCCGCGGGCACCGTCGATGAAATGGACGTGATCGGCGCGCATCGCCGACGGCGTGAAGCAGGTCATCATCGCCGCGTCCTGGCGATGCAGGCCATAGCGCAAAATGCCTCTTTCCGCCGCGGCTGCAAGCCGATCGGTGAGCGCGCGCGCCAGCTCCTCGGTGCAGTCGAGGATCATCCGCAGGCTGTCGTCATATTTTCGGAAGTCAGAATTCTCGACCACCTGTTTGATGTAGAGCTCCGGCACGAAACCGCCGACCTTGATGCCGAACCGCATGACGAGATAGGCGAACAGCGTGCGCCCAAGCACGTAGACGCGGCGCCTGAACAACGGCCCGCCGCGCGCGGCACGCGCTTCATACTCGACGCCTTGCGGCGGCCAGCGCAGCGGCGGCCCGCCTGACGGCACCGGCCGTCCGCCATCGGGGCTCCGCTCGACGAGGCCGATGATCTCCTCGATCTCCTGTCGAAACAGCTTTGGATCGGCGCCGCGCGCCGGCACGACCAGCACCGACAGGATGAGACCGCGCGCGGACGGAATCTCCTCGAACCGGCACGACAGCCCCGACAGATCGGGCTGCGTGCCCGGCGGCGCCGGGTCGATGGCGAACTCGCCCCGCTTCATCGCCGCATCGGCAAAGCCGAGACCGCCGCCGGAGAACATCGCATAGGACAGGTTGGCCGACGGCCCGTAGCGCGCGACCCGCACGTCGAGACCCTCCGCGCGGATCGCGGTGACCGGCACCAGCGCGACACGCATCACGAGATCGAGATCATCCCTCACCCAGGCCGCGGTCGCCGCCAGCGCGTCCCGCGCCGTCGCGAGGTCGTCGCGCGAGACCGCAAAGCTTGCGCCGTCGCCGCCGAACACGAAGGGAAATTCGCGGCCCTCAAGCGCATTGGTAACGGCCGCGATGACGGCCGCGCCCGCCATGTTGACGGCCTTGTAGCGCTGGGCCGCAATCGCCTTGGTCGATTCCACGATATCGGCGACGCCGACGGTCCAGTCATCGGGCAGCGGCGAATAGAGTTCTGGCTCCATCAGGCTCGCAAAGCCGCGGAACACCGGAATGCCGCCATAAAAATTCTTCGCCTTCGTGCTGGTCATGGCATCTGGCTCATCAGACGACCGATCGCTCGCAAGATACGGCCGGTCCGGCAAATCGGTTCATGTGACGGGGAACGCATCATGGAAGGTGAACGACGGCGCGAGGATAGACCGCTTCGTGCCGGCTGAGAACCGGCTGATGGTCGGCGTCATCGAAAAAGCACCTCGGCTTTGCTAGATGTAGCCGATGACAGTATCGAGTCCGCCGGTCCATCAGGTCACCGCGCACGCCATGCAGGTCGGCGACCGCATCAACACCGCAGGCTTCGAGGGACAGATCCTCTCGAACACGCCGCTGGCGCTGCGCATCGGCCCAAGCGGCATCGCCGTGGTGTTCCGCTATGGTGTCGTCGTCTTCATCGGCCTGACCGCCGACCAGGAGCAGGAATTTCTGGAGCGGCTGAAGTCTCGCACCTTCGGCACCCTCACGCCGGCCGAGGAGGAATGGGCCAAGATCGAGGTCGCAAAGGAGTCGGAGGAGCCGATCCCGGTCGGTGGCCCGATCGTCGTCAAGGAGCTGTCGCTGGAGCGGCTCCTGGTGGTGTCCGACGCGCTCGCCAAGAGTGTGGTGCTGGGGCGCGCCGAACGCGAGGTCACCAACGTGTTCGACGTCGTCGAGCCTTTTGCCCGCGAGCTCGCCACCTCCGGCAAGACCTCGAAGAACCGCACCGAGCTGCTCAAGCTGATCGGCGAAGCGCTGCTGGTGCAGCATCGCGTGTCCGGCCGCGTCGCCGTCGGCGAGAAGCCGGATGTGCTGTGGGACCGACCGGATCTCGAGCGGCTCTACGCACGCCTGGAGGACGAGTATGAGCTCACCGAGCGCGAGGAGACATTGAACCGGAAGGTCACGGTGATCGCCGAAACCGCGACCACGCTCGCCGACATCGTCGATACCAAGCGGTCGGTCAGGCTCGAGATCATCGTCATCGCGTTGATCGCGGTCGAGGTCGTCGTCGCATTCTATGATATGTTCGTCCGTGGCCATCACTAGGCGGTTCGGACGCCGTGCCACGGGTGATGATATCGTCGCGGCAGATGGAGCGTCATTGATCCTCGTCAAACCGCGCGGCGCGGAAGACGCCTACCAATGAACTAGAGCGTTTTCGAGCGAAGTGGGCACCGGTTCGCGTGAAGAAAGCGCGTCAAAACCAGAGCTAGAGCTTCCGTTCCGACTCAATCGGAACGGAAAAAGGGCTCTAGGACGCATTGGATGGATCGGCGAGCGTGTCGGGCGAGGGCGGAAATCACAGTCGGGCCGTGCGCGCGGGGCGCGAGGCCATCAGCGCGGTCAAGCTGTCAGAACGGTTGACCGCGGATGTCGATGCCTGGGCGGAGGCCCACAACACGGTGCGTTCCGATGCCATCCGCCAACTGCTCGAACTGGGCCTCAGCGCATCGTCCGTCCATCCGCCGCAGGAGGGCCGGTCGATCCGCGACCATGAGGCGGAAATCGAGCAGCAGGCAACGACCCAGATCGAGATGTTGCTCGATCCCTCGCTTCCGCCCGACGAGCGCGAGCGCCGAAAACGCCGGCTGATCGACGGCCCGCCGGAATTTTCCGGCGAACGCATCGATCTGCCGAAGCACGAAAGCTAGCCCTGGCAACGATCGCGCGAGGCGGCGCTACCCTTCGCCGTCCTCCGGCTTGCGCACGCTCGTATCGTGACAGCCCACCAGCCTGACGAGCTTTTGCGGATGCATGTCATGGCCATGGGCATTACGCATGTCCTGCTGCGTCATCGGACCACAATCGCAAGCGGGGTCCTCTTCATGCGCAGACGCGACAGACGCTGACGGGACAGACGCCGGACCGGGTTTTGAAGCAGGCCTTGAAACGCGCATGGACAGCTCCTCAGAAAGGCAGATCGGCTGACCTATCGAGCTCAAAGCATATCACGAAAATGCACAGACGTCATTGCCACCGACGTACCGCGCAGGTGGCACGCGCATTCCAGGCCGCTGACCGTTAACCTTTATTCCGCTGCCAACCTGTCGGCCTGCCGCGGCAGGGCGAGTTGATCCCAGACCTCCACCAGCGCTTCGGCGAGACGATCGATCAACGCGTCATCGTGGTAGGGCGAGGGAGTGATGCGCAGCCGCTCGAGGCCGCGTGGCACGGTCGGATAGTTGATCGGCTGGATATAGATGCCGTGCTCCGACAGCAGGAGATCGGATGCCATCTTGCACTTCTCGGGATCGCCGACATGCACGGGCACGATATGCGTGTCGCTCGGCATCACCGGCAGGCGCGCCGCATTGAGCACCGCTTTCAGCCGCGCCGCGCGATCCTGATGCCGCTCGCGCTCCCATTGCGAGTTTTTCAGATGCCTGATCGCGGCGGTCGCGGCCGCGCAGATTGCCGGCGGCAGCGCCGTCGTGAAGATGAAACCGGGCGCATAGGAGCGCACAGCGTCGATGAGGTTGGCATTGGCGGCGATATAGCCGCCGAGACAGCCGAACGCCTTGGCAAGCGTGCCCTCGAGAATATCGATGCGGCCAGCAGCGCCATCGCGCTCCGAGATGCCGCCACCATGCGGTCCGTACATGCCGACCGCGTGCACCTCGTCGACATAGGTCAGCGCGCCATAGCGCTCGGCCAGATCGCAGATGCGATGCAGCGGCGCGACGTCGCCATCCATCGAATAGAGGCTCTCGCACAGGATCAGCTTTGGCCGGTCGGGATCGGCGGCGCGCAGCAGCTCTTCGAGATGGGCGACGTCATTGTGGCGCCAGATCCGCTTTTCCATGCCGGATTTGCGCACGCCCTCGATCATCGAATTGTGATTGAGCGCATCCGACAGCAGCAGACAATTCGGCAGCAGTTTCGCAATCGTCGCAATGCCGGTTTCGTTCGAGACGTAGCCGGAGGTGAACACCAGCGACGCCTGCTTGCCATGCAGCGCGGCAAGCTCCTGCTCGAGCACGGTCAGCGGATGATTGGTGCCGGCGATGTTGCGCGTGCCGCCGGCGCCCGTGCCCATGCGGGTCGCGGCGTCGACCATCGCGCCCACGACCTTCGGGTGCTGGGCCATGCCGAGATAATCGTTCGAGCACCAGATCACCACCTCGCGCGGTCCGTCCGGCGAATGCCAGATCGCATGCGGAAAGCGCCCCGCAAGGCGCTCGAGATCGGCAAACACCCGGTAGCGGCGCTCCCTGTGGAGCTGGCTCAGCGCCGTATCGAAGAATCGGTTGTAATCCATGGATGCTTCCAGCCTCCGCCATCATCGGGTCATGCTGCAACCCAGACCAGCCGGGTAAGGCAGCACCGTGGCAAAGGCGAATAAAGCGGATTTCGGCGAAGGAATCGTTGATCCAGATCAGCTTGGAACCGGCGCGTTTTCGAACGAAATCGGCACCGGTTCGCCTAAAGAAAGCGCTTCAAACCAAGGCGGCTCACGCCGCCCGTGGCGAGACGGCCTCGTAAATGTCGTCTTCCTGCGCGGTGTGCATCCGCACCAGGGTCTCGATCGCCTCGATCACCCGCTGGGCGTCCCGCATGAGATAGCGATCGATGGTCTCCTCCGGCAGGTCCTCGGCGATGCGGGCGAGCAGCCGTGCCAGATGCAGGATCTCACGATGCGCCCGGCTCATGGCCGCCAGGCTGTGGCGCTCGCGCAGCATGGCTGCGAGCCGCGGATAGATGTGCCCTTCATCGTCCCGTTCGTGAACGACCACCTGCTCCTGGACCAGGCGATTGGCCTCCACGATCAGCGCCGCGGCGTGTTGGGGCGCTGTCTCGTCGAGACCGTCCACGATGCCGCGTAGCCGGTCGAGACCGCGGATCAGCGCGACATGGTCGCGATGCAGCTCGCGCCCGGCCTCCTCCGCGATCTTGGCGGTCGAGCGGCCATGGGCCGGCACGAGCGCGCGCAGCGCGTTGAGGATCACCGCGAGGTCGATCGCCTCCTGGATCAGCGCCGCCGGCACCGGTTTTAGCCAGCCGAGCACCGCGGCGGCCATCGCCAGCAGCGACAGCGCCATGCCCGCAACGATGCTCTGGATGGCAATCCGCCGCGCACGCTGCGCGATCACGATCGCCTCGCCGACCCGGTCGAGCCGATCGGCAAGGATGACGACGTCGGCCGCTTCCGACGAGGCGCTGGCGCCGCGCGCGCCGAGCGCAATGCCGACATCGGCGGAGGCGAGCGCCGGCGCGTCGTTGATGCCGTCGCCGACCATGATGGTCGGATTGAGCCGCTGCTCGGCGCGAACGGCTTCGACCTTGTCGGAAGGAACGCGTTCGGCGAGCACGGAATCGAGGTCGAGCGCGGCGCCGATGGCCTGCGCCGTGGCGGCGCGATCGCCGGTCACCATGACCATGCGGCTGATCCCGGCATCGCGCAGCAACCGGATCGCCCGCGGCGTGTCGGCGCGCAGTTCGTCCGCCAGCAGCAGGGCGCCCACCGGGTAGCCGTCGACGGCGATGAAGACGAGCAGCGCCGAGCGCCAGGAGGCGCGGCGCATGGCGCGCGAGACCCAGGGCGCGGCGGGCTTGCGCCCCAGGACGAGATCGGCGGTCCCCGCGCTGACGCGCCGGCCGTCGATGCAGCCATGCAGACCGGCCCCCGCTGACTCGCTGACCTGCTCCGGCACTGTCAGCTTCAACCCTCGCAGACGCGCAGCCTGCACGATCGCACCGGCCAGCACGTGATGCGAGGCCTGTTCGAGCGAGCCCGCGAGCGCCAGCACCTCGTCCGCCGATTGGCCCGGCGCGGCTTCGATGGAGAGCAGCCGCGCGCCGCCAACGGTCAGGGTGCCGGTCTTGTCGAACAGCACGGTGCGCGCGCGGGCGAGCGATTCCAGCGCGCCGCCGCCCTTGACCAGGATGCCGAGCCTTGCCGCCCGCGCGACACCGGCAATGAAGGCGACGGGCGCCGCCAGGATCAGGGGACAGGGGGTGGCGGCGACCAGCACTGCGAGGCTGCGGATCAGGTCGCCCGAGATCGCCCACGCCAGGGCGGCCATCGCCAGCGTCAGGGGCAGGAAGATCAGCGCATAGCGATCGGCCAGCCGCACGAACGGCGCTTTCGCGGTCTGCGCCGCCGTGACCAGGCGAATGATTCCGGCATAGGTGCTTTCGCCCGCCGCGGCGGTCACGGCGAGCTCGAAGGCCTCGCCGGCGTTCAAGGCGCCCGACATCACCGCCGTGCCGCGCGACCTGACCACCGGGATCGGCTCGCCGGTCAGCGCGGACTCGTCGACAACAGCGCTGTCGGAGGCGACGATGCCATCGACCGGGACGATCTCGCCGGCGCGCACCAGAAGCTGGTCGCCAATGGCGACGGCGGAAACCGGAACGTTCTCGATGAGGTCACCCCGGCGCTTATGCGCCTCGCGCGGCGCGCGGTCGACGAGCGCGCGCAAATCACGTTCGGCGCGCGCGACCGCGATATCCTCCAGCACGTTGCCGCCCGAATACATCAGCGCGACCACGGCGCCCGCCAGCGGCTGGCCGAGCGCGATCGCCGCACTCATCGACACCAGCGCGACCGCATCGACGCCGAGGCGGCCGGCGATCAGGTCCCGCACGATCGAAACCGCCAGCCCCACGATGACCGGTACGGTCGCAAACATGAAGCCGAGATCAGCGAGCTCAGGGCGTCCCAGGACGAGGGCTGCCAGGCCGGCGCCAAGGCCGCTGATGGCGACGGCGACCAGTGCAAAGCGCAGCACGCGCTCGGATGACATCGTTTCGTACTCGCTGATCCGGATCAGGCGAAACTTCGCCCGAAACGTCGCCGGCAGGCTTGACGAACATCAATGTCAAAAGCTGCAATTGCGACGCGGTCGCATCCGCTCAGGCGGTGTTGCCGGCGTCGATGGTGAAGACGCTGCCGGTGATGTTGCGGCCGCCGTCGCCGAGCAGGTATTCGACCATGCGGGCGACATCGTCCGGCTCCGCCAGCCTGCGCAAGGCGCTGCGGCCGGCGATGCGCTCGCGCTGCTGCTCGGAGAGGTCTTGGGTGAGCTCGGTGTCGATGAACCCGGGTGCGATCGCATTCACGGTGATGCCGACCTTGCCGACCTCGCGCGCCAGCGAGCGGGTGAAGCCGACGGACGCCGCCTTGGTCGCGCCATACACCGACAGGCCGTTATAGCCGGTCGAGGCGATGATCGAGGAGACGTTGATGATGCGGCCCTTGCCGTCCGCCATCATGTGCCGCACGACATATTTAGTCAGGATGATGGGCGACAGCACGTTGAGTTGCACCAGCGCCTCGATCTGGCTGTTGTGCATGGTCGCGAGCAGGCCCTCGGTGCCGATGCCGGCATTGTTGACGAGGCCGTAGATCGCGCCGAACTCGTCGCGCACCGTCTTGACGAAGGCCGGGATCGCATCGACCGCGCTGAGGTCGCAGGCGCGGAACTGCAGGCGGCCTTCGGCCTTGCTCAGCTCCGCCTTGGCGACGCGCACCTCCTCGCTTTCGCGGCGCGCGACCGCGATGGCCTGGTAGCCCGCCGCCGCCAGGCGGCGCGCAATCGTGAGCCCGATGCCGCGGCTGCCTCCGGTAACCAGCACATTACGCATCGGCACGGGCGAGCTTTCCTGCAGCCGTCACGTCGAGCGCGGCGACAAAGCGGATCGTCGCCGGCACCTTGTGGGGCGCCAGCGCGGCGCGGCATTTTTCGAGAATCTGGTTGCGGATGGCTTCGCTACGGCCGTCGCAATTGCCCTCGGCAAGCACGACGTCGGCGACCACGATTGCCCCGGTGATCGGGCTCTTGCGTGAACGGGCGCGCGACATCCGCACCTCGGCATGGGCGTTGATTACGGCCTCGATCTCCTCGGGATGGACCTTCAGCCCTCCGATATTGATGATGCCGCCGCGCCGTCCGATGAAATAATAGCGGTCGCCACGCAGCTCCACCATGTCACCGGTGTCGACAAAGCCATCGCTGTCGATGAGCGCAGCCACGTCCTGCCCGACATAGGCATAGGCGGTTCGCCTGGAGCGAATCCGCAATGAGCCGTCGACCACCCTCATCTCGACGCCGTCGCGGCTCGCACCGACAAAACTCGCCGGAAAGCCTTCTTTGCCGTCGTTGACCGCGAAGCCGACGCCGGCTTCGGTCGAGGCGTAGGTATGGCCGATCGATGCGGCCGGAAAGGCCAGCCTCAGCCCATCGAGGACGGCCTGGTCGGCGATCTCGCCGGACAGGCGCACATAGGCCGGCGCGAAGCCAGCGGCAGAACCGCTCATCAGCAGCTTGCGCCAGTGCGACGGCGTGCCCGAAACGTGCGTGACGCCGCGCGCCTTGAAGCGCGCGACGCAATCGGCGGGCGCCTCGGCCGGCTCCGACAGCACCATCGAACCAGCGCCGATCACCGCGCGCAAAAAGATCTGCAGGCCGCCGTAGCGGCGAATGTCGTAGAAGGTCGCCCAGATCGCGGCCGCGCCGCGCGTTCCGTCCGCGACAATGGCGCCGCTCAGTCCCTCCAGCGTATGCTTGACGATTTTCGGCGCGCCTGGTGTGCCCGAGGTCAGCATCAGCCATTCCGTCGGCCGCTCGGTCGCCGTCCGCCGCCCGGAGGCCGACGGCAATCCGGCCTCGATCACGAGGTCGATATCGCGGTCCTTCCAGAACTCCGGGTGGTCGGTGACGACGGCATCGATCCCCGCATCCAGGATCAGGCGGTCGAGGTGAGCCGGGTCGAGATCGGGCGGACAGAGCAGCATGCGGCGAGTCATGCCGTCGAGTTCGATCATCGCGAGCGCCGACAGGAGCTGGCCGGACAGCGCCAGCAGCACCGCGCGCGAGGACAGCTCGCCTGCACGGCCGCCGAGGCAGCTCTGCGACAGGATGTTCGTCAGCGATATCGCGTAGCGCGCGTCGGAAATGGTGCGGCCCGGAATTTCCGGACCGAGATAGTCGCGCAACGCAAAAAACTCACGCGGGGACATTTTCGTAGGCCCGGACGAAATCACCGACCGTCTGCGGGAAGGCCACGTCGTCTGAAATGGTAAACGGATCGATTCCGAGGTCATCCTCGAGGCGCGCCACCAGGATTGCGAACGCCAGCGAATCGAAGCCGGTCTCATGCAGCGACAGATTGTCGTGAAGCGGCGGCAGGATCACCCTCTGCTCTTCCGCGATCTGCTTCATGGCCGATATGATCGTTAATTTGACCGACATGATGGCACTCGCCTTCTCGTTGCATTGCTCTCTGCGATCATACTCGGAAAAGGACAAGACCGGTCCGCGGGCCGGCGATCTTTCGGCTTCATTGGTAAATGGGCTGCCTGGGCAGAACCGGACGATTTTCAGGGTTTCGCTGTCAGACGCAGCAATCCATCGGTCAACCAGGCGCAGAGCACCCGATCCAGTAGGCGGTACGCACCGGATCCGGGATCCCCGAGGTAGAGCGGGTCGGTCACGACATCAGGATCAAATCCGTCGTGCATCAACTGCTGCTTCTTCTGCTTGAACGTCTCCGTGTTCGGCAGCCTTTCGCAGAGGCGCAGCAACGGATGCGCAAAGGCCGGCAGCCGCCGCGACAACAGGCCGCCGAGCGCTTCGGCCGGCCACGATCGCCGCCATTCCGGCCCGGCCATCGTGGCCCGGCACTCTCACGCCAAAGCTCATCGCGTCCGTCACACCCGGGCAATCCAGAACAGCCTCGGTCACCTCGCTGGCTGCGACATTCTCGCCCTTCCAGCGGAACGTATCGCCGATCCGGTCGACGAAATAGAAATAGCCCTGCGTATCCTGCCGCATCAGGTCGCCGGTGCGAAACCAGGCGTCGCCGTTGGCGAAGACGTCGCGCAGGACCTTCTTCTCGGTGGCGTCAGCGTCGGTGTAGCCCTCAAAACGCCCGCCGCCCTGATCGGCGGTGCCGATGCGGCCGATGGCTTCTCCGACCTCGCCGCGTGCGCAGGCGATGCAGAGGCCATCATCGCCCGCAGCGGCGAGGCGAGTTCGGCATCGAGCCGGATGATCGCTGCGGGAAAGCGATGCACCAGCATCGGCGGCACGCGGCCGATCGCGCCCGGCCTGCCCTCGACATTGTAGAGCGAGAAATTGCCTTCGGTCGCGGCGTAGAACTCGAGGATCTGCGGGACGGCAAAGCGGGCCTGGAACGCCTCCCAGATGTCGCCGCGAAGGTCATTGCCGCAGGCGAGCCGCAGCCGATGAACCTTCTCGGACTCGCATGGCGCGGCCTTCAGAAGATAGCGGCAGAGCTCGCCGACATACTGGAACAGCGTGCAGTCGAAACGCACCACGTCATCCCAGAAACCGCTTGGCGAAAAGCCATCGGCCAGCACGACCGAAGCGCCGGCAAACAGCATGCTGCAGGGCGCGACGACACTGCCGACGGAATGACAGACCGGCAGGCAATCGTACAGCCGATCCTCGGGCGAGGCGCCGGTCAGCCCTGCGAACCAGCCGCCCCAGTTCAGGATGCGGCGGTGGCTGATGCTGGCCGCCTTCGGCAGCCCGGTCGTGCCGGAGGTGTAGATCAGCAGCGCACGGTCATCGATCGTGGTGCCGCGCCGCTCCGTCACGGACAGATGTGCGGGATCCATGGCATCGAGCGCCGCATTGATGTCGCCGCCGTCACCGTGCAGCCAGCAGCGCGGTGCATCCCAGGTGCGGACGCGCCGCTTCGTACGCCTCCGCGAACTCCGCGGCGACGATGGCGTGGGCTGCCTTGGCGACATTGATGCAATGGGCGAGCGAGGTCCCGACCAGTTTTGTGTTGATCAGCGCGGCCACCCCGCCGACCAGGCCGATACCGAGCCAGGCGGCGACATAGTCCGTCCTCGCCGGCATGATCAGGCAGACCCTGTCGCCAGGCTTGATCCCGGCCGACCGCGCCCAGCGCGCATATTGATTGATGCGCGCCGCGAGCGCGCGATAGGTCAGGGTCGCGATATCCGAGATCAAAGCGGGACGGTCGCCTTTGCGATGCGCCCAGTCCTCCACGATGTCGGCAAACAGCCGCTGGGGATCGCTCTCGATGCGCGAGGTCAGTTCGATCGCCTTCAACCAGCTCTTCGCGGCCGATGGCCTGCCCCGCCCAGCCGTCTCGTTCGACCTGTCGATCGCGTCCGTGGTCATGGCCAAAAGTTCCCGAGGACCCGGCTCTTATTAGGCCGACTGCCTTCCGCAGGTGTTAACCGGGAGGGTTAAAGACGCCGGGTCACACAGGGTTTGCGCGCTGTCCTCCCGGTGACCGGAGCAGTCGGCGCGACCGGGGCCGCTAGGCCGAAGGTCGAATGCAAGCCGCCGCAATTTCATGCGCGAAGCTGTGCCGGGACTGGGTAAACTGGCGCTGAGCAGGGGTCCCGCGGACGGTCCGATCCCGGAGAGCCCCTCGAAAGACCAGAGGAAACGCACGTTCGTGCTGCGCGGCTGCGGGCACGGCTCCCTGCGGTCGGGAAAAGATGCGCCAGTCATTCGCCGGATCTGCGCATGAACGACAGCATCTCGTCGCTCTTCATCCGCAACCCGATCGGCACCTCGCTGCTGATGGCGGGCATTCTGTTCGTCGGCCTCGTCGCCTATCCGCTGCTGGCCGTCGCGCCGCTGCCCCAGGTCGATTTTCCGACCATCCAGGTCAACGCAAGCCTGCCCGGCGGCAGCCCTGAGACGATGGCGTCCTCCGTCGCACAGCCGCTGGAGCGGCAGCTTGCCCAGATCCCCGGCATCGCGCAGATGACCTCGACGAGTTCGCTGGGTTCGACGGCGATCACCCTGCAGTTCGAGCTCAACCGCAATATCGATGGCGCCGCCAATGACGTGCAGGGCGCCATCAACGCGGCCAGCGGCCAGCTGCCAAAGAACCTGCCGTCGCCGCCGACCTACCGCAAGGTCAACCCGGCGGACTCGCCGATCCTGCTGCTGTCGGCGACCTCGGATACGCTGCCCCTGATCAAGGTCAGCGATGCGGTGGACGCCCAGCTCGGCCAGCAGATCAGCCAGATTTCCGGCGTCGCGCAGGTCTTCATCGGCGGCCAGCAGAAGCCGGCCATCCGGATCCAGGTCGATCCCGCAAAACTCGTGGCCAAGGGACTGTCGCTGGAAGACATCCGCAGCCAGATCGCCATCACCACCGTCGACAGCCCGAAAGGCAATATCGACGGGCCGAGACGCGCGTACACGATCTACGCCAACGATCAGCTGCTGGATCCGCAGGCCTGGAACGACGTCATCGTCGCCTATCGCAACGGCGGCCCGCTCAGGGTCAGGGACATCGGCCGGGCCCTCGCAGGCCCCGAAGACATGAAGCAGGCCGCCTGGGCCGACGGCAAGCGCGGCGTGTTCCTGGTGATCTTCAAGCAGCCCGGTGCCAACGTCATCGACACCGTCGACCGCATCAAGGCGCGGCTGCCGCGGCTGATCGGCGCCATTCCGCCCGCCATCAAGATCAAGATCATCAGTGACCGCACGCTGACCATCCGCGCGGCGGTTCACGAGGTGCAGATCACGCTTCTGATCACCATCGCGCTCGTCATCATGGTGATCTTCCTGTTTCTGCGCAGCGTCTCCGCCACCGTGATCCCGAGCATCACGGTTCCACTGGCGCTGCTCGGCGCCTGCGCGCTGATGTGGGTGTTCGGCTACACGCTCGACAATCTCTCGCTGATGGCGTTGACGATCGCGGTCGGCTTCGTGGTCGACGACGCGATCGTGATGCTGGAAAACATCACGCGCTATGTGGAGCGCGGCGAAAAGCCGCTCGCCGCCGCCTTCAAGGGGGCGAGGGAGATCGGCTTCACCATCGTTTCGATCAGCATCTCGCTGGTCGCGGTGCTGATTCCTCTGCTGCTGATGGGCGGCGTCATCGGCCGGCTGTTCCGCGAATTCTCGGTGACGCTGGCGATGGCGATCTTCGTCTCGCTCGTGGTGTCGCTGACGCTGACGCCGATGATGGCGTCGCGCTTCCTGCATGCCCATGGCGAAACCCGGCATGGCCGGTTCTACCAATGGAGCGAGCGCACCTTCGACCGGCTGCTGGCCGGCTATTCCAAGGGCCTCGACCTCGCCTTGCGGCACAGTTTTACGACGCTGTGCATCTTCTTCGCGACGGTGGCGCTCTCGGTCTATCTGTTCGCGATCATCCCGAAGGGGTTTTTTCCACAACAGGACAACGGGTTTCTGACCGGCGTGTCGGAGGCGGCCCAGGATATCTCCTTCGCCGACATGGAGCGCCACCAGGAGAAGCTCTCCGAGATCGTGCAGACCGATCCCGCCGTCGACAGCATCGCGATGTTCGTCGGCGGCGGCGGCACCGCGCTCAATTCCGGGCGCATGTACATCACGCTGAAGCCGCGCGAGGAACGCACCGCCAACGCCGAACAGATCATCGCCCGGTTGCGGCCCAAGCTCGTCAAGGTCGAGGGCGCCCGCCTCTATCTGCAGGCGTCGCAGGACGTCCGCCTCGGCGGCCGCGCCACGCGCACCCAGTTCGAGTACACGCTGCAGGACGCCAATCTGGCCGAATTGAACGAATGGGCGCCAAAGATCCTGGAGAAGCTGAAGACGCTGCCGGAGCTGCGCGACGTCGCCACCGATCAGCAGACCGAGGGCACCACGCTCCAGCTCCAGATCAACCGCGACACCGCCGCGCGCTACGGCATCCAGCCGCAGCTGATCGACGATACGCTCAACGACGCCTTCGGCCAGCGCCAGGTGACGCAGTATTTCACCCAGCTCAACTCCTATCACGTGATCCTGGAGATCCTGCCCGAGCTGCAGGGCCGGCTGGACACGCTCGACAAGCTCTATGTCAAGTCGCCGGCCACCGGCGAGCAGGTGCCGCTGTCGGTGTTCTGCAACTGGACCACCGACCCGGTCCGCCCGCTCGCGATCGCCCATCAGGGCCAGTTTCCGGCCACCACGATCAGCTTCAATCTCGGGCCCAACGTGGCGCTCGGACAGGCCACGGGGGCGGTCCAGAAAGCCGTCGATCAGCTCGGCGCGCCGGCGACGCTCAGCTCGAGCTTTCAGGGCACCGCACAGGCGTTCCAGGATTCGCTCAAGACGGTGCCGCTCTTGATTGTCGCGGCGCTGGTCGTGGTCTATCTCATCCTAGGCGTGCTCTATGAGAGCTACATCCACCCGCTGACCATCCTGTCGACCCTGCCGTCGGCCGGCGTCGGCGCGCTGGCGATCCTGATGGCGTTCGGGTTCGATTTCAGCCTGATCGCGCTGATCGGCATCATCCTGTTGATCGGCATCGTCAAGAAGAACGGCATCATGATGGTCGACTTCGCCATCGCGGCCGAACGCGACGAGCATCTGTCGCCGCGGGAGTCGATCCGCAAGGCCGCCACCTTGCGCTTCCGCCCGATCATGATGACCACGATGGCGGCGCTGCTCGGCGGCGTGCCGCTGATGCTCGGCACCGGCACCGGATCGGAGATCCGCCAGCCGCTCGGCTATGCCATGGTCGGCGGCCTCGTGGTCAGCCAGGCGCTGACGCTGTTCACGACGCCGGTGGTCTATCTCTATCTCGACCGCCTCTCCAACGCGATCGCACGAAGGACGGCGCGCAAGGTGCCGGAGGAGTCGCCGGCGCCGGCACAGGACGATCATCTCAAGGACGCCGCCGAGTAGTTGATGCACCTATTTCATCACGCCCTACCCGACGCCGTGCAGCACCAGGCGGTTGAGCCGCGCGGCGAAGGCGGCGGGATCGTCGGGCAGCTCGCCGTCGAGGATCTGCGCCTGTTCGAGCAGCAGCAGCGACAGATCCTCGATGGTCTTCGACGCGGTGTCGGCCTTGGCGATCGCCGCGACCACTGGATGGCGCAGATTGATCTCCAAAATCGGTTTCGAGCGCGTAGCCCTGTTCTGCATCGACAGCAGCCGTTCCAGCTCGCGGTCCGGCCCCTGGCTGGCGGCGACCAGGCAGGCGGCGCTCGATGTGAGGCGGGTCGAGGTTTTCACGTCGCTGACCCGCTCACCCAGCGTCGCCTTGATCCGGGCGATGGTGTCGGCCTCGTCCGCGGCCGGCTCGGCCTTGTCCTCGTCCTTCTTGTCGTCGGGCAGCGGGATGGCGTCGAAATCGATGTCGCCCTGGCTCAGGGATTTCAGCGGCTTGCCGCCATATTCGAGCCGCGCCGAGGTCCAGAACGCATCGACCGCGTCCGTCAGCAGCAGAACCTCGATGCCCCGCGCCGCGGCTGCCTCGAGCCGGGGATTGGATTTCAGCCGCTCGATGCTGTCGCCGACCAAAAAATAGATTTCGGTCTGGTTCGGCTTCAGGCCTTCGACATATTGCTTCAGCGTTCGCTTGTCGCCCGCCGTGGTGGTGAATTGCGCCAGCGCGAGCAGTTTTTCGCGCCGCTCGAAATCCTCGTAGATGCCCTCCTTGATGACGGCGCCGAAGGCCTCCCAGATCTTCGTGAAATTCTCCGCGTCCTTCTCGGCGAGCGTCTCCAGCTCGGTGAGCACGCGTGTGGTCACCGCCTTGCGGATCGCGGCGAGCTGCGGATTGTTCTGCAGCATTTCCCGGGAAATGTTGAGCGGCAGGTCCTCGCTGTCGATCACGCCGCGGATGAAGCGCAGATAGGCCGGCAGGATGTCCGCCTCGTCGGTGATGAAGACGCGCCGCACATAGAGCTTGACGCGGCCCTTGCGCGACGGCTCGAACAGGTCGAACGGCTTTGTGGCGGGCGCAAACAGCAAAACCGCGTAGGAGTAACGTCCCTCGGCGCGGTAGTGCAGCGTCATCGCCGGCTCGTCGAAGGCATGCGCGATCGACTTGTAGGCCTTGGCATAATCCTCAGGTGTCAGCTCCGACTTCGGCCGCTGCCACAGCGCGCTCGCCGAATTGATCTGCCGCGGCTCGCCCTCCTCCGGCACCAGCTCGATGGCGAACTGGATGTTGTCGGAATAGGCGGTGACGATGCGCTCGATCTCGTAGGTCTCGAGATATTTTGTCGTCTCGCTCTTCAGATGCAGCGCGATCTCGGTGCCGCGGGCGACGCGTTTGCCGTCCTCCTCGCTCGCGGGCGCGACCTCAAAACCGGCGCCGCCGGAGGAGGTCCAGGTCCAGACCTCGCTCGACCCGGCGCGACGGGAGGTGACGACGATGCGGTCGGCGACCATGAAGGCCGAGTAGAAGCCGACGCCGAACTGGCCGATCAGGCCGGCGCCATCCTTGGCCTCGGCGAGACGGGTCACGAAGGCCTTGGTGCCGGAGCGGGCGATGGTGCCGAGATTGTCGATCAGCTCCTGCCGGTCCATGCCGATGCCGGTGTCGGCGACGACCAGCGTGCCGGCGGTCTTGTTCGGGGTGATCCGGATTTTTGGCGGCTCGCCGTCTCCGATCAGCTCGGGCCGCGCGATCGCCTCGTAACGCAGCTTGTCGCAGGCGTCCGAGGCGTTCGAGATCAGTTCGCGCAGGAAGATGTCGGTCTCCGAATAGACCGAGTGCACCATCAGGTTCAAGAGTTCGGACACCTCGGCCTGGAAGGGCTGGGTCACGGCAGCGGTATCGGTGGTCGTCATGGGCTGGCTCGCAAAGGGCTGGCTCAAGGAAGCGGTTGAAAATGATGGAGAGACCCGGATATAGCAGCGCTCGCTGGCGCTGCAAGACTGCCGGATCACGTTCGGTGACGGCGATTGGGGGGCGCCGTGCCTCCCCTCGCGCGGGCGCGTCCACCGGGAGATAGGTCCGCCTTCCCGCGGTGGGTGACACCCGGGTGATGCCTGTTCGCAGGCCCTCCGGAATGAGAGGGCGCAGGGAAGGCCGGGTATCTGCTGATACCCGCGGCCCCCGTGCAACAAAAAAGCACGGGGAAGGAACCACAGGTGAAGGCGGAAACATCCGGCCTTCCCTGCGCGATGGTGTTACGACTTATAGCGAGCTCTTGTGTCCGCAA
>Ga0070710_10000380_pt1 | contig 20822 bp, 15 predicted proteins | sample LARL52metaG_FD_65454 | JGI IMG/M metagenome (GOLD analysis project Ga0070710, IMG submission 65454) | Corn, switchgrass and miscanthus rhizosphere microbial communities from Kellogg Biological Station, Michigan, USA - LAR L5-2 metaG | ecosystem: Host-associated > Plants > Roots > Rhizosphere ...
GGTCAAGCTCGACCTCGGCCACCAGGACGTGGGCGCCATCCTGGCCAGCTACGGAGGCTCCTACGACATGTCCACCGAGGGTCGCACCCACCAGAGCCCCGGGGACGTCGCGCTGCTCGACACGCTCGACGGCTGGACCATCCATATCCCGGGCCACCCCGACGAGGCCGAACTGCTGCTGCGCAATTCCGCCGCCCGCGATGATCGGGTTTACCTGCGGCTGTCCGCGCAGAGCAATGCCGAACCGCAGTCAGTGGTGCCGGGCCGCTTCCGGCCGGTCCGCAACGGGCAGCGGGGAACCGTGATAGCCGTCGGACCGATGCTGCAGCCGGTGCTCGACGCGGTCGCCGACCTGGATCTGTCAGTGCTTTACGCGGCGACCGTGCGCCCGTTCGATGCCGGCGCACTGCGCCACGCGGTCCGCGCGACAGGCCACGCGGACATCGTGCTGGTCGAGCCGTACCTCGCCGGAACCTCGAACCGCGAGGTCGACGAGGCCCTGCTCGACCTGCCGCACCGAGTGCTCGGCTTGGGCGTCGGCCGCGCCGAGCTGCGCCGGTACGGGACCGCGGCCGAGCATGCGGCCGCGCACGGCCTTGACCCGGTGTCACTGCGCGAGCGGATCACCGGTTTCCTGCGCTGAGCAGGGAGATGGGGCAGACCGATACCCGGCAGGCCAGCTTGACCAGCCGCCGCCGATCGCACCACGATTATGACGACAGTCATCTCAAAGGAGCGATCGCATGATCCTGATCAACATCAAGATTCCGATCCGGCCCGACAAGATGGACGAGTGGCTGGCATTGGCCGATTCCTACGCCACGGACGTCAACTCCGAGGATGGCTGCCTGTTCTTCCAATTCGCCCGGAGCCTCACCGATGAGAACGAGTTCATCTGCATCGAGGGCTTCAAGGACGCCGAGGCGGGAGCCACCCACGTCAAGCAGCCGTACGTGAAGAGGTTCTTCGACGCCATGCCTGACTTGGTGTCCGCGCAGCCGCAGATCATCTACATCGACACGCCGCATGACGGCTTCGGTCCGATGGGTGAGATCCAGCCTCGCTGACCGCTCGCCAGCCGGGGGCCAGGTGATCTTGTCCTGGCTAACCAGAGCGGGCCGCAGGACCGGCGCTGACGGCTTTCATGATGTCGTCGGCGGGAGCGGGCGGATAGAAGTGCCACAGCGCCCAGGTCGCACCCGCCCTCTCGAACGCCTCCATGTCGCTGCCGGGGAAAGCGGGAAGAGCGACGTCGAAGCCGTCCAGCGTTCCGCGCTCGGCGGCGATTACGTCGAGCATGGGGCCGAGCCTGTCGGGAGTGCCCTCAGCGGGGAACAACCCGTCCAGCCGGGCGGCGCGCTTGAGCGGCCGCGGCCTGCCCGTGCCCGAGGCCGCGGCCCATAGCGGCGGGCGGGGCTGCTGGAGCGGGCGTGGCAGGAACGCGACCCCGTCGGCCTTGTAGTACGTGCCCGCGTGGCTGACCTCGTCGCCGGACCACAAGGCGAGCACTAGCTCGAGGGCTTCATCCAGTTTCGCGCCCAGGACGCGGTTATCGGGATCTTCGCCGAACCGGCTCATCTCCCCGTCAGTGTCCACGCCCAATCCGACTCTTCCGCGGCTATGGCCAGGTCGACCAGCCGCCGGGGATCAGCGAAATCGTCAAACGGCGGCAGGAACACGGCATGACGCACTTGTCCAGGCTAATGATCCCGTCAACCGGTTTACCGAACTTAATTGACGGGTGCGGCGCTCCTTCGGTCCGCATGATGCCCGGCTCGGGCCGCAGTTGCAGCGGTCTTGCCCGCGGCCCGGGTACCGCTCAGTTAGATGGCCAGCGGATTGAACCCGATGGCTGCTCGTTGCGTGCAAGATGTGGACGAGTATCTCCGCTGGCGGTTCGGGGCGCTCTCACCGCAGCATGCCAGCCTCATCTTCGTGTCCAGGGCCCGCAGGGCTGACCGAAGGAGGATCACGGTGAGAAAGACAGTGAAGGCGGCCCTCACGCTCGCAGCCACGATGAGTGCGGTAACGGTTCTGGCGGGCGCGGTCGCGGCCCCGGCGTCGGCGAAGCCTTACCCGCCTCCGAGCGTTCACCTGCTGTGCACGGCGCCGCCCACCAACGGTGTGCTGCACGGCAGCGTATGCGCGCTGCCCTTCGGGCAGACCACCGCGCCGGACAGCTACTCCGCGACCATCGCGGCGAACAAGGTTGGCCTTTCTAACTTCCCGGTCACCTTCACGCTGACCGCGGGCAGCCTGCCGCCCGGGCTGACCATGTCCACCCAGTCCGCGACCAGCGCCGTCATCGCCGGAAACCCGACCCGGGCCGGGACGTTCAACTTCACCATCAAGGCGGCGGTGGGCAGCAACACCTCCACCCTCACCTACCAGATCACCGTCACCGTGCAGGGTCCACCGGACCAGCTGTTGTGCGACCCGTCTGTCAACGGCGGCTTCCTGGAAAACGGAATCTGCGTGCTGCCGGACGCCGTGATCGGCCAGCCCTACCGGGGGCACCTAGTCACCAGCCACCAGGCCGGCGGCACGCTCAGCGTCGTCTCCGGCGCCCTGCCCCCCGGCCTGACTCTGCCCGCCACCTTCACCGGCTCCGCCGACATCGTCAGCGGCACCCCCACCGACCCGGGCGTCCAGCCCGGCCGCACCTTCACCGTGCAAGGCACCGGCGACCAAGGCCAGCCCCTGTACCAGGCCTACACGATCGGCGTAGACCAGAACCAGCCGCTGACCATCAACGCCAGCGGCGGGACAGACCTCGTAGGAATGGTCGGCGGCGCGGTTGCGCAGAACTTCTTCCTCAGCGGCGGGTCCGGGCCCTACAGTTGGTCAGTGGCCTCCGGGCAGCTCCCGCCCGGCCTCGGCCTGAAGACCTTCTCCGACCCGCGCGACGCCAACGACGAGCTCGTCGGAACGCCGACCACAGCAGGCACCTACACCTTCACCATGCGGCTCACCGACTACAGCGGTCAGCAAGCCACGCAGCAATTCACCGTCACCATCGAGCCGCCGCTGCGGATTACCCCGACCGCACTTCCGGCCGGAACCGTTGGCAAGCCGTACAGCCACGACCTCGACCTCAATGCCCAAGGCGGCACACCCCCGTACAACTGGTTCGTCGTCAACAACATCAGTGAGCTCCCGCCCGGCCTCACCCTCGATTCGACCGGCCCCGACCTCAACAACGTCCTGACCGGAACGCCGACCCAGGCGGGCACCTTCAGCTTCCCCATGCAGGTGCAGGATTCACAAGACAACATGGTGAACGCGACGCTGACTATCACCATCAATCCGTAGAGCAGAGCAACACGAGATTGAGAGGGCACAAATGGCACGCGCGAAGATAATGCTTTCTCTGTTGGCCGGCGCGGTTTGCCTCGCGCTCGCGCCAAGCGGCTTAATGGCGTCGAGCGCCCTGGCCAACTCGGGCCCTGCAGCCAAACCGGTGTTTCACCCGCGCATAGGCCCCGCGCTCGGGATCTTCCCGTCGTTTACGTTCCGGAACGGCAGGCTCCAGGCGGCCCAGAGCGCGTCTCAGCCGCTGACGCCGGTCACCTACCACGGCGGCCAGACGATGACCGGCGGGGTCACCGTACACACGATCTTCTGGACCGGCGGCACGAACCCCTTCCAGGGAAGGCCGCCCGGGGCGCCGCACAACTACATCGGCATGATCGAGCAGTACCTCACCGACGTCGCGCACGCCAGCACGGGAACGTCGGGACAGACCTGTACCAAGGCCCGCTGCAACGTCTTCACCGTCGAGCCCCAGTACGGATTCGGCACCACACCCGGCGGCATCACCCATGGCACCAACACCGTCCACCATGCCCCCGGCGACATGATGATCGACACCCAGCCCTACCCGTCGAAGTCCGTGCAGTGCGCCTCGCCCCAGAACACGGCGACATGCATCACCGACGCCCAGGTCCAGGCTGAGATCAATCGCGTCATCAACGCCACGCACGGCTCGCGCGGTCTGCACGACCTCTGGTATGTATTCACGCCGCCCGGCGTCGATGAATGCATCTCCCCCGGTGTCTGCGAGACCAACGCCTTCGGCGGCTACCACTCGGTGTCGGATCTCGGCCACGGCCCGACGATCTATGCCTATACGGGCGACCCGATCGTCGAGACGACGGCGGTCAACAACCCGGGCAACGATCCCGAGGGCTATCCCGATGCCGAGCACGTGATCGACATCGTCGCGCACGAGGTGAACGAGGCGATGACCGACCCCGAGGGAGTCGGCTATATGGACCCGAACGGGTTCGAGATCGGGGACAAGTGCGAGTTCGGACCCCAGGTCGGCACCCCGCTCGGGTTCGCCGCCGACGGATCCCCGTTCAATCAGGTGGTCAACGGCCACAAGTACCTGATCCAGGAGATGTGGGCCAACCGGGACAACAGCAACACCCCGAATTGCGTCCAGGCGACCACCAACACGACCAACCCGCTGCCGCTGCCGCAGGTCCACCTGACGCAGTTCTCGCGGACCGTCAGCGGCAACATCGAGCACCACACGGCGGGGGTCTCGGTCAAGGTCACGCTGCAGCGCGCGAGCGCCTCCGGCACGCCGGTCACGGTCGCGAGCGGATCTGCGACCACCGCCAGCGACGGTAGCTGGTCTGTGTCGCTTGGCACCCATGCGGTCGGCGACGACCGCGACGTCATCACGGTCGACTACTCGGGGGCCGGCGCGCCCAGGCCGAGCCGGCAGCAGATCCTCACCGGCAACGGGGGCAACCCGTTCACCGAGTCCGGCTGGACCGGCTGGGTCGCCATGGACAACGGCAGCTTGCTGACCAACACGCAGACCGTCCAGGGCTTCCCGCCGCCCACGATCACGCTCCAGCCATGCTTCCAGACCGGCGTGGAAGCGTTTACGGTCGGCGGCGTGCCCGGGACGGAATCGCCGACGGACTTCTGCAACACGTCGAGCGACGCGGCGACCGCGCCGCTCAAGGCGGCGGTCACACCCGGTCAGGCCGTCACCTGGAGCTCGCTCGACGACCGCGCGTTCACACCCCCGACCGATCCCAACCCCAACCTCACCGGCGCGCTGGTGAACCTGACCGTCCCGGCCGGCGAGGCTGACTCGGTGTCGTCGTTCTCTAACCCCTTCCTGGTTATTCCTCAGGGCGGGTTCCCGATGTGCACCGGCAATCTCGAGGCCCAGACCGTCACTTGCACCGGGCTCGCGGCGGGCGAGACCTACACGCTGAAAGCCGGAGGCAAGAGCGTTTCCGGCCAGGCCGACACAACGGGCGCGGTGTCCGTGCCGCTCGCGATCAAGGGCGGAGAGACGGTCGCGCTCTCAAACGGCTCGCGCACGCTGACGACGTTGCACGTCGCCCGCCTGCGGGCCGCGATCAAGGGAAACCAAACGGTGCTCTCGGGTGGGCGGTGCCAGCCCGGCGAGTACTACGGCCCGCCCATCACGACCCCGCCGACCAGCGCCTCGGCCGGCTCGATCGCCGGCGGCATCGCCCTCACCGGCGAGATCTGCCCGATGAACGGCAACGCCGCGGGGCTGCCTGCGAGCACGATCGCGCAGACTGACGAGCTCAGCGGCGGCCAGACCATGACCGAGGTGCCGAAGATCGTGAGCACCTCGCCGCTCAACGGCGCGAACTTGTTCGGCACGTTCACGGCCCGCGCCCGCGCGGGCTCCCCGGGACCGAAGAGCACCATCGCGCTCAAGATCACACGATCCGGCAAGACGGTGTTCGCGGCCTCGAACGTCAACACCAAGAACGGCGTGAAGGTCAGCGGTCTCCGGCGTGGCACCTATCACGCAATCTGGACGCTCATCGACGCCAACGGCGACACGCGCACTGCGACGACGCAGTTCATCCAGCAGCGGTAGTCGAAGCGCAATACCCCGGGCCGGGCCGCATGCGGCCCGGCCCGGGTCATCCCCCGAGCCGGTTCTGAGGCCTCCGGGGCTGGCGGATGATGGGGGGCATGGGTGTGCAGGTATCCGACGGTAGGGTGCCCGGCCCGGGCGGTCCAGAGGCGGCCCGGGTGCTGGCGGGGATGCTGGGTGACCCGCTCGCCGGGTACGTGCGGCTCGCGGCCCGGTACGGGGATGCGGTGCGGGTGCCGTTCGCGCCGCGGCGCTCGTGGTTTGTGCTGAGCCGGCCCGAGCACGCCGAGCACGTGCTGGCGGTGAACCAGGACGGATACGTGAAGGCGTTCACGTACCGGCCGCTGCGGGCGCTGGTGGGCAACGGGCTCCTGACCAGCGAGGGTGAGATGTGGCGGAAGCACCGGCGCCTGATCCAGCCAGTGTTCTCCCGCCGGGACGCAACTGGGTTCGGCCCGCAGATGGCGGCGGCCGCGCAGCGCCTGGCCAGCCGGTGGGCCGGGCTCGCCGACGGCTCGCTGATCGATGCGGCGCGGGAGATGAGCAGGCTGACCCTGGAGATCGTCGGGGTCGCCCTGTTCGGCGCGGACCTGGCCGATGACGCCGGCCAGCTGAGCCGGGCAATGAGCATTGGCCAGCGGGTTGCGGTGCTGACCACGTTCCTGCCCATCGCGTGGGGCCCGGTATCCACCCGGGCGGTCAGGGCTGCGGCGCGACGACTCGGGGGCACCGCCGAAGGCATCGAGGGCCCGGCGAGCCGGCTGATTGCGGCACGCCGGGCGGGCGCCCAGCCAGCCAGGTCATCGGGTGACCTGCTGGATGTGCTGCTGCGAGCGCGGGCGCAGGACGGTGAGCCGCTGACCGACGGCGAGATCTGCGACGAGGTGGCCACGTTCATGCTGGCCGGTCACGAGACGAGCGCGAACGCGCTGACCTGGTCGCTGGCACTGCTGTCGGCGTACCCCGCGGCCAGGGGGCGGCTGGAGGAGGAGCTGGCGGCAGTGCTCCCGGACCGCGACCCGGCGGCCGCAGATGTGCCCCGCCTGCCCTGGACGAGGGCCGTGGTATCTGAGGCGCTGCGGCTCTACCCGCCCGCCTGGACCATCGAACGCGACGCCCTAGCCGACGACGACGTCGCGGGCACACCGGTCCCGGCCGGAAGCATGGTCGCGATCTCCCCGTACCTGGTGCACCGGCACCCGGGCTTCTGGTCCGATCCGGCCGGGTTTGACCCGAGCCGCTTCCTTCCCGGCGGGGACGGCGACATCGCCACCCGGCACCGTTATGCGTTCATCCCGTTCGGCGGCGGCCGCCGGGCTTGCGTCGGCGCCTCCTTCGCCGAGCTGGAGACGGTGCTAGTGCTCGCCACCATCGCCAGGCGGTTCCGGCTGGAGCTGACCGCGCGCGGGATGCCGGCCCCCGTGGCCCAGGTGACCCTGCGGCCCGGGCAGAAACTGCCCATGCGCCTGCGGCATCGCTGACGGCCGCCCCTCGTTGCCGCCACCATCAACCCAGAGCCAGGGCAATGGCGTGCAAGGCCAGGCCCACACCCGCCCCCACCACCGTGCCGTTGATGCGGATGAACTGCAGATCGCGCCCGAGGAGCAGTTCCAGCTGGCTCGAGGTCTCGGCCGCATCCCACCTTTCGATGGTCCCGGTGACAAGGTCGGCGAGCTCGTCGTGGAACTGATCGGCGAGTGCCCTTGCTCCCGACTCGACCATGCGCTCGAGGCCCTGCTGGAGACGGCGGTCTGACCCGAGGCGCCGGCCCGCCGCTTCCAGCGCATCGGCCAGCCGGCGGCGCAGCTCAGATTGCGGGTCTGCCGCCTGGGCTCGCAGCGCCTCCTTAGCCTTCTGCCACAGCGACGAGGACCAGTCCCGGAGTCCTGCGCTACCCAATACCTCCCGCTTGAGGCGCTCGCCGCGCTCGCGTAGCTCCGGGGATGTCTCAAGACGGTCGGGGAGCCCGGCGATCCACTCGTCGAATTGATGCCGGGCCTCGTCGTCGGGATCGGCGGCCATGGCCGCCAGGCGGTGGCGCAGGCGGGTGAATAGGCGATCGAAAACCCGCCGGTATACCGCGTCGGGCACCCAGCCGGGCGACTCGGCCTCGAACAGCTCGCGAAGCTCCGGGTAGTGGTCGGCGAGGTATCGGTCGGCGGCGGACACCACAGCGTCGAACAGATCGGCGTGGTGCCCTCCGGCGATGATGACTCGCAGCGTCCGGCCCGCCAGCGGCGCCACCTCGACGGCATCTACCGCTCGGGTCAGTTCGGCGGTGAGCACACGCTGAACATCCTCGTCGCGGAAACCTTCGGCCACCGTGACCAGCAGATCCGCGGCGTGACCGGCGAAGCGAGCGGCATTGGCCCGGTCAGTAAGCCAGGCGGCCAGGCGGGGCACGAGACGGGCGGAGCGGATCCGCTCGGCAAGAACGTCGGCGTTGAGGAAGTTCTCCTGGACGAACTGGCCGAGAGTAACGGCGAACTGGTCCTTGCGCTCGACGAGCAAAGCGGTGTGCGGTATCGGCAGGCCCAGGGGGCGGCGGAAGAGGGCCGTCACCGCGAACCAGTCCGCAACGCCGCCGACCATGGAGGCCTCGGCGCCGGCCTGTACGTAGCCAAGGAGCGTCCCGTGGGCGCCGACCACGGTCACGGCCAGGAACAGCACGGTTACTCCCACGAGGAGACCGGTGGCCCGTCGGCGTGCGGCAGCCAGACGGCGCGCCCGCAAGGCCGCGGGCCCGCGCTCGAGCGCAGGTCCCGGTGAAGCGGACGTCGTCGCGGCAGGTTCCATGGATAGCCTCCGGTCGGTCCAGGGCGCAGCACGGGAATCCGCGCCCACGCGGATCGGATGGTTCTACCAGGAAGTTAGCCTCAGCGCCTGGACGTGGTCGCTTCGCCAGCCGCTAGCGTGTTGCAGATTACAACCTAAAAGAGGGGACATGACTCGCGAAGCCGCCCTGACCGACTGGGACGACGGTGACATCGCCACGTTCGCGCACCTGGTCACCGGTTCAACCAGAGCAAGGGGGGGTTGTCAGCGACCGCCGGACGACCAATTCCAAGCGGTCGGTGCTGATCGGCGGCCCGGCGGGTTTTACCTCAACGGCGAACGAATGCAGATCTTCGGCCTCAACCGCCATCAGCTCTTCCCCTACACCGGCATGGCGATGGCGGCCCGGCTGCAGCGCAGGGACGCCGAAATCCTGAAGCACGACCTGAACTGCAACATGGTCCGCTGCGCGCACTACCCGCCATCGCCGCACTTCCTGGATGCCTGCGACGAGCTGGGCCTGATGGTGTGGGAGGAGTCGCCGGGGTGGCAGTACGTCGGCGGCGCCGCCTGGCAGGAGCAGGCGGTGCGCGACGTGGCCGGCATGGTGACCCGCGACCGCAGCCGGCCGTCGGTGATCGTCTGGGGCACCCGGCTGAACGAGACCGCCGACCACCCGGGTCTTTATGCCCGGACTCGGCGCATCGCCGGCGAGCTTGACGGTTCACGGCAGACGTCAGGAGCGATGGCTCACCGTTCCGCGGCCCGCTGGGACGAAGACGTTTTCGCCTACAACGACTACCACGCACGCCGCGGCAGAGCCCGGCTGCTGCCGCCGCTGCCCGGCGTGCCCTACCTGATCAGCGAGGCCGTGGGAGCGCTGTCCGGTCGGTCGGCGTACCGCTGGATCGACACCGGGGCGGTGCTGGCCACCCAGGCGTTCCTGCACGCCCAGGCGCACAACGGTGCCCGATCAGACGCCGGCTACGCGGGACTGCTCGGCTGGGTCGGCTTCGATTACGCCTCGCTCAACGGCGGGAACCGGATCTGGAGAGCCCTGAAGACACCGGGGTCCTCGATACTTTCCGCGTAGCCAAGCCCGGCGCCGCGTTCTACCGCTCGCAGGTCGATCCGCGGGTCCGGCCCGTGGTCTTGCCGGTCTTCTTCTGGGACTTCGGCATCAGGTCACCGCGGGAAGGTCCAGGGCCGGAAACGATGATCGCCACCAACTGCGACCGGCTTGAGATCTACCTCGCCGGCGGGCATTTGGCAACCGGGACCCCCGACCGGGCCCGGTTCGGCAACCTCGCCTATCCGCCCGTGTTCGCGGACCTCACCGTCGACGGCTCGAGCCACCCCGAGTTGCGCATCGACGGCTACGTGGGCGAGCAGCAGGTGGCGTCGGTCCGCATGTCCGCCGACACCTCACGCGACCGTCTCGCGCTCACCGCTGACCACCCGGCGATCCAGGCGGACGGCACAGATACCACCAGGCTCACCTTCCGCGCGGTCGACGCTTACGGCAACCAGCGGCCGCACGTCACCGGCGACGTCACCTTGTCGCTGACGGGCCCGGGACAGCTGGACGGTGACAACCCGTTCCCGCTGGGGATCTACGGCGGCATCGGCGGCGCCTTCCTCCGCTCGATCCCCGGCCGCGCTGGCATGGTGACCGTCACCGCCAGCCACGCCCGGCTCGGCTCCAGCACGATCAGCGTGATGACAACCCCGCTTGCACCCAGCCGGAGACTCGCCCCGTGAGCGACGGCTGCGCTATCCCCCCGGCCCTTCCCGCCACGCTTCGGTCAGGTGTGCCAGGAGTCCGGGCCGCCCGGCGCAGGCTGGTAGCGGCACACGATGCCGGTGCGGACGGAAGAGTCCAGGTACGCCCCGGCCCCCCCGCCGCCAGGTCGAGGGTGCTGTCAGCACCCGTATCCTGCGCCGGAAGCTAGCCGGCTGACGACCGGCAGGTGGTCTGACGCGGCGGGATCGTCGGTGCTGAACCCCGTCCATGTGGCACTCAGCCGCTGACTGGTGAAGATGTAGTCGATGCGGGCCGCCGGCGCATCGGTCTGCGGGGCGAGCGGGCCGGCGCCGGGGCCTGCGGTCCATGTGTCCGTAAGTGCCGCCCTGAGGGTGTCGATCTCCGGCGTCTGCGGGCGTGCGTTGAAGTCGCCGAGCAGCACGGCGGGGTCATTCTCATTGACCAGTTGCACGACTTGCTGTGCCTGCCGGACCCGGTCCGTCGCCGAGAATGCGGCCAGGTGGGTGACGTAAACGTGCAGCAGGACGCCGGGCATGTCCACCTCGGCGTGCAGAAGGCCGCGCTGTTCTTCGCCGGGGGACCGGAACAGATGCGCGTTCTCCCATCGGGCTATCGGGTAACGAGACAGGACGGCATTGCCGAACTGGGCCCGCGGTTTCCCCGGCTCAGGGGGATCGAGGTCGATGTTGGCGCCGTAGGCGACGTGGCAGCCAAGCAGCTCCGCCAGCTCGGCCACTTGGTCGGTCCAGTCGCTGCGCTTGGCGAAGTTGCGATCGACTTCCTGCAGGCCGGCGATGTCGGCGCCGCCGGCCCTGATAACGCGGGCGATGCGTGCGAGGTCCAGGACACCGTCGGTACCTTCCCCGTGGTGAATGTTGAACGACGTCACGGTGACGGTGGTCTCAGCCGGTGCCATGACGTCAGCACATCATGGAACAGGCGCGGGGGTCGGCGGGCCGGGCGGCGATCTAAGCTCCTGTGGTATGGGTGAGCGTCAGGTTGTGCTGTTGCATGGCCAGCCCGGTTCGGGTGCGGACTGGCGGCAGCTGGCTGGCCTGCTGCCGGCCGGGCTGCGGGTGGTGGCGCTGGACCGGCCCGGGTATGGGGCCAGCCGGCGGGGCGCCGGCGGCTTCGGCTATAACGCTCGCGCCGTTGTGACGGAGCTGGATGCCCGCGGCATCGAGCGGGCGGTGCTGGTGGGCCACTCCTACGGGGGCGGCGTCGCGATGGCGGCAGCCCAGCTGGCGCCGGAACGGGTCGAGGCCCTGGTACTGCTGGCCAGCGTCGGCCCGGGCTGCCTGACCGGCTGGGACCGGCTGCTCGCCGCGCCGGTGGCCGGGGAGGTGTGCGCGGTCACGGCGTGGTCGCTGACGCCGTGGCTGGCCCGGGTCCGGCTGGCGGCCATCGCCGCGCTGCGGCGGCGGCCCATCGCCGCCAACGAGCATGTCAACTGGCACATCTGGGGCCACACGTACCGCGATCACGGGCCGGTTTGGCGCAGTTTCCTCATCGAGCAGCGTGCGCTGGTCGACGAGGTCGGCGGCCTCACCGCGTCGCTGGCCAGCGTGGCGCAGCCGGTGCTGCTGGTCGCCGACCCGCGCGACACGCTCATCCCGGTCAGCACCACCCACCAGCTGGCCGCGGTCCTGCCCGATGCCCGCGTGCAGCTTGTGGACCAGATCGGCCACCACCTTCCCCGCCGCGGGGCGCCCCAGATCGCGGCCGCGATCACAGAGTTCCTGGCCGACCTGGATCAGCGGCCAGCACCAGCCTGACCATCGGCTCGCCTGGCTCCGCGGCCCGCCGGCCAGGATTCCGGGCTGTGTTCTGCACCACTGAGCCGCTTTACTGACCGCACGATCAGCCTGGTGTGGGCGTTGTGACGTCCGGATCAAGTCGTTCGACGTTTCCCGGCAGGTTTGGGCTGCGGAGGGTTTGCTGGACGCGGTCGGCGCCGGGGGCGCCGATGCGCTGGTAGATCGTGAGTGCCTGCCGCAGGGGTACGACGGCCTGGCTGGAGTTGCCTTCTTGCAGGTGGCTGTGACCGATTCCCTCCAGGGCGTGTGCTTGCTCTGGGGCCGCGCTGATGTCGCGGGCGATGGCCAGCGCCCGGCTGTGCTGGTCGCGGGCCTGGGCTGTGGCCGAGGTGCGGAGCGAGAGCTCGCCGAGCCGGTTCAGCGCTTCGGCCTGGCCGAGCGGGTTGCCGAGGTCTCCGAACAGGGCCAGGGCCTGCTGGTGGCTGGCGGCGGCGGCTGGGTAGTCCCCGATCTGTTGCTGCACGAGGCCAAGGTCATTAAGGGCGTGGGCCTGGCCGAGCCGGTGCCCGAGGTCGCGGAACAGGGCCAGGGCTCGCTGCTGGCTGGTGGCGGCGGCCGGGTAGTCCCCGGTTTCTTCCTGGACGACGCCTAGCGAGTTGAGGGCGTAAGCCTGGTCGTGCAGGTCGCCGAGGTCACCGAACAGCGCCAGCGCCTGCCGCTGGCTGGTGGCGGCGGCCGGGTGATCCCCGGTCAACTGCTGCACCAGGCCCAGGTTGCTAACGGCGTGGGCCTCAGCGCGCCGGTCACCAGTGCCGCGGGCCAGCAGCAGGGCTTGCTGGTGACTGGCGGTGGCGGCCTGATAGTCCCCCGTCAGAACGCGCAGGAAGCCCAGCTCGTTGAGGGCGTCCGCCTGGCCGGGGTGGTCACCGATATCGCGGTACAGCGCCAGTGCCCGGGCCAGGCTGGCGGCGGCGTCCGGGTAGCTCCCGTTCGCCCGCTGCAGTACGCCCAGCGTGCTCAGCGCGCCGGCCTCACCGAGCCGGTCTCCAGCCTGGCGCGCTGCGGCCAACGCGCTTTGGTGCAGGGCGGCGGACTGATCCCAGTGACCGCGGGCGGCCAGGAAGCCGCCAATCGCGGCGGGTATCGCGACGGCATGCCGGGAGTGGCCGCGGGTGGCGGCGTCGTCCGCGGCGGCGTGCAGGTTCGCGCGCTCAGCTTCCAGCCAGGCGGCCGACTGCCCGAGGGTAGACAGGTCCGGAGCCTGCGCCGACGGGGGGCCGGGCAGCGGGCGGCGGTACGCGCTGGCCCGGGGGGCGAAGTGCCGGCCGGCGGCCAGGGCGGTGTACAGGTAGTAATCCAGCACCCGCCCGGCTGCGGCGACGCGGTCTGCCTGGTCGTCAGTGGCAGCCAGGGCGCGGGCATGTTCGCGAAGCAGATCGTGCAGCTGGTACCGGCCGAGGGCGGGCTCAGCGATCAGGTGCTGGTCATACAGCTCATCCAGCTGGCGGCGGGCTTCGCCCGGGCTAGTGCCGTCCAGCGCGGCGGCGGCATAGGCGTCGAAGGTAGGTCCCGGGATCAAGCCGAGCCGGCGGAACAGCCGCTGCTGGCCTGGACTGAGATCCTGGTAGGACAGGTCGAAGGCGGCCGCCACCGACAGATTCTCCGCCCGCATCAGTTCCGGCCGGTCTGTTGCCGCTGCGAGGCTTGCCACCACGCTCTCGGCGGTCTGGGCCGGGTGGTGGCGCAACTGGCTGGCGACCAGCCCGATCGCCAGGGGCAGGTAACCGCACAGCCGGGTAATCTCGGCCACCGCCGGATCGGCGGCGTGAATCCCGCCCCGGGCCGTCAGCCGGGCCAGCAGCTGCGCCGCTTCCCCGGGGGGCAGGATGTCGAGGCTAATGACGGCGGCGTCTTCCAGCGCGGTCAGCCGCCGGCGGCTGGTCAGCAGCACCAGGCTGCCCCCGGTACCTGGCAGCAGCGGCCGGACCTGCTCATGGCTGGCCGCGTCATCCAGCAGCAGCAAGATCTTCTTGCCTGCCACGTGATCCCGCCACCGCGCGGCCCGGGCTTCCAGTCCGGGCGGGACCTGCGTCGCGGGAACCCCCGCGGTCAGCAGCAAGCTGGACAGCGCATCCGCCGGGTCCACCGGCCGCTGGCCACGGGTATGGCCGTGCAAGGGCAGGTAAAACTGGCCGTCGGGGAAACTGCCAGCCAGCCGGTGGGCCGCGTGCACCGCGAACGTGGTCTTGCCGACCCCGGCCATCCCGCCGATCGCGCAGATCCCCACAACCCCACCGCCAGCGGCCAGGCCATCTAGCCCTTCCGCCAGCCGGTCAAGCTCGGCCCCGCGGCCGGTGAAGCTGGCGACGTCCCGCGGCAGCCCGCGGGTCGCCGCCGCGGCGAACGCCCCCAGGGCCGTCCCCTGCCTGGCCGCCACCACATCCTCGGCCAGGCCCCGCCCGCGCGCCGCGGCCACGAACAACTCAGCGACCACCTCGGGCAGACCAAGCGCCCGCGCCAGCAACACCGCGGTCTCCTTGCGGGCGGTCCGGTTGATGCCCCGCTCCAGGTCACTGACCGAGCGCGGGCTCACGCCGGCCGCTTCCGCCAGTTCCTCCTGCGTCAGCCGGGTTTCCGCGCGCAGCCGCCGCAGCAACGCAGCGAATGTAAGCGCAGGTTCGTCCACCACCGCCGTATCGCCCCTCACGCCCTGCCGTCCGGCGGCCAGCACCCGGCGAACAGAGCCTGGACACACTGTACGCAGACCGGCCCCACCATCATCTGCCACCATCAAGCAGGCAGGGAAACCCACGCCGACGATCGGTGACCGGCCACGGCATCTTGCTGGTCGGGTACCTGCCCGCTTAGGGAGGCACCAAGTGCCCGGACTCTCCGCCTTCCCGGCGCTGCTGCCGGGCCGTGCCATATGCTGTTCGTGAAAGGAATGGTCAACTCCGATTCTGCTCAAGGTAAAGAGCAGCGCAACGGCCGTCCCGCCGAGCCAGGCCGAGGTTCGTGATAGTGGTCAGCGGCTGCACCCGGCTGATTCATCGTCGATCAGCGCCGATCAGCCCACCCGGTGGATGCCGCCAGGCTCTTGGCCAACGCCCGCCTGTGACGAGAGGATGCCGGGTGAAGCTCCCTCGATTATCGCGACCAGATCAGGGGCTGCCAACGATTTCAGCCTGGTGGTGGGTGGTTGCCGCCCTTGTCGCGCTCGCTGCCATCGCGGTCGGAGTAGCGCTGTGGCTGTTGACTATCGCCGGGTAGCACCAAGCAAGGCAACGAGCGGGCGGCGCTCCTAGGCTGGCTCCGCCGCGACCTCGGCGTTGAGCGCTGCCCCCTTCGGCCCGCCTTGCTCCTCCCCGCACCCGCTACGCCGATCCGTCTCCGGTCAGCCGGCCGCCATCGCCCGCGCCGTGGCCAGCGAGCCGCCCATCCCCCCAGCAACGCCATTTCATAGGCACTCTCTTGGGTCGGCCCAGTCACTTTTCGCGGCGCGCTTGCGGAAACGGAAAATCATACAGTACCTTCCTCTCTCGTGAGTCGTATTTTTAAGATATTTGGCGCGGCTTTTCCTGACGTCATAGAATCACGCGGATATGTCATAATGGCGGTATGGCTGGCTCTTGAGAAACTTCCCGGGAAACACTAGCTCGCGGCTGGGGAAAGCTCTATCGTTGGTCTGCAGCGCGCTCCGGCCGCCCCCTCGGGATGCCCTTCAGTGATGGGCTTCCCCGCTGGCAGAGGGCGCACATGAAGGTGGCGTGGACTGCGTCGTCTTGATCTGGGAGGGCAAGGGTATGCCGCATCGCAGCCCCGGCATCGTCGCTGGTGACGCCTTAGCAGCAGTCGCCGGGATGCTCGGCATCGACGCGGCGAAGCTCATCACCCAGGTCGCCAGGTAAAGGACACAACGGCCGGGGGCCCGACCCCCGGTCAGCCAGCGGCGGGGATCGCGAGGGCCGGCCTCGCCGCCTCGACCCCTCGTTCTTTCCAATCCGCTTGGTTTCGTCTGCGATGATGCGCTCGTGATGCGGCGCGATCGTCGAAAGCAGGGCGAAATGAACCCTGTTAGGCGTGAGGAGGGTCTTGATGTTAGTACGTCGTCGATCTGCCGCACTTGCCCGCGGGGGTGCGTGCGCGGCCGCGCTGGCAGCCCTGGTGATTGCCAGTGCGCCGGTTGCGTCCGCGCACCGGCTCAGCGTGGCGCCGACCGCTCAGGCGGCCGCGCGGACACCGCTGCGGCCTAGTCCGCCGTTGGGGCGGCCGAAGCCTTCGGGACTAAGACCGTATCTGGGCCCCCGGGGCACAGCGGACCCCTGGACACCGCTGAAGAACCCGCCGCCGTTCAAGACCCCGGGCACGATGCTGCTGGAGAGCAACGGGACGGTGCTGGTTCATGATGAGCCGGACACCAACAAACTTGCCGCCACGAACGCGTGGTACAAGCTCACGCCGGATTCAAAGGGCAGCTACATCGACGGGACATGGAGCAAGATCGCGTCGATGCCGGACAGCTATGCGCCCCTGTATTTCGGGTCGGCGATCCTGCCCGACGGGCGCATGATCGTCGAGGGCGGCGAATACCTCGGGAAAAAGGCGGCGTGGACGAACAAGGGCGCGATCTATAACCCGGTGACCAACAGCTGGGCTTCGGTGGCGCCGCCGCCGGGCTGGACGAACATCGGGGACGCCGCGAGCGAGGTCCTGCCCAACGGCACGTTCATGCTCCAGCAGCCCTGCCAGACCTGCCTGACCGATCCTGAAGCGTCCGTCGAGGATGCGCTGCTCAACGCGAAGACCATGACGTGGACGGTGATACCGGCGACAGGGAAGGAGGATCCTAACGACGAAGAAGGCTGGACCCTGGAGCCGAGCGGCCAGCTGCTGACGGTCGAAGTCTGGGCGCTTCCTCAGGCCCAGCTGTTCAACCCCAGCACCAAGTCCTGGTCATTCGCGGGAGCCATGGCCCCGAACGGTAATCCTGTCAATCCGTTCCCGGTCGTCGAGCTCGGGCCGCAGAACGAGATGCCGGGCGGCAACACGTTTGTGGTCGGCGGCGGCGCGAGCACCCAAGAGCCGCCCACGAAGTGCACCACGGACGCGAAGACGCAGACCGCGCTGTATCACTTCAAGGCCGGGACAGCGGGCACGTGGACCGCCGGGCCGATGATCAAGCCCATCGGCGGGCTGGAGTACGCCAGCACCGACGGGCCAGGGGCGACGCTGCCGGACGGAAACGTGCTATTCGACGCGAGCGCGTGCGTCTACAACACGCCGACTCACTTCTTCCTCTACCACGCGAACTCGAACACGCTGAGCCGGGTCCCGGACGTGCCCAACGCTCCGAATGACACCTCGTTCGCGACGCGGATGCTGGACCTGCCGAACGGGCAGGTGCTGTTCAACGACGGCCGCAGGCTTATGGAGGTCTACACGGCCGGCGGGAAGCCGAAGGCGTCGTGGCGGCCTTCGATCACATCCCTGAGTTCCTCCAAGCTGGCCCCGGGAGGCACCTACACCCTGTCCGGCAAGCAACTCGCCGGGCTGGACCAGGGAGCCGCCTACGGTGACGATGTCCAGGACAACACCAATTTCCCCGTGGTCCGGATCACCAACTCCCGTACCGGCGTGGTGACCTACGCCCGGACCAGCGGCTGGACCTCGGTATCGGTCCATCCCGGCACCAGCTCCTCAACCAGGTTCACCCTCCCGCGGGGCACGCCGCAGGGCAAGAGCACGCTGGTCGTGGTCGCCAACGGAATCGCCTCGCCGCCTTCGACGGTGAGGGTCCCCTGACGGCGAACTGACCGGTCGTTCCGGCGCGAACGGCGCGGCTGCTTTCCAGGCCCGCCCCGAGCATTCGGGGTGGGCCTGGGGCGCTCGCGGCTTGGAGGGCGGCGAACGGACGACCTGCTGGGTGAATGAACCGGAGCAGGCAGTACAAGGCCCGCGTCGGCGTCCGCGTAAATAGCTGGCCCGGGCACCATCACCCCCGTAGCCTGAGCCGGTCATGGAAGCACGCAAGCACGGCGGTGACCGCGAGCTGGCCGGTTTCCCGGCGCTGGGGGAGCTGATCCGGCGCATGGAGGCGGCGGGCGCGGCGGTCCGGGAGCGCCGGGACCCCCGCCGCTTCTTCCACGCCACGTACCTGCGCACCACCCGGGCCGTTGCGGCCGAGCTCACGGAGGGCAGGTTCCTGGATGCGGCCTGGGTGGAGCGGTGGGCCGTGGCGTTCGCCGCGCTTTACCTGGATGCGCTGGAAGCCAGCCTGCACGGCCGGGACGTGCCGGGCCCGTGGGCGGCGGCGTTCACCGCGGATGGCACCGTGCCGCCGCTGCGGCACGTCTTGCTGGGCATGAACGCCCATATCAACTACGACCTGCCGCAGGCGCTGCTGGCGGTGATCAGCGACGCCGAGTTCGGCGACACTGCTCTGCTGGCGCGCCGGGAGGCCGACCACCAGCGTATCGACCAGGTTCTCGCCACGCTGGCCGGAGCATCGGAGGGACTCACGGAGACCGACGGGCGCCCCCGCGGGACGACCGCCCGGCTGGCTGACCGGGCAAACCTGGCGGCCACCCGGCGGTTCCTCGCCGAGGCACGGGCCAAGGTCTGGTCCAACGCCGGTATCCTCGCCCGCGCCCGCCGCGGCGGCCGTGACCGCTACCGGGCGCGGCTCGCCGAACTCGAGCGGCTAGCCACCCGGCGGGTCGCCGATCTCACCCGGCCGGGGCCGGTGCTGATCCGGCTGGGGGCGCGCGGATTCGGGATCACCCTTCCGCCCCGCCCTGAACCCGGCACCGCGCAGCCAAGCTGAGAAGGAGACGCAGCGATGACCACGGCATTCAGCCCCAGGATGGTAGCGCCGGAAGAGGGCAAGACCGTCATGCTCTTCGGCGTCCGGTTCAGCTACAAGGTAGAAAGCACACACTCCGGCGGAAGCCTGGCTGTGCTGGAGGTGCAGATCCCCGCCAAGACGCTGGTTAAGCCGCACAATCATGCCCGCGAAGATGAGTTTTCCCTGGTTCTCGAGGGCACCGTGGGAGTCAGGGTCGGGGACCGGGTGCTGGAGGCAGGTCCCGGTGCCTACCTGGTCAAGCCACGGGGCACCCCCCATGCCATGTGGAACGCGGCCAGCACCCCGGCCCGGGTTGCCGAGATCCTCTGCCCGGGCGGGCTGGAGTCCTACTTCGAGGAGCTGGCGCCTGTCCTGGATGAGCATCGCACCCCGCCGGAGTACTACGAGCTCGCAGAACGCTACGGGATCACCATCCAAGACGACTGGATCAAGGATCTGGAAGCAACCTACGGCGTCAAGCTCTGACCGGACGCTGCGGCGAGCCCCGGCCGGGCGCAATCACGGCCCGTGCAGATGGGGGGTTCCGAAAAGCTCGGCCACCATCTCTGCCCGCGTGCCGACGCCGAGCATCCGGGTGATCGTGGCGGCGCCACGCAGCAGGTGCGGCAGCAGCCGCTCAAGCTCGCGCCGGTCGTCCGGGCTAATCGCCGCGTAGGCGGCAGCGCCACCGAGCGCCTCCGCCTCGGACTCGGACTCCGTGGCCGCGGCCTGGGCCGCCAGATACTCGGCGAAGGTCTGCGAGGGCGCCAGCGGCGCCGTCGCCATCTCTTCGAATTCGCCCTCAACCTCCGCCTCGAGCTCACCCTCGAGCTGTGACGTGACGGCACGGGCAATCGCGCCGGCGGCGGGCCCGCCGATGGCGGTCGCGGCGAGCGGGCCGACCGTCTTGGCCAGTGTCTTGAGGAACGGTGCCGCCCTGCGGAAGACGCCCTTCAGTTTCTTGAAGAACTCCTCGGCCTCGTCCTCCTCTTCGCCTTCGTCCTCCCACTCGCCTTCTACTTCGAGCTCGTCCTCCCACTCGGATTCGTACTCGGACTCGACTTCGGTCTCGAACTCGGACGAATTCGGTCTCGAACTCGTCCTCGAGGTCCGCAGTCTGACGCGCCATGGTGGCCCTCCTCGATCGGCCAGGACAGCTTCTGTCCTCCATGGCACCCCGAATCGCCGGTCCCGGGTCAGTCGCTTCTGGGAGTGACGCACATCGGTGGTCGGCCGCCTGTGCGACCCGAGCCGGGGTAGCCCATCCGTGCTACCCGTGCCGCTCGGCGAGAACTCCTCCCGGGGTCTGGTAGCCGACCGCGCGATCGGCGGAGAGCCGGCGCCGGAATCATAAGTGGCTTCGGCGCACCATCTGGGTAGAGTTGGGCGGTGCCCGAGCTGGAGCAGCTGCGTGCTGGCCACGCCGCGGCGGTCCTGGCCTTCGAGCTGGTGAACCGCGCCTACTTCGCCGCTTCGGTCTCTGACCGTGGCGACGAGTTCTTCGACCAGTTCCCCGACCGGTACAGCGCCCTGCTGGCCGAGCAAGTGGCTGGCATCTGCGCCTTCTACGTGCTCGTCGCGGATGACGGCTCGGTCCTGGGCCGGTTCAACCTGTACCGCTTTGAGGACGGCACTGCCGAGCTCGGGTACCGGGTCGCGCAGCAGGCCGCCGGGCGCGGCGTGGCGACCAGCTCTGTCCGGGAGCTGTGCCGGATTGCGGCGGCGCGGCACGGGCTGCGCACACTGCGGGCGGCCACCTCCCACGGCAACGCCGCGTCCCAGAAGGTGCTGGCCAAG
>Ga0070710_10000381_pt1 | contig 20743 bp, 17 predicted proteins | sample LARL52metaG_FD_65454 | JGI IMG/M metagenome (GOLD analysis project Ga0070710, IMG submission 65454) | Corn, switchgrass and miscanthus rhizosphere microbial communities from Kellogg Biological Station, Michigan, USA - LAR L5-2 metaG | ecosystem: Host-associated > Plants > Roots > Rhizosphere ...
TAAAACGGTAAACCGGCGCCCGGTACAGGGCGTCATGCTTGCGGCAAACGATCGCAAGTCGGGCCTGCCCACGGGCGGTCCAGCCATGACCCTGGGGGGGAATCGGTGTACCTAGGCTGCCGCGGGCTTGACCGCCTGCAGCGGGCACGGCGTCTACGCGTCGCCTGTTGCGCGATGTCAGCGTGTTAGCGCGGTTCAAGACCCTCATCAGCACTCACCCAGGCCGTGCCGGCAGTCCTGCGCGAGTTACCTCACGACCGGCGGCGAACCCCGGCCAGACCGGTCACCCACGACCGCGCGCGAGCGCGGAATCAACCATGCCCTCGGCAATACCTGGCCGTCCACCACGGCCATTCGAAACGGGCGGAAAACGCTCATCCAATCCAGATCCGGGGTAATTCGGACCCCGGGCTGGGCCAACAAGGGGAGGAAAACAAGCATGACCAAGCGGACACGAATCCTGGCCGGTCTGACCGGGCCAGCCGCCCTGCTGGCGATCGTCGCCATGACCGCCACCGGCGGCCCAGCCGCTGCCACCGCCGGGGTCGTATCGCACCCGCGCCCGGCCGCCGGCGTTCGCGCAGCCGCCGGGGCGACCGCGGTCTCGCCGACGTTCGTCAGCGACCAGTTCCAGGCGAACGCGGGCGGCTTCTGCGCCGACCCATTGGACGCCCCGTGCGACGGCCACGCCGCTGCCGGGGACTTCGGGACCATCGACGCAGCGATCCCCGCCGGCTTCTCCAACGGCGGGTTCGGCAACTACGCGCCCAGCACCCCCGCTCTCCTGCCCACGTTCAAGAAGATGGCGTTGATCTCCGGCACCACCCAGGCCAACCAGGGCCTGGGCTGCCAGACACCAGGGGTGGAGGGCTGCACCGGCCCGTACTACCGCGCGCTCCCGGACCAGAACACGTTCCCGTCCGGCGGGTTCACCGTCACCAACGACGTCTACCTTGACCCGTCCGCCGCCACCGGCACCGCCGGGGAGATCGACCTGGACGTCGCGCTCAACGACAGCTCGGGCAACTTCGCCCAGGACAACATCTTCGCGGTGTGCAACCAGGGCGGCGGCGCAGGGTACTCGGTGACGTTCGGGCACAACAGCCCCGGCGACTGCTCCGGCAGCGCGGTGATCAGCAGCGCCGGGTGGTACCGGTTCGTGTGGCTGTTCACCAACGTCGGCGGCAAGGTGTTCCAGACCCAGCGGGTCATCGCCGAGAACGGTGGCGCCACGGTCGCAGACAGCGGCCCGCAGCCGGTGATCTTCCCCGGTGACTCGTCGGTCGAGCCGGTCAGCAACGTCGGCGGTATCCGGTACTTCTGGTACCCGACGCTGCAGGTGGCCGGGATGCCGATGGGCAACTTCGCCATCCAGCCGGGCCAGCACAGCACCGGGCACACGCCGTAACTCACGGCGCTGCCGGATCAGACTGGCAGGCCAAACACTGACGGCCGGGGCATTTCGCCCCGGCCGTCAGGCTTTCTATGCGATGGTCAGCCGATCTTCCACAGGCCCTGGCCGTGTGTGGCCACGAGCAGGTAACCCTGATCCGGGGAAACATTGAGGTCGACCGACGGAGCGGCCGGCTGCCCGGTGCCAACCCGGACCCAGTTGCCCGGCCCGGCGAACGACGTGGCGAAGATGCCCACGTCGGTGCTGACGACCAGCTTGCCGCGCCAGATGACCGAACTGTTGGCCGGTGCGTCCGGCAGGTTGCCGCTGACGTTGGTCCACGTCTTGCCACCGTTCAGGGTGACGAACACGTGGCCGACGCCGGCGTTGGGAATCCAGTGCCGCGAGAAGCCACCGAAGGTGACCACCACGTGCGCCGAGTTCGCCGGGTCGATGGTGAACGAAGTGGGCACCCGGTTCGGCAGCACCTTGCCCGTAACGGCATGCCAGGTCCCGCCGAAGTTGGTGGCTAGACCCGAGGTGAACGGCGCCGAACCGCCCGGGTTGCAGCCATTGCCGCACCAGCCCGCCCAGGTCACCGGGCCGCTGTCGGCGATGGTGTTGATGGAGTTGCCCGCGCCGGTGTCGTAGACCTGCTTCCAGTCACAGGCCGTCGCGGAGCAGTTGGTGTTCCAGCCCTTGCCCTGGTTGTCCCAGACGAACTCGCCGCCGGCCACCCAGTGGTTGATGTTGTGGATGTCGGCGCTGAACGGCGCGACGAAACGCGGGTTCGGGTCGCACGGGTTCGAGACGTAGATCGGGTTGAGGCAAGACGGCGAGATCGTGTTGTAGACCTCGGTGTGACCGTCAGACCGGCCGCCGTTGGTGGTGGAGGCCATGGACATGAAGACGTACGAGTTGACCGCGCGGTTCCCGTTGTTGGGGTCCACGATGTTGTCGGTGCCGTCGCCGCCGAACGGCGAGACCATCTGCTTGGCGCCCGGCTTGAGCAGCCCGACGCCGTTGTCCTGCATGCCGCCCCAGATGTAGTCGCCCTTGCCGTTCGGGGCCCGGCCGATGGCGGAGTAGTAGTACTGGAGCGTGTGCAGGGTGGCGTTCAGGTCACGCCACTGCACCACGCCCACCTTGGCCAACTGGTGCGCGTACACACCGCCGTCGTTGGCGGTGTACAGGGTGCCGCCGGAGATGGCCAGCGCGTGCTGGTCAGGGTGAACCGTGCCCGGGCAGGTGTCCTTGGCCGGGTCCACATTCCAGCACGGGAGTGGGAAGTTCCAGTACGGGCCGGTGGTGGTCCAGGTCTGGCCGGCGTTGTTGGTTTCGAAGACCTCTTCGAGGTCGAGGAAGACATGGTTGGCGTTGTGCGGATCGACGATGATCGCCTGGTTGTACCACGCCTGGGAGCCGGGCGTTCCCAGGGACATCGCCAGCGCGGAGCCGGAGTCGATCAGCGTCTGCGTGTTCGCGAGGAGCTTCCACGGTCCGGCCAGGTTCCCGCTCGGCGACTCGTACGCGCCCTTGAACCCCACCGTGGCGGTGGACTCGATCACGGCGTAGAGCCGTTTGCCGTCGGCGGAGTAGGCGAACGTCGTCCGGCCGAGGTCGGTGGCGCCCTTTAGCGCGCCGGTCGGCGTGACCTTGCTGAACGTCTTGCCGCCATTGACCGATTCGTAGAAGCCGTTGAACAGCACGTCGGTCGGCAGCGTGCCGCCGCGCCAGCCCAGCGCCGCGATGACGACGGTCCCACCGGTGCCCGGCTGCACCTTCACGTCGGTAACGAAGGAGGTGCGATACGGAGAGTTCGTGGGATTGGGATCCGGCTTGAGCACCGTCTTCCACGATGACGTCAGGTCGAGCGCGGGCCGCTTGAGCAGGCCGTAACTCGTGGCCGCGTAGACGTTACCGACTCCGTCGAAGGTGATCTGGTAGACGGTGCGGTTCGGTAGCGAATTGCCGACCAGCTGCCAGGACCGGCCGCCGTCGCCGGAACGGTAGATGCCGTTACCGGCGTAGGAGTCCTGGTTGGTGTTCGGCTCGCCGGTGCCGACCCAGACGGAGTGGTCGGCAGGGTCTACGGCCACCGCGCCGATGGACAGGTTGTTCTGCTGGGCGAAGACCGGCTTCCAGGTCCTGCCGCGGTCGGTGGACTTCCAGACACCACCGGCCGCTGCCCCGGCGTACAGGGCACTGCCGTCCACCGCGAGCGCGGTCATCCTGCCCCCCACCAGCCGCGCGCCGCCGCTGGAGTTGGACCAGATCGGGTCGCGGTAGCCTAGGGCGTCGGAGTTGTAGGGCTGGTTGGTGACCTCCTGCCACCGGCCGGCCGAATGGGCGAGCTTGCCCGCCGCGGCGGTCGCCGCGGCGAACGCGGCCGGGCTGACCTTGGTCCCCGGCGCGGTACGGACCGCGGCGAACTGCTGCGCCGCGGCCATGATCTCATCGCTCTCGCCGCCGCCGTCATTCGTGCCGTGCTGCAAGCCGCGCAGGGCCGGCAGCAGCCCAGCCGGCCCTGGATGATGACTTCCCTGCGAGGCGGAGACCGGCACCAAGCCGATCATGGTGATTAGCGTGATCGCCGAGCCTGCAGCAGCAAGATGCAGGCCCGCCCTCCATGTGAGGCGCATGAGACTCCTCAAGATTGCAAAGGCCCGCCCGCGCGAGGTCACGCGAGGCAGTTACACGCACTCGCACGGCAGCGACCGCCTGGTCACGCGGTCGCTGTCCCCGGGGGCGGGCACGTGGTGCCTTTGGTAACGGTGTGGGCAGGACTTTACGGCAGCCTTACCGCGATTGGCCAGACCTGCCCCGGTGCGTCACGATAAGAAGCAGTGAATGCCGGTGCCGCCCGCAACCGCCGGATTGGCGGCGGCGGCATCGGTGCGGCGCGGTGCGCTGCGCGGATTCCGGGGATAGGACTGAGTACGCATAGCACGGATAACCCGCGGGGATGCCAGCATCAGGGATATCGGTTCAGCCAGTGATTAACTACGTACCGTGATGGAACTCGATACCAGGGGGCGACCCGGGGTGCGGGCATCACGCCCGCGCCGGGCGGCTCCTGCGCACCGGCCGACTGCCCGCCGGGTAGCCCGGCCGCGTGTGGCAGGGCCCCTGGCGGCCGGGCTCGCGGTGACCGCGCTGGCCGCCGGGCTGGCCTTGGCACCGGCGCTACCGGCGGGCGCCGCGGCGCGCGGCCGGGAACCGATCGGCGGCGCGCAACTGGCCGGCCACGGGGTGATCGTCAACTATGCCGCTGGCAAGGCCAGCCCGCTGCCGAAGGTGAAGGCCTCCGCCTACGTCATCGCCGACGCGGGCACCGGCCAGGTGCTGGCCGCCAAGGACCCGCACGGCTGGTACCTGCCCGCGAGCACCCTCAAGGTGCTGACCGCGATCACCCTGATGCCGGTGCTGAACCCGAACGCGACCGTGGTGACCACGCGCCGAGCCGCCAACGCCGAGCCCAGCAAGGTGGGCCTCATCGCCGGCCACAGTTACCGGATATCCGACCTGTTCAAGGCCATGTTGCTGATCTCCGCGAACGACGCTGCCATGTCGGTTGCACAGGCGACCGGTTCGGTCACCAAGGGCGTCGCGATGATGAACGCGGAAGCTCATCACCTGCAGGCCTACGACACCGTGGCCAAACGGCCGAACGGCCTCAACGGCCCGGGACAGCACGTGTCCGCCTACGACGAGGCGCTGTTCGCCAGGCAGGCGCTCACCATCCCGCAGTTCATGCAGGACGAACGATTGCGGACCGCACGCTTTGCGCTCAAGCCGGGCAAAAAGCCGATCACTCTGTGGAACCAGAACACGATGCTGGCGACCTACCGCGGTGACCTCGGCGGGAAGATCGGCTGGACCACCGCGTCCAAGGCCACGTTCATCGGATGGGCCCGCCGTGGCGGGCACACGCTGGTGGTCACGATCCTGCACTGCAAACCGCTGTACGAGCTGACCTACGCCGCGCGCCTGCTGGACTGGGGCTTCGATGAGGACGGAAAGGTCAGGCCGGTCGGGGTCCTGGTGCCGCCGCTGCCGGTGCACACCGTGGCGCACTCCGCTCCCCCCTCTGCCAGGCCGCGCGCGCTGCCGCCACCGGCCAAGCTCTCGCTGCCGGGGATCCCCATGCTGGCCGGCCTCGGCACGCTGATGCTCGCCAGCCTGGCCGGGGTGACGGTGCTGGTGATCAGTCGCCGCGGGCGGCGGGCAGGAAGCCCACCCGCTGGCTGACCTGCGTCATGGTCTCGTGCGCGACCGGCCGGGCCCGGGCAGCGCCGTGCGCCAGCATCCGGTCGAGCGCGGCCTCGTCGGCGAGCAGCTTTTCTGTTCGCTCCCGGATCGGTGCCAGCGCGCCGGCCACCACCTCGGCGAGATCCTTCTTGAACGCCCCATAGCCGGACCCGGCGTACCGCGATTCGAGCGCGCCGATCGTCTCCCCGGACAGGGCGGAGTAGATCCGCAGCAGGTTGGTGACCCCCGGCTTCTGCTCATCGTCGGCGCGCACGTCGCCACCGGCGTCGGTGACCGCCCTTGCGATCTTGCGCCGGATGGCGTCCGGTTCGTCGAGGATGTCGATGATCCCCTGCGGTGACGAGGACGACTTGCTCATCTTGGCGGTCGGGTCCTGCAGGTCGGTGATCTTCGCCACGCCGCCGAGTATGTAGGCCTCGGGCACCGTGAAGGTGGTGCCGTACCTGTGGTTGAACCGGATGGCCAGGTCCCTGGACAGTTCCAGGTGCTGCCGCTGGTCCTCCCCGACAGGCACCTGCTCGGTCTGGTAGAGCAGGATGTCGGCGGCCTGCAGGACCGGGTAGCTGAACAGCCCGAGGCTGGCCTGCCCGGTGCCGCCCTTGGCGGCCTTGTCCTTGAACTGCGTCATCCGGCTCAGTTCGCCGAACCCGGTCATGCAGCCGAGGGTCCAGGTGAGTTCGGTGTGCTCGGCCACATGGCTTTGCACGAACACCGTGCACCGCTGGGGGTCAAGCCCGGCGGCGAACAACTGGGCCGCGGCGACCCTGGTCCGCTGGCGCAGGCCGGCCGGGTCCTGCGGCACGGTGATGGCATGCAGGTCCACCACGCAGTAGAACGCGTCGTGGGACTCCTGCAGGGCCACCCACTGGCGCACCGCACCCAGGTAGTTGCCGAGGTGGAAGGAGTCGGCGGTCGGCTGGATGCCGGAGAACGCTCGTGGGGCTGGCATGCCCCGCAGTCTAGACGCCGCAGCGTGCCCACGCGCCGGGGCTGAGCTTGGCCGCACCACCCGGGGGAGCGACCCCCCGGACCCCCCGATGGCCTACGGCCCGATTCCTCCGTCACCGGGCCGGGGCCACGCTAGCCCGTGCGGGCGTCCGGAACTGGGATCAGGGTCGGCCTGGTCACCAGTTCGAGCACGTCCTCGGCCGATTTGACCGAGCGCAGCAGGCCGAACGCATCGGCGACCGCCAGCGCCCCGGACCTGTTCCGCACGCCCAGCTTGCGGAACAGGCGGGTCTGCACGTTCTCCACCGTCTTCGGTGCGATGCCGAGCGCCCGCGCGGTCTGCCGGATGGAATGGCCCTGGGCCATGGACGACAGGATGTCGCTTTCCCTGGAGGTGAGCTCGGGCAATCCGATCGGCCCGGTCGCGTGGTCGTCCCACCTGACCCGTGCGGCCCCGAGCAGCGGGCGCATCGGCTTGGAATCGACCACCAGGTATCCCTGGCTCACCATCCGCAGCACGGCCAGGAAGTGATCGTCGATCCGGTCCGCCGCGACGAGCGCACTGGCGCCGGTCGCCAGCGCGCTGGCGAGTTCCGGCGAGTCAAACGGCTTGCTGTGCACCAGGATGGCCGGGATGCCGAGGTCGGCGACCAGGTCCCAGTCTTGTGTCTCGGGATCCACCAGCACGGCCACCAGCGGTCCCCGGTGCCACCGCGCCCAGTGCGCATCGGCCGCGGGGCCGGGTCCGCGCATCAGCACGAAAGGCTGCCGGCTGGACAGCAGGGCCGCTACCACGCGCTCGAGAGCCCGCCCGTGCTGGCCGCACACCACCGACAGGACGCCGGCCTCGCCCTCGGGCTCCGGCCTGCGCGAGGTGGCCGGGGCCTCCCGGTCCAGCATGCCGAGCGACGCGGCCCGCGCCACCGCGTGCGCGCCGCTGCTCACCTCCAGCTTGGCGTAGACGCGGCGCTTGAGGTTCTCCACCCGCTGCGGGCTGATGCCGAGCAGCGCGGCGATCTCCGGGACGATATGCCCGGAGCCGGTCAGCACGACGATCTCAAGTTCGCGGTCGGTCAGGCCCTGGCGGCCGGGGCTGCGCTGGCCCTCCCTGGCGTGCCTGGCCTTTCTACGGCGCACCTGGGCGAGCACGGCGGCCAGCCCATGCGACTCGGGGACCAGGGACGACACGCCCGCCCTGCAGGCAGCGCCCAGGTCCTCCTCGGAGGCATCCCGGTAGACCATGATGACGTTCAGTTCGGGGAAACGCCGCACCAGCGCGGCGACCCGGCCGGCCATCTCGCCGACCTGCCGGCCCGCATCCAGGATCACCACGTCGGGGCTGCTCAGCTCGCAGAGGCCGGGAACCTCATCGGCCTCGGCCACCCGGCCGACCACGGTCACATCGGGACGGATCGAAAGGCAAGCGGCAAGGGTATCGCGGAGAAGCCGCTGGGAAGACTGCACGGCGACCCGGACCGAGACGCGGGCGGTGAGCATAGTCATCGCTGACAGGGTTTCCGTTTTCTCCGCTCCCAGCGGATTTATGCCATTCCGGAGTGTAGCGTGGGGCGCCTGTGGATCGCTGGTAAATCGGCGCTCCGCCCAATTAGCCACAAAATGCCCAGGTCAGCGGCTAATGTTCACCATCGCGAACATCTGCGCGCATGCCGTACCCGCGGGTAGGCAGGTTCTTTTGCTGCTACCGCCGGCCCGCGTCCGCCCCGGAGCGGACCGGCACGATGTCGGTCACCGCGCCAGCGATCAACTCGGCGTCCGCGTCGCTCCCGGCCTCCTCGGAGGCGTGCTGGGCCGCCACCTCCGCCCGGTAGTGCTCGACCTCCCTGGCCGTCTGGCCGGAGTCCCAGCGCAGCGCCCCGGCGACCAGTTCGGCGGCCTCCGTCACGGCCTCAAGTCCCCGGTCAGATGTTTCGATGGCAATGTGCGTGCGCCGGGCGAGCACGTCATCGAGATGCCGGGCACCCTCGTGGGAGGCGGCGTAGTAGATCTCGGCGCGCAGGTAGTCGTCCGCGCCCGCCAGTGGCCTGCCGAGGGAGGGATCGGCCGCGATGAGGGCCAGCACCTCCCGGGCCAGCGACCCGTACCGGCGCAGCAGGTGCTCGATCCTGGCCACGTGCAGGCCCGAGGAGGTGGCCAGGCGCCGCCGGGCGTTCCACAGCGCCAGGTAACCGTCCGCGCCCGCCAGCGGCACCCGGTCGGTGCATGACGGCGGGGTGCGCCAGTCCAGCCCGTGCGCCACCGCGTCGACCGCGTCTCTGGCCATCAGCCGGTAGGTGGTGTACTTCCCGCCGGCGACGAGCACGAGCCCGGGGACCGGGTTGGCGACCACGTGCTCGCGCGACAACTGGGAGGTGCGGTCGGACTCGCCGGACAGCAGCGGCCGCAGGCCCGCGTACACCGCGGTCACGTCGTCGCGGGTCAGCGGCGTGGCGAGCACCCGGTTCGCCTGGCCGAGCAGGTAGTCGATGTCGGCGCGGCTGGCCGCGGGACGGGACTTGCTGCCGGACCATTCGGTGTCGGTCGTGCCGATGATCCAGTGCCGTTCCCACGGGATGATGAACAGCACGCTGAACGGGGTCTTCAGGATGATCCCCGCGGTGGAGTGGATCCGGTCCTTGGGCACCACCAGGTGGACGCCCTTGGAGACCCGGAGGTTGATGGTGCCCCGGCCGCCGACCATGGCCTGGATCTCGTCGGTCCACACCCCGGTCGCGTTGACCACCTGCTGTGCGCGGATGTGCAGTTCCGCGCCGGACTCCAGGTCTATCGCCCGGACCCCGGCTACCCGCGCGCCCTCCCGCAGGAACCCGGTCACCTGGACCCGGGAGGCGACCTGCGCACCGTACTCGGCCGCGGTGCGCACCAGGGTGAGCACGTACCTCGCGTCGTCCACCTGGCCGTCCCAGAACGCGATCGCGCCGGTGATCGCGGACCGCTTGAGCGCGGGGGCCAGCCGCAGCGCCCCCCTGCGGGAGAGCTGGCGGTGCCCGGGCAGCCCCCTGGCCAGGCCGAGCGAGAAGCCGAGCGCGTCGTAGGTGCCGATACCGGTGCCGATGTAGGCCCGCTCCCAGACGTGATGGGTCAGCGGGAAGACGAACGGCACCGGGTGGACCAGGTGCGGTGCGATCACCCCGAGCAGCAGCGAGCGCTCGGTCAGCGCCTCGCGGACCAGCCCGATATTGAGCTGTTCCAGGTAGCGCAGACCACCGTGAATGAGCTTGCTCGAACGGGAGGAGGTGCCGGCGGCGAAGTCCCTGGCCTCGACGAGGCCGACCGAGAGCCCGCGGGTGGCGGCGTCCAGCGCCACACCCGCGCCGACCACGCCGCCGCCAACGACCAGCACCTGATGCTCGGTGCCGGCCAGCGCTGCGAGAGCCGCGGACCGCGTGTCCGCGCTCAGCCTGACCGCACCGACCGCTTCGGCCATCACATGCGGAACGCTAGCATCCGCAAGCGGGTGCCCATTCCGCTGGTCAGCGCCGAGGAGGCGCGCTCGGGGTGACGACCACTTCGACCCGCTGGAACTCCTTCAGGTCGGAGTAGCCGGAGATGGCCATGGTCCGGCGGAGCGCGCCGACGAGGTTCAGCGAGCCGTCGGCGACCGCGGACGGCCCGCACAGGATCTGCTCGAGCGTGCCCACCGTGCCTACCTTCACCCGGGCGCCGCGCGGCAGGTCCGGGTGGTGCGCCTCGCTTCCCCAGTGATAGCCGCGGCCGGGGGCCTGCTCGGCGCGCGCGAACGGGGAGCCGACCATCACCGCGTCCGCGCCGCAGGCCAGTGCCTTGGCGATGTCGCCGCTGCGGGTCATCCCGCCATCCGCAAGCACGTGCACGTACCGGCCGCCGGACTCGTCCAGGTAGTCCCGGCGCGCCGCGGCGACGTCGGCGATCGCGGTCGCCATCGGCACCGCCACCCCGAGCACCGCCGCGGTGGTGTGGCCGCTGCCGCCCCCGAACCCGGCCAGCACCCCGGCCGCGCCGGTGCGCATCAGGTGCAGCGCGGCGGTGTAGGTCGCGCAGCCACCGACGATCACGGGAATGTCCAGCTCGTAGATGAACTGCTTGAGGTTCAGCGGCTCGGCCTGGCCGGACACGTGCTCGGCGGACACGGTGGTGCCGCGGATGACGAAGATGTCCGCGCCGGCGTCCAGGACCGTCTTGTAGTAGCGCACGGTGCGCTGCGGGGACAGCCGCGCGGCCGTGGTGACCCCGGCTGCGCGGATCTCCGCGATCCTGCGGCCGATCAGGTCCTCCTTGATCGGCTCGGTGTAGATCTCCTGGAGCCGTCTTGTCGCTTCCACGTCGTCCAGGCCAGCCACTCCGGCGAGGACCGGCTCCGGATCTTCGTAGCGGGTCCAAAGCCCTTCGAGGTCGAGGACGGCAAGCCCGCCAAGCCGGCCGATCGCCACCGCCGTGGCCGGTGAGACGACGCTGTCCATCGGGCTGACCACCAGCGGCAGGTCGAACCGGTACGCGTCGATCTGCCAGGCGGTGGACACCTCCTCAGGATCTCTGGTGCGCCGGGACGGCACGATCCCGATCTCGTCGAGTGAATAAGCCCGGCGGCCGCTCTTGCCACGGCCGATCTCTACGGTCATGCAAGCCGCCCGCGGTAGTTCGGCGCGTCGGCGGTCATCTGGACGTCATGCGGGTGGCTCTCCGCAAGGCCGGCGGCGGTGACTTGGATGAAGCGCGCCTGCTGCAGGTCGGCGATGGTCCGCGCGCCGCAGTAGCCCATGGCCGCGCGCAGCCCGCCGATGAGCTGGTTGGCCACCCCGGCCAGCGGCCCGGTGAACGGTACTTGGCCCTCGACCCCCTGCGGCACCAGCTTGTCCTCGCGGAGCACGTCGTCCTGGAAGTACCGGTCCTTGGAGTAGGACCTGCCCCGCATGGCGCCGAGCGAGCCCATGCCGCGGTACTCCTTGTACGGCTTGCCGTGGACGAACACCATCTCGCCCGGTGCCTCCTCGCACCCGGCGAGCAAGCTGCCCAGCATGACGGTGTCCGCCCCGGCCGCGATCGCCTTGGCGATGTCGCCGGAGTGCTGCACGCCGCCGTCCCCGATCACCGGGACACCAGCCGGGCGGGCCGCCTGCGCGGCCTCGTAGATCGCGGTCACCTGCGGGACGCCGACCCCGGCCACGACCCGGGTGGTGCAGATGGAGCCGGGCCCCACGCCGACCTTCACCGCGTCGGCGCCGGCGTCGATCATGGCCTGGGCACCGGACCGGGTGGCCACGTTGCCGCCGATCACATCCATCCGGGTGTTCGCCTTGATCTGCGCCACCATGGCGAGCACCGCCTCGGCGTGCCCGTGCGCGGTGTCCACCACGAGGAAGTCCGCCCCGGCGTCGGCAAGCGCCTGGGCCCGCCGCTTGCCGTCCTCGCCCACGCCGACGGCGGCTCCGACCAGAAGACGGCCCTCGCCGTCCTTACTGGCATTCGGGAACTTCTCACTCTTGCTGAAGTCCTTGACCGTGATCAGGCCGCGCAGCCGGCCCTGGGCATCGACCAGCGGGAGCTTCTCCACCTTGTGCCGGCGCAGCAACTCGAGCGCTTGCTCCCTGCCGACCCCGACGGGCGCGGTGACCAGGGGCATCGGCGTCATGATGGCGGAGACCCGCCGCGAATGGTCGGTCTCGAACCTGATGTCGCGGTTGGTCACGATGCCGAGCAGCGTGCCGTCGGTAGCGGTGACCGGGACCCCGGAGATGCGGTACCGGCCGCACAGCGCCTCCACGTCGGCGACCGTGGCGTCGGGGCCGCAGGTCACCGGATTGGTGATCATCCCGGCCTCGGACCTTTTCACCATGTCGGCCTGCTGCGCCTGATCCTCAACCGACAGGTTGCGGTGCAGCACGCCGACACCGCCCTGGCGGGCCATGGCCACGGCCATCCGCGCCTCGGTGACCGTGTCCATGGCCGACGAGACCAACGGGACGCCGATGCGGACGCGGCGGCTTAGTTGGGCCGTGGTGTCGGCCTCCGCGGGCAGTATCGCCGAGTGTGCCGGCAGTAGCAGCACGTCGTCGAAGGTCAGCGCCTGGGGGGCGAACTTGGCGTCGTCAGTCATGGCACCTTCTCTGCGAGCAGCCGGGGATTCCCACAGTCTAGGGGCGGGGCAGGTCTCCCCGCTGGTCAGCAAGGCCCGGGCCGGCGCGCGCGCATTTGTGGGCGTTGGCACCATCGCCTGCAAACGAGGTGGGGTCAGTAGCGAGGGCGGCGGGCGCGGGCCGCGCTGAGCCTGGCGAACATGCCGACGATCATCAGCGTCGCGGCGGCCACCGCGGTGAGCGTGGCGATCGCCGCTGCCACGGCGGCCGCCGCGGCAGCGTGTGGCCAGGCCCCCGCCTGGCAGGCCCGCCCGGCTCGGTGCCGCGGCCCGGCCCGCCGGGCTGCCGGGTCGGTGTCGTCGACGTCGGCGGTGAGGCTGCCCAGCAGGGCGACCGCAGGATCGCCGAGCGCGCGTGGCGGGATACGGCGGCTGGCGAGCATCTCGATGATCTCCTCGGACCGCCGGATCGCGCCGAGGTCCGCCGCTGGCCAGGCGGCCCTGGCGCGGCCACCGCGGCGCGGCGCCGGCCCCGCCTCGGGGATGCCGCGGCCCCCTTCGCGTCTGGGCGCCCTGGCCGCGGGCGCCCCCGGCCGGTGTGCGCCCGGCCTGGCGGCGCCGGGCCCGCGCCCGTGGTTACGCAATCGACTCCTCGGTCGCGAGCGCGCGCAACCTCGCGAGCGCGCGGTGCTGCGCCACCCGGACCGCCCCTGCTGACATGCCGAGTACATTACCCGTCTCCTCGGCGGACAACCCGGTTACTACTCGTAGTATCAGCAGCTCACGGAGGTGCTGTGGCAGCCGTGCGAGCAGTGCCCTGGCCCGCTGCGCCTCCAGCCAGGCGACCACCGTCTCCTCCGGGCCCGGCTGTTCGTCCGGGCCGTCAGGCAGTTCCTCGGTGGGCACCGCGAGCCGCGCCGCCGCGCGCACGGCATCCGCCACCTTGTGTGAGGCGATGCCGAACACAAAGGACGCGAACGGGCGCCCCATGTCGCGGTACCGGGGAAGCGCGGAAAGGACGGCGATGCACACCTCCTGTGCCACATCGTCCGCGACATGGTAATGGCCGGTAATGCGGCCCAGGCGGGCCCGGCAGTACCTGACCACCATGGGGCGGATCTGCTCGATGAGCGACTCGATGGCGGCCGGCTGTCCGCGCACGGCCCGTGTGGTCAGGTCCGCGAGCCCCGCCGCGTCCGCCTGGCCCGGCCCCGGCGGAAGCGAAGCAAGCCTGGGCGCGCGCGACCGGCCGCCCGCATGAGCGGGGACAGGTGCGATATCCGTGGTGAGCCCGCCCAGGCCAGCCTGGCCGGGCCCGCGCTGCGCCCCGGTTGCCCCCGGCGACCACCTCTCGCCCGGCACCGGCCGAATGAAGCATCCCTCCGTCACGAGTGCATGATGCCCACGTCAACGGGGGTTGATCGCATCCAGGCAGGCAACAGAAAGGTCACATTGATGTACCAAGCCGCGACTCACAGTACATTAATTACGGCCAGTAATCAAGTGACTACTGGCCGTAATTAATGTCTACGCGGAACGGGCGAACCTCAGTGTGCGTGCCCGTGACCGTGTGAGTGACCGTGCCCGTCGTCCGGCGCTTCGTTCTCCGGCTTCTCCACCACGGTTGCCTCGGTGGTCAGCAGCATGCCGGCGATCGAGCCGGCGTTCTGCACCGCCGACCGGGTGACCTTGACCGGGTCGATGACGCCCTGCGCCATCAGGTCGCCGTACTCCCTGGTGGCCGCGTTGAAGCCCTGGCCGTGCGGCAGCTCGGCGGTCCTCGCCACCACGATGGAACCCTCCTGGCCGGCGTTCGCCGCGATCCAGTAGCACGGGGCGCTCAGCGCCTGGCGCACCACGCGGACGCCGATCGCCTCGTCACCCGTCAGCCCGAGGTCGCCCAGTTCGGCAGCGATGTGTACGAGCGCACTGCCACCGCCGGGGATGATGCCCTCTTCAATGGCCGCACGGGTGGCCGAGATGGCATCCTCGAGGCGGTGCTTCTTCTCCTTGAGCTCCACCTCGGTGGCGGCGCCGACGCGCAGCACGCACACCCCGCCGGCCAGCTTGGCGACCCGCTCCTGCAGCTTCTCCCGGTCCCAGTCGGACTCGGTCTCCTCGATCTCCAGCCTGAGCTGGCGGATCCGGTCGGCGATCGCGGCGGCGTCGCCCGCCCCGTCCACGACCGTCGTGGTGTCCTTGGTGACCACGACCCGCCGCGCCCGGCCGAGCTGGCTCAGGCCCACGTTCTCCAGCTTGATGCCGAGTTCCGCGCTGACCAGTTCGGCGCCGGTCAGGATGGCCATGTCGGCCAGCGTCGCCTTGCGGCGGTCACCGAACCCGGGCGCCTTCACCGCGACCACCGTCAGCAGGCCCCGGATCCGGTTCACGACCAGGGTGGACAGGGCCTCGCCGTCGACGTCCTCGGCGATCACCAGCAGCGGCCGCTTGGACTGTGCCACCGCCTCGAGCACCGGCAGGAAGTCCGCCATCGAGGAGATCTTCGAGTCGTGCAGCAGCACGTAGGCGTCGTCCAGAACCGCTTCCAGCCGGTCCTGATCGGTGATGAAGTACGGGGAGATATAGCCCTTGTCGAACTGCATGCCCTCGGTGAACTCGAGCTCCAGGCCCAGGGTCGGCGACTCCTCGACGGTGATGACACCGTCCTTGCCGACCTTGCTGAACGCCTCGGCGATCAGCTTGCCGATTTCGGCGTCCTGCGCGGAGATCGTCGCGACATGGGCGATCTCGTCCTTCTCATCAACCTCGCGGGCCTGGGCAAGCAGCATGTCCGAGGTGGCCGCGGCAGCGGCGTCGATGCCCCGCTTGAGCGCGATCGGGTTGGTGCCCGCGGTCACCGCGCGGCGGCCCTCCCGCACCATGGCCTGGGCGAGCACGGTGGCGGTGGTGGTGCCGTCACCAGCCACGTCGTTGGTCTTGGTCGCTACCTCCTTGGCGAGCTGCGCGCCCAGGTTCTCGTAGCGGTCTTCCAGCTCCACCTCCCGCGCGACGGTCACGCCGTCGTTGGTGATGGTCGGAGCGCCCCACTTCTTGTCGATGACGACGTTGCGCCCACGCGGGCCCAGCGTCACCTTCACGGCGTCCGCGAGGCGGTTCACGCCGCGCTCCAGCGAGCGCCGCGCCTCCTCGTCGAACTCCAGCATCTTGGCTGCCATGAACTACCCCTGACTACATAGGCATGATTGGCGGGCGGCGCGGCCGGCGGGTGCTCGCGCCACCGCCCCAGACGCCGCATGGCGCCCGGGGCGGTGTGGCGCGGCAAGCACCCACCGCGGGCCTCGCCCGCGGCGAAGGTTCGCCGGCTGACTACTTCTCGACGATGGCAAGCACGTCACGGGCGGAGAGCACGAGGTACTCCTCGCCGTGGTACTTCACTTCGGTGCCGCCGTACTTGCTGTAGAGCACCACGTCGCCAACTTTGACGTCCATGGGCACTCGCTTGGCACCGGCGTCGTCGAAGCGACCAGGGCCCACCGCAAGGACCTCACCCTCCTGGGGCTTCTCCTTGGCGGTGTCCGGGATGACCAGTCCCGATGCGGTCGTCTGCTCAGCTTCGAGCGTGCGGACCACGATGCGGTCTTCCAGCGGCTTGAGTACAACCTTGGTGGCGGTCGTCACGATCTGACCTCCCCCTTCGGAAAGGCGGATTGCATTGACACTCTTATGAGATGGAGCGGACCTTGGCTGCCTGTCGTCGCGGGTGCCAGACCAGCCATGTCGCATTAGCACTCTACCCTACCGAGTGCCAGTTCCGAACAGTATCGCTGGGACGCTGGCGAGTCAACTCGGGCCGATCAGCACTTCGGTCACCGGAAGCGAGGAGTCGGCGGCCACATTCAGTGGCGACGGCTCCGCGCCGCGGGCCATGAGCTCGGCGCCCAGCGCGGCCACCATCGCGCCGTTGTCGGTGCACAGCCCGGGCCGGGGCACGCGCAGCGCGATCCCGGCGGCTTCGCACCGCTCCCCCGCCAGCGCGCGCAGTCGCGAGTTGGCGGCCACTCCGCCACCGATGATCAGGTTCGATACGCCGTGCGCGCGGCAGGCGGCGACCGCCTTGCGAGTCAGCACATCGGCGACGGCCTCCTGGAAGGAAGCGGCCACATCGGCCACGGGCACCGGGAGGCCCGCCGCCTGCCGGGTCTGCACCCAGCGCGCGACGGCGGTCTTGAGACCGGAGAAGGAGAAGTCGAAGGTGTCGTCGCGGTACTTGCCGCGCGGGAAGGCGATGGCGTCGCCGTCGCCGTCGCGGGCGGCGGCGTCCACCGGCGGCCCGCCCGGGAACGGCATCCCCAGCAGCCGCGCCACCTTGTCGTAGGCCTCGCCGGCCGCGTCGTCGATCGTGGCGCCGAGCGGCATCACCTCACCCGCCACGTCCGGTACGAGCAGTAGGGAAGAGTGCCCGCCAGAGACAAGTAGGGCCACCGCCGGCCGCGGCAGCGGGCCGTGCTCCAACTGGTCGACCGCGATGTGCGCAGCCAGGTGGTTCACCGCGTACAGCGGCTTGCCCAGCGCGAGCGCGTACGCCTTCGCGGCGGACACGCCCACCAGCAGCGCCCCGGCCAGCCCCGGGCCCGCGGTGACCGCGATCCCGTCGACCTCGGCGAGCTTCACCCCGGCCCTGGCCAGCGCCCGGTCCACGGTGGCGACCATGGCCTCCAGGTGCGCGCGGCTGGCCACCTCGGGCACCACGCCGCCGAAGCGGGCGTGCTCGGCCACGCTCGACGCGACCGAGTCGGCCAGCAGTTCGTGGCCGCGCACCAGGCCAGCACCCGTCTCGTCACACGACGTCTCGATCCCCAGCACCAGCGGCTGTGTCATCGCACCCGCCTGTCCCGGTGGCGGCCGGCCAGGTGCTTCTTCCCCGCGCCCGGCGGTTCGGAGATCCGCCGCATCACCAGGGCGTCGGTGCCCGAGGGCTGGTAGTACCCACGCCGGATGCCGATGTCGGTGAACCCGCGCCGGCGGTACAGGCGCTGGGCGCGGTCGTTATCGACCCGTACCTCCAGGAAGACCTCGGTGCAGCCGCGCCGTGCCGCCTCGGTGAGCAGCCCGTCGAGCAGGGCGCCACCGATGCCCTCGCCCCACCGGTGTGCCGCCACCGCCAGCGTCAGCACATCGGCCTGGCCGCGCTGAGCGAGCAGCCCGCCGTAGCCGGCGATCACGCCGCTGTCGTCGGCCACGATGTAGTACCGGCTCGCCGGGTCCGCGGTCACCTCGGTGGCGAGCAGTTCCGGCGACCATGCCTCCGCCCCGAACAGGATCTCCTCCATGGCGGCCACCGCATCGACGTCGCTGCGGCGCATCGGCCGCAGCACCATGCTCATGGCCTCACCGTGCTGGTTCTGGGGGGCGACCCCCTGGAACCTCCACCGAAGGAGGCTGGCGCCACCAGGACGCTCTTGGGGGCGCCGGGCACCCTGGCATCGGGCCTGCGCAGGTACAGCGGATCCGGGGGGCCGAGTGGCTCGCCCGCCACCAGGCGGGCGGCGCACCAGGCCACGGCGGTGGCGGCACTGGGATGGCGGGGCGCGATCGGCTCGCCGAGCGATTCCGGGTAGGCGTGCGCGCCCTCACCGGCGACCGGCAGCCCGGCGGGCAGCGCCGCCGGGACGGAGACCTCGGGCCCGGACAGCCGCGCCCCGGTGGCCGAATAGCGGGCCCAGTAAAGCTCTTTGCGGCGAGCGTCGGTGGCGACAAGGAACTCGCGGCCGGCCGCGGCGTCGACCGCGTCGGCGGCGATGATGTCGAGGGTGCAGAATCCGTAGGCGGCGATGCCCAGGGCGCTGCCAAGCACGCGAGCGGTGACCAGTCCCACCCGTAGCCCGGTGTAGGGCCCCGGCCCGGCACCGGACGCGACCGCGTCCAGCTCGCCGTGGGTCACACAAGCCTCGGCAAGCACCTCCCCGATGCCCACCGTCAGCAGTTCACCCTGGCGCCGTGCGTCCACGATGGTCCGCTGCGCCAGCACCTGCCCCGCGTCGCCCACGGCCACGGTCACCGCGGGTGTCGCGGTGTCGAAGGCAAGTACCAGCACGGTTGCCCAGAATAGAGCACCCGCAGGACCAGGTCGGCCGTGCTAGTGCAGGGCGTGGGTGATGTCCGTGGCGACCGCTATCGCGCCGGACTGCAGTACGGACTGGGACGCGGCGCGGTACCTCCCGCTGCGCGCGTGCGGGCCTTGCATGACCACGGCGATCACCACGTTGTGGTCCCTTGCCACCACGGTCTCCAGGTCGGTGGAGATACCTCTGGCGCGCACGACCTGCAGCGCGACGAACGCGGCGGTGCCAATCCCGTGCAGTTCGTTCACCGTGGCCGGGGGGAGGTGGGTGGCACGGAGCGGGTGGCGCAAGGTCGCCAGCGCCTGCTGGTAGGCGTCGATCGCGGCCTGGGTGGCGCTTCCGTTGCCGGTCGCGAGCCCGCTCGGCGGGTAGGCCTGGGCGTTCACCTGGAGCACCCGGTACAGCGGCGGCGCGTCGAGGGTCCAGTTGCACAGGCTCTGCGCGGCGCCGTTCAGCGAGCGGGGCGCGACCATGCGGCGCTTGCCCGGCAGGTACCGGGCCAGGTTCGTACCGGTCACCGCCGTGCAGGAGTTCGGCACGGTCTTGAACTCACCACGCTGGAACGTGGTGACGAATCCGTCATGGGACACCGGTGCCGCGTGGTGCCCGCTCAGCTTGACCACCACGGCAGCCACGATCAGCACCACGGCCACCGCCGCCCCGACCCAGACCCAGGTGACCCGGGACCTGCGCCGGGACCGGGCCGCCGCCTTGCGGCTGCGCGATCCGGGCTCCCGGTCCGGGTGGCCGGGCTCATCGTCCCGCCAGGTGCCGGCCGCGGCCCGGGCATCACCGCGGGCGTGGCCACCCTGGCTGCTGCCGGCGCCCTGCGGGGCGGGTGCCCGGCGCTGGCGGGCGCCCTGATCGGCCCGGCGCGGCGTCACGCCTGGCCCGGCCCAGGGTGGGCTCTCGTCGTCGGTACCGGCCGGCTCGTCCCAGTACCGCCGGCCCGTGGCGGCCGAATGACCCCGGCGGCCTGCCGTGGGCAGCCTGCCGGACCGGGGTGGCGGGGATCCCTGTTCAGCCACGGCGCCTCCGGGGACAGGATCTAGGATCTGCTCAAGCCACACAAAGCGGCGCTATTGCCCGCCGTAGCGCGCAACCAAACGACGGCGGTATGCAATGTTGGGACGGGTCGAACTATAGGCCCTCAAGACCACCGGACAGGGCCAGAAACGCCGAATCGGCGAGCCCGGACCACCGCTCGCCGTGGCCGGTGATCCGGACCTCCCGTCCCTGCCTGGCGGGGGTGATGGTCACCTCAAGCCGGTCGGCGGCCAGCCCCTCCGCGAGGCCGCCGCCCCACTCGACCACGGTCACCGAGGAGTCCAGGGTCTCGTCCAGATCGAGGTCGTCGACCTCGGCGGGGCCGGTGAGCCGGTAGGCGTCGGCGTGCACCAGGTTGGGCCCGCCGGACAGGGAAGGGTGAACCCGGGCGATCACGAACGTCGGCGACGTGACCGGCCCGCGTACCTCCAGGCCTGCCCCGATGCCCTGCACCAGGGTGGTCTTGCCCGCTCCGAGTTCGCCGAGCAGGATGACCAGGTCGCCCGCCCGGAGCAGGCGGGCCAGCCGGGTGCCGAGCACCCGCATCGCCTCGGCGCTCGGGACGGTGTAAGCCCGGGGGGGCGACCCCCCGGAACCCCCCGCTGGCCTACGGCCCGGTTCCTTCGTCACCGGGCCGGGGCCCTGACGGTGGCCGCCGGGCCCGCGACCTGACCTGGCCCGGTCATGCCGACCGCGGCAAGCCGCCGGCGGCCACCCGGGCCAGCAGGTCGATGATCGCCCGGTTGACCAGTTCGGGCTGCTCAAGGATGAGTACATGCCCGGCGCCGGGCGCCCAGACGAGCTGGGCCCCCGGGATCTGGGCCGCGAGTTCGAGGCCGAGCCTGGCTGCGATCAGGCGGTCCTTCTCGCCCACGATCACCGTCACCGGGATCCGGCCGAGTATGGGCAGCGAATCGCGCATGTCGCAGC
>Ga0070710_10000382_pt1 | contig 20701 bp, 21 predicted proteins | sample LARL52metaG_FD_65454 | JGI IMG/M metagenome (GOLD analysis project Ga0070710, IMG submission 65454) | Corn, switchgrass and miscanthus rhizosphere microbial communities from Kellogg Biological Station, Michigan, USA - LAR L5-2 metaG | ecosystem: Host-associated > Plants > Roots > Rhizosphere ...
CAGCCCGAACAGGGCTGAGTAGTTCAACGCATCCCCCAAACGGGCGCACAACTGTAAGGTCATGGACCGACCACAGAGCGCAATCGGGGAGGGTCGAGCTCCTGTGTCCGAGGAAGCAACAGCGTTCGCCAAGGTCGGACGTTCCATGTCGAGCAAATCCGCCCAGGCCGTACTAGGTACAGGCAGCGCGGAGATCGCGGCTGCACGGAACGCAGTGGCCGCTGCAGTCGGCTCCGGTTCCTTCTCCGTCGACCCGCAGGTGGTCGACAGCATGATCAAGAAGCTGACGGAGATGCAGGACCAGCTTGACAAGGTCCTGCGGCAACGACACATGCTCAGCCAAGACACCAAACTCGGTGACGGATACGCCCGAGTGATCAGTGAGAACAACTCGCAATTCGGCAACGCAGCCACTGGGCAAATTCGGGACATCCTCCGCGAAGTCGAGGCCCTGAAGACGCAGTTGGAGAAGAGCCGCGCCTCCTACCAGCACGCCGACCACGCCGGCGCCGACTCACTCAAGAACCTCAACGGGAAGTCATGAAGCGCATCGTCATCGCATCCGTAATCGGCTTCGCCACGCTGACTGCCGGCTGTACCGGCACCATCGGCGAGGCCAAGCCCGACCCGACCAACAGCAGCTCTACTTCCGCGGACTCCTCCAAGTTGGCCTCGATAAAGCCCTGTGACCTGCTGACGAAGACGGAGGCGACCAGCCTCGGCTACAGCTACCCCGGTGAGGACTCCAACATCGGCACGGCAAACGGATGCGACTGGGTCATCAGCGGCAAGGGCGGCACCAGCGTGGGCATCCGCGCCAAGTCGGGGGTCAAGGACCTGGACCTCAAGGGTGACAAGGTCTCGGAGACCACGATCGGCAAGTTCTCCGGGTCCAAGGTCGAGGCGCCCGACGGAGACAAGGGTGCGTGTTCCATCGTGATCGGCGTCACCGAGAGTTCCTCGGTCTCGGTCATTTCCACGACGGGCGCAAGCCTCGACGTCTCCGCAGCCTGCGAGCGAGCTGCCAAAGTCGCAGATCTAGTTGCACAAAAGCTGTCGTAACAATGCCCGAGGGGGGATCTCATGGCGCCCGTTAAACCCAACGTTCAACCTTCGAACGAGAACTACCCGAGCCAGCAGCACGAGCACATGAAGGACCTGGTCAACCAGAACTACGACCCGAACGCCGCGACGACCGTCATCGACGCGTGGACGCAGTTCGGCACCAAGTTCAAGGAGTTGGCCAGCGACTTCAACAAGATCGTCAACGACTCGCAGGCCGGGTGGAACGGCACGGCGGCCGAGGGGGTTCGGCAGGCGCTGGGCAAGGTCGGCAAGTTCGCGGACGACACGGGTACGGCGTTCCACGCCACCGCCGGCGCCATCGCGGTGCAGCGCGATGCGGCGGTGCAGGCGAACCGGAGCATGCCGGAACCGGTCGACTACAACCCGTTGAAGATCGCCGGGAAGTGGGCGAGTGCCGCCGTCATCGCACCGCCGGCCATGATCGGCGGGGCCTACGAGATGTTCTCCACGTACAACGAGAAGCAGGAGGCCAAGCAGCAGGCAGTCCAGGTGATGCAGACGCGTGACACCACGATGATGTCCGCGGCGCAGTCCATGCCCGCCATGGACGCCACGCCACAGGTCACGCAGGACCAGGGCATCACGCAGCCGAGCAGCACCACGCACTCGCAGAGCCTCAACAGCGTCAACGCCAACCAGCGGTTCAGCAACAGCAACACCGGCATGCCGCCGGGAACCAGCAACGGCACGACCAACACGTCGTGGGTGGCGCCGCAGGCGGACAACCCGTCGCTGCAGAACCCCGGCAACAACCCGCCCGGCGGCCAGAACCGGCCTCCGGTCACGCCTCCCGGCATGCTGCCGCCCGGCATGAGGCCTCCTGGTGGCGGTCCCGCCATGCGGCCCGGCGGCGCACCCGGCATGCGGCCCGGGATGCGCGTCGGCGGCCCTGGCGGGGGTGCCGGCGGCGGTCGTGGCATGGGACCGGGTGGCCTGGGCGGACCCGGTGCGCTGGGGCGTGGCGCGGGCAGCTTCGGGCCCTCCAGTCCTGGCGGTGGCGCCGGAATCGCCGGCGGCGGGGGCACGGGCACCGCGGGGGCGGCTGGGCGTGCGGGGGCCGCCGGTGCCGGTGGCATGGGGGCCGGTGGGGGTGCCGGTGCCGGCAAGGGCGGCGAGGAGGACAAGGAGCACAAGTCGAACTACCTCGTGCCCACGGACGAGTTCTTCGACGACGATCGCATGGTCGCGCCGCCGGTGATCGGCGGATGAGGTTGCTCGCTCAGCTCTCCCTGCCCGCGTTCGAGGTTCTCTGGGAGGACCTGCGGGCGGGGAGCGTGCCCTACCCCTTCGAGGTCGACCAGCACGGCGGCACGCTCGACGAGCGTGCGCGCGTCAAGGCGGCCGTCCACCATGACCTCGAACGCAGAGGGCTCGCGCGGCGCGGCAGGCCCGAGCCCGATCTCGAGGACGCGCTGAACCTGTTGGCACGTCCCGAACTTCGCGTCGCCGCCCTGTGCATGCCGGACATGAACCAGCAGAGGTTCGTGCGCGCCGGCGTGGTGGCCCGCGGTGGCTACGCGGTGCTGGTGACCCAGGACGACGGCGGCATCACGCTGAAACTGGTGCAGCCCAACGAGATCGCGACGAGTCTCGCCAACGCCATGCCGCCGGGACGGCCTGGGCCCGGCAGGCCGGTCACGGTGCCCGGCGAGGCTTTCGAGAGCCGTCAGCAGGAAGGGTTCCGGCAGGCGGTGCGCTCGGCGGAGTCCGATGACGTCCGGCTCGCCAAGCAGATGCTCACGGGCCCGGCTGTCGGCAACGGCCACTTCCTCGTGCAGCTCGAGCGAGGCCGCGCCAAGCGGGACTTCCCGCCGGTCACCTGGATCGACACGAGCCGGGGCCGGTACGCGAACGTCGAGACCCGCGCCGGTTGGTACACCGTCGGCCCCGCGGACAACACGGGCCTGGCGCGGCACCTCGGTCAGGTGCTGGCGATGACGAGCGAACGCTGAAGCGCAGGCACACACGCGGTCACGCGCGAGGCGGCGGTTCCTCCAGCGCGTGACCGCGTGCCCTCCCCGACGACAGAACATACGACCGTTTGGCCGCAACGCGACTAAACGTCAGATTATTGGCCAGGATTTGGCAACTCCGGCCACGACTCCACCGCCCGAAGGCCGCTGCGCACCGAGGTCCTGATCACCGGCTGGGCGAGGTCACCCCAGACGATGGCTTCGCGGTCCAGGAAGATCTCCAGCTCGCGGCCGCGGTCGGCATAGGCGTAGTGCCGCAGCGCGTCCTTGAAGGGCCGCCGTCATTTGCCCCTCGTTCGGCGCATTGACAATGTGCAATTCGTCCAGCTTCGGTCTATTTAGACCTTGACCGACTATTGTGCCAGCAACAGCGAAAAATATATGTTCCCGACCGTCCGATCATGCCCCTGACCAGCAAAAACAACCGGTGCTTGAATTCAATGACAGAAAGTGGACAGGACAATGTCAACTCCTGCGGTGACGAAGGGAAGCGATTCTCCGGTGTTGCGCGACGACACGATCCGCTTCCTCTGCGGAGCCGCACACCACGACGAGGAGTTCGCGGGCGCGGTGTTGCGGGACGCGGTGGCGGCACGGACGAGGCGCAAGGTGCGCGACGGGGTGCCGCCGGTCGTGGTGCTGTTCGCCGCGAACGGGTGGCTGCTCGGGTCGTGGCTGCCGGTCGCCGTGTCCGCCGGGCTCGTGACCGAGGCGCGGATCGGGCTCGGGCGGCGCGTGCGGCAGGGCTCGCCGCACGAGCGCGGGCCGCTCGCGCCGGGCACGGTGGTGGGGATGCTCGCGCTGTTGTTCGTGTTCTACAAGGTCACCACGATGCTCTCCGGGAGCGGCAGCAGGTCCTCGGACGGGTACGAGCAGGAGAGCGGCGACGACGGGCTCGCGATCGTGCTGATCTTCGTGGTGCTGCCGACGGACCGGGACACCACGTGGCGCACCGAGTGGACGATCCGGCGGCTTGGGCAGTCGAACTACGCCGAAGCGCTCGCGCGGTACCCGGTCGACGACGACGTGACTGACGACCCCGAGCAGGCACGGGTGACCGTCCACCACATCTCCTCGGTCGAGCCGATCGACGACGCGGAAGCGCGGATCGTCCTGCCGGGCAAGCACCAAGCCGAAGGCACGTTCGTCGCGGCGAGCAGCAGGTCGACAACTACTTCCAGCCCATCGACGTCAAGCGCCACGTCAAGATCCTGGAGCCACGACTGGAACAGGCCATGCAGGTGACGAACAACAACGTGCACATCACCGGCCCGGTGATCTCCAGCGACATCGCCACGGCCGGCAAGGCCCGCACGGGCACCGCGAAGATCAGCACCACCGGGGAAAGAAAATGAACGAGCGGAAGTTCGAGATCAAGAGGCCGGCGATCGGCAGCAACCTCGGCGCCAGTGGACGTGCCAGAGCCACGGACATCCACATCGGACACATCAAGGACGTCGCTGCCGTGCTGCGGCTCCTCGACGAACTGCGCGAGGACCTCAACGACGCCAAGGCACCGACGGCGACCATCGAAGCGCTCGACGACCTGCGCGTCGAGGCGCGCAAACCCAGGCCCAGCAAGGACGTCACCGAGCACCTGATGGACAAGCTGGCCGACCGCGGCCTCGGCGAGCAGATGAAGGAGCTGGCGAAGGCCTTCGACGCCCTGTTCTAGGGGACCTTGCGGGCGGTCGCGAACCGGGGCCGCCCCGCCAGATCGGCGTGGTCCGCGACGTCCGTGAGCACCCGGCGGGCCGAGAGCAGCGCCGGCACGGACTCGCCCTGCGTGTCGTCGTGCTCGATCCCGACCGCGCCACCCGGCTTCAGCCACCGCGCGGCGGCGGAGACGACGTGCCGGATCACGTCCAGCCCGTCCGCGCCGGAGAACACGGCGTGGTGCGGGTCGTGCACGCCCACTTCGGGCTGCACCGGAGTTCCCTCTGGCACGTAAGGCGGATTGCACACCACGAGATCCACCTGACCGTCCAGATCGGACAGCAGCGATGGGTCCGTCGCGTCACCGGAGTGCAGCCGGATCGGCGTGTCCCCCAACGCCACCCGCGCGTCGGCGTTGCGGCGCGTCCACGCCAGCGCCTGCGGATCGATCTCGACCGCGTGCACCACCGCGTCGGGACGAGCGTGAGCGATCGACAGCGCCAACGCACCGGTGCCCGTGCACAGATCGACCACCACGGGCGAGGAAACGCCGACCAGCGCCTTGAGCCCCCACTCCATCAGCAGCTCGGTCTCCGGCCGCGGCACGAACACCCCCGGCCCGACCTCGACCGCGATGGCGCCCATGGGCGCCCAGCCGAGGATGTGCTGCAACGGAATGCGCGACGCCCGCGTCCGGACGAGCCGGTGCAGCTGGTCGATCACCGGCGGATCGACCAGCGGGATGAGCGGCAGCCGCCCGCGTTCGACCCCGAGCACGTGCGCGGCCAGGTACTCCGCGTCGACGCGGGGGCTGTCCACGCCCGCCTCGGCGAGGATCTTGGCCGCCTCGGAGATCGCGAGGCGCAGCGGCTGCCGGTTCATCATCAGCGAGAAGGTATCTCAGAAGTTGATCATGTGCCCGGCCAGGCCGTGCACCGCTTCCTTGACGGCCTCCGACAGCGTCGGGTGCGCGTGGACGTTGCGCGCGACCTCGTGGACGGTGAGGTCCCACTGCTGCGCCAGCGTGAGCTCGGGCAGCAGTTCGGTGGCCTCGGGGCCGATGATGTGGCCGCCGAGCAGCTCGCCGTGCTTGGCGTCGCTGATCAGCTTCACGAACCCGCCGGGCTCGGCGAGGCCGTGCGCCTTGCCGTTCGCGGTGAACGGGAACTTCGCGACCTGGACGTCGAAGCCCTTCTCGCGGGCCTGCTCCTCGGTGTAGCCGAACGACGCGATCTGCGGCTGGCAGAACGTCGCCCGCGGGATCATCACGTAGTCGAGCTCCATCGTCTCGGCACCCGCGATGGTCTCCGCGGCGATGATGCCCATCGACTCGGCGGTGTGCGCGAGCATCAGCTTCGCGGTCACATCGCCGATGGCGAAGATGTGCGGCACGGACGTGCGGCCGCGGCCGTCGATGTCGATGGCACCGCGGTCGGTCAGCTTCACGCCGGTGTTCTCCAGGCCGTAGCCCTCGACGCGCGGCACGAAACCGATGGCCTGCATGACCTTGTCGGCTTCGAGGACCTCCTGCGCACCGTTCTTGGACACGGTGACGCGGACCTTGGGACCCGACTCGTCGATCGACTCGACGCGGGTGCCGACGCGCACGTCGACGCCCATCTTCTTGTAGCGCTTGAGCAGCTCTGCGGACACCTCGGCGTCCTCCAGCGGCACCATCCGGTCGAGGAACTCGACGATGGTGACCTTCACGCCGTAGTTGTGCATCACGTACGCGAACTCGACACCGATCGCGCCCGCACCGGCGATGATGATCGACTCGGGCAGGTCCTCGGTCATGATCTGCTCTTCGTAGGTCACGACGCGGTCGGACTTCTGCGTGTTCGGCAGCATCCGGGTCGTGGCGCCCACGGCGAGGATCGCGTGGCCGAAGGTGATCGTCTCGTCCCCGACGGTCAGCGTGTGGTCGTCGGTGAAGTTGGCCCACCCGTTGTACTCGGTGATGCCGTTCTTCTTCATGAGGAAGTGCACGCCCTTGACGCGCCCGTCCGCGACCTTGCGGCTGCGCTGCCACGCCGCGCTGTAGTCGAAGCTGACGGTGCCGTCGACCTTGATGCCGAACGTCTTCTGCTCGTGCGTGAAGATGTGCGCGAGCTCAGCGTTGCGCAGGAGAGCCTTCGACGGGATGCAGCCGACGTTCAGGCAGACGCCACCCCAGTACTTCTCCTCCACGATGGCGGTCTTCAGCCCGAGCTGAGCCGCCCGGATCGCGGCCACGTACCCGCCGGGACCCGCACCCACGACGACGACATCAAAGTGTGCGCTCATAAGCACACACCCTAGGTCCCGAGCTGCTCCTGCAAGAACTCAACCGTCCGTTTCCAGGCGTTCGCCCGTGCGTGCGCGGTGGCCTGCGGAACACCACCACCCGAGAAGGTGACACCGGGCCCCGGATAGGTCACGTCGGTCGCCGGACGGTGCGGCGGGCCCGCTATCAGGTGTCCTGCCTCGGGATACACGACGTGCTCGAACGGGAACGGGTGCTCGTGGTCCTTCAACCGGCGCAGCGCGACCTCGCTCAGCTCCGCGGAAGGCCACCCGTCGTCGTGCCCGGACGAGATGAGCAACACACCGCCGGCGATGTTCTCGACCCGGATCTCGGCGTCCTCGGGGATGCCGTCGGAGGTGTCGAACGCGAGCCGCAACGGCACCGGTTCACCGTTGACGATCTTCGCCCGCAGCTCGTCGCCCACGTAGTACGGCAGGTACGGCAGCGGCTCGCCCTTGAGCGTCCACGACGCCGTCTCGTACGAGAGCTTCTGCAGCAGGTTCGCGCCAGGCCCGATACCCTGCGTCACCACACCGCTGCCCACCACGCTGACCACAGCCCTGACCTGCGGATACGTCGCGCCGATCAGCAACGCCAGCTCACCACCGCGAGACCCGCCGACCACGCCGATCTCGCCGCAGCGTTCCGCCAGGTGGTCGATCGCCGTGCCGAAGTATTCGAGTGGAACGTCCACGAGGTGCTCGGGCAGGCCCTTCAGCCCGAAGTAGCCGAGCGCGAACGTGACGAACCCGTGCGCGGCCAGCAGCGCCGCGTCCGTCTCGTGCAGACCACCTTCGGACCCGCCGAGCACGATCACGCCCGGCAGCTCGCCACCGTCGTCTCCTGGGGCGAACAGCGTGCCGACCAGGCCGTTCTCCCGCACCTCGACGCGCTCGACGCCCTCGAGCACGGTGAGACGTTCGAGAACGCGATCACCCACGCCGTCGACGGACAGGCACATCGGACTGGGCTTGCCGCCGGTGCGTTCCAACGACCAGAACAACCCCATCGGGTCAACGCCGCGATAGCTGCCCTCCAGCGGGGCGTGCCTGGTCAGGTCGACGACCCCGCGATCATCGGCCTCGAACGACGCGTGCGAGGCGCGATCCCCGGTCGAGAGCTGGACCGTGAGGGGCTGACCGGGCTTAAGCCCGACGACGATGACGTCGACCGGCCGGTCGAGAGGCGCGGACTGCGGATTCACCAGGATCTCGGCCACAACGCGCCCCTCTCACGTCGGATTACCCGCCTGCGAGCCGTTCTGCCCGGTCGGCGGCGGCCAGCGCGTCCACCACCGCGTCCAGGTCACCGTCGAGCACCTGGTCCAGGTTATGCGCTTTGTACCCAACCCGGTGATCAGAAATTCGTGATTCGGGGAAGTTGTAGGTCCTCACCCGTTCACTGCGGTCGACGGTCCGGATCTGGGTGCGCCGCGCGTCCGACTGCTCCTGCGCCTTCTGCTCCTCGGCCAGCGCCGCGAGCCGCGACTGCAGCACCTGCATCGCGCGCGCCTTGTTCTGCAGCTGGCTCCGCTCGTTCTGGCACGAGACCACGATCCCGGTCGGCAGGTGCGTGATCCGCACCGCCGAGTCGGTGGTGTTGACCGACTGACCGCCCTTGCCGGACGACCGGTAGACGTCGATGCGCAGGTCCTTCTCGTCGATCTCGACCTCCCCGACCTCCTCGGCCTCGGGGAACACGAGAACACCGGCCGCGGACGTGTGGATCCGCCCCTGCGACTCCGTGACGGGCACCCGCTGCACGCGGTGCACGCCGCCCTCCCACTTCAGCCGGCTCCAGACGCCCTCGGGCGTCGGGCTCTTGGCCTTGATGGCGACCGTGACGTCCTTGAACCCGCCGAGGTCGGAGTCGGTCCCGTCGAGCATCTCGACCTTCCACCCCTGCCGCTCGGCGTACCGCGTGTACATCCGCAGCAGATCCCCGGCGAACAGCGCGGACTCCTCGCCGCCCTCACCGGACTTGATCTCCAGCAGCACGTCGTCACCGTCGTGCGGATCACGCGGCAGCAGCAGCTCGGTGAGCTTCTCCTCCAGCTTGGGCAGCTGCTCCGCGAGCTGGTCGACCTCTTCCTGGAACCCCTTGTCCTCGGCCGCGAGCTCCTTGGCCGCTTCCAGGTCGTTCCTGGCCTGCTCGATCTCCCGCGCGGTCTTCACGATGGGCCCGAGCTCGGCGTACCTCTTGCCCAGCTTGCGCGCCCCGGCCTGGTCAGCGTGCACGCTGGGGTCCGCGAGCTTCTTCTCGAGCTCGTCGTACTCGGCGAGCAGGCTGTCCAGCGACTGCGACACGGTGAGGACTCCCTAGTGATGACCTGCAAGACGGCAAACGGCGCCTGCCCCGGCACGTTTGCCGAGGTCAGGCGCCGTTGAAGCAGCTACTTGTTGCGCTTGCCGTAACGCGCCTCGAAGCGCGCGACGCGACCGCCGGTGTCCAGGATGCGCTGCTTGCCCGTGTAGAACGGGTGGCAGTTCGAGCACATCTCGACACGAACCTCAGACGCCGAGGTGGTGCTGCGGGTGGTGAAGCTGTTGCCGCAGCTGCACGTCACCTCAGTGGCGGTGTACTCCGGGTGGATTCCAGCCTTCAAGATCTTGTCCCTTTCAGACGGTGGCCGCCGGGTCCCAGTGATGACGGGTGAACCGGAGCCGGACTCGACCGTTTAGTTTGCCAGACCCTTCAACACGTGCAAAAACGCGGTTGTTCCCGCCCCTCTCCACCACCCTTCGAGGTGTTCGAAGTCACAACCGCTCAACGTCCTCAATACGCCGTTCGGCGCAAGGTGCAGCCGTTCGGCCACATACGGCTCCGTGTTGTTGGTGGCCGTCCATCAGACTATGTGCCGTGTTCTGCACCGCCGAACGGCCCCTGAACCAGCGCGTGTGGCTGGCTGTGCCGTTCCTGTTCTCCGCCGCCGTGTTCGGCCTGCTCGGCTCAGCAGGCCTGATCACCGCATCCTGGGCAACGGTCCCGCTGTACCCGGTCGTCTCGGGCGCAGGCGTGGCGGTGGCCGCAGCCGTCTCAGGCGGAGTCCGCTGGCGCCACCCGTGGCAACGCACCTGGCTGAGGTGGCCGTACCTCGCCGCCGTACTGGTGTTCGGAGTCCTGGTCGGCGCCGTGGAAGTACCGGCGCTGGTCACCGCCGTGGTGGGCCTACCGGTCCTGCTGGGCCTGGTGTTCCAGTGCCTGATGCAGAACGACGAAGGCCACCCAGCCTCAAACTGCCGCTAACCGCCTCGACTTTGCCGCACGCGGGGCCCTTTCGTGCGCGAGGAGCGAACGAAAGCTCCCCGCGTGCGCCAGGAGCAGCGGGGTACGGGGGATGGCGTTCGAGTGAATGGATGTGGAAAGACCCCCGGTGAACTGCACCGGGGGTCTTTTCACGTGAAACTTGCGCGGGCGATCAGTCCTGCTCGGCGCCCGGCGTCGTCTTCGCGACCTGCATCAGGAACTCGATGTTGGTACGCGACTTCCGCAGCCGGTCCAACAGCAGGTCGATGGCCTGCTGCCCGTCCAACGCGTGCAGCACCCGGCGCAGCTTGTGCGTGACCGCCATCTCATCCGGCGACAGCAGCAGCTCTTCCTTGCGGGTACCGGACGAGTCGACGTCCACGGCCGGGAACGTCCGCTTGTCCGCGATCTTCCGGTCCAGCTTGAGCTCGGCGTTGCCCGTGCCCTTGAACTCCTCGAAGATCACCGAGTCACCGGCGGAACCGGTCTCCACCAGCGCGGTGGCGATGACGGTCAGCGACCCGCCACCCTCGATGTTGCGGGCCGCACCCAGGAACCGCTTCGGCGGGTACAGCGCGGTCGAGTCGACACCACCGGACAGGATGCGGCCGGAGGCCGGCGCCGCGAGGTTGTACGCACGGCCCAGACGCGTGATCGAGTCGAGCAGCACGACCACGTCGTGGCCCATCTCGACCAGGCGCTTGGCCCGCTCGATCGCGAGCTCCGAGATGGTGGTGTGGTCCGACGGCGGCCGGTCGAAGGTCGAGGCGATGACCTCGCCCTTCACCGAACGCTGCATGTCGGTGACCTCTTCCGGACGCTCGTCGACCAGGACGACCATCAGGTGGCACTCGGGGTTGTTCTTGGTGATCGCGTTGGCGATCGACTGCAGCACCGAGGTCTTGCCGGCCTTCGGCGGTGACACGATCAGGGCGCGCTGGCCCTTGCCGATCGGCATCACCAGGTCGATGACACGGGTGGTGAGGATGTGCGGCTCGGTCTCCAGGCGCAGACGCTCGTTCGGGTAGAGCGGCGTCAGCTTGGTGAAGTCCGGGCGGTTGCGCGCCTCGTCCGGGTCCAGGCCGTTGATCTTGTCGACGCGGACCAGCGGGTTGAACTTCTGGCGCTGCTGCTCGCCCTCGCGCGGCTGGCGGACGGCGCCGGTGATGGCGTCGCCGCGACGCAGGCCGTACTTGCGGACCAGCGACAACGAGACGTAGACGTCGTTCGAGCCGGCCAGGTAGCCCGACGTGCGGACGAACGCGTAGTTCTCCAGCACGTCGAGGATGCCCGCGACGGGGAGCAGGACGTCGTCCTCGCGCACCTCGGTCTCGCGGTCCTGACGCTCGCCGCCCTCGCTACGGCCACCGCGGCGGCGACGGTCGCGGAACCGGCCACGACGGCCGCCTTCCTCGTCGTCACCCTGCTGCTGGCCGCCCTGGCGGTCGCGGTCACGGTTGCGGTCACGGCCGCCCCGGTCACCGCGGTCGGAACGCTCGCCGCGGTCGGAACGCTCGCCACGTTCCTGCCGCTCGCCACGTTCCTGCCGCTCGCCACGCTCCTGACGGTCGCCCCGGTCGGAACGCTCCTGGCGCTCACCGGAACGCTCGGAGCGCTCAGCGCGCTCCTGCCGCTCCGGACGCTCGGCGCGCTGCTCGGACTGCTGGCCCTCGCCGGCCTCCGCGTTCCCGCCACCACGGCCGGAACGACGACGGCGGTTGCCTCGGCGACCGCCCTCCTCGGACGTGCCGGCCTCGGCGGGAGCTGCGACGGCAGCGGGCTTCTCCGCTACGTCGAGCTGCTGCTGAACAGGCTTTTCGGCAGCCGCGGGCTTCTCGGCGGCCGGGGCCGAAGCCTTGGCGGCGACCTTCTCGGTCTTCGCCGGCTTCTCGGCTTTGGCGGGGGCGCCGGAGCCCTGCTTCTCCTTGATGGCCGCGATCAGGTCGCCCTTGCGCAGGCCTGCGGTTCCGGTGATGCCCATTTGGCCGGCGAGCTCGCGCAACTCAGCGAGCACCATGCCGGACAGACCCGCGCGGCGGCGCGGCGTCGTGCCGTTCGAAGGGGTGGACAGAGCGTTCTCCTCGGCTCCAGAACCAGAAGCAGCTGCGACATCGCTGCTCAGCAAATCGGTGTTGCTCACACATGTCCTTCCTGACCAGGCCCCGCCTCCTACGCGACCCAGCGGACCCGTCTTCCCACGTCAACTGGGGAACGACGGTCAAGTCCGATGCAGACGGAAGCACACACCGCTTCCGGCAGGCACGGGACTTTTCTCAGGTCACACGGCGATCGGGTGCCTCTTTTGCGTCCGCCCCGCCCGCACGGCACAGGGCCGGAACACAAAAGGATTGCGACCCGGAACGAGTGTCCGGGCGCGACACCGGCGCCCGTGCGCGCGGTGACTGATCGCCCCCGAGGGTAGACGCCGGTCTCCCCCTATGCAACAACCGGGGTCGGGCGTGTCAGTCCAACGGACGAACTCGCACGCCGGCGGTGTCGACGTCCAGTCTCCGCACGTCGAAGCCGTGGACGTCGACCTCGGCCGGCAGGTCGGCGAACGCGATCACGGTGGGTCCCGCTCCGGACACGCATGCGGGAACACCGAGCTTGCGAAGATCGTTGATCACCCGAACGGTGTCGGGCCACGCGAGCTCGCGGTAGTTCTGGTGGAGGCGATCCTCAGTAGCGGCAAGGAGAACCGACGGATCCGACGTCAGCGCGTGCACCGCCAGGGCGGCCCGTCCCGCGGCGTGCGCGGCGTCCGCGTGCGGTACTTCCGCCGGAAGCAGGCCGCGCGTCGTCCTGGTGGACGACTCCTGGGATGGAATCAGCACGACCGGGCGCACCCGTGCGTCGGGCTCCATCCGGACGGCGCGGTAGCGCTCTCCTTCGGACCATGCAACGACAACGCCGCCGTACAAAGAGGCCGCCGCGTTGTCCGCGTGCCCCTCGAACTCGGCAGCGATTTGCAACGCGTCCGTGTCCAACTCGCGACCCGTCAGGGTGAATCCGGCTGCGACACCCGCCACGATCGCGGCGGCCGACGAGCCCAGTCCACGTGCGTGCGGGATGACGTTGCGGCACTTCAGGGCGAGTCCACCGGCGTACCCGGCGGCGCGGACGGCCCGCACGACGAGATGGCTCTCGTCGAGCGGGACATCACCAGATCCGGCGCCGTCCACAGTGATCGAAAGACCGTCCGCAACGGCGACCTCGATCTCGTCGTGCAGGCCGAGCGCCATGCCCAGCGCGTCGAACCCCGAACCGAGGTTCGCGGTCGACGCGGGGACGGAGACCAGGAACCTCACGCGAGCTCCAGCGCGTGCGCGACCGCGCCGGGGTCGACCGGGACCGGCTCGACCTCGGTGACCCCGAGCAACGCGGTGTCGGGGTCCTTCAGACCGTGGCCCGTGACGGTGCACACAACCGTCGACCCGCGCGGCAGCCGGCCGTCCTCGGCGGTCATCAGCAGACCGGCGATGGACGCGGCCGACGCGGGCTCCACGAAGATGCCCTCCGACGACGCCAGCAACCGGTACGCGGCCAGGATCTGGTCGTCCGTGACGGCGTCGATGAGGCCCCCGGAGGAGTCGCGGGCGTTGATCGCACCCGTCCACGACGCGGGCGACCCGATCCGGATCGCGGTCGCGATGGTCTCCGGGTTCGTCACCGGCTCACCGCTCACCAGCGGCGCCGCACCGGCGGCCTGGAAGCCGAACATGCGCGGCAGGCCCTGGTCGTACGACGTGTAGCCCTTCCAGTACGCGGTGATGTTGCCCGCGTTGCCGACCGGCAGGCAGTGCACGTCCGGCGCCTGGCCGAGGACGTCGCAGACCTCCCACGCGGCGGTCTGCTGACCGATCAGGCGCACCGGGTTGACCGAGTTCACCAGCGTGACCGGGTACTCGGCCGCGGTCTTCGACGCGAGCTCCAGGCAGTCGTCGAAGTTGCCGTCGATCTGCAGGATCTTCGCGCCGTGCATGACGGCCTGCGCGAGCTTGCCCATCGCGATCTTGCCGCTGGGCACCAGCACGGCCGCCGTCAGCCCCGCCTTGGCCGCGTACGCGGCGGCGGAGGCCGACGTGTTGCCGGTGGAGGCGCAGATGACGGCCTTCAGCCCGGACGCCAGCGCGTACGTCATGGCCACGGTCATGCCGCGGTCCTTGAACGAACCGGTCGGGTTCGCGCCCTCGACCTTGACCCACACGTCCGAACCCGTGACCTCGGACAGCCGCTTCGCGTGCACCAGCGGCGTGCCGCCCTCGTGCAGCGTCACGACCTCGGCGCCCTCGGGGATCTCGATGCGGTCCCGGTACGCGTTGATGAGACCGGGCCAGCCCGCTCTGACCGCGCCGCTCATTCTTCGCCCTCCACCCTCATCACGCTGACGACGTCCCGCACCACGGGGAGGCCACCGATTTTGTCCACAGTGGACCGCAGCGCGGCGTCCGTCGCCGCGTGCGTGACGATCACCAAGCTGGCGTCCTCGGTGCGGCCTTCCTGGCGCACCGCGGCGATGCTCACGTCGTGCTCGGCGAACACCGCGGCGACCTGCGAGAGGACACCTGCCTTGTCCGCCACGTCGAGGCTGATGTGGTAGCGCGTGGGCGTGTTCCCCATGGGCTGCACGGGAAGCGCGGCGTAGGCCGACTCGCGCGGACCACGGCCGCGCGCGACCTTGTTGCGCGCCACGGCGACCAGGTCGCCGAGCACCGCGCTCGCCGTCGGCGCGCCACCGGCACCCTGCCCGTAGAACATCATCTCCCCCGCCGCGTCGGCCTCGACGAACACCGCGTTGAACGCGCCGTTGACCGAAGCCAGCGGATGCGTCCTGGGGATCATGGCCGGGTGCACTCGAACGGCGACTGACTCCTGGCCGGACGGCGAGACGACCCGCTCGCAGATCGCGAGCAGCTTCACCGTGCGGGCGAGGCCCTTGGCCGCCGCGATGTCCGCCGCGGACACCGCGCGGATGCCCTCGCGGTGCACGTCCGCCGCCGTCACCCGCGTGTGGAACGCGAGGGAGGCGAGGATCGCGGCCTTCGACGCGGCGTCGAACCCGTCGACGTCGGCGGTCGGGTCGGCCTCGGCGTAACCGAGCCGCGAGGCTTCCTCGAGCGTCTCGCCGTAGCCCGCGCCGGTGGCGTCCATCGCGGACAGGATGAAGTTCGTCGTGCCGTTCACGATGCCCATGACGCGCGTGATCCGGTCTCCGGCAAGGGATTCCCGCAACGGGCGCAGCAACGGGATCGCGCCGGCGACGGCGGCCTCGAAGTAGAGGTCGGCGCCGGACGAGTCGGCGGCCTCGAACAGGTCGGAACCGTGCTCGGCGAGCAGCGCCTTGTTCGCCGTGACGACGGACTTGCCGGCCTTCAACGCGTCCAGCAGCAGCCCGCGCGTCGGCTCGATGCCGCCGATGACCTCGACGATCACGTCCACGTCGGCGGACGCGACGAGCGCGGCGGCGTCCGTGGTGAGCAGGTGCTCCGGCACCTCGCGGTGTTTGTTCGGCCTGCGCACGGCGATGCCCGCGAGCTCAACCGGCGCGCCGATGCGCTGGGTGAGGTCCTCGGCCTGGTCCGTCAGCAGCCGGACTACCTCCGTGCCCACCGTGCCGCAACCCAGCAAGGCGACCCGAATCGGTTTCACGGCTCTCATACCTCCAGACGGAACAGATCGTCCTCGGTCTCCCGGCGCAGCAGCAGCCGCGCCTCTCCACCGGTCACCGCGGCGAGCGCGGGCCGTGGAAGTCGGTTGTACCCGCTCGCCATCGAGTAGCAGTAGGCCCCGGTCGCAGCGATCGCCACCAGGTCTCCCGGCGCGAGGTCGTCGGGCAGCCAGCAGTCGCGGACCACGATGTCACCGGCCTCGCAGTGCTTGCCCACCACGCGGCACAGCACGGCCCGCGACTCGGGCTCCGCGGCGCGCGAGACGAGCTTGCAGTCGTAGACCGCGTCGTAGAGCGCCGTGCGGATGTTGTCGCTCATGCCGCCGTCGACGCTGACGTACCGGCGGCGCGCGCCACCGTCCAGCTCGACGTCCTTGATGGTGCCGACCTCGTACACGGTGACCGTGCCGGGTCCGACGATCGCCCGGCCCGGCTCGACCGCGATCCGCGGCATCTCCAGCCCGTTGTGCTCGCACTCCTTCTGCACGATGTTGTGCAGCTGCCGCGCCAGCTCGGCGGGCGGGGGCGGGTCGTCGTCCGGCGTGTACGCGATGCCGAGACCGCCACCGAGGTCGACGACCTTCAGCGACTCGATCTCACCGTGCTCGGAGCGGATGTCCGCGAGCAGCCCGATGACGCGGCGCGCGGCGACCTCGAAGCCGGACGCGTCGAAGATCTGCGAACCGATGTGGCTGTGCAGGCCGACGAGCTCGAGCCCGGACGCCTTGAGCACGCGCCGCACGGCCTCGGCCGCGTCGCCGGAGGACAGCGAGAAGCCGAACTTCTGGTCCTCGTGGGCGGTCGCGATGAACTCGTGGGTGTGCGCCTCGACACCGACCGTGACGCGGATCAGCACCGCCTGCACCACACCGCGTTCACGTGCGATCGCGTCCAGGCGCGCGATCTCGTGGAACGAGTCGACCACGATCCCGCCGACGCCCGCCTCCACCGCCGCGACCAGTTCGGGCACGCTCTTGTTGTTGCCGTGCAACGCGATGCGCTCGGCGGGGAAGTCGGCCCGCAGCGCGATGGCGAGCTCGCCGCCGCTGCAGACGTCGATCGAGAGGCCCTCTTCGGCCACCCACTTCGCGATCTGGACGCTCAGGAACGCCTTGGAGGCGTAGTGCACGAGCGTCGGGTCGCCGAACGCCTCGGCGTGTTCACGGCAGCGCGCGCGGAAGTCCTGCTCGTCCATGACGAACAACGGGGTGCCGTACTGCTCGGCGAGCCCGCGCACGTCCACGCCCGCCAGCTCCACGACGCCGTCGGCGTTGCGCCTCGCGTTGCGGGGCCAGACGTACGGGTCCAGGTGGTCGAGCTGCTCGGCGCTCGAAGGGCGGTCACCGGCGGTGTTGCCGGGAACGAGAACGTCGGCGTGCCGGGGTCCGGCCGGGTGCGCGCGCATCACATGCGCTCCGGGGCGGTCACGCCGAGCAGGCCGAGACCTGCGGCGAAGACACGCCTCGTGGCGTTCACGAGCTGAAGCCTGACCTGGTGCAACGGAGTCGTCTCCTCGTCACCGCGTGGAAGCACGCGGCAGTCCTGCTGGAAGCGGTGGTACGTACCCGCGAGCTCTTCCAGATAACGAGCCACGCGATGCGGTTCCCTCAGTTCGGCGGCGGTGGCCACCACACGCGGGAACTCGCCGATGGTGCGGATGAGGTCGCCCTCGCGCTCGTGGGTGAGCAGCGCGAAGTCCTCTCCGGGGGTGATGCCGAGGTCGGCGGCGTTGCGCAGGATCGACGACGTGCGCGCGTGGGCGTACTGCACGTAGTAGACCGGGTTGTCGTTGCTGTGCTTGCGCAGCAGGTCGAGATCGATGTCCAGCGACGAGTCGACGGACGAGCGGATCATGGCGTAACGCGCCGCGTCCACGCCGACCGCGTCGACCAGGTCCTCCATCGTGATGACGGTGCCGGCGCGCTTGCTCATCCGCACCGGCTGGCCGCCGCTGACGAGGTTCACCAGCTGGCCGATCAGCACCTCGACGCTGTCCGGGTCGTCGCCCAGCGCGGCCGCGGCGGCCTTGAGGCGCGCGATGTAACCGTGGTGGTCGGCGCCGAGCATGTAGATGCAGAGGTCGAAACCGCGGCCGCGCTTGTCGACGAGGTACGCGATGTCGCCCGCGATGTAGGCGGGGGTGCCGTCGCTCTTGATGACGACGCGGTCCTTGTCGTCACCGAAGTCCGTGGACCGCAGCCACCAGGCGCCGTCCTTGGCGTACAGCGAACCGTTGGCCTTGAGCTTCGCGACGGCCTCCTCGACGCGGCCGCCGCGGTGCAGCGAGTCCTCGTGGAAGTAGACGTCGAAGTCGGTGCCGAACTCGTGCAGGCTGCGCTTGATCTCGTCGAACATCAGCCCGACGCCGACCTCGCGCACCGTTTCGGGGGCGGAGAGCGCGCCCGGCTCGCGGCGCAGCACCTCGGCCGCGATGTCGCTCACGTAGGTGCCCGCGTAGCCGTCCTCGGGAGCCGGTTCGCCCTTCGCGGCGGCGATCAGGGACCGGACGAACCTGTCGATCTGCGCGCCCGCGTCGTTGAAGTAGTACTCGCGCGTGACGACGGCGCCGCGGGCTTCGAGGACCCGGCCGAGCGCGTCACCGACAGCCGCCCAGCGCGCGCCGCCCAGGTGGATGGGGCCGGTCGGGTTGGCGGAGACGAACTCCAGGTTGATCTTCTTGCCGGCCAGTTCGGAACCCGTGCCGTAGCCGTCCTTCAGCGCGTCCTCGACGATCGCGCCCTGGGCCTCGGTGGCGATGGTGAGGTTGATGAAGCCGGGACCGGCCACGTCGGCCTCGGCGATGGCCTTCTGCCCCCGCAGGGCCTCGGCGAGCCACGTGGCGAGGTCGCGCGGCGCGACGCCGGCCTTCTTGGCGAGCTGGAGCGCGATGTTCGTGGCGTAGTCGCCGTGCTCGGGGTTCCTGGGTCGCTCGACCGTCACCTGCGCGGGCAGCGAGGTGACGTCCAGGCCTCGGTCGGCCAGCAACTGGGCAACCGTGCTCCGAACGAGATCGGCGAGCGCTTCGGGGGTCACGACGCATGAGTCTAGAGAAGCGTTGTCGCAGGTCTCGACCGGGTTACCGGGTCTCGGAGGGTGAGACGGCAAGTGTTAACGACCACGTGGTATCGCTACGCGCTGACAGTGACCAGACACGAAGTCCCTACACTGGCGGCCTGGTTGACCAGGACGACATCTGAGGCGGACATGGTAAGCGGCAAGAAGACGAAGGCCACACGCAGCAGCGTGGCGGCCGCCCGTTCCTCGGTGGTGGCGAGCAAGCCGAAGCCGTGGGGAACGATCATCGCGGTGATCGCCGTTCTCGGCCTGGCCGGCGGCGTGTTCGGATACGCGTACTCGCAGATCCACGCGAACAACGTCAAAGAGGCCGCCCTGGCCAAGTGGAAGCCCTCCGACACGAACAAGGACCCGTCGACGCAGCTCGCGGGCATCGTGGTCAAGGAGTACAAGGCCGGCCGCCACGTCGAGCCGACCCAGCGCGTCGCCTACGACCAGAGCCCGCCCTTCGGTGGTCCGCACGACGGCCAGTGGGCCGACTGCACCGGTGTCGTCTACGACAAGGCCGTCCGCACCGAGAACATGGTCCACGGCCTCGAGCACGGCGCCATCTGGATCGCCTACAACCCCGACCAGGTCAAGGACGACGCGCTCGCGAAGCTCAAGACCAAGGTCGAGGGCGTCCCGTACACGATGATGTCGCCGTACCCCGGCCTCGACAAGCCGATCTCGCTGCAGTCGTGGGGCCACCAGCTGAAGGTCGAGAAGGCCGACGACGAGCGCATCGACCAGTTCATCTCGTCGCTGCTGCGCAACCCGAACACCTACCCCGAGGTCGGCGCGTCCTGCGAGAACCCGCAGTTCCAGTCGAACCCGGCCCCGTTCGTGGCCGAGAAGCCGGGCGCCGACGCCGTGCCGATGGACGGTGGCAAGGACGAGTCCAAGACCGAGGGCAAGGACATGAACACGCCTCCGTCGTCGGGTGCGCCCTCGACGAAGCCTTCGAGCTGATGACCACCTCCGCCGAGGAGACCGAGGTGTCCGGGCGTCCCTCCGGGGTCGCCCGCGCCCTCGTCGTCGGTGCCGCGGTGCTCGCCGTGCTCCTGCTGGGCGCGGCGGTGGGTCTGCTCGTGAAGCTGCCGGGTTCGTCGTCCGCCGCGGTGCCGGCGTCCGGTTCCGTGGACGTCGGCTTCTGCCAGGACATGGCCCAGCACCACCTGCAGGGCATCCAGATGGCCAACATCGCCCGCGATCACTCCACCGATCCGGAGGTCAGGCAGCTGGCGTTCGACATCGCCTCCACCCAGCTCGAACAGGTCGGGCGGATGAAGGGGTGGCTGATGATGTGGAACGAGCACGAGCAGAACGTGTCCGGCGTCTACATGGCGTGGATGAACGACGCGGGCGTGCACAACCACGGCGCCACCACGCCGGAGGCCGGCAAACCGCTGATGCCCGGCATGGCCGTGACCGACGAGCTGGCGAAGCTGCGGACGCTGACCGGGCGTGAGCTCGACGTCTACTTCCTGCAGCTGATGCTCCGCCACCACGTGGGCGGGGCGCCGATGGCCGAGTACGCGGCCACGCACGCCGGCCAGCCGTTCGTCCGGACGCTCGCGGACAACATGTTGAAGTCGCAGTCGTCCGAAGTGGAACTGATGAAGGACTACCTGGCCAAGCGCGGAGCCGCCCCGCTGCCGTAGCCCGGTTGTCCGTCCGCACGTCGCGAGGGCCGTCCGTTCAGCGGGCGGCCCTTTCGCTTGTTCGGGC
>Ga0070710_10000384_pt1 | contig 20605 bp, 16 predicted proteins | sample LARL52metaG_FD_65454 | JGI IMG/M metagenome (GOLD analysis project Ga0070710, IMG submission 65454) | Corn, switchgrass and miscanthus rhizosphere microbial communities from Kellogg Biological Station, Michigan, USA - LAR L5-2 metaG | ecosystem: Host-associated > Plants > Roots > Rhizosphere ...
AGCTATCCCAGCCGTGCTCCAGGCTGGGGTCACCGAGGTCGAGCTTGGCAGCCGAATGCGCGTCGGAGGTGACCGTGACCACTCGCGCGGGCGCGGACCCGGTCAGTTTCGGCACCAGCAGGTTGGTCAGCAGGAACGGCGCCAGATGGTTGACGGCGAAGACGTGCTCGAACCCGTCCACGGTGACCCGGCGCTCGCCAAGCACCAGGCCGGCGTTGTTGATGAGAACGTCGATGCGCTCCAGCGAGGCCAGGCGCCCGGCCAGCGCGCGCACCTGTTCCATCGAGGCGAGATCGGCGATCTCGACCTTCGGGGGCACCGCGCTGTTCGCGCCGATCTCGGCGGCAGTCGATTCGGCCCGACCCTGGTCGCGCCCGACCAGCACGACCTGGGCGCCCATCTTGGCGAGCGCGGCCGCTGCCGCCTTACCGATCCCGGACGTCGCGCCGGTGACTACGCAGACCTTGCCATTCATGGCCGAATGCTAGCCCCCGCAGGTTCCAGTACGGCGTGTGCCTTCGGAATGGCTCGGGTCACGCTGCCCGAGTCGGTGTCAGCTGTCCCTCGGGTTGAGCGGGCTTGGCGCGCCATACCCGATCCTCAGCACGGCTTGGCCGGTAGGCAGCGTGACGACGCTCAACCCAGGGTGGTATACGGATCGCTGCACCTTGGTGAACGACCGCATCCAGTTGATATACGTCGAAGGAGTGAGGTGCGCTGGCGGGTTGGCCGTGGCCAAGTCCATTGACCGCAGCAGGCTGGCAGGTCCGCCACCGGGTGACTGACTGCCGAAGTCCACGATCCGCACCGGGTGGATGTGGACCATGGCGGCGATAAGCTCCGGCAGCCGCGGATCAATCTCGCCGCTGCGAAGCTGCGCTCTGGCCTTAGCCGAGAGCTTGATACTCCTGTTGGTCAGCAGCTGGGCGTCTATGAGTTTTCTGGCGTTTAGATACGCCCCTTGATCGGCGCGATAGCTTTTGGCGCCACCGGGATATTCCAGCCGAATTTCGGTCCTGGCGCTCCCTGAGCCGAAAGCCGCGATGATGGCCGGGGCCCAGACAGTGGCCAGCCGGTCACGGAGTTGAGCCCGGACGGCGGCGGTGCTGACCACCAGGTCAGCGCCGAGCGGATCGTTGGACTGGGGGCCGATTTTCAGCAGGTTCGCGCCCGGGAACCCCCTGCGGGCCAGATCAGCGCATACCAGGGGATCGCATGCCACGACGGCGGCCCGGCTGACCTGATGCATTATCCAGGTGACGGCCCGGTTTCTCACCGCGGTCTCGTTGCTGGGTGGCGAGTTCGTGCTGGGGCGCTGGCCCGTCGGCGGCGCCGGTGGTGCGTTGTGCCCGGCAAGGCTGACTGCGACTCCGACGACACCGGCGACCAGTAGGACTGGAACCAGCACGGCGGCGGCCCAGCGCCAGCGGCGGCCACCGTTACGCTGCGCCGCCTGCGGTTCGGCGGCGGCCGGACGAACGCCGTTCGGGCCGTCGTCGCTGCCCTGGCGCGGCACAGGAACCACCGTGAACGTGGGCTGTGGGCTGGATGTCTCCTCGTCGATGGGGACGGCGGGGGCCTCCGGCGGGAGCGGGCCCTCGGGCCGTGCCCCGGCGTCCACAAGCTGGCTGAGCGCGCCACGCGCCGACGGCCTGAAGGCGGGGTTCTTACTGAGGCAGCGATGGATGATGGAGCCCAGTGGTTCGGAAAGCGGGCCCACGGTGGGCTCGGCATGGAGGATGGCGTACGCCGTGGCCGTCAGCGACTCGCCCCTGAAGGGCAGCTCGCCGGTGCCCGCGAACGCGATCGTCACGGCCCACGCCCACATGTCCGCCGCTGCGGTCACCCGCGCCCCGGACAGCTGCTCAGGAGCCATGAACGCCGGGGTTCCGACGGCGACCTGGCCGGAGAGGCCCGTGGTGGTCATGCCGGGAACCGCCGCCAGCCCGAAGTCGATCACGACTGGGCCGTCGGGCCCGAGTAGGACGTTGCCGGGCTTGAAGTCGCGGTGCACCATCCCGACCGCATGCACAGCGCCCAGCGCGGTCAGCGTCGCGACGGCGACGCGCTCGAGGACCACGCCGCTGCGGGGCCCGTGCTGCTGGATGACCTCCACCAGCGATGGCCCGCTGACGTACTCGCTGACGATGAACGGCCGCCGTTCGAAGATCCCGGCGTCCAGAACCTGCGCCGTGCAGAATCCGGCGACCTGCTGGGCTGCCGCGACTTCCTTCAGGAACCGGCTCCGGACCTGCGGGTCCGTGGTCGGCGGCAGCAGCTTGACCGCCGCCCGGGTTCCGGTGGAGCTGAGGGCCAGGAAAACGACGCCCTGCCCGCCCTCACCGAGGCGGCCCAGCAGCCGGTATCCACCCACCTCGCGCGGGTCGTTCTCGCGCAGAGGCAGCATCCCGGACATTGCGGACCCCGCCGATGTCACCAGCCCATTCTGCCCTGGCTCGTCCGGACAGGGGCAAGGTCCCCATCCGGGGGTCGAATATCCCCGCGCTCGCAGTAATCGTATGCCGGCGAGGCCTGGGGCCGCTGCGCCGCCCCATCTAGCCTGGCAGATCACGGTGCGGCAGCACCGGCGCTGGCTCGTGGTCATGGCGGCGGCTGGCAAAGATCCGTCAGCTGACCGATGTCTCTCACTGCAAGTTGCAGCAGTATTTGTGTTGCAACAGCAAGATCGCGTGCCAAGTAGCTTGACCGGATCTTCCCTGGGGCCGGCCACCCGGAGCGAGTCCTGCCAGCCAGGGCCGATTCTCTCAGCCCGGTAAGGAAACAGCGATGAATACCAGGGCGCTCACCCGTCCAGCCGCGCCGCGCAAACTGCGCGTCACGCTGACCGCGGAACACGCCGCGGAGGCCGCACGCAACGAGGTCCGGGCGGCCATCCGCGCCTGGGAGGTCCCCGTCGACCCTTCCGTCGCGGTTCTGCTCACCGGCGAACTGGTGGCCAATGCCCTCAGGCATGAGGCAGGCAGGGCCATCGAGCTCGTCGTCAGTTGCGCACTCGGCCAGTTACAGGTGGATGTCTACGACACCTCGCCCGCCGCGGCGTTACAGGTGGACGCGCCGGCCGACTCGCCGACCGGCGCAGGGCTGATGCTGCTCGCAAGCCTGTCGAGTAGCTGGGGATACAGCCAGACTCCCACGGGCAGGGCCGGATACTTCACGCTCATGTTCTAGGCCCACCGGATTCCGGCTGGGCCGGAGTCAGAACGCCGACGTCGTGGCGGTCCGCTCCTCGGGGAGCAGGCCGTGCTGGACCGCGAACATCGCGGCGGCGGCGCGGTTGGACGCGTCGATCTTGGCGTAGATGTGTTCCACGTGGTTGCCCGCGGTCTTGGGCGTGATCACCAGGCGCTCGGCTATCTGCTTGTTGGACAGGCCCCGCGCGAGCAGGATGAGCACCTCGACCTCGCGGGCGGTCAGGCCCGCGAGGGCTTCCCTGCGGCGCGGCAGGCGATGGCCGGCCGCCTCGAGCACGGCATCGACGGCCGCGCGGTCCAGGCGGCCGGCCCGGACCTCGGCGCGCAGTTCCGCGGCTGCCTCCTGAGCCGACAGCGCGGGCCGGTGCGGTCTTGGCTCGCGCATCGACTGGTACGCCTCCGCCGCCCCGAGCACGCGGGCCTGCCTGGAGATCGCGCCGCCGGAAAGGCCCCGCGGGTATCCAGTACCGTCCAGGCGCTCTCGGTGCTGTACGGCGACCTCACCTAGCGGCGCCAGGGCGGCCGACTGGTGCAGCATTCGCTCGGTCAGGTAGGGATACATCCGGATGCGCTCCCACTCGCCAGCGCTCAGCGGTCCTGGCCGGTCCCAGATCGAATTCGACACGCCCAGCCGACCGAAGCCATGGACCAGCCCGGCGCGGCGCAGCATTACCTGTTCCGCGCGGGGGCAGCCGAGCCGGTTGGCGGCTTCTCCGGACAGGTCGGCGACCGCAACCGAGTGGCCGAGCGTGAACGGCGACTTCAGGTCCACGAAGTTCGCGATGGCCGTCAGCGCGCCGTCGAGTTGCTCCGCCGAGAGGTCGACGGCAAGGGCGGGCTCGGCCGCGATCACGGTTCGCCATGCCGGGACAGCGTCCAAACCGCCGAGGATCTCCTCCGCGTGGTCGCACAGCAGCGCCGCCAGCGCCGGGTCGAACTGCCTGCCCGCCCGGCGGCGGGCGAGCGCCGTCGCGGCCGCAATCCCGCCGACGCGGTGAGCCACCTCTATGAACTCGGCGAACTGCGCGATCCTCGCCGCGGCCGGCACCGTCTCGCCGCGCAGGTCTCCCGGCCAGCCTCGGCCGTCCCACTGCTCGTATGCCGCGCCCACGGCCTCGCGCACCTGGCCCGGCAGGTCAAGCTGCTCGGCCAGCGTCCGCGCCAGCCTGGCGTGCTGGGAGATCATGCCATCCAGCTCGCGATGCCCGGACAGCGCGAACTCAAGCCCGACCCGGAACCTGTGCAACGGCGGGTTACCGGCCCCGACCAGCCGCATGGTTGCCAGCGTCCCGCGCACGCTGCCGAAATCATGGGCATACTTGCCCGATTTCAGCTTGATGTCATCCCCGAACCACTTTGCCTGCTCATGTGCGTCGCCGTGACAACCGACGTTGACCAGCAGTGCGGTGTAATACACGGCCACCCGGTCGCGCCCGCCGAGACCCGCATGGTCGGCCAGCCGCAGCGCGATCAGGCACTGGCGCAGCACGTGTTCCATCGGCTGGCCGAACCCCAGATCGACGCCAAGCGACAGCGCGGCGACAAGCTCGGCCAGCCGGGCCCTCGGACCGCCCGCTCCCCCTCCCATCAGCGAAGTTTAACCCGGCATGACCCGGCAGCAACCTGCTCGTACTCCCGCCCAACGGCGCCGTTGCGCACGTGGGAAAGATGGGGTGTTCTCCTCATGTGCCGGGGCCGGCCGTCTCGTTATTTTCGCGTCACCAGCGATCTCAGCGGCACCGAAATGAGGCAGCCATGACCCTCCGGACCAAACTCTTCGCCCTGACCTACGACCGCCAGATAGCCAGGACCGAGCGGGCCGGGCTGCGCGCCTTCCGGCAGGACCTGCTGGCCGGGGCGAAAGGCGATGTGATTGAGATCGGCGGCGGGACCGGGGCCAACCTGCCCTTCTACGGCCCGGCCGTCGAGTCACTGACGATGACCGAACCCGAACCGCCGATGGTGCGCCGCCTGGAGCGCAAGGCCCGTGAGCACGCTCCCGCCACCAAGGTCCTGCGCGCACCGGCTGAGGATCTTCCCTTCGACGATGACACCTTCGACGTGGCGGTCTCCACCCTGGTGCTCTGTGGGGTCGACGATCAGCCGCGGGCGCTGCGGGAACTGCGGCGGGTGCTGCGGCCGGGAGGCCAGTTGCTGTTCATCGAGCACGTGCGCTCAGACGACCCGCGCCGAGCCCACCTGCAGGACCGGATGAACTGGCTGAACCGGCTCGTCGTCTGCTGTGACTGCAACCGCCCCACACTGAGCACGATCCAGCAAGCCGGCTTCATCATCACGCAGGTCGAGCACACGGCTCTGCCGAAGGCCCCGAAGTTCGCCAGCCCCACCATCATCGGCATAGCCACGGTTCCGGCATGCGAGCCTTCTAGCCACTCTCCGCTCGTGGCAAAGACCGGATCCGGCCCGACGGTCTAGGCAGGGAGCCACGCGGCAGGGAGCCAGGCGGCCGTCTTCGAACCGACGTCAGTCGTTGGCAGGGATGGGCTGATCAACGTAGATCAGGGCCGGATACCGGCAGGGATCGGGCGGGCTTGCTGCGGCCCGTGCCGCCGAGGCCGTGGCGGCGATTCGCTGGGCCGCGCGTTCCCACAGGACGAAACCGGTGCCGGCGGCCTGCTCCGCCAGTTCGGCGGCACCGGCAACGTCGCCACCGGCGAGTGCCACGCAAGCGGTCACGGCCAGCGTGTCCAAGGTGCCCGCGCTGACTCCGGGCCCACCTCTGGCGATCTGCTCGGCGGCCAGATCAGCATCCCGCTGAGCAGCCGGGATGTCGCCCGCCGACAACGCGGCGAGCGCCCGGTGCAAGGCGATACCCGCCAGGAGGAGCGGCTCGGCCATCCCCGCAGCCGCTTCAGCCGCTTCCGCGAGGAACCTCCACGCGCTGTCCAGGTCCCCCTCGACGAGCGCGATCATCGCCGCCGAGTCGAGGAAATGCGCGCGGCTCCGCCGCTCACCGAGATCTGCAGAAGCCACGAGCACCGTCGCGATGGTGGCGCGCGCCTCCGCCACTCGCCCGAGACACAGTTGCACGAGCGCACGGCCGTGCTGTGAATTCGCCACGCCGTCCAGGTCGCCGCGGTAGCCCTCGTCGGTGGGGTCGTCCACTTCAAGGGCGCGGTCGCGTCCGGTAGCAGCGGGGTCCTGTTCACCCTGCCGTCCAGGTTCCGCCCGGCCAAGGCCGTCTACGCCAAGGTGGACCTGTGCGGCGCCACGAACGGGCGCCTTTTCATCCAGCCGACCGGGGTGGTCACCGTGCAGCAGCAGAGCGGGGATCCCTTCTCCAACGCGCAGTGCTTCACCTCACTCGACGGGGTGTCGTTCGCGCCATAGGGCCGCCCTCATCACGGCCATATTTCGGTAGCTCTCCGCAGGGGCTGGCCGGTGTCAGTGATCGTGTCAGGGGCGTGACAGGCCGGCGTCAGGCCCGGCGTCGATGGTGGTCGCATGAGTGATTCAGCGATTGCAGCTTCAGGGCTGCGGAAGGCATTTGGGGACAAGACCGTCCTCGATGGCATCGATCTCGATGTTCGCGCGGGCACGGTCTTCTCCCTGCTCGGCCCGAACGGGGCGGGCAAGACGACGACGGTAAACGTGCTGACCACCTTGATGAAGGCCGACGCCGGGACGGTCCGGGTCGCCGGGCACGACGTCGCGACCGAGACCAAGGCGGTGCGCGCGGCGATCGGGGTCACCGGCCAGTTCGCCGCGGTGGACGAGCTACTGACCGGGCAGGAGAACCTGCAGCTGATGGCGGACCTCAAACATCTGGGCTCCGCCGAGGCCAAGCGGCTCATCGCGGACCTGCTGGAGCGGTTCGACCTGGCAGAGTCGGCGCAGAAGCTGGTGTCGACCTATTCCGGGGGCATGCGCCGGAAGCTGGATCTGGCGATGACCCTGGTCGGCGCCCCCCGGATTATTTTCCTGGACGAGCCGACGACGGGACTGGACCCACGTAGCCGCCGCACGATGTGGGGAATCATCCGCAAGCTGGTGGCCGATGGTGTCACCGTCTTCCTCACCACCCAGTACCTCGAGGAAGCCGATCAGCTCGCCGACCGGATCGCGGTACTCGACCAGGGCCACCTGGTCGCGCAGGGCACTCCCGACGAGCTCAAGCGCCAGGTTCCCGGCAGCCATGTCCGGCTCCGGTTCAGCGACGTCGCCGATCTCGACGCGGCGGCGCGGGTCCTGACCGGCTCCACGCGAGACGACGAGGACCTGACCTTGCGGGTTCCCAGCGATGGTGGGGCGAAATCGCTGCGGGCGCTGCTGAACAACCTCGACGAGCACTCGATCAATGTCGCAGAGTTCTCCGTTCACACCCCGGACCTCGATGACGTCTTCCTTGCCCTGACCGGCCACGCAAGCACAGAGGAGAACGCACAATGAGCACCGATTCGGCGGTCATGCTGCGCCGCAACTTCAAGCACACCCTCAGGAACCCGACCGCGGTGTTCAACGCGGTCCTGTTCCCCATCGTGCTCTTGCTGATGTTCGTCTACGTGCTCGGCGGCGCTTTCCACGTCGGCGTCAAGTACATCGATTACGCGGCACCGGGCATGATCGTGCTGGCCATCTGCTACGGGCTGAGTGCGACCGCGCTGGCCGTGAACTCCGACATGACGAAGGGCATCATCAACCGGTTCAAGGTCATGGACATCTCCCGCGGTGCCGTACTGACCGGTCATGTCATCGCCAGCATGCTGCGCAGTCTGATCGCCGTCGCGGCCATCATCGGGGTGGCCTTTCTGATCGGGTTCCGCCCGTCCGCGAGCTTCCTCGACTGGCTCGGCGTGATCGGTCTCGTCGTGCTGGTCTGCCTCGCAGCCAGTTGGCTCACGGTCGCGTTGGGATTGTTCGCGAAGACCGCGGAATCGGCGGGTCTGGCCACCGTGCCGCTGATCATGCTGCCGTTCCTGAGCAGCGCGATCGTGCCGACCGACACGATGGGGCCCGTCGTACGGCAGTTCGCGGAGTATCAGCCCTTCACGCCGATCATCGAAACCCTGCGCGGGCTGCTTGCCGGTCAACCCTCAGCCGGTGACGCGATCGCCGCCGTCGCCTGGTGCGCCGGGGTTGCCCTCGCCGGATACCTGTGGGCGCTCGCCACCTTCAAGAAGCGAGCCTGACCTTCCTGGCCCGCGCCCACCAACAAGATCACGCACGAGAAAGAGAACTGTCATGCCTACATTCGCCACGCCAGGGCCCATCACCGCCACCGTGAAAGTCGCCGGCGCTCAGGTGCGGGTCACCGCGAGCGACCGGACCGATACCGCGGTGCTGGTCGAGCCCATCAACAGGGCGAGCCAGTCGGACGTGAAGGTGGCCAACAAGACCAAGGTCGACTTCGCAAGCGGCCAGCTAAAGGTGAAGACGACCGCCTCGGGAGACAAGAACGGTTCGGTCGCCATCACAATCGACCTGCCCGCCGGCTCCCGCCTGGCCGCGAACCTGGCGTACTCCAGTGTTCACGCTGACGGCCCACTTGGCGGGTGCGAGCTGCACATGGCATCGGGTCGGGTCCGGCTGGATCGCATCGACGCGCTGCGCGCGAACATCTCGGCCGGTGAGGTCGCGATCGACCGCGCCGACGGCAGCGTCACGGCCACGACGGCCAGCGGTGCCATTCGGATCGGCCGGATGACACACGGTCAAGCGAAGCTGATGAACGGCTCGGGCAACATCGAGGTCGGCATCAGCGAGGGCACCGTTGCCTCCATCGACGCCAACAGCGAGCGAGGGGCGGTGCACAACTTCGTTTCGTCGCAGGGAAACTCTGACCCAGGGGACCCCAAGGTCATGGTTCACGCTCGCACGCGGCACGGCGACATCATCATTCAGCGCGCGGCAAGCTGACCGTCAGCAAGCGAGTGTGACCTCGACCAGCTCGGACCAGCTCGTCCGGGTTCCCTCCAGCGTCGCCTCGGCGAACCGTGCTTCGCCGAGGCGGCGCCGTGCCGCCTGCTCGATCCTGGCCACATCCGGGTGGGAGCGATCCAGCAGTCCGCGCACGGCGGCGCTCGCCGCGAGCAGCCGTGCGGCCTGCTCGTACTGGCCGCGGCGCAGCGCCAGGTCCGCCACCCCGACGAGTACATGCGCGATCAGCGGCGCGTGCCCCGCCTCGGATGCCGCCGCGCAGGCCGCCGCGCGGTGCGCCCGGGCCTCGCCGAGGTTGTCGGAGAGGTAGCCGAGCAGGTCGTGCGTCACCGCGCGGATGTTCGCCCGGTCCGCTTCGTCGCCCAGCACGGTTGTCGCGACGTCGAGCTGCCGGTATGCCTCCTCGGCGTGTCCGCCCCACCGAGCGAGTTCCGCCTTCGAGAGGGCCAGCTCAGCGAGCGCGTCCGGCCAGGTGACCCGCTCCGCGCACCGCTCCGCCTCGGCAATGGCCGCCGCGCTGGCGTCCTTATCGCCCAGCAGCCAGTGCAGCCGCGCCTGCCGCGACCGCAGCGCGATGACATCGTCGATCGCGCCGACCTCGGTGACGACCGCGATCGCCTGCTCGTAGTGCTCGCACGCGGCGGCGTACTCGCCACGCACGGCGAGCCGTTCCGCGAGCTCGGTCAGGGCGATCGAGATCCCGAACCGCTCGCCGAGCGCCCGGAACTCGGCGAGCGCCATCTCCAGGTACGCGTCCGCCTCCCGCCCGCCCTGACCGAGTACGATCCGCATCTTGCCCACCTGCAGCCGGGCCAGTGCGCGTACCCAGGGGTCCTCGTGGTCCAGCAATGCTTCCCACGCGGGCAGGAAGTCGCCGGGCGCCTGCAACATGCGTTCCAGCGGGGCGACGAACGCGAGCCGCGGGTCGCGGGACCGACTGCGCTGGCTGAACCGGTATGCCTGGTGGATCCACACCGCCGCCGTGTGCTCGTCGCCCCGTCCGGAGCTGACGAAATGCACGACAAGCGCGTACACCGTGGCCCGGACGTCATCGGTCACCTCACCTTCCAGGCTGGTGGCCGCGGTGAGCAGCTCGATGCCCTCGGTCTTGTGCCCGCCAAGCCACCAGTACCAGCCCGCGCCCGCCGCAAGCCGCATCGCCGCCTGCGCCTCGCCCGCCGCGAGCGCACCGCGCATCGCCGCACCGATGTTGTCGTGCTCGGCCTCAAGCGTGGCGAGCCAGTCCAGCTGCTCGGCGCGGCGCAGGTGCGGATCCGCGGCCTCGGTGAGTTCGGTGAAGTAGGCGAGGTGCGCGCGGCGCGCCAGGTCCGACTCGCCGGCCTCCGCGAGCCGGTCCGCGGCGTACTCCTTGATCGTGCCGATCATCCGATAGCGCGGAGCGCCCTCGCCCTCGGTGAGCAGCAGGGACTTCTCGGCGAGCGAGGTGAGCAACTCGAGCACCTCGTCCCGCTCGACCGCATCGTCGGCGCAGACCCGCTCGGCCGCCTCCAGGCTCGCCCCGCCTGAGAACACCGACAGCCTGCGCAGGACCGTCCGCTCGTTGTCGGTGAGCAACTCCCAGCTCCAGTCGACCACCGCGCGCAGCGTCCGGTGCCGCGGCATCGCGGTTCGGCTGCCGCTGGTCAGCAGGCGGAACCGGTCATCGAGCCGGTTGGCGAGCTGGTCGATGGACATGGTCCGCAGCCTGGCTGCGGCCAGTTCGATCGCCAGCGGCATCCCGTCCAGCGCCCGGCAGACGCGCACCATCGTCGACAGGGCGTGGGCGTCAACTCCGGGATCCTTGCGCACGGCGTCCGCCCGGTCGCGCAGCAACCGGACGGCGGGCGAGGACTCGATCTCGCCAGGGCTGGCGTCCGCCTGCGGCAAGGCCAGCGGCTCGACCAGCCACAGCGCCTCACCGGTGATGCCGAGCGGTTCCCTGCTTGTCGCCAGGATGCGCAGCCGCCGGCACTCTCCGAGCACCCGATCGGCGAACTTCGCCGCCGCCTCGATCACGTGCTCACAGTTGTCCAGGATCAGCAGCGCCTCCCGCTCGCGGATCGCGGCAATGAGCCCGTCCGCCGGGTCCGCGTTCGGCGCCGCGCCGAGCAGGGCATCCCGGAGCCCGAGAGCGGTGAGCGTCGCCTGCGCGATGTCACCGTCGGCGCCGATGGCGGCGAGTTCCACCAACCAGACCCCATCCGGCACCTCGCCGATCAACGTACGCGCCGTTTCGGTGGCCAGCCTGGTCTTTCCCGAGCCGCCCGGCCCGACCAAGGTGGTCAGCCGATGCTTCACGATGAGCTCGCGGACCTCGGCCACATCAGCGTCCCGGCCGACGAAACTCGTGAGCTCGGCGCGCATGTTGGTCTTCCGGTTCTCCTCCTGCCGCCCCAGCTCGCCCCGCAGCAACGCGACGTGCAAGGCCGACAGCTCCGGCGAGGGGTCGACGCCCAACGCGTCGGCCAGCGCTTCCCTCGTGCGCTCGTAGATGAACAGGGCCTCGGAGTCGCGGCCGGCTGCCACCAGGGCACGCATCAGCGCAGCAGCCAGCCGTTCCCGCAGCGGATGCGCCGCCGCCGCGTCGGTCAACTCCGCGACCACCTCCGCGCCGTGGCCGAGATTGACCTCCGCTTCGAACCGATCCTCCATCGCGGTCAGGCGCAGCCCTTCGAGCCGGGTCGTCACCGCGCCAAACGCTTCACTGTCCTCCAACGCGACATCCTGCAGGGCCGCACCGCGCCACAAGGCGAGGGCTTCGCGCAACAGCCGAACCCGCCCGGGGCCCTCCTCCTGGCGAGCCTGAGCGACGAGGCGCTCGAACCGCAGCGCGTCGACGGCGTCTGGGTCCACCGTGAACCGGTAGCCGCCCGTCTGCCCTTCGATCACGCCTCCGGGCAGCGCCTTCCGCAGCCGGGAAGCCAAGCGTTGCAGGGCATTCGCCGCATCGGCGGGTGGGTTCTCACCCCAGATCCAGTCGATGAGTATCGACTTCGGGATGACGCGGCCCGGGCCGAGGGCGAGCGCGATCAACAGTGCGCGCAACCGGGCACCCGGCACGTCGGCGAGGGCGCCGTCGTCCGTGCGAACCTCGAAGGGTCCCAATATCCCGATCTGCACGAGCAAATTTTCTCACGGCGGCGTGAGCCCGAGTTTTGCCGCGCTGGCCGCCGCCGGCGTGCGGACTGCCGTCACGGGCGATCTGGTTCTCGGCCGGAGTTGCTAGCCGGGGAACGCGATTTCGCACCAGACGACCTTGCCGCCGTCCGCCGCATGATGGCCCCATTTGTCGCCCAGGGCTTCGACGATGACCAGCCCCCGCCCGCCGTCGCTGGTGAGGTCCGGTCCCTGAGGGACCGGCGGGGCGGGGTTGGCGTCCCAGACCTCCAATGCCAGGCTCGTGTCCGTGAGCCGCACCGTGAGCGCGATGATCTGCCACTCCATCGGCGGATGATCCCCGCGGGCACTGTTTCCCGAAGCCTTCACGGCATTGGTAACAAGTTCTGACACCAGGAGCAGTGCCGTGTCGGACATGCTCTCCAGTTGCCACTCGCGCAGCGTCTGCCGCAGCACGCGCCGGCCCCAGGGCACGGCGGAAGGCAGCGCCGCTAGCCTCAGCTGCCGGAGCCGGGTTCCGTGACTTAGGGCCTGGTTCATGTCCGTGGTACCCGTGTCGTAAGTGGCGGGCAGTGCCGCAGGCTGTTGTCTCACCGGGAACTCCTGACCGGCCAGCGGTCGGTGCGCGCTGCCCGCTGCAGCACGTCGGGACCTGGTGCGCAGGGCCGGCACCGGTTTCGCCAGGGACTGGGGGGCAAGGGTTCCCTGGTCCAGTGCCGGCCCCGCGGCTCATGGTGGCTCAAAACGCGCCTAGCGCGAACTCGGCCAGCTGGGCGCGCTGACACGGCCAGCTCAACCTGCAGGCAGCGCAGTTGCCATGATCGTTGACGTGCTCGTCGATCACCTGCTGGGCGGTGCCGAGCAGACGCATCAGTTCGGGCGGGAGGAAGTCGCCTGGATTCGGCGCGGAGGTGTCCGTCTTCACTCCCTCCTCTCACGGCGCAATCCGCGGCGCATGATGCGGGGGAGGGCCTGCATGCACACAGGGCGGCCGCGGGGCATCCTCCATCCGGCTGCCATCTGGATCGACGTCTCAGCATGTGAGCCTCCGACCCGTGGTGCCTCTGGAGCTTCCGTGTGCTCATCAGCCTGGCCCTGTGCGAGGGACCCGCTACGTCGGGCAACTGTGAACTTCTTCCGCTCTCCATGCTCGCGCCTCGCGCGGTGCCCGTCTTCGCAGCTAGCACCCAACCTGCATGCAGGCTGGCAGGGGGGCAGGCATTCCGGCTGGCCGCAATGCCGAGAACGGCTGCATCCGGCACGCTGGGACCATGGCCGTGCGCTGCCTCCTCGTCGACGACAACCATGAATTCCTCCGGGCTGCGCGCGACCTGCTCGAGCGCCAGGGGATCAGCGTTGTCGGTGTCGCGACGACAGGAGCACAGGCACGCCGCACCTGCCGTGAGCTGAAGCCGGATGTCGCCCTCATCGACATCGATCTCGGCGAGGAGAACGGCTTTGATGTAGCCCGTCAGATCGCTGGCGGTGAGGGTACGGAGCCGCCGCGCGTGATCCTGATTTCCGCGTACTCCGGGCAGGATTTCGCGGACATGATCGCCGAGAGCCCTGCTCTCTCGTTCCTGCCCAAAGCGGGCCTGTCGGGGGCGGCGATCCGCGGCATCCTAACCCGCGGAGGCCGCGGCGCTGTCTAGCTGCCTGAGCTGGATTCAAGATAAGCGAGCACCGCGAGGACGCGGCGATGGTCGTCTTCCGTCTCCGGCAACCGCATCCGGGCGAGGATGCTGCGGACGTGCTTCTCCACCGTTCCCTCGGTGATCCACAGCCGGTGGGCGATGCCAGCGTTCGAGCGGCCCTCTGCCATCAGCGCAAGCACCTCGCGCTCGCGTTCGGTGAGCTGCTGCAGAAGGCCATCCCGGCGGCGGGCCGCAAAGACCTCCTGGACCAGCGCCTGGTCCACGACGGAGCCGCCCGCGGCGATCCGGCCGACCGTCTCGGTGAAGTCGGCCACGTCGGTCACCCGGCTCTTGAGCAGGTAACCGACCCGGTGGCCGGTGGCGAGCAACTCCATCGCCTGCTCGACCTCAGCATGTGCCGACAGGATCAGGATGCCGGTCGCCGGGAATTCTTCGCGGATCACCCGGGCCGCGTCGAGGCCCTCTGCCAGATGGCCTGGGGGCATCCGGATGTCGACGATGGCGACGTCCGGACGATGCTCTCGGATCAGGGCCAGCAGCCCCGGCGCGTCATCGGCCAGGCCCACCACATCGAACCCGGCCCGTTCGAGCAGGCTCCCGATCCCCTCCCGGAGCAGGGCGTCATCGTCCGCCAGCACAATGCGCGTCCGCGTTTCGCCCACTTTGCCTCATCGCCATACAGTGGGATTGGTAGGTAAGCCACATTACCGGCCGGTTCCGGCTGGTCAGAGCTACCGGCACGGCGCGAGGGGGGTGCCTGGGACGCGAGAGTCCCGCCGCGGAGGCGGCCGCCTGACCAGGCGGACCGTCACCGTCAGTGTGCTCCTCTCGGCCGTCATCGGCGGCGCATTCTCCCTGCTGGCGCTGGCGATCGACGCCCTGCGCGACTCGGAAGAACGGGCGAATCATGCTCTGCAGGTGCTGGTAGCCGCGAACCGGCTGGAGCGGCTGGTGATCGATGTCGAGACGGCTCAGCGCGGGTTCATCATCACCGGTAAGACCGGTTTCCTCCAGCCGTGGTACCAGGCCCGGGCAGGTTTCGCGAAGCAGGCCGCCGCCCTGGACCACCTGGCAGCCGCGGGCAACGCAGGCCAGGGCGTCCGGGCCCAGCAGCTCACGCGGGCGGCGGACTCCTACATCAGGGAGTACTCCGTCCCGCTCGTGACCGCGGCACAGAGCGACCTGGGCTCCGCCCGGACCGCGGCAGTGACCGTGGAGGGCAATCGCCGTGTCAATGCACTGCGTGACAACTTCGACCGGTTCATCGCGGTCGAGGGCCAGATCTTCGAAGCCGGCCGGGATCGGGCTGCGGTGACCGCTCGCTGGGCCCTTGTCGCCGCGACCGTCAGCGTCGCGGGCTCGATTGTCCTCATCCTGCTCTCCGGCGGCTACCTGGCCCGGTCGGTTGTCCGGCCGGTCCGCCGGGCGTCCGCGATGGCCGGCCAGGTGGCAGGCGGGGATCTCACCGCACGGATACCCGAGACCGGCCCCGCTGAAGTTGGCACGCTCGAACGTGCGCTCAACACGATGGCGGGCTCGCTGGAGACGGGCCGCGGCGAGCTCCGCCGGATTGCGGAAGAGCAGGCGGCGCTGCGGCGGGTCGCGACGCTCGTCGCCCGCGGCGTCTCGCCACCAGAGGTGTTCGGCGCCGTGGCGGCCGAGACGGGCCACGTGCTGGCGGCTGAATGCACAGCGATAGCTCGGTTCGAGCCGGACGGGAGGGCCACCATCGTCGGCTCCTGGGCAAGGTCCGCCGACCCTGGGCTGGCGCCGCCCCTGGGATCACGCTGGCCGGCCGACGAGGCAAGCGTGGCAGGGCAGGTGCAGCGGACCGGCCGGCCAGCCCGCGTTCCCGACTACGAGGCTGCGGACGGGGAGGTGCCGGCCTGGGCCCGGGCGCACGGAATTCGCTCCGGGGTGGGCAGCCCAATCCTCGTGGAGGGACGCCTTTGGGGCGTGATCATCGCGTTCTTGGGCGCAACCGGGCCGCGCCCTGAGGGTACTGAGGATCGCCTGCTCGCCTTCACCGAACTCGTCGCCACGGCGATTGCGAACACCGAGAGCCGCGCTGAGCTCACAGCCTCCCGCGCGCGGGTCGTCGCTGCGGCCGACGAGACCCGCCGCCGCATCGAGCGCGACCTCCACGACGGGACGCAGCAGCGGCTAATCTCGCTCGCACTCGAACTGCGGGCCGCGGAAGCCAGCCTGCCGCCTGAGCAGAGGGGCCCGGCGCAGCAATGGTCCCGGACCGCGCAAGGCCTGAACGATGTGGCCGAGGAGTTGCGTGAGATCTCGCGGGGCCTGCATCCCGCGATCCTGGAGAAAGGCGGCCTCGGGCCGGCCCTCCGTGCTCTCGCCCGCCGCGCCGGCATCCCGGTTGAGCTCAACGTCCGCGTCCGCGGACGGCTGCCGGAACGAGCCGAGGTTGCCGCCTATTACGTCGTATCGGAGGCGCTGACGAACGCGGCCAAGCACGCGCGTGCCTCCGTGGTACGGGTCGACGTCGACCTGGCCGACGAGACTCTGCGGCTGCTGGTCCAGGATGACGGGGCCGGGGGAGCCGATCCGTCCCGCGGCTCAGGGCTCATCGGTCTCAGGGATCGCATTGAGGCAGTCGGCGGCAGGATCGAGATCACCAGCCCGCCCGGGAGCGGCACCTCGCTCATGGTCACCATCCCGGTCGGGCGGCCCTGAGCCGCTCCAGGCCAGCATGAAGGCGACCGTGGCACCGAGCGTGACCAGCTCACCGTAGGCAAAGTTGATGAGCCTCGTGGTAGCGAAGACCAGTGAGAGGGCTTGCCAGCAGAATTGCTACCCGCTGCGCGGGCCAGCGGCTATGCGAAGCCCCCCTTAGCCGCCGAAGTCCCCGCCCCCGAAGTCGCCGCCGCCGAAGTCGCCGCCGCCGAAGTCGCCGCCCCCGAAGTCCCCACCGCCGTAGTCCCCGCCCCCGGGATCGCCGTCGTTGGAGGGATAGTTTTCGGCGAAGATGGGGGAGGGTGCGAGCGCCTGGCCGAGCAGGAACCCGGTGAACAGCCCCGGGCCGAAGCCGAAGCCGCCCCAGTAGGCCGGCGCGAAGCCGGCGTTGACGTAGCTGACCGGCGCCCCGTCGACCTCTACATTGCGTATCTCGGGCTCGATGCCCTGGTCGACTTTGTGCGCGCAGGCCGAGCACGCCGGAACGGTGCGGCCGGTTCCGCCGTCGGATGGCGTCCAGTACACATCGCGCACCGACATGCCGTGCCGCGGGTCGAAGAAGCACGATGGACGCCGTTCCGGCTCGGGCTGGCCCGCCGCGAGGGCGTCCGCGCGGGCCAGGTGATACTGCCCCTCGGCGATAGCCCGGCTGACCGCGCCCATGTCCTTGACACGTTTGGCCGCGTCGAGGGCCATGGTGCCACGCTCGTAGGCGGTCAGGGCCGCGCTTTGTTCCTCCGCCGCTTCGGGGTTGTTCTGCAGGGAGGCGTCGGTGTTGTGGTCGGTGAGCCTGTTGCTGAGCGCGATCAAGTCGTCCTGGGCGGCCAGCTTGGCATCGCTGAGCTCTCGTTGCCGCCGCTTGCGGATAGGCCGCCAGATCGCGACGAAGCCAAGTACGGCTACTACGAGAATGATGCCGACGGTGATCAGGACAGTCTGCAGCGCGTGCGAAGGGGCGTCTGGCGCGGCGGCGCCCGGGCCCGAGGCGGCTTGCTGCTTCACATCGCCCACGAAATCGGTCAGTGCCGCGAAGACGTTCTGATCCGCCTGATGCTGCTGGACCACCCGGGTCGCGATTTCGGCCGCGCCATGGGGAGGCAGAATCCCGGAGTTATAGCCGCCAAAATGCCTCAGCCGGCTGTCCAGGAAGCCGACCGCGAACTGCCCGTGCCCGCGCAGCGCGCTGATGATCTCGCTCATCTCGCCGTTGTAACCCGAGGAACCGGACGCGGCGACCACCAGGTAAATATCGTCGCCGCCGATCTGCCGTTCCAGCTGGGCCTGCTGGGCTTGCGAGACCAGCGAGCGGCCATCGCCCGCGACGCAGACGTGCCGCGCGGCTAGGCAATCCGCCAGCGTGCTGCTACTGACCTGCGCGGGGGCCAGCCACAGCGCCGTGAGCACGCCCACCCCCAGGCCCAGCAGCCTTATCATGCCACCGACCTCCTGCCATCCCAGGCAGCCAGCCTCGCCGGGTGCCGACTGGTCGGGACCAGGTAAGTCGGCGGCAGTGCAACCGCCGTGTCGGCGCGATGATGACTGTATGGAGGCGCCTCTTTAGCAGCTCTGGGTACCGCGCTGATATTGCAGGTTGAATGTTCCGCGTTCCAGCGTGGTCGCCGCTCCGGTGGGCGACCGCCATTCAACGTCGAAGCTGTGGTTGTCGTTGGCTTCGAACGGGCCCACGTTTTGCACGAAGGTGAAGGAGAAGGAGTCATGCGGGCCGGCCGGGACGAACCGGATGGCGCCTGGTGACATGGTCCCGCCCCCATCGATCCGGACCTGGAATCCGGCCGGGGCGCCGTTGAGCTCTACGCTGACCGTGGCGGTCACCTGCTGGAGCGCGCAGACGGTCAGCCCGCTCAAGCCGGGGACAGGCCGGAACGTCTTGCTAGAGGTCGTGGCCGTGGTAGTGGTGAACTTCGACGCCTGCAGATCCATGGACGAGCTGAATCCACCCGAGGCGGCGAGAACCACGGCGGGGATACCGAGCACAGCAACGGCCGCCAGGACGATGATGAAGGTTCGCCGCATAAGAATCCCCTTGTTGCCCGCTGGCCGGCCCCTTGCGGATGTTCCGCCCAGCCGCGATGAGCTTGCTGTTCCCCTTTCAAAGCCGGGCGGCCGCCTGAGCGTACGGCTCCGGCCCTGAGGAGACCTCCCCGATCTTCAGGCCAGGTGTGATCGTCGTGAAGACGGCATGGAGGACGGTCGCCAACCCTGTCTCCCCGGAGGCGGCTGCAGCGCCCCGGGTCAACTCTGCGCGGCAGCTTCACACGGCTATCACTGCCGTTCCACATGGGGTGCGTCTGGTCAAGCTGTCCTGGCGAGACGGCGTCCGCACTGTGCGCCTGCTGGAGGTGACGGGTGAGCGACAGAGCGGTGCGGGCAGTGTTGGCCCTCACGATTCTGGCGCTGTCGGTCTTCTACGTCTCGACCAAATCACCTCGCCTGGGCCTCGACCTCCGCGGCGGCACCCAGATCGTGCTCGAATCCCGCGACTCCGTCACCGTGAAGGCGGACCGCGAGTCCACCGGGCAAACCCTGGAGGTACTGCGTCGGCGTGTTGACGCCCTCGGTGTTTCCGAACCGGCCATCGCCCAGTCCGGCGAACGCCGGATCATTGTGGAACTGCCGGGTGTGCATGACTCTAAGCAGGCAGCGGCCGTCCTGGGCCGGACGGCACAGCTCACCTTCCACCCGGTTCTTGGCACCGCCAGGACGCCCTTGCCCACCGCGGGAAGTCAGGCCAACCCGCGGGGAGAGCTGGTGCTGGCGGATGAGGCGGGCCAGCCGCTGCGTCTCGGCCCGGCCGGGCTGACCGGCGAGGGCGTGAAAGGCGCGGCCGCCCAGACCGACTCGGAGGGTCTCGGTAGCTGGTTCGTCACCGTGGATTTCCGCGGCTCGGGCGGACCGGCCTGGGCGCAGCTGACCGGCAGGGCGGCCTGCGCACCGGCTGGTGACCCCGCCAGGCGGGTGGCCATCGTCCTGGATGACGAGATCATCTCCTCGCCCCAGGTCGATCCACAGGTTGCCTGCAACGTGGGCATCACCGGCGGGTCCACTCAGATCACCGGCCGTTTCAGCGCGGCCGAGGCCCGTGACCTGGCGCTGCTCATCAGCGGTGGTGCCCTGCCAGTGCCGGTGGAGATCATCGAGCAGCGCACCGTCGGCCCGACACTCGGGCAGACCGCGATCCACGCCAGCGCCATGGCCGCGGTGATCGGCGTGATCCTGACCGGGCTGTTCATCCTCGTTGTGTACCGGCTGCTAGGCGCGATCGCCGCCGTGGCGCTGGCCGGTTATGGGCTCATTTCCTACGCGGCCCTGGTCGCACTCGGTGCCACCTTGACCCTGCCCGGCCTCGCCGGTTTTGTGCTGGCTATTGGGATGGCCGTGGACGCCAACGTCCTGGTGTTCGAGCGCGCACGGGAGGAGTACGCGGCCCGCGGCGGCAGGAGTCTTCGCGCCGCGCTGACGGCCGGCTTCCGCAACGCGCTCAGCGCGATCGCCGACTCGAACGTCACCACCTTGCTCGCCGCCGGGCTGCTTTTCTTCCTTGCGTCCGGGCCGGTCCGCGGGTTCGGCGTCACATTGTCCATCGGCGTGCTCGCCTCCATGATCAGCGCCCTGGTCGTCACGCGGGTGCTGGCGGAGTGGGTGGTGAACAGGCGGGCGGTACGGCGCCATCCACAGGTCAGCGGGATAGCGAATCTCGGCCGGGTCCGCAGGTGGCTGTCCGCGCGGAACCCGGACCTGATGCGGCACGGGCGCCGCTGGCTGGCCGTCTCCGCGATCGCCGTCGTTCTCGCGATCTCGGGCATCGTGACCCGAGGGCTCAACTTCGGTGTGGAATTCACCGGCGGGCGGCTGGTGGAGTACTCGACCAGCACCCCCGTGGATCCGGAGCGGGCCCGGGCGGCCATCGCCGATGCTGGTTTCCCCCGGGCCGTCGTGCAGTCGTCCGGAACCGACGACCTCACCGTCCGCACCTCGAAGTTGTCCAACGACCAGGAAACCAGGATCCGC
>Ga0070710_10000385_pt1 | contig 20597 bp, 24 predicted proteins | sample LARL52metaG_FD_65454 | JGI IMG/M metagenome (GOLD analysis project Ga0070710, IMG submission 65454) | Corn, switchgrass and miscanthus rhizosphere microbial communities from Kellogg Biological Station, Michigan, USA - LAR L5-2 metaG | ecosystem: Host-associated > Plants > Roots > Rhizosphere ...
CCGATCGTATAACCCAAACGTAATATTGCCGCTTAAATCAATTGCGTTGGTTGGGTTAAATTGCGTAATTACGACCGTCGAATTATGGGTTATCGTTCCAATTATTACGCCATTATACCAAACGCTAAAAGAAGTTTGGTTAGACGTTCCGCCTTGTGTATATCCGGACAAAATAAATTGCCAATCAAAATTCTTGTTGCCTATAGAAGACAAGAAGGTTAGGTATTGAAATCCGTAAGACACAACCGGTATAGGTTGGCCGCCAACAACAACGTTGGTTGCCGCAATTATAGGCAACGTAACTAATTGTTGGGTTGATCCGGCGGCTACTTCTTCCGTTCCGGTCGCTTGGGCTTCCCAATATCCGGCGCCAATTATTATAGAAAAATCGCTTATCGATACCGTACAAGTTCTTATTGTATCGATAGTAAAATAAATACAATCCCCAAAAGCCCAAGCCCTCGCGAAAGAATCCGATACGTCGAAAGGCGTATTTACGGCGCTAATTGATTTGGCCCAAGATTTTACTTGGAAGCCGTTTACCCACATCCGAACGGTTGCGCTATCCCCTTCCAGTCCGTTTAATAATAAATGGAACGCTATCGTCGACGTTGCAGCCGTTGCCGGGGAAGGTTGGTTGAAAATAAAAATAGCAAAATCGTTCGTCGAAGTAAAGTAATCCCCGTCAAGGAAATCCAAATAAATAGGCTGATGGTTTTTGTTGACAATCAGTTTTTGATCCGTATTGACGTTTGAAGACGCGTCGGGTATTTCCGATATAAACGACGCTTCGTAAAAGTCCGGTACCGAAGAATTGGTATCAACGTTTATTATAAAAACGCTATTATCCCCGTCGTTATAGGTTGTCGACTTTCCGCCCTGGGTGTTCCAACGCTTGAATTCAAATCCGTAGGTATCGGCACGCCATTTGGAAACAAGTTCCAAAACCTTATTGATTGTTTTTACGGGGGCTTGAAATTGGACAAGATCGTTGTATTCGTATTTGCCTGATTTTTCGTCGTACGATTGATTTTCGTACCCTATCTTAAGCCAATTGAAATAATAATCTAACGCTATAGATATACGTAGATTGGCTACCTTCTTTAAGGACAGGGTTATAACCGAAGGGTCCAAGACGTAACGCTTGTCTTCAAAGAAAATACTTTCTTCTTCCCCTGGTAATTTTTGAACCCCTAAGGCGGCGTTTAGTACCGGATTCAATCCGTCAAATAAACCGGCAATACTTGCTTTGATCGTTGGGCCTATAGACGAAAACTGATTGAAGTCTTGGTTGGAAGGATTAGTAGGGTTAATAGTTGCCGGATTGGAATATTGATAATAATTTGGGTCCGTAGACGCCCTTGCGGCGTCCCCCGACGTTATAACAAAATTCAATTTTGATTTCAATAGTTCGCTATCGAAACCAAAATTGAACGTTTGAAGAAAATTGGAAGACAAAGCGTTTATCTTTTGTACAAGCAATTTACCAACGTTATACGCTTGTATTCCCCAAACCCTTGACGCCCGGTATCGACTATTAAAGGATAGCGTAAATGATCCGGCTACAATTTGTATAGGTTTATCGGTAAAATTGTTATAATAAAGAATAAACAATTTTTCGTTTGCGTCAAGATTGATTGTTGCGTTGAAAGAAAAAAGTTGTTGTCCGTTGATAAATATTTGACTTGCCGTTGAATCAAACGTCCCGTCGGCGTTGACCTTGGGGGTTATAAGGCCAATTGCGTTAGACAAATGCTGATGCACGTTCAACGGATCGCCGCCGCCCAAGTTTTGCGTCTTGCTCGTGGCCGTAAACATGTAAAATGCCGTGCTTGATACCCGCCAATCGGATTTGACGATTATCGATCCCTTTAATTTTACCGTCGTTGGTTCTTCGGCGGAAAAGACGAAATTGGCCGACTTTTGATAATACCCGGTTTGCCCCGTGGCCTCCATGAACGGGTCCTGATGGATCACGCCTATATTATCGCCTTCGTTAGACGTAAATACCGCCGACAACGGAACCGGGCCAACAAACGGCGAAGTTATTCCGGGGGTTATTTGATAATGGAACACATCCGAAAATTCCCTTCCGTCGGCGTTTATCTTGACGTTTTCCGGTATCGATCCGTCGCAAGGCAATTCCACTATCGTGTTTTCGTAGGCCCGAAGCATGCCAACGGCGCCGCCCTCCATGACGTTTACCGTTATCCCCTCCGAAACCTGATCGTCTACCTTGGATAAATCCAATAGGCCGTTATAATAAAGGCGGAATACGTCTTTATCTGAATCCCATTTGAGGGCAATAAAAATAATTGGCGCTTCTATCCCTCGACCGGAATACAATTGCTTGCGGATAATCCTGGCGCCGTCGAAAACAAATTTCATGGGCACGGTAAACGTACGCGCAAGGCCCCAATAGTGGGCGTGCATGCCAAAAGAAATTTGCATGTCTTGCCACCCAACCGGGGAATGGGTCAAGGCGCAATTGATACCCGAAGACACGGATAGCTTAATAATATTGCCTATACCGGCTTCTTTAAAACAAAGTCCGGAAGGGGCGTCGACTAAGAAAAACTTCCAATATGCGCGTGGTATAGACATTACTTTTTACCAAAAACTTTTTCATTAATATAATTTCCCCAAGCAGTATTGACGACGGTTTTATTATTGACAATCGGCCGATTCTTTTTTATTGCTTGTTCGAACCGTCCGGTAGACCAATAAATAGCGTCCTTAACTTCTTGCAAATCTTTTTTGATTGACTCTTGCCTAAGAATTCCGTTGCTATCTACGGATAGGGTCGACCGACCAAGATAGTCGTTGACCCGATCCGGCGGGATAACCTTCGTATACGGCGCCAAATCGACAACCGTAGGGCGATTCGGCGACCAATAGCCGGGTTGGCCGGGTTGTTCGATCCATTCCGATCGGTAGTCGTCGCCTACAACGGCCCGACCGCCTTTATGGGTCGGCCTTCCGTCAATCCCCGCCCCCAATTTATAATGCGGCAAAGGCGTCGCAACGGCCGCCGATAATTCGGCGCCCCCAAGAACGCCTACGGATATAGCCAACGGGATATCCGGCAACGCCTTGACGACCGCAAGGGCCGTACCGGTAATAATACCAAGGATATCCTTGGCCTTGTCGAATTGGGCTTTTTGAATATCCAATTGCCTACGCTTGCGCGCAATCGCTTCTTCTTGCGCCGCGTGTTGCGAATCCAATATCTTCAATCGAACCGCCTTCTCTTCCTCCGATCCCTGTTCGTCCTGGATTCCCTTCACGCTTCTTTCGTACCCTTTTTCTTGCTGCGCTTGAAGTTTCTCCAAATGCGCTTCCTGCCGATTGTACCCTATATCGTAAACGTCGCCAATAGCCGTTGCGTAGGTATCCGATTGTTCCTTTATATTTTGAAGATCGTCTATCGTTGCCTTTGTACGATCGTCGCCGTTCTTCTTCAATTGATCGGATAAATCTTGTCCGGCCTTCGCCAAGGCCGCGTCGGCGTCGGCCCTTTCCTTTGTTCCTTCCTTGGTAGCGTTACGCTGTATTTCGGCGTTTTGAACCGCCAATTGCGCCCTTGCCGTTACGGCGTTATCGTCTATCTTCGTTCGTTCGTGTGAATACTTTCGGTCGGATAAATTCCTTTCGTTCAACGCGGCTATTTCTTCGGCTTGATTTTCGTCGATTTGGGCCTTCCGTTGAGAATAGTATTTGTCCCATTGCGCAAGGCTTTCCTTCAATGCCGCCGCCTCGAGATCAAAATATTTTTGCTGCGTGTCTTCTTGCAATTTGGCTATATCGTTGGCGTACTTTTCGTTGATAGCCTTGATCTTTTCTTGGTTGTCGGCGTAGTCGTCGTACGCTTTTTGCAATTCTTCGGCACGGGCGGCGTCCAATATATTCCTTTGCGCATGGGCTTCGTCAGCAATCGCTTTACTTCTTGTTTCAACGCTTGTCGTCCCGGCGCCGGTCAATAAACTATAATTGGCGTTCTTGCCGGCTTGGGTTCGTTGCGATTCCCGTATAACGGCTTGTTGTTCTTCGTCGAAGGCCGTCAACCGTTCTTCCCTTTGACGATCGGTTACTTGCTTGGTAGCCTTACGAATTTCTTCGGCGCCATTCAATATATTTTCCTTGCGCTTTTCGTTCGATTCGTCTATCTTTTGCTGGGCTTCCGGCGTCAATAAGCCGTTGATATAATTCGACGGATTATTTTTTATTTGCGCTTGTTGGGCGGCAAGGATAGCGTTTTCTTGATCGACGTTGGATTTCAGGGCGACCACCCTCTGGCGAAGAGTCGTCCGTTCGTCACCCAGAACGATGGCATTACGCGCCTTGACAAGATTCGCCCGCAATTCTTCGGCCTTTTCGACAACAGATAATTGTTCGTCGACGGATAGTTTGTTGAACTTGGTTTCGTCTTCATTTGCCTTTTGGGTAAAATTGTGGAGGGCATCGCGGGCTGCCTTCATTCTATCGAAAGAATCTTGGACGACGCTAACCGCAGATTTATTCAAATCAATATTATCCTTGGCGGCTTTTATTTGCGCCTTTTGCGCCTTAGTAAGGTCTTTTTCCGGAATCTTATTCAATTCCAAGATAATATTGGCGTATTCTTCTTGGTTATCCTTTAGCTTTTGTAATTCGGCGCCGGTCTTAGCATATGCCGCGTCGGTTGCCCCTAACCGATCGACTTCCGCTTTGGCCGAATCGGCTTGGGCTTTATCGGACCGTTCTTGGGCCAAAAGAAGGGCGTATTGCGAAGCCCCGGCGTTTTGGGCGTCGGATATAAGGTTGGAATAATATCGACGTTGGGATACGTCCAAATCGTCGAATACTTTGGCTTGATCGTTAAGGGCGTCGTTGAGATCACGCATTGCGTCGTAAAGTTCCTTTTGTTGCTTTACCGTTATCCCAATTTGTTCCCCGTACCCCAAAAGCTTAGCCGACAATAAAGCCAAAGCAACGCCGGCCCCGATCGCCAAAGCCGCAATACCGCCGGCAATAAAGGCCGTAGACAAACCTTTGGTCGCCCCGGCGGCCGCCGTTGTTGCGGCCGTATTGGCTATCGTAGCTTCGGTATTTTCAACCTTGGCAACGGTAGACGCTTCTTCGGCAACGACTTGTTCGCCGGCGGCGGCCGCGTCTTCTTCTTTGGAAATAACGTTAGCTTCCGTAGACAACGTTTCCGCGTTGACGATTTGAATAGCCCTTGTCGTTATAAGCAATTGAACGGCCTTCGCGGCGTTCAATAATTTGGTCTTAGCTTCCAAGAGAAGTTGTATTCCGCCGGATTCGGCTTGTAGGCCGTTGGCGACGGCTTGTAAGCCGTTTATTAGGACAAGAAGTTGTTGGAACTTGGCCATTTGCTTTTGAAGGTCTTCGTCTTCGCCGGCAAATAAAGCCGAAGCGGCTGACGCGGCGCCGAAAGCCCCGGCAAGCGTTGTTGCCGCGTCGGCAATCCCTTTTATAAACTTGGCGTCCGAAGATTGAAATTTAGTCGCCGCCTTTATATCGTTGATCGCGTTTTGGGTATGGCCGATCGCCTTATCGAACGTTTGAAATTCTTCGCTTTCTAACCCCAAGGCAAGACCTACTTGCGAAGCCGCTTCCGCGAATGCGCGGGATTCTTGTCGATTGGTCTTGAAGCCAACCGATAGCCTTTCTACGTTGGTGCCAAGGACTTGCGCCTTTTGTCCGGCCGTATCGTACGCCTTGGCTTCTTCCAACGTCAACCCCAACGCTTCGCCGCCTTGTCCGGTTTTTACAAAATTGGTAACGTCCCCCTTGAAACGATTTTTATCAAACCCGATAGGGCCGCGTCCGGTTACGTTTTGGGCCTTGACTTCAAGATCGGTCATTTGCTTGCTCGTCGCGGACAATTGCGTTTGCAAGACGCCAAAAGCTTCTTTGAACGCTCCGGAATAGTTTCCGACGTTGCCTGAAAAGTTACCTGCTGATATGTCAAGGTCGTTAATATGTTTTTTCAGCGCCCCGAGATCTGCGTTCAGCGACTTACCAAATTCGGATTGTTGATCCGCTTCCGAAAGCTTGCGATATATTTGATACAGCTTATCGTAATTGGCCTTCAATTCGTCAATCGATCCGTTGGCGGCGTCTTGTTCCTTTACTTGCAAACGGATCGTACGCTGCAATTCCGTTGAAGCTTGCTTGACCGATTCCGTGGCCTTGATCAATTCGACCTGGCGATTCTTCTGATCCTCCGTCGCCTCCCCCGCAACGGCAATTGCCGAAGCCAATTCCGCCTGCTTTCCTTTAAGATCGTTAAGTTCCGACTTGTATCTAATCTGGGTCTTGATATTATCTTCCAAGCTTTTTGCAGAAGCGGTATAGGTATCATTAAGCGTCGAAGTTGATTTCAAAACGCCAACGATAGTTGACGTCAAGTTTTTGTTAGCGTCGGCGGCTTTATTGGTCGCCGCGGCCGCTTGGCCGATTACAACGGATAATTGTTGGGTATTATCGGCAAGATTAGATATAGACGTATCCTTAAAGGATTTTGTCGTATTATACAAGTCGACCAAAGCCTTTTTTGAATCTGATATAAAACCCAAATATTGTTCGTATTCGGCTTGTATCGATTGAATATCCCAAACGCTATCTATCCGCTGAATTGCCGCCATAATCTTTTCTTGCTTTTTGAATCGCCTTATAAAATTGAGATACCGTTATATCGATTGCTAAGACTGCGTATTTTCTTATTTGAGAAAGCGTATCCAACCAATCTTCGTAATAATCACGACCGACCGTTTCTTTCGATTCGTTATATAGCAAGTCCAATTCCGCTTCTGCTATTGTACGATCCTGGGCTATACGTTTTATATACCCAACCGCTATTCTTAACGCTTTCGTACGATCGTCGCCCGGTTTAATATCCAAAGGGATTCCTATTTTTTTAAGCAAGTCAATCAATTCCGGGTCGTAGCAATAATTCAAAATTTCAACCACCCCTTCTGCAAAGGCTATCTTACCGGTCAGCCACTGCACGTGCTTGATCTTTTCTACAATTGGACTTGCGCCACCGCCGGATAATTCACAAGATTGAAGATATATTTTATTCCAAGCCGATTTTAATTCTTCTTCGGTCGCCTTACCTTGAATAACAAGACCGCTATAATCTTTATCGTAAAGGCATTCCAAGAAGACGTGCAACGAAATTCTACAATCTGTATACAATTTCGCGTACCGCTTGGTTGGCTTGATAGGCAAAGGAAGCTTCGGCGTAATCCCAGACGCCGGGGGAGGTTTCAAATAGAGCGATCGGGATGTTTTTTTCATTACTCAGTTTTTTTGCTTCCTGTCTTACCGTATCCCTTGAACGATTCTTTTCTTTATACGAGTCGCCGCAAGTATCGCAATATTGCTGTGGCGTTGGCTTACTCATTTGCTCAAATCTTTTGCCACGGCTTCGACGAATATCGGTCTTACGTATTCAACAAATTCTTCCTTCCTTTCGTCTTCCAATCCGAGAACCTTTCCGTTTTCGTCGTATTTTTCTTGCAACGATTGCGACTTTTCGTCCCCGCTTTCAACTAAAAAAGAAGTTTGCCGAACGTCAAGAAATAAATCCCCCGAAAAGCCGCCTTCAAGAATCAAGTCTACGTTACCGTAGCCGGCGAGGGGATTCAATTCATGTTTCATGTCGGCGTATTGTTCATTAAGATACGTCCCTATCCGTTTGCCCTCCGAATTCAGGCCGTGCCGGAGTTGATCCCGCTGAAGCTTCACGTATTGCCGGGATTGGTCCATCAGGGTCGATTCTATCAGGAAAGGCAAGTCGAGTTTCTGGGCCGCCTGCAACGCTTGTTCGATTGTCCTCATTGTTCGTTGGATTAAGAAGTTGCCACAATTTTCTGTGTCGTTCTTCGTTTTGTTCCGGCGATAACGTTTTCCAACGATCGAAGTTTAGGAAATGTTGTGCGAAATCATCGGCCGTCGGAAAAGAACGAACCCAATCTTCGTTAAAATGCACGCCATTAAAAGTCATTATTCATTAGGTTTTAAGAAGCGGGACGACTTGGCGCCGCCCCGCTATTGGTTGAATGGTTAGGAACTTGTTACTTCCAAGAACACGGGTTCCGCTTCGTAGCCGGGAAGGCCGGCGGCGGCAAGGGCCGAAGGCGCGCCCATGTAGAGTTGCACGTTGCCGTCCGGCGGCCAGTCCGGGTCGGCGTGGTTCAATTGTACGTTGAACGTCTTATTGCCGGCAATAGGGGCAACGGCCGTAACCGTGATATCCCCGCCCGTATAAGGATTCAACGCCTTGATAATCGCCGGCGTAAAGTCGGCGCTATAAAGGTCGAAAAGGTTGGAACCGCCGCACTCCGTGATAAACGACACGTTGGCCATGCCGGTAGCTTGGTTGAACCCGTTGACGATCGTTTTGATGTCCTGAAGACCCACGATCGAAGAAAGATCAAACCCGGCGTCCGTGTAGTCGGCCGTATCGACACCGTAATTCGTACCGAAGACGAAGTGAACCTGGTAAACGGCGACGGCCGATCCGGTATTCATCTTCCACGGCTCGGCGTCGAAAATCTGAAGCGGTATAGCCGCAAAATTCCCTCCGTTGTTATAGCCAAGAACCTTGTTGTTCTTGTCGTAGAACAACGCCCAGACGCCGTTGTTGGCGTTGTGGGTCCGCAATGCCTGCAAAAGGCAAAAACCGCCGGCCGTGAATTGGAATTTCCAATCAAACACGCCGTCTTTTACCTTAGACTTCGATCCGTCGGCGAACGTTTGAATCGTCGGGTCTTCGGTTCCGTCCGTCGGATTAACGAATTGCGATATCGGATAACAACGGTTGGCCTTGGTATCCGACCAAGCTAAATTTTGAAGCGTTGCCTGGAAATTTGCCAATTCGGCTGCCGAAAAAACCTTGGGGTTATCGAAAATAAAAGCCCCGGCGATAAGCTTCCAATCTACCGGGCAACCGCCGTATCCGGTATTTTTTCGATTGGTCGCGCAATTTAATTGATGAAGGACTGCCATAACTTTTTTTTGTATTGTTTGCGCCCTACGGTACAACCGGAAGGCAAGGTTCGTAATTAAATTCAAGATCAAGGTTCGTTATTTCAACAGCGTCCACGTAGTCGTTAAGGGCGATAGCGGAATTGCCGCCAACGGCTTGGGTTCCCCAATAGGATCGAAGCCAACGATCGTGTTCTATCATATCCGGGTTGCCTTGCAACGTTTGAGGCGCCTTCGCCAATTGTCTTATAAAGCTATAATAGATCGGGTCTATTACCGGCTTAAAGACTTTTTCAATCCGATCGGTTATCTTATACGTCGCGTCAGTGTGATGGGCGATTATAACGTTCAACCGAGTCGAAGCGAAAACGCCGGGTTTCTTACCGCGGGCTTCGCGAAAATCAAGCACTATATACACCAACGGATATTTATACAATCGCAAGGTTGAGTCGGCGTCCATTTGCGCTAGGGTCTGTATTAATTCCCTTTTATGACCGAATTGATAATCTATCGCGTTGATAGCCGTTTCCCCCAAGGCCGTCGTTTCGTTCGTCTGTATTGTTGCCAATACTTCGTCCTGTACTTTAGCGACGATCGATCGAAGGATATCCGTGATATAGACAGGGACCGTTTGGTTTATCATATATTCATCGTGTTTATGGGCCTGAACGATCCGTACATGATCTTCGTCAAGTCGTAGCTTGGGTAAACCGACGTTCCGCGGGCTTCCAATAATTGCCAAAGAAGAAAGACGTCTTCCGACATTTGATTCCAAGCGTCGGTCATCTTCCAGACGGGGGAAACCGATCTTGCGTTTTCTGTATCGCTTTTGACGACCCCGGAACCGGTAGACATGCTTATTTGGTCCCTCTGCCAATGGTAATACACATACCCGGCTAAAGGACTTTGATACGTAGGATTGGGCGTTCCCGATTGGGTAATAATCGAAAACCGAATAATAAATACTTCGTTAACGGCGAAGATATCCCCCGGCGCCAATAACGTGATCGTCTGGTTGTTATTCGACAATTGATAATCCAACCCTTGTATCATTGTCCCAAAATCCCGCCGTTCGATCGTATACGTCGCCCCGGCAAGCCTTGCCAAGGTAAACGAATTTTGACCTACAACGGGATTCCCGGCGCCGCTACCGGCCTTCAATACCAATAGTTGCCCGTTGGGATTGTTTTGCATGACCGTTGAAGGCGAAGCGAACCCTGGCCAATGGACAAGTCTTTTCGAGTTCAACCAATAAAATTTATTGAACCACGAAAATCCCGCCCACCAATTGGGCCAATTGGAAACGGTTTCAAAATCCACCCCGTCGCGAAGATCGAGCCACCGCTGTTCTATAATTGGCTGCGAAAGTCCGTCGATAAAATCCAAGTATAGCTGGTATCCGAGGGCCTCCCGCAAAAACTTAACCTCCAACCTGCTGATGAACAAATTGAGATTATTGTTCACGGCCGGTTGACCGATTTGGGCAATTGTGAGAGGCCCAACGAAATACGAACTATCTATTAACGACATGGCGTAGACGCGTTGAAAATTAAGAACCGATAATAACGTTCGAAGCCGAATTGATCTGCTCGGCCACCCACTTGGCGTTAGCGTAAACGATAGCCGCCTTGCGGGCCGCGCTAATGTAGTCGTGGAAACGAATTTCCCCAACGATCGTGAACTGGTTGCGGATCAAGTCGTCGTTGATCCAGCCCATCTTCAATTGGAAATCTTCGTACACCATGACGTTGAATTGCTTCAAGTCGCCGGATATAGCGTTGTCCTGGAAAATCTTGTTCCCCTGGATCGGGTTGATCGCGTTGATAACTTCCTGCGCCGGATAGTTATAACGACCAACTGTATCCTTGGCGGACATCATCTTGGTCCAAAGAACCGGGTTGATCAACGATACGTTGGGAATGAAATTGGCCAGGCGGATCATGGTCTGAAGCGTCATCAAGGCATCCCAATACGTGGCGTCGTAGATCGCGTGCTGGAGGGCCACGAGGGAATTGTTGCCGAGGGAATTGGCATTGAACGAAAACGGCGTGGCGTTATTGATAACGTCCTGCTGTATCTGGTCGTCGTACGCCCGAAGAACGTCGGTCTGCAAAAGCCGGCGAACTTCGGAAGAAAGATAATCCAAATCCTTGTCGAATTCGTCGGTCAATTGGATATACGCTGCGATCTTCTTGGCGCGCGAAAATTCCACTTGGAATTGGCGCTGCGTCAAAGGCTTTTGGCCGCCTTCCGCCGTAATTGCCGGCAACCCCTGAAGCGACGTTTCGTTGATCCACGCCATGACCGAAGCGTTGGTATTGCCGGTATTGACGTAGTTCGAAACGAAGTTGGGGTTCCGAAGGATATCGTACAACGTCAACGGTTGGTTGCCCAATCCGGGGGCGTACGGGGAAGTTGGCGGCGACGTCATGGCCTGGATCGAATTCGATACCGACGTAATCCCGGCCGCCTTGACGTTAACGGTAATGAATCCGCTTCCGTCCTTTTGCAACTTCTTCAAGGCCGGCGCGTTTTCTTTTACAATGTCTTCAATCAGGATCGTCTTGCGTTCTTCCTGCTTGATATCCATTTTTTCCTTCATGCCTCGAAGAACTTCGCCCTGATCGTGAAGTTTCTGCTCCAAATCGGTCGCCTTCTTGGAATATTCATCGGTTGCCTTTTTGACTTCGGCCTCCATTTCTGACTTGGAAATCGATCCGGCCATGGCCTTTTCGACGGCAGCGTTGACGCGGGTCTCTACGTTCTTCTGAAGCTCCGTATTGGACTTCTGAAACGCTTCTTCCGTGTCGGATTTAATTTTTTTGTGGAGTTCCTCGAACTCCTTTGCATCTAACGGCATAGTCGTTTTTCTTTTTTTGGTTTGTTAAATAAATTGAGATTCACGGATAGCCTTGATAACGTCGAACGTCGGTTCCTTCTGCTGTTGGCTAGTGGACTTGCCGCCCGGCTGGCCGTCAGTTTCCAACGTCGGAGTCAAATCGTTGGCCCCGGCAATAACGCAGCTGTTTTCAATAAGGGCTATTTCTGGCACTACCCAGAAAAACCCGTATTCGTCAACCGCGTCTTTATTTATAATTTGATCGTAATACTTGTTCCAAAAATCCATTTCCTTTTCAGAGTCTTCGTCGTTGATCGCGAGCTCGAGTTGCATGTACCGAAGGCCGATCGAATGCTGGTCGATCTTCTTAAGCTTATATTGATTATAAATCTTGTCGTTGTATGCCTCCATGACATCCGTTTCGAAGATCAAGCACTGCGTAGACCCGGGACCGTCCCAACCCAAATCTTTCAATTTTATATCTTGGCTATAGATAGACGTTACTTCGCCTATCTTTTCGCTCAATTGTTGGATATGGTCGTGCAAATGCGGTATATAATCCCCCCGTTCTTTGATCGATTTTTTCCAACAATCCGGGAGGAGGACGTCCATTTGACTATCGCAATAGTTGGAGGCGTTGGCTACGACTTTGACATGGATTATGCCTTCTTCTTCGTCGCCCGGATCGTCCGGCTTGTCCGCGGCGCTACCGGAAGCCTTGTTGACGCCAACCAATTTGCCGGACTTATCGACATGGTAAAAGCGGCTTGGACCTTCGCCGTACTTCATGACCGATTTCTTTGCCTTTATCAAGGTCGACTTATTGGCAATCAAATACCGAAACAATTCTTTTCCGCGAAGCCCTTCCGGTAGTAAGGTTTTCATTTCGTGATTGGTTTTTGGTTGTTCTTGGCATCGTTGTGCGTCTTTTTGGAGGCGTCCAACTTTTCTTTATCAACCTTAGGCGCCGGCCGGTTCGTCGTCGGCGGGGTTGCCGCCTTGTCCTTGTTGTTGTTGGTTTCCATTATTAGAAGGTTTAGCGCCGCCGCCGGAAGCCCGACCGAGGGCGACAAGTTGATAATAATATAGATCGTCCCCTGCAACGTCGTCGAAGCCTTGTTCGAGGCGCCATTGATTGAGGGTAATAAGATTGTTTTGGAATTGAATAAGCAAAGCTTGGGCGAAATACAATTCCGCCTGTCCGGCCAATTTTTGATCTTGTTGCAGAATCGGAAGATGGTCGTACGACTTGACCATGGTTATATTGGTCGGTTCGAGCTTAAACCAGCGGTTCCATTGTTCGTATATATTGATCGATTCCGTAATTATAGCGTCTTCGTAAACTTGCTTCTTATAGCTATCGGTATTGCTTACGGAAGGGCCTTTTTCGCTATTTAACAACGGCGAAGGATAGCCGTAGCCGTCGCAAATACGCATGATATCGTCGGTTATTTCTTCGAACAACATCAAATCCTTGGTCGCCTTACCCATGGGCTGCCACTTCATCGCGGCGGGGCTTATTATATATCGGCTTTGCCCTTTCTTTATCCCGTATTGCCGTTTGAAATCGGCTTGCAATTGTTCTTTTTCGCCTTCCTTTAACGGGATAGGGCCTTGCGCGTCGGTTTCCGGCGTTAATATCCCTTGGCTACCGGCGTAGTTGATCAATTCGTTACGGGATTCGTAGGCCGATATAATATTGTTGATCGGCATGGCCAACGCCCGTATACGGCTATCCGGGAATATCTGGGACCCCATGCCAGGTACGAAATCCTTGAAGATACAAAGTTCGTCGGTCGCTATTTCGATATTAAGGTCTTTGTACTTAAGCTTGATCGTTGGTAAGATATCGGATATCTTTTCGGCTTTGAACCAAGCTATTTTACGCGCCTCTTCGGCAGACACCATGTAGCTTGGAATATTCCAAATCGACTTCGCCCAACTTGCGTCAAAGCCAACCGGGTTACCCAACGGTAAGCCGATACAAAATCCGTACGTATCGATATAGATTTTTTGTTGGGCTTCGAATTCCCGCCAAGATTGGAAGATATTCGGCCGTGCAAGCAACGCCATGATCCGGCGCGCGTCCGGATTCTTATCCGTTACGTCCTTGCCGCGGGTATTGACAAACGACGTACGCCCGTTAATATAAGCTTGTGCCTTGCGGTTGATAATAGCGGCCAACGGCGGGCAACGGGCGTACGCTTTGGACGCCGACGCAAGGTCTTCGAATTCGAACTTATAATCGACACCGTTGGGGCCAAAGAACCATTGCGGATTGCCCGGATTGTCTCGGAATTGCGAAGGAACGATTACGGCCGCTTCGGCTATATAGGGATCGCCGGTAAATTTGTTGACAACGCCTTGATCGCCTTTAGGGGGGGATATTGACCGAAGAAGGTCTTGCCCAATCTTGAGTAATTCGCCGGCCATAAAAAATAAAACGGATCGCTATCGGAATTTCTTCCGTTAACGATCCGCTTGGGATGCTTTTTGTGGTTTCTATTATTTTGACCCTACTTCCGGGATGCTTTGAACTAAAGGCGGTCGCCTTTCTTTCGTTTGATCCGCCGGGGTGATTTCAAGCGTGGTATAAACGCCGCAACGATCGCACTTCTTACGCACTTTACCTTGTTGGATATCGGCCTCGAAGAGAACTTTGTTACAATTGGAACATCGGATCGTTTGCAACGTCTACGCCTTTCGGGCAAATATATAACCTAAAAAAAACAATTGGCAAAATAATTTATTGCTACCGGCGGAACGGGTTCGGCAACCCCAAGGGAATAAGGCAGGTTGATCAGTGTCCCGAAGCCGCATAATGTCGGCCCGTTTTATACCTCTCCTATACTTGTCGTGGATCGTCCTACTTGCGTCTTAACCCGCCGGCCGGTAGCAATAACTATTTTGTATATAAAGTCTTCAACAAAGGAAGGTGATCAAGAACGGCCCCGATTTGGTGTCGTGTAATATTGGAGCTTCCAATCGATTCTTGCAAAAGAACAATGATAGCCCTTTTATTCAAGCCGGACTTTAATAGCTTATCGGCGGCGGCAGATACTTGGATAATCGATTTTGCCAAGATTTCCAACGGTTCCGGGTTTTTCTCGTCCGTCTTAACGGTTATCGTTTTAGTTTTTGCTTGCCTTGCCATGGCTTAAAGATTTTAATTGCTTGCGTGCGCTTCTGAAATACTGCTTCAAAGAATTATGATATACACCCACGAGTCCCCTGCGCTTTGATTCTTCGAATTCAACCGGCGCGCTATGCCAAGGCTGTTGATTAAGCCGGTAATTGTTCTTCTTGGCGCGGAAAAGTTTCTTGAAATCGAGGTTATCCATATACGATCGCTTATCGCCGTCTTCTTCCTTTTTGTAGGTAAGATCGACGAAAAGTTGATTACGCAAAGCTTTTACACGGCGTCCATTCATTAGATTTTATTTTAAAGTTTGATTTAGATCAACGATTCGATACTACAACGAAAGTATCTGGCAATTTTTTTGAAATCTTCCATCTTCGGGCGGCTTCGCCCTTGTTCGTACGCGTTAATGTTATGCGTCTTCAAGCCTACCTTTCCGGCGAATTCGGCTTGGGTCAATCCCTTCGACCGACGGCCTTTTTTGATAGCCAAGGCGGTTTTGGAAAGGGCTTTTGTCTTCTTTTTTGCGGTTGCCATGGACGCAATATAATAATATTTTTTGTTTTTATTCAAAATAAAATTTGTAGTTTTGGGACAATGATAAAGGTCGCCGCTTATGCCAAAATATCCAACCAAGTCAAGAACGATGACAAGCTTATACAAGGGCTAACCGATCAACTTTTGGCGGATATCAAAATAGCGGCTTTTAAAAAGTCGCATAAGCAAAAAACAAAGGCAAGGATAATTAGCCGAGTACTGGGGGACGACTTTTGCAAAGACATGTATACTATTCTTGTAAGCGCGTACGCTATACGAATACCTCGCTTCTTAAATCCTCTACGTAAAAATCAACGCAACCGATGCCGGAAGTAGTAATACCCCTAGCCAACCAAACAACCGATAATTACGTCGAACTTCGATTCGCCCTTCGATCAATAGCCGAATTTATACCGAACGCCAAGATAACAATAATAGGCGGCCAACCGAAGTGGATCAAGGGCGTTACCCATGTCCCAGGAACCGATTCGCCGGATACTATTTTCCGGGAACGAAATATCTTTCGCAAGCTATTGCAATCCCCGCACGAAGATTTTATATACGCGAACGACGACCATTTCCTTTTGGGATATTGGACGGGGGAATATTTATACGAAAAACGGCTGGAGCATCGTCTATATAATTTGGTTCGCGGATCGATCTACCGGCGAACTATAACCAATACGCTTCGCTACTTTCCGAAGGCGTTCAATTTTGATATCCACTGTCCGATGACGATTAGTCTTTCGGCCCTTCAACGGCTTTGTAAGCTTGATTGGAACGTCGATTACGGGTATTGCTTGAAGTCCGTGTATTGTTCCATGCACTCGATAGAAGGAACGCCTTCTATCGATTTAAAGATTCGGCAACCAATAGCCAATCTACAAGAAGCCGTCGCGGGGAAGCTTTTCTTTTCTACGGCCGATAACGTCATGGATAAATCAATGATTTCGCAATTCAAAGAAATTTACTCACACAAATCCCCCTGGGAATGAAAAAGAAAATCAACCTAGCCGCAGATATCATAATTTGGTTCCTCGGCTTCGTCGCCCTCTATTGGGACGTTCGTCTTTGCTTTTGGCTAATGTCCCTCCGATCCTCCGTCTTCAACCTTCTTGGCCTTTGTCTTATATTTATTACGATCGGCGCGATCGTATTCTTCACATATTTGGAACAATCAAAAAACAAAAACAAAACTCCAGAAAAATGAAAAGTTTAACCCTCCTTGGAATTATCTCCGCTCTCGTTATTATTCTTCTCATCGGCAGTTGTCATCGCATATCGCCGACCGAAGTAGGCTTTAAGATTTCCAATAGCGGGGATTACCGCGGCGTTGATAGCTTGCCGGTAATTACTGGTTGGAATTTCGTCATGCCGGGTTTCCAGTCGATCGTTACCTTGCCTACGACGCAACAACACGTAGTTTGGTCGGAAGCCGGGGACGAAGGCAAATCGGCCGGCCAACAAATTACCGTATCTTGCTTGGGCGGCGCCGGCTTTAAGATGGACATCGGCTTCAACTACCGCGTCGACGCCAATAAAGCTTCCAAGATTTATCTTAAATACCGGACCGATGATTTGGACAAGATAACCGATACGTACCTACGCAACGTTGTCCGTGGGACAATGCAAGACCTTTCCGGAACAATGACCGTGGATTCTATTTTGAACAATCTTCCGTATTACGAACACACGGTTGCGGCGACGCTAACGCAACGATTGGGCAAAGAAGGATTCATTGTTGATAACTTTAATATAACGAAGCAGCCGACGCCGACGGATTCTAATCTTGCGGCGAGTATCAACGCGAAGATAAAGGCCAAGCAAGACGCCGAAACTTCGAAGATGCAATTGCAACAATCGATCGCCGAAGCTAATAAGAAGATGGCCGAAGCCCGCGGCGATTCGGCAAGCAAGGTTATCAACGCCCTGGCTGACGCCGAAGTGATCAAGGTTAAAACCCAATCGCTATCGGCAAACCCGCAATATATCGAATTGATCAAAGCCGAACGTTGGGACGGCAAACTCCCCGGCTATGTCGGCAACTGCGGCGCCTCTCTCTTTAATATCAAATGACCCGTGGGTATTCTTGTCGTTAGTTCGCAATTTGCCGCGGATCGCGCCGATTTAATCGAATTAGCGATAAGATACTTGGAAAGGGAACACGCAGCGTTTGTGATTGATAAGATAGCCAACGCGGATACGGATACCGTTACTTATCAAATTGAAGGGAGTGGAATACCAACGGGGATTAGGGAATTCCAATTATTAGTCGAACACGTCGTCCAGGACGTCGTAATCGTAACAATAATATGAACTACGAAAACAAGGAAGATGTCGTTGCAATCGTTGGGGAAATTGAAAAACTTCAAGCCCTTTTCGAAGAATTAAACGAAGATTGGCTTGTTACAACGATTAAATTGGACGGCAAAGAAATATTCGCCGCCGTTTGTTCAAGCAAACAGTCGAAAGAAAACTACTTCACGGAAGTGTCGGCTTCTTTCGTCGTTCATCTTCGAATGAATATAGCGGCAAAAATTGAATCACTAAAAAATAAATTGTTGAAGTTATGAACCCAAAACACAGGCTACCCAACATGCCGAACCCGCCGGCGCCGCCGGAGAAGAAACCGGACCCAATAACAAGCGTCCATGTCGCTTTTGACTTCCTTACATTGGAACAAAAGATCGAAGCCTTTCAAAGGATCAGGGACTCCATGCGGAGCGCGTTCGAGAAAGAGGAATTCACCATTAAGGAAAGACAAGCTTTTATCCACAAAGGCTACGAAATTTGCTTTGGTAAATAATAAAATTTGTATCTTTAGTTTCTAAACAAAAAACACAATGATTTCTATCTCCGCCAAGGACCTGCGTGTCGCCCAAAACAAATTGATCAAGGATTTCAATAAACCCCTTGAATTGCTTCAAGCCTTAAAGCTTCCGGAAGAAGACCTTAAGACAATCGAAACGTTGGTCAATAAGCAATTTAATGCTTCGCTTGCCGAAATGATTGAATCTTTCCGCAACGGCACCTTCGTTGCGCCGGCGCAGAAGATTGGGGTAACGGCTAATACAACCGCAACGCAACAACCGCAATTGAAGCTTGATCCGGCCGCAAGCAACGGCGAACCGGCGGCAATCGTCGATCCCTTTGGACAATTGGACGCGCCGGACCCGAAAGAACCGGAAGCGGCGGCGCAACAAATTGTCGACGCCGAAAAGGCCGCCGGCGCAACCGACGAAGACGTTTTCTAACCTTCAATTATATATAAACAATTCGCCCATGGTTTCGGCAATCGCAATATTTTTATATCTAATCGTAGGCGCCCTTTGCTTGTCAATCGTTGCGTATAAAAAGGACGACTACTTTGATATTCGCAAGATAGCGATAGGTCTATTTTGGCCGATATCGTTTTTGGTGGCTATTTTAAAAGCACTTGCGTTTAAGATTGCCGAAGCCGGGCGAAAGGCAAGGGAAGAAAAACAGAACGAATGAGAACAATCAAAACTTGTCCAGGTATCGGCGATTCGATCTGGCTTTTCATGAAGTTGGTTAACGCCGGCGAACAATTCAATTGGCAAATCAGCGCTTCGCCACCGCAGCGCGGAAAGCAGATTTTTGATTTGATGCCGCAAGTTGCCGCTTCTTGCGAATACAAGCCCGGTCTTGGATATAGCGAAATCAAGGCCCGCAATATTATGAATATTTGCCGCCTGTGGCGCACGATACGGTCGCAGGACTTTTATCTATCGATCAACGCCCATCTTGAAAGCGGCCGGCGGATCGAAGAATTTCTTCCGGACTTGCCAACAACGTATCTACTCGAATACGCGACAACCGAATACGATGACGACAAAGCAGAATCCTTGCTACATAGCGTCTTTCAAGGCGTTCGTCTTCGGCGCGCTATCGGAATATACGGATCTGCCTATTCAACGCAAAGGGCCTGGGGTCTCTGGGATGAAAAAGAATGGATGCGCCTCATTTACCAAATGTACAAAACCGATTCGGATTTGATTTTTGTAATCATAGGCGCAAGCTTCGACGTTGATCTTGGCGGCAATTTGATCAAACTTCTTGACGAACAGGGTATACCGTATATCAATACAATAGGCGAACCCTTGTCCGTTGTTATAGAAATCCTGAAGCGCCTTAACTATTTCATCGGCTTCCCTTCAGGCTTGTCGATCCTTAACGAGACTCTGGGTAAAGACGGCTTTATGTTTTACCCATCACCGTCGGTTGCGGCCAAGGTTTGCAATATCATGAACACGTGGGCGCATCCTTCCAGGATCGCTTCCGGCGCCTACAAAGCGGCCCTTCCTTGCGATCCTATTGACGTTTATAATTGGTTGAAGAACGACTACAAGCTTTTTGATCGGTTATGAAAGAGCGCCTTGAACGCCGCGGGGGCGCGTTTGTTTTGGTTCAATATCTACAAGAACCGCCGGACCCGACGCCGACAAGGCTTCACGGCAACCATTTGACGGAGTTGGGATTTACTTGCAAAGGCAGCAGATATAGTAAGGAAGGCTTTCCTGATTTATTTTACGACGGCAATGAATGGTGGCTTCAAGACGATCCGGCAACGACAGGTTATCCTTTAATCCGAAACCTTAGAATCGACACCCTAGAACAACTGCAAGAAATTTTTAAAGACGGCCCTAAGCCAACTTATTTGCCAAAATTATGAATATCAAAGATTTTGTTTACACAACAAGCCTTTGTCATTTCAATCGATATTTCGACGGAAGTCTTTATTATCGCGTTAGATTGGTTGGGACTAATGATTGGTACGAATTTGAAATACCGATTGCTGATACTACAGGCGCAACGTTCGATCGGGATATCAAAGCCCTTCTTTTGATGCGTTGGATTAGAAAGGCAATTGAAAATAAAACCCTCAAGCTTGTTTCCTAATGAAAGAAAAACTCCTCCGCGCCGGCTTCCAATTGGGCAACGACGGCAAGCTATTCCTTGAAACCAAACGCTTCGAATTACGCGCTTGGGAAGCGCCGACGTCTTGGCGGTATAGTTGGCATGCCAAAGAATTGAATCAAGGCGGCGCGGCAAATCTTCAAAACA
>Ga0070710_10000387_pt1 | contig 20550 bp, 16 predicted proteins | sample LARL52metaG_FD_65454 | JGI IMG/M metagenome (GOLD analysis project Ga0070710, IMG submission 65454) | Corn, switchgrass and miscanthus rhizosphere microbial communities from Kellogg Biological Station, Michigan, USA - LAR L5-2 metaG | ecosystem: Host-associated > Plants > Roots > Rhizosphere ...
GGCGTGGTCACCATCGCGGCGCCGGGAGAGTTCGCCGCGGCCGTGGCCCAGGCGGCAAGCGTTGAACGCACTGCTGCGGCTGTTGCGTCCCGGCAGGCGTTCGCTGCCGAACACTCGTGGCGTCGCCGCAGCGACGCGTTCGCGGAGGCCATCGGCCTCTCGGAGAGGGGAGCTTCCGTGTCCGGTCTGGCTGCTGGTGGGGGAGATCGATGATCCCGGTGATGCGACCGCTCATGGGCGAGGAGGAAGCCCAGGCGGCGGCCGAGGCCGTGCGTTCCGGCTGGGTCGCGCAGGGGCCTCGGGTGCGGGCGTTCGAGGAGGCCTTCGCCGCACGGGTCGGTGCCGGGCACGGTGTCGCGGTGTCGTCCTGCACCACGGCGCTGCACTTGGCGCTGCACCTGCTGGACGTCGGTCCGGGTGACGAGGTCGTCGTGCCGTCGTTGTCGTTCATCGCGACCGCCAACGCCGTGCGGTACTGCGGGGCGACGCCGGTGTTCGCCGACGTCTCGGCGGAGACCGGGAACCTGACGGCCGAGACGGTGTCCACTGTGGTCACACCTCGGACGCGGGCCGTGGTGCTGGTGCACCAGGGCGGTGTGCCCGCCGACGTGAAGTCCTTCGAGGCCCTGGGGCTGCCGGTCGTCGAGGACGCCGCCTGCGCGGCCGGGTCGACGTACCACGGCGGGCCGGTGGGCGCCGGTGCGGCGCTGGCCGCGTGGTCGTTCCACCCGCGCAAGCTACTCACCACCGGCGAGGGCGGCATGCTGACGCTGGACGACGAGACCGTGGCTGTGCGCGCGCGACGGTTGCGCGAGCACGGGATGAGCGTGAGCGCGGCCGACCGGCACGCCGGTGGTGGCGTGGTGCTGGAGGAGTACCTCGAAACCGCGTTCAACTACCGCATGACCGACATCCAGGCCGCTGTCGGCCTGGTGCAGCTGGGCCGGTTGGACGCGATCATCGCGCGCCGCCGCGAGCTGGCCGCGCGGTACCACTCGCTGCTCGCCCGGATCCCGGGCCTGCGCGCGGTGTCCGACCCGTCCTACGGCACGACGAACTACCAGTCGTTCTGGGTGGAACTGCCCCAGGACTGCCCGGTGGACCGCAACGAGGTGCTGAACCGGTTGGCGGCCAGGGGGATCTCGGCGCGGCGCGGGATCATGGCCTCGCACCTGGAACCCGCGTACGCCGGTCACCCGCACGTGCCGCTGCCGGTGACCGAGCGGCTGACCTCGCGGACGCTGATCCTGCCGTTGTTCCACGAGCTCACCGAGTCCGAACAGGACCAGGTGGCCGACGCGCTGGAGCTCGCGTGTGATGCGCGATGACGCCGTTGCTGCTGATCGGTGCGGGCGGCCTCGCGCGTGAGGCGCTCGCCGCGATCGCGGCGGTGAACTCGGTCCGGCCTTCCTTCGAGGTGCTGGGGCTGCTCGACGACGATCCCGGGAAGCACGGCAGCGTCGTGGACGGGGCCGAGGTGCTCGGGCCGCTCGACGTGGCGCGGGAACGCGCCGACGCGCAGGTGCTGATCTGCACGGCCAGCCCGGCGCGCCGAGACAGCAGGGTGCGGATCGCGCGGAGGCTCGGGTTCGACGACTCGCGGTACGCGACCCTGGTGCACCCGCAGGCCTCGGTCGCGGCCGGGGCCGAGCTGGGTGCGGGCACGATCCTGCTGGCGTGTGCCGTGATCACCGCGCCGCAGCGGGTCGGGCGGTTCGTGGTCGCCATGCCGCACGTGTTGCTCACGCACGACGATGCCGTCGCCGACGGGGTGACGCTGGCCGGTCACGCCGCGCTCGCGGGCAACGTGCGCGTGGGGGAAAGCGCTTACATCGGGGCCGGCGCGCTGGTGCGGCAGGACCTGACCATCGGCGCGGGTGCGTTGGTGGGCATGGGATCCGTGGTGCTCAAGGACGTCCCGGCCGGGCAGACCTGGGCCGGTTCGCCCGCGCGGCCGCTGGAGGTGTCGGTGTGAAGGTCCTGGTCTTCGCGCACCGCCTGGAACTGGGCGGCACCCAGACCAACGCCATCGAGCTGGCCGCCCGCATCCGCGATACCTACCACCACGACGTCGTCCTGTTCGCCGCCCCCGGCCCGGCGGTGGCCCTGGCGGAACAACGCGGCCTGCGCCTGATCGCGGCCCCCGACGCCACCCGGCATCCATCGCTCAAGGTGGTACGGGCGTTGCGCGCGGCGGTGAAGGCAGAGCGGCCCGACCTGATCCACGTGTGGGACTGGCCGCAGTGCTTCGACGCCTACTACGGAGAGCACCTCCTCCACGGCATTCCGTTGTTCACCACGATGATGGGCATGGTCGTGCCGGGGTTCCTGCCGCGGCACCTGCCCACCACGTTCGGCACCAGGCAGCTGGCCGAGGACGCCGCGCGGATCCGGTCCGGCCCGGTGGACCTGCTGGAACCGCCGGTGGACGTGGACTTCAACGCGCCCGGTGTGGTGGATCCGCTGCCGTTCAAGCAGAAGTACGGCCTGCTCGACGGCCGGACCAACCTGGTCACGGTGTCGCGGCTGACCGAGTGGCTCAAGCTGGAGAGCCTGCTGCGCAGCATCGAGGCCGTCGACCTGCTGGCCAAGGAACGGCCGGTGCGGCTGGTCATCGTCGGCGAGGGCACGGCGGCGGCGAAGGTCGCCGAACGCGCTCGCGAGGTGAACGACCGGCACGGCGCCGACGTGATCGTGCTCACCGGTGGCCTGGTGGACCCGCGGCCCGCGTACGAGGCGGCGGACGTGATGCTCGGCATGGGCGGGTCGGCGCTGCGCACGCTGGCGTTCGGCAAGCCGATCGTCGTGCTGGGGGAGAAGGGCTTCTCGCTGCCGTTCACCCCCGAGACCGTCGGCTACTTCCGTCAGCACGGCTACTACGGCCTCGGCGAGGGCACCGAACCGGTGACGCTGCTGGCCGACCAGATCCGGCCGTTGCTCGGCGACGCCTCGGTGCGCGCGGAGCTGGGCGCGTTCGGCCGTTCGGTGGTGGTCGAGCACTACGGGCTCGATCCGGCCGCGCGGGGTCTCGAACGCCTCTACCAGCGGACCGTAGCGGAATCGACGTCCAGAGCGACGTCCGTGAAGGAAGGCGCGCGGACGGCGGCGATGCTGCTCGCGCGCGGACTGCCGGAACCGGTGAAGAACGGCCTGCGCACCGTCAGGCGGAAGCTGTCGTGAACGAGAGGGCAATCCCTGTGAACATTCCGCTGGTCGATCTCGGCCTGCAGCGCGACCGGATCGCCGCCGAGGTCGAGGAGGGCTTCGCGAGGGTGCTCGCCAAGACCGCCTTCATCGGCGGCCCGGACGTCACGGCGTTCGAGGAGGAGTTCGCCGCGTTCACCGCAACCGCGCACTGCGTCGGCGTCGCGAACGGCACCGACGCGCTGGAGCTGGCCCTGCGCGCCGCGGGCATCCGCGACGGCGACCAGGTGGCGTTGCCCGCCAACACCTTCGTCGCCACGGCCGAGGCGGCGGTCCGCGCGGGTGCCGTGCCGGTGCCGGTCGACGTCGACCCCGCGCACCTGCTGCTGGACCCGGCGGAGTTCGAGCGGGTCGCACCGCGCTGCCGGGCCGTGCTGCCGGTGCACCTGTTCGGCCAGCTCGCGCCGATGGCCGCCGTCCGCGAGATCGCCGCGCGGCACGACGTGCTGGTGATCGAGGACGCCGCGCAGTGCCAGGGCGCCACCCAGCACGGCACCGGCATGGGCGGTTTCGGCGTCGCCGCCGCCACGAGCTTCTACCCCGGCAAGAACCTCGGCGCGTTCGGTGACGCGGGCGCCGTCGTCACGCGGGACGAGGAGATCGCCCGCAAGCTGCGGCTGCTCGCGAACCACGGCAGCGACCGCAAGTACTCGCACCCCGAGCTGGGCTTCAACTCGCGCCTCGACACGCTGCAGGCCGTGGTGCTGCGCGCCAAGCTCAAGCAGCTCGACGCGTGGAACAAGGAACGTGCCGTTGCCGCCGACACCTACGCCGAGCTGCTCGCGGACGTCTCCGAGGTGCGGCTGCCCGGTGTCGCCGAGGGCAACGAGCACGTGTGGCACCTGTACGTCGTGCGCGTGCGCAACCGCGACATGGTGTTGCGGCACCTCAACGACAACGGTGTGGGCGCGGGCATCCACTACCCGACGCCGGTGCACCGCACGGGCGCGTTCGCCAAGTACGGGCGGCCCGAGGGCTACCCGGTGGCCGAGCAGGCCGGCGAGGAGATCCTGTCCCTGCCGCTGTACCCCGGCATCACGCGCGAGCAGCAGGAGCGGGTGGCGGCCGTGCTCAAGGAAGCGGTGGCGGCTCATGCCTGACCCCGGATTTGGGATGAAGGGAACCTTCCTCCACCTCAGGTGGATGAATGTTCCCTTCATCGACCTCGCGGATCGGACGAATCGGGCGCGGAAGGTGGTGGGTGGTTGTGCCTAGCGTGCATCCGCTTGGGTTGAACGAGTCCGAGCACGTCGGTGAGGGCACCCGCGTCTGGGCCTGGGCGCACGTCCTGCCCGGTGCCGTCGTCGGCAGGGACTGCAACATCTGCGACCACGCGTTCGTCGAGGGCGGCGTCGTGCTCGGCGACCGCGTCACGGTCAAGAACGCCGTCCTGCTGTTCGACGGCGTGTCGGTCGGCGACGACGTGTTCCTCGGCCCCAACGTCGTCTTCACCAACGACCTGCGCCCCCGCGCCCACGTCAAGAAGGGGCCCGAGGCCCTCCTGCCCACGCGCGTGGAGAACGGCGTCACGCTCGGCGCCGGCACCACGGTGGTGTGCGGCACCAAGATCGGCGCGCACGCGTTCGCCGCCGCCGGTTCGGTGATCACCAGGGACGTCCCGGCGCACGCGTTCGTCGCGGGCAACCCGGCGAAGGTGCGCGGCTGGGTCTGCGAGTGCGGTGAACGGCTCGCCGACGACCTGAGCTGCGCGTGCGGCAAGGCCTACCAGAGAGCGGGCGACGGGCTGGTCGCACGATGACCGCCACGGTCGGCGCGCCCGCACGCACCCGTCTGTCCTTCTTGGACGGTGTGCGCGCGCTGGCCGCGGTGTACGTGGTGCTGCACCACATCTGGTTCACGGTCTACCCGACCTATCCGGTCAACACCGGGCCGCTCGTGCTCGGCTGGCTCGTCTACGGCCACCTCGCGGTCGCGGTGTTCATCGTGGTCAGCGGGTTCTCGCTCACGGTCGCCCCGGCGCGCCGCGAGTACGAGCTGGGCGGGGTGCTGAGGTTCATCCGCAGAAGGGCCTGGCGCATCCTGCCGCCGTACTGGGCGGCGCTGGCGCTCAGCGTCGTCGTCTTCGGGCTGATCACGCCGGAGCTGACCGGGCGGGCGATCACGCTCAAGGGCGTCGTCGCGCACTTCTTCCTCGTGCAGGACGTGGTCGACAGCCCGAAGCCCAACGGCGCGTTCTGGTCGATCGCCATCGAGTGGCAGATCTACTTCCTGTTCCCGCTGGTGCTGTGGTTCCGCAGGAAACTCGGTCCGGTGTGGATGGTCGCCGTCTTCACCACCGGTGTCGTCGCGTCGCAGCTCGTCGCCGAGAACGTCCGCCCGTTGCACGGCCTGCTCAACTTCACGCCGCAGTTCCTCGCGCTGTTCGTGTTCGGCGTGGCGGCGGCGGACGTCGTCAGGTCCGGCGAGGTGCCGCGCTGGATCGGCTGGGCCGGTGCCGCCTGCTACGGCGCGTTCGTCCTGATGGCGGTCACCATGGGCTCGGTGTGGGTCGACCACGCCTACTTCTGGATCGACCTGCTGATCGGCGCGGGCACGGCGGGCATCCTCGCGGCGCTCACCGGCGGGCACTTCGAGCCGTTGAAAACGCTGCTGGCGCACCGGGTCTTCAGCGGTGTCGGCCTGTTCTCCTACAGCGTGTACCTGGTGCACCTGCCGTTGCTGTGGCTCACCGACCACTTCGTCGTGGCGCACTTGGCCGACGACGTGTTCGCCCGGTTCTGCCTGCTGCTCGTGCTCGGTCTCGCGGTCGTGCTCGGCGGTTCGTACCTCTTCCACCGGGTGTTCGAGCGGCCGTTCCTGGAGAACCGGTCGTGGGCGGCACTCAAGACCTCGCTCTGGGGAAAGACGTGAGCTCTGAGGAGAACCTCGGCACCCTCGTGCGGAAGGGGGTGCGCTGGAGCTTCGCCAGCACGCTGCTCTCGCGCCTGGCGAACCTGGTGTCCGGCATCATCCTGGCGCGCGTGCTGACGCCGAACGACTACGGCCTGTTCGCGGTCGCCACGGTCGCGCTGGTGTTCCTCATCAACCTCAACGACCTCGGGCTCGAACAGGTCCTGGTCCGCTGGCCCGGTGACGTCTCCCGGATCGCGCCGACCGCGGTCACCGTGATCTTCGGGTCGAGCTGCGCGCTGTTCGGCGTCTTCTTCGCGGGCGCCGGCGTGTTCAGCCGGTCACTGGGCGCACCGGAAGCCGCGGACCTGGTGAAGGTCCTGTCGTTCGCGATCCTGATCAACGGGGCGCTGGCGGTGCCGTCCGCGATGCTCACCCGCAGCTTCCGGCAGGACCTGCGCACCTACGCCGACCTGACCGGGTTCGTCGTCACCACCGGCCTCACCCTCGCGCTCGCGCTGACCGGGTTCGGCGTGTGGAGCCTGGTGTGGGGACGGCTGGTGGGCAACCTGGTCAACGGCCTGCTGCACCTCGTGTTCACCCCGGTCCGCTACAGGCCGGCGTTCGACCCGAAGGTGGCCAGGGAGCTCCTGAGGGACGGCCTGCCGCTGGCCGGGGCCACGATCCTCGCGGTCGCCATGGTCCAGGTCGACAACGTCGTCGTCGGCCGCCTGCTCGGGCCGGAGACGCTCGGCCTGTACGTGCTGGCGTTCAACCTGTCGAGCTGGCCGGTCACGCTGCTGTCGATCCCCGTGGCGCGCGTGAGCGTCCCGGCGTTCGCCCGCCTGCAGCACGACCTGCCGTCGTTGCGCATCGCCTTCGCGCGGTCGATGGGGCTGCTGATGGCGGCGGCCGTGCCGATCTGCGGCCTGCTCGCGCTCATGGCCGGACCGGCGATCCGGGTGCTCTACGGCGACAAGTGGTCGGCGGCGTCCACCGCGCTGATGTTCCTCGCCGTGCTCGGCCTCGCGCGCGTCGCGCTGCAACTGTGCTTCGACGTCCTCATCGCCGTGGGCAACGCCCGGCAGACGCTCGGCCTTCAAGCGTTGTGGGTCGCGGTGCTCGTGCCCGCATTGGCGCTCGGGGCGCACTCGGCGGGCGTGATGGGCGTCGGCATCGCGCACATGGTCGTCGCGGTCGGGGTGATGCTGCCCGCCTTCCTGTTCGCGCTGCGCGGCCTGGGAGTGCGGCCGGTCAGCCTCGCCCAGGCGGTCGCGAGGCCCGCGCTCGGTGTTTTCGCGCTGTGCCTCGTGCCGCTCGTCGTGACGCGCGTGCTGCACCACGACCTCGCGATCCTGCTGGTCGGTGGCATCGGCGGCCTGCTGCTGTACCTGCCGGTGGTGGCACCGGTGCGGCACTCGTTGCAGGACCTGAAGAACCTCGAACCCGCGAGTCCGGCGCCCTCCTGATCCCGCCAGGTGGCACGACTCACCCTGTGCGTGTGCAAATGTTTGTCGATGTACTACTCGCGAGGAATTCAAGTCAAGAGCGTCGCGGGAGTGCCAGATCATTTTCAGTGCTGACCTGCGGTCATTCTGGAAATAGATCAACCCGATCAGGTGATGGCAATTTCGGAACGACGGCCGTGAAATGGCCGTACTCGACCGAACGGTCTAATGCACGCCGTTCTTCACTGGGTTACCGTCCCCCTGCCCTGAACGGTAACCGCCAGATAACGAGATCGCTTGAGGACGTCCCGGCCGCGGGATGCCCGCGATCGACGAAGGCGGCCCGAACTGAAAGGTGGCATCCCCCGTGCTTCACCGCACCGCCACGCCCAGTGGCAGCGCGAGACAGAACGATCGCCGTGCTCCCCTTCGGCAACGGTCCTCCCGCATCGCATCCTTCGCCGCACTCGCCGTCGCACTCGTCGCCTGTTCCCCCGCGGGCGCGAAGCCGGGCGACGCCCAGCCGGCCACCACGACGTCCGCCACGTCGAGCAGCGCCGCCCCGTCGTCGAGCGAGGCACCCTCCTCCAGCTCGGTCGCGCCCACCACGACCACTCCCAGGCCCGCGCCGCCCGGCACCCCGAAGCCGCCGACGCAACCGGGCCTGCAGGGGTGGCCGAACGCGGGCAACACCGGCGTCAAGAACGGCAACCTGCATCCGCTCACGGGCGACCAGCTGGTCGACGTCCGGTGGCTCAAGGACCACGGCGCGCGCGGCTCCGGCAACCCGGGCGATCCGTTCGTCTTCGAGAACTACCAGGTCGACGGCATGGTCCACATCAACGTGCCGGACAGCACCCAGGTGCTCGTGCAGCAGAACCGGATCTTCGGCGGCTCGAACCACGCGATGTGGATCGAGAGCGGCACGGTGACCGCGCAGGACAACTCCATCGCGCCGCAGAGCGGTGGCCTGTCCGGAAACGGCATCGTCGCCTACAACCGCGGCACGTTCCAGCGCAACAACATCTGGGGCTTCAACATCCCCATCATGATCCAGGGACAGGGCCCGTACCTGGTCCAGGACAACTTCCTGCACGACATCTGGTTCAAGGCCGGCGACCACACCGACGTCGTCAACGTCAACCCGAACGGCTCCAACGGCGTGATCAAGCACAACTACATCGACGGCATCCGCTCGGACGGCCAGTACACGCACAACGGCATCGGGATCTACAACGACGCCAACGGCGGTTCGGGCAACGCGGTCAGCAAGAACTGGACGATCGACGGCAACTACATCACCCGGTCGAACCACCTGATCTTCGCCGCGGCCTCGCCGCCGTTCGTGATCAAGAACAACGTGCTCACGACCGAATTCCAGTACGCGCCGTTCCACAACGCGGTGGGCGGTGCCACCGACGGTGGCGGGAACGTCGACCAGAACGGCAAGCCGGTCAAGATCGAGGGATGACCGAATTCCAACCGTTAGAGCGAAAACAAGTGAAAACACTGAGGGCTACCCCGGCGACACCTTGTGTTGCCGGAGTAGTCCTCAGGCGTTTCTCAGGTCGACGGAACGTAACGGCGGGACAGGACTCCTCGATCTAGGGGGAGTAGACATCGCGGCCGGATTCCCGGTCGCAGCTCGCTCCCGGAGGACCCAGCTCGTGGATTCACTTCCCGCAAGACCTCTGGCCGTCGTGATCGTCACCTACAACAGCGCGAACGTCATCGGCGGCTGCCTGGAGGCCCTGCCGGTCGCGCTGAGCGGGGTGGCGGACTGGCAGGCCGTGGTCGTGGACAACGCGTCCGCGGACAACACCGTGGAACTGGCCGAGGCCGCGGGCGCGAAGGTCGTGCGGCGGCTGGGCAACGACGGTTTCGCCGCGGGCGTGAACGCGGGCATCGCCGCGGCCCCCGGCTGCGACGTGCTGGTGCTCAACGCGGACATCAGGCTGGAGCCGGGCGCGGTCGCGACGCTGCGCGCGGCGGTCCGGCCCGGTGTCGGGATCGTCGCGCCGAAGCTCGTCGACCACAACGGCGTCGTGCAGCACTCGGTCCGCCGCGAGCCGACGCCGTTGCGCGTGCTGGGCCAGGCCCTGCTCGGCGGCACGACCGCGGGCCGGTACCCGGCGCTGGGCGAGATCGTGACCCGGCCCGGTGAGACGGCCGACTGGGTCACCGGCGCGGCGTGGCTCGTCACCGCCGAGTGCGTCGACCGGGCCGGCGTGCTCGACGAGCGCTACCTGCTGTACTCCGAGGAAACCGAGTACATGCTCCGCGCGCGGGACGAGGGCTTCGCGATCCGGTACGAACCCGAGGCCGTCGCCGTCCACCTCGGCGGTGAGTCCGAGACCTCGGCGCGGCTCTGGGCGCTGCTGCAGGCGAACCGGGTCAGGTTGCACCGCGAGCGGCACGGCCGGGCGCAGTCCGTGCTGATGTGGTTCGCGGTGGCGTTGAACGAAATTCTGCGCATCCACCGCCCGCGGCACCGTGCCGCGCTGCGCGGTCTGATCGGCATGCGGGAGTGGCCGGAACCGTTGGACACGAACAAGAACTCAGCCGCCTACCTCTGCTTCTCGGCCCAGGACTGGTGGTACCACAACCGGGCGCACTCCGACTTCCAGCTGCTGCGCCGGGTCGCGAAGCACCGGAAGGTGTTGCTGGTCAACAGCATCGGCCTGCGCATGCCGCTGCCCGGCCGCAGCACCCAGTTCCTGCGGCGGATCCTCCGCAAGGCCCGCAGCGTCGCGATGCTGGTGCGCCGCCCGATCCCGGACACCCCGGGTTTCCACGTCATGACACCGCTTCCGCTGCCGTTCTACGGAAAACCGTGGCTGCGCAAGCTGAACTCGGTGCTGGTGCGCGTACAGGTCCGCGCGGTCAGCCTGGCGCTCGGCATGCGCGCGCCGGTCGTGGTCGCGACCATCCCCACCTCGTGGGACGTGATCAAGCCGATGCCGCGCGCCTCGCTGGTCTACAACCGCTCGGACCGGCACTCGGCGTTCCCCGAGTCGGACCAGGCGACCATCAAGGCGCTGGAGGACGAGCTCCTCGCGCACTCCGACCACGTCCTGTACGTGAGCCGCGCGCTGCAGGCCGAGGACGAGCCCCAGACCGGCGCCCGCGGCCACTTCCTCGACCACGGCGTCGATCTGGACCACTTCCGCCGCCGCGACGAGCTGCCGGCGGACCTCGCGTCGATCAAGGGCCCGGTCATCGGGTTCTTCGGCAGCCTCGACGACTACCTGGTGGACTTCGACCTGCTGGAGCGGGTCGCGAAGGAGATCCCCGAGGCGCACCTGGTGCTGATCGGTGACGCCACCTGCTCGATGGAGCGCTACGAGAAGTACCCGAACGTCACGTGGCTCGACTTCCGGCCGTACGAGCAGATTCCCGCGTATGGCAGCGGGTTCGACGTCGCGCTCATGCCGTGGCTCGACAACGACTGGATCAAGCACGCCAACCCGATCAAGCTCAAGGAGTACCTCGCGCTCGGCCTGCCGATCGTGAGCACCGACTTCCCCGAGGTGCGGCACTACCTCGACCGCGTCCGGGTCGCCCGCGACCCCGGTGACTTCGTCGAGCAGATCAGGCTGACGCTGAAGGACGGCGGCATCGGCACACCCGAGCTGCGCCGCCGTTCGGTGCTGTCCGCCTCCTGGGACGCCCGCGCCCGCGACCTGATGCGCCTCGCCGAGGGAGAAGCCTGATGTGCGGCATCGCCGGAGTCCGGCGTTTCGACGGCGAGCCGGTGGACCCGGCGCTGCTGCGGGCCATGGCGGCCACGCTGCACCACCGCGGCCCCGACGACACCGGGATCTGGGTCGGTCCCGGCGGTTCCACGGGATTCGCGCACACCCGGTTGTCGATCATCGACCTCGCCGCGTCCAGGCAGCCGATGGCGACACCGGACGAGCGGCGGCACATCGCGTTCAACGGCGAGATCCTCAACTACCGCGAGCTGCGTGGTGAGCTGACCTACCCGTTCCGCACCGACGGCGACACCGAGACGCTGCTCGCACTGTACGAACAGGACGGTGTGGACGGCGTGCGCAAGCTGCGCGGCCAGTTCGCCTACGCGATCGACGACACCCAGACCGGTGAGCTGCACCTGGTCCGCGACCGGATGGGCATCCTGCCGCTCTACTACTACGCCGACGCGAAGGTGTTCGCGTTCGCTTCCGAGATCAAGGCGCTGATCCCGCTGATCGGCGACCGGGGCGTCGACCACGCCTCGCTGCACGACTACCTCGCCCACCGGTCGGTGCCCGCGCCGTACACGCTGTTCGACGGCGTGCGGAAGGTGCTGCCGGGCCACCGGCTCACGGTCTCGCGCGGTGGTCACGTGCACGAGACGCCGTACTGGGAGCTGCCCGCCCAGGGGCTCGTGCGCGCCTGCACGCCGGACGAGGCGGTCGCGCTCGTCCGCGAGGCGCTGGCACGGTCGGTGCGCGACGCGCTGGTCGCGGACGTGCCCGTCGGCGCGTACCTCTCCGGTGGCGTGGACTCCAGCTTGATCACCGCTCTCGTGGCCAAGGCGCGGGGCGGCGGGGAGCTGCACACGTTCTCCGCCGGGTTCGGCGACCCGCGGGTGGACGAGCTGCACTGGGCCGAGAAGGTCGCCGCCGAGGTGGGCAGCGAGCACCACAACGTGGTCGTGACCGCCGAGGACTTCCGCGAGAACTGGGGCAGGCTCAGCCGGCACCGGGACGCGCCGCTGTCCGAACCGGCCGACGTGGCGGTGTTCAAGCTCGCCGAGCTGGCGCGCCGCCGGGTGAAGGTCGTGCTGTCCGGTGAGGGCAGCGACGAGCTGTTCGGGGGCTACCCCAAGTACCGCTTCGCCCGCGCGACCCGGTGGGCCGGTGTCGTGCCCGCCTGGCTGCGGCACGCGGCGTTGTCGCGGCTGGAGAACGCCCTGCCCGCCAAGGCAGCCCGTTTCGGCGTGGCGCTGCGGGCCATGGCCGAACCGAGCGCGGCCGAGCGCATGCGCGGCTGGTTCGCCCCCTTCACCACGGCCGAGCGCCGGGCGTTGCTCGGCGGCCCGGCCGTGCGCGGCATCACACCTGCTTACCGCCGTGGACGCGGGGACGCCCTGCGGCGCATGCTCTACGCCGACTCGCACGCGTGGCTGGCCGACAACCTGCTCGAACGCGGCGACCGGATGTCGATGGCGGCCTCGCTGGAGCTGCGGCCGCCGTTCCTCGACCACCGGGTCGCCGAGCTCGCCTTCACCCTGCCCAGCTCGGTGAAGGTGCGGCGCGGCACGACCAAGTGGGTGGTCAAGGAGGTCGCCCGGGAGTACCTGCCCGCCGACGTCGTGGACCGTCCGAAGTCGGGGTTCAAGGTGCCGCTGGACGCCTGGTTCCGCGACGGGCTCCGCGACATGGCGCACGACCTGCTCACCGGGCCGTCCTCGTTCGTCGGGGGTGTGCTGGACCCGGCGGGCGTGCGAAAACTGCTGACCGAGCACGACTCCGGCGGCAGAAACGAACAACCGCGCTTGTGGACCCTGCTCTCGCTCGAGGTCTGGCACCGCGAGCAGGCGAGGACCTCGGAGGTGGCGGAATGAGCGGGGCGACGAAGCGTTCGCGTAGGCTCGTGCTGACTGGGGCACGGGAAAAACCAGGGGCAGACGTGGATTTCGTTAGCGCGCTGAAGGTCTTGCGCAGGCGCTGGGTGACCGTGCTGGTCGGGGTCGCGATCATGACCGCGGCGGGGATCGGCATCCTGATCGCCGTGCCGCCGACCTACCAGGTCAAGGCCTCCGACGTGCTGCTGGTGCCGGCCCAGGTCGGGTCGTCGCAGGCGGGCCAGGCCAACCCGTACCTCGGGTTCGGTGGCTCGCTCGGCATCGTCGCGCAGATCACCGCCCGCAAGATGAACGACTTCACCACCGTCGAGCTGATGAAGTCCTCCGGTGCGACGGGGGAGTACATCGTCGACATCGTGCCCGGTGAGGCACCGATGCTGTCGGTGACCGCCACGTCGAAGAGCGAGGCGGAGGCCCTGCGCACCGCGCAGGTCGTCGAGAAGGCCATGACGGACAACCTGAAGCAGAGCCAGGTCGACCTGAAGGCGCCGCCGCAGTTCCTCATCACGACCAACCCGATCACGCTGCCCAGCCACGCGGAGATCCAGCGCGGCAGCCAGCTGCGCGCGCTCGCCGGCATGCTCGTGGTCGGCCTCGCGGCGACCGTGCTCGCGGCGTTCGTGGTGGAGAGCGTGAAGACGCGCCGCCGGCAGCGGTCCGTGCTTGAGGAGTCCCTCGTGGACAGTCCGGACCTGCCGCCGGTCGTGGACAACGCGCCGCCGGTCGCCCGGCCCGCCACGCCCGCGCGCCCGCCCGCCGCCGGACCTCCGCCCGTGGTGCACAAGACGGGGTCCGAGGAGACGCACCGGTTCCGGCCGGTGGGGGTGCCGAGCGCCAAGAACGGCCAGAACGGCGACGTCCAGTGGCCGAGCGAGGAGGGCCCGAAGCCCGCCCCGCAGTCGCGGCGCGAGTGAGCGATGCTCGACTTCCTCCGCCGACCCGAACCCGGTGACGCGAGAGGCCTGCTGACCGTCTACGCGGTGCTGTTGTTCTGCCTGCCCGCGCAGATGATCATCGGGCCGCTCGGCGCCAGCGGCACTCCCGCGGGTGTCGTCGGGATGGGCATGCTGCTGTTCTGGCTGATGGTCAGGATGCTGCCCGGCAACGGCGTGAAGACCGGCCTGCAGCCGGTCCGGCTGGTGGTGCTGGCGTTCGCCGGGTCGATCCTGCTGTCCTACGCGTGGGGCGTGCTGCACCCGCTGCCCGCCGACCAGCTCTCCGGCGCCGACCGGGCGATCCTCACCCTGCTGTCGTGGTGCGGCATCGCGTTCGTGGCCGCTGACCTCCTGCGCACGCGCAAGAGCGTCGAGCTGCTGCTGCGCACGCTGGTGATCCTGACGGGCATCATCGCCGTGATGGGGTTGCTGCAGTTCGCGACCGGCTTCAACATCGCCGAGCTCTACCACATCCCCGGACTCAAGATCAACTACGTGATCGGGTCGGTGACGGACCGCTCCAACTTCCGCCGCGTGTCCGCCACCGCCTCGCACGCCATCGAGTTCGGCGTGGTGCTCGCGATGATGTTCCCGATCGCGCTGCACCAGGCGCTCTACGTCAAGACCCACCGCTGGCTGTGGTTCAGCCTCGTGGCGCTCATCGGCCTGGCCAGCCCGATGTCGGTGTCGCGGTCGGCGACGCTGGGCCTGTTCGTCGCGTTCATCGTGCTGTTCGCCGGCTGGTCCGGCATCCGCCGCGCGGTCGCGCTGCTGGTCGCGCCGGTCGCGATCGTCGTGCTGCGCGTGCTGATCCCCGGTCTCGTCGGCACGATCACCGGCCTGTTCACCGGCTGGCAGGACGACCCGAGCATCCAGGGCCGCACCGACGACTACGCGGTGGTTGGCGAGTTCATCGACAAGTCGCCGTACCTCGGCCGCGGGTTCGGGACGTTCCTGCCCAAGACCTTCATCACGCTCGACAACCAGTACCTGGGCCAGATCGTGGAGACCGGGTTCATCGGCCTGACCGCGCTGATCGCGTTGTTCGTCGTCGGCATCTTCTCGGCCCGCGGCGTGCGGGCGCGCGCGATGGACGACGAGATGCGGCACCTCGGCCAAGTGCTGTGCGCGGCGATGGCGGTGGCAGGCCTGTCGTTCGCGACGTTCGACGGCCTCGGCTTCCCCATGATCAGCGGCCTGGTGTTCTTGCTGCTGGGCGTCATCGGCGCACTGTGGCGGCTGTCGCGGCACGCGCTCGACGACCCGCCCCTCGCCCGGCCGCAACGGCGGAAGGTGTCGCTGTGAAACTCGGATTCGCCTGCAGCTGGGACCCGGTGCCGGAATCGACGTGGTCCTACACGCCGTGGAACCTCCGCGCGGCCCTGCGGTCCATTGTGGACGTCGTGGACCTCGGTGTCTCGCACCCTCCTTTCGTGCGGCTGGGGCTGAAGGCCGCGCACGCGCGCCGGGTCGACGGCCGTTGGGTGTCGATGTGGCGGCACTCGCGCGGGGCCCGGTGGTACGAGGAAACCGCGCTGCGCAGGGCATCCCGGTCGCTGGCGCCGGACGCGGTGCTGCAGGTCCAGGACCTCGCGGTGCTCGACCGGCCGTACCACCTGTTGCAGGACCTGAGCTACGACGTGCTGCTGGAACTGCTGGCGCGCGAGGGTTCCCTGACGCACTTCCCGTCGCTGACCGTGTCGTCCGTGCAGTGGTCGGCCGAGCGGCAGCGGCGGGTGTACGCGTCGGCGGCCGGGGTGTTCGCGATGTCGCGCTGGTTCGCCGACCACCTGGTGTCGGTGACCGGACTGCCCGCTGACCGCGTGCACGTGGTGAACCCCGGCATCTCCGCGGTCTCGTCCGTGGTGGCCGACGGGGTGTTCGCGCGGCGGCTGGAGTCGCGGCGCAGGTTGCTGATGGTGGGCAAGGACTTCCACACCAAGGGCGGCGACCAGGTGGTGCGGGCGCTGGCGGTGCTGCGGCGCGAGGTCGACCCCGGGATCACCCTGACGGTGGTCGGGCCTTCGGAGTGGCCGCTGGCCGGTCCGGTGCCGGACGGGGTCACGTTCCTCGGGCGGCTGCCGGTGTCCGAGCTCGCCGCCCTGTACGACTCGCACGACCTGTTCGTGCTGCCGTCGCGGTTCGAGGGTTTCGGCATCGCGTTCGCCGAGGCGTTGGCGCGCGGGCTGCCCTGCGTGGGCCGGGACGCGTTCGCGATGCCCGAGATCATCTCGGCCGGGCGGACGGGCGACCTCGTGCGCTCGGAGGACCCCGAGGAGCTGGCGAAGGTGGTCGCGTCGGTGCTGCGGGACGACTCGATCTACCGGGCCACCTGGGAGGCGCGGGAGGACGCGGCCCGGCACTACTCGTGGGAGCGCGCGGCGGCCGACGTCGTGCGCATCGCTGGGAAGGGATGATCCGTGGCGCTGTCCGTGGCGACCCGGCGCTTTCTGCGCAGGTCCGCCGATCGCGTGCTGTTCCCCGTGGGTTCGTTGCGCGGCGGCCGGACCAGTGACCGGCTGGTCGCGCTGACCTACGACGACGGACCGGATCCCGTCGGCACCCCGGCCGTGCTGGAAGCCTTGGGGTCACTGGGACTGAAGGCCACCTTCTTCCAGCTCGCCTACCGGGCCGAGCGCTACCCGGAACTGGTGCGGGCGGTCCTGGACGAGGGCCACGAGATCGCGTTGCACGGCGTCGACCACACCCGGCTCACGACCGTCCCGCGCGGCGAAGTGCGGTCCCTGCTGGAGGACGGCCGCGCCCGGCTGTCCCGGGTGGCCGGTCGGGACGTGCGGATGTTCCGCCCGCCCTACGGTTCCCAGTCACCCGCCACCTACGCGGCCACCCGGCGCGCGGGCCTGATGCCGGTGGTGTGGGGCCCGTCGGTCCAGGACTGGGTGGACGGGGCCGCGCCCGACGTCGCCGCCCGCGGCCTGGAGGGCCTGCACCCCGGCTCGATCATGCTGATGCACGACGGGTTCGAGGTGCCGCCGGGCGACACGACGCCGGAACCGACGTTCGACCGCGGCGACGTGACGCGGGAGCTGGTGGCCGAGCTGCGGGCCCGCGACTACCGGCCCGTGTCGGTGAGCCACCTGATGGCGCACGCGAAACCGTGGCGCTCGGCCTGGTTCCGCGACTAGGACATGGGTGCCGGCGAGGACGCTTCCGTCGCCACGAGCGCGGGCTTGCCGGAGCCGTCCGCCGGCACCTGGTAAACCGAGCTCTTGCCCGTGTCACCGGAAATCGCGCCGTAGGCCAACGTGTGGTCGTCGAGCCACGCCGCCTGGTCGTCGATCCCCGCCGTGTCCGGCAGCACGCGCTCCTGCCCGGACGCGAGGTCGAGCACGGCGAGCTCCCACCGCCCCACCCACTTGGTGGTCTTCTTGTACGCGAGCCGCTTGCCGTCGGGGGAGAGCGACGGGCACTCCGGTCCGGCCCGGACGGTCTCCAGCGTCCGCGCGGACAGGTCGCCCCTGACCAGCCAGCGCCGGCCGGCACCGAGGAAGGTCGCGTAGAACGTGCGGTCGTCGGAGCCCACCGTCAGGCCCCAGTAGTTGGCGTCGGCCGCGGCGTACGGCTTGCCCTCCACCTTGGCGCCGAAGGTCTCCAGCGACTCGACCACGGTGTCCGTGCGCAGGTCGTAGAAGCCGGTGCGGGTGGAGAACCCGCCGGCCGAGACGTAGGAGTCACCGGACACGAACACGGTCCACGACACGACCTTGCCGGAGGCCGAGACGCGGGCCCGTGACGGCGCACCGGGCAGCGGGATCGACTTGAGCACGCGACTGGACGAGTCCAGCACCGCCGCCTCGAAAGTCGGGCCGACACCCGCGAGCCGCAGGCACACCGTGGTGCCGCCGGCCGTGTACACCCGTTGGCAGCGCAAGCCCGTCGGAGTACGCACACCGTCTGATGTGGACAGTTCGGCGGTCGACACCGCGTCGTTGCCGTTGCGCTGGTCGATCAGGGTCAGCAGCCGCCCGGAGTGGGCCTGCGCCTGTTCGGCCGGACGGGTGGCGGTGCGCCAGACGTAGCCGCCGGTCGCGAGCACGACCAGCGTCACCAGGGCCACACCGATCACGACGCGGTACCTGGCGAACCAGGACTTCACGCGGCAGCTCTCCTTCTGACGAGCAACACGACGAGCAACGAGACGGCGAGCCCGCCGCACGCGACGCCGACCGCGGCGAGCACGGACGCGTACTGCAGCAGGAAGCCGAAAGCGATGGAGGACACCAGCTTCGCGAGCGCCTGACCGGTCTGCACGACGGCGAGGCCCGACCCGCGCAGGTCCTCGGGGATCATCGACCCCGCCCACGCCGACAGCACGCTGTCGGTGGCCGCGTAGAAAGCGCCGTGCAGCAGCAAAGCCGCGATCGCGATCGGGTAACCGCCGCTGGGCGCCAGCAGCAGCAGGTACACGGCGAGCAGCAAGACGTGCCCGGCGAAGAAGATCCGCCAGCGGCCGGCGCGGTCGGCGAGCCGGCCCAGCGGGGTCGCGAGGAGCAGGAACGTCAGCGCGGTGCCCAGCGGCAGCAGCGGCAGGGCGCTCAACGGGATATTGGTGGTCTTCTGCACCAGCACGAACACGAACGCGTCGGACATCGTGGCGAGGCCGAGGATCGCCGCCACGATCGTCACGCGGGCGAACGGCTTGTCCTTCAGCAGGGCCAGACCGGCCTTGATCGACGGCGCCTTCTTCGCCGAGGCGGGCGCGGCCGGGCGTTCCCGCACGAAGAACACCAGCGTGATGACACCGATCAGGGCGAACCCGAAGCTGGTGACGAAGATCGGGTCCGGTGCCGTGCCCAGGTTCGCCAGCAGCAGGAACGTCACCAGCGGGCCGAGCAGCGCGCCGACGGTGTCCATCGTGCGGTGCACGCCGAACGCGGTGCCGAGCTGGTGTGACGGAACACTCAGTGAGATCAGGGCGTCACGCGGCGCGGTGCGCAGGCCCTTGCCCGCCCGGTCGGCGGCGAGCAGGCCGCCGATGCCGAACGCCGACGCCCCGGCCAACGGGAACGCCAGCTTCGTGACCGCGGACAGGGCGTAGCCCACTCCCGCGACGGCCTTGGGGCGCCGCAACCGGTCGGCGGCATGCCCGCCCACGAGGCGCAGCACCGCCGTCGCGCCGGTGTACAGCCCGTCCAGCAGACCGAACTGCACGTAACCGACGTGCAGCGTGAACAGCAGGTACACCGGCAGGAACGCGGTGATCATCTCGGCGGAGACGTCGGTGAGCAGCGAGACCAGGCCGATGGCGACCACCGCGCGGGGTACGCCGGCCAGTTTGTTGCCGTGCTCCGCCCGCGAGCCCGCCACGTACACGCCGACACCGCCTTCTTCCAGGAAGTGCCTGGACGCCTGAATTCTCGCTTGCTACATCGGACGATACGAGACGGTGTTACACCGTCCGGGCGCACACGACCGTTCGCCGCTCCGTCCTTTGAGTGGAACACGTAACTCTTCGGCCGCCGATGACGACCTACGAGGCGTCGGACCCCGTTGGAAGTAGGGACCCTTGAGCTCTCCGCATGTGCTGATCATCGTGCAGAACCTGCCGGTACCCCTGGACAGGCGTGTCTGGCTGGAGTGCCGGGCGCTGACCGCCGCGGGGTACGAGGTGTCGGTGATCTGCCCGAAAGGTCCGGGAGATCCGGCCTATCAGCTGCTCGACGGCGTGCACCTGTACAAGTACGCCCCGCCGCCGCAGGCCGACGGCGCGCTCGGGTACGCGTGGGAGTTCCTGTACTGCTGGGTGCGCACGGCGTTGCTGAGCGTGAAAGTCCGCTCCCGCAGGCGATTCCACGTGATGCAGGCGTGCAACCCGCCGGACACCTACTGGGCGCTCGCGCTGCTGTGGCGGCTCGGCGGCGTGAAGTTCCTCTTCGACCACCACGACCTCAACCCCGAGGTGTTCCTGTCGCGGTTCGGCGAGCCGAAGGGCGCGGCGGGCAAGCTGCAGTACCGGATCCTGAAGTGGCTGGAGCGCAGGACGTTCCGCACGGCCGACCGGGTGACGTCGACCAACACCTCGTACCAGAAGATCGCGTGGACGCGCGGCTCGGTGCCGCCCGAGCGCACCACCGTCGTGCGCTCCGGCCCGGACACCACCGTGATGCGGCCTGTCGAGGGCGTGGACGAGCTGCGACGCGGCGGCAAACATCTGGTGGCGTATCTGGGAATCATGGGCCCGCAGGACGGCGTCGACGGCGTGCTCGAAGTCGCACGGAGAGTGGTTTTCGACCGCGGCCGCACCGACGTCCGGTTCGCGCTGCTGGGCTTCGGCGACTGCTTGGAGGACCTGAAGAAGCAGGCAGGAGCCTGGGGACTGGACCCGTACGTGGAGTTCACCGGACGGGTCGGGCCCGAGCAGATCACCCGTTACCTGTCGACGGCCGCGGCCGGTCTCGGCCCGGACCCGTTGTCGCCTTTGAACGACGTGTCCACTATGAACAAGACCATGGAGTACATGGCCTACGCTCTGCCGGTCGTCTCGTACCGGCTGACGGAG
>Ga0070710_10000389_pt1 | contig 20530 bp, 21 predicted proteins | sample LARL52metaG_FD_65454 | JGI IMG/M metagenome (GOLD analysis project Ga0070710, IMG submission 65454) | Corn, switchgrass and miscanthus rhizosphere microbial communities from Kellogg Biological Station, Michigan, USA - LAR L5-2 metaG | ecosystem: Host-associated > Plants > Roots > Rhizosphere ...
TACCACCACTGTCCGCCGCTGGCACGGACACGCAACGACATCAGCAGACGAACTTCAAGACCAGCTCACTAGCCATCGGTCAGCTGGTCAGTCGCGGATCTTGTTGTACTTCCACGGCAGGTAGTTGCCGTCCTTCAGCGACGCGAGCGAGTCGATCTCGTGGTCCATGTCGTCGCGGGTGTTGCCCTCCTCGTAGATCCACACGGAGGTGTGAGCCGAGTTCGCCCACTTCTCGAACAGCTTGACGTGGCCGTTGCGCAGGATCATGTCGCCCGGCTTGAGGTTCGCCCACGAGATCCGCGTGGCGACACCGTCCAGGGTGTCCGTGGTGCGGCTGCTGGTCAGCTTCCACGTCATCGACACGAAGCCCGAGCAGTCCTGGCGGTACTTCTTGCCGTGGTTGACGTCCCACGCGTAGGAGGTCTGCGAGTACGGGACATTGCGGTTCCACCAGTCCTTGGCCCGCGTGATGACCTCGCTGCGCTGGATGGTGCCGCCGTACCCGGCGGCCGCCTGCTCCTGCGAGATGGGCGTCTCCGGCTCGGCGGGACCTTCCGGCATCGCGTTGGCGATACCGGACAGGCCGGACAGCAGCCCGAGCGAGAGTGCGGTCGCCGCGACGGCGTGGCGAATGCGCATCGTTGTAGCTCCGATCGACTGGGTGATGACGACCGGGACTGTCCACTCCCGCGCCAAAGATCGGCCTAAGGCCCGTTTAGGCGTCTCTTTACCGCTCGTTCCTAGCTTCTGCCCACCTTGCTTCGGGCAGAAGGAGAGAGAGCATGTTCGTTCGCACGATCGCCGCTCTGATCGCGATGTTCGCGGCGCTGATCATGGGCGCGTCCATCGCGTCGGCGGCCCCGGCCAAGTACACCCACGCACAGGCGACCGCGCAGCTGCGCGCGGCCGGCATCACCTGGTCCTCCAGCGGTGGCTGCAGCGACCGCAACCGCTCGAACTGCACGTCGTTCGAGCAGATCAACCAGACGACCATCACGGGCATCAAGACGTTCAAGAGCGCTTCCGGCTGCGCGGTGAACATCACCGGCGGCACCGAGACCGGTCACGCGTCGGGCACCTACTCGCACTGGAACGGGTACAAGGTGGACATCTCGCTGTCCAGCTGCGTGACCAACTACATCAAGAGCAAGTTCACGTCCATCGGCGGCGACAAGTGGAAGTCGAACGCGGGCAACATCTACTACTACGAGCGCAACCACTGGGACATCACGTACCACAGCGCCGGCTGATCCAACTCCGTTGCTGAACCACGGCCGCGGCCGGTAGTAGTGAACGGGTGACCACACTCGGCGCTGTCTACCGGCCCCAGCTCCCTCCCGAGAACCTGCGTTCCGTCGTCCTCGCCGCGGAAGAGTCCGGTGTGGACTCTTTGTGGTTGTGGGAGGACTGCTTCCTGGAGAGCGGCATCGCGACCGCCTCCGCCGCACTGGCCTGGACGTCCAGGCTGAACGTCGGTGTCGGGCTGCTGCCGGTGCCGTTGCGCAACGTCGCGCTGACCGCGATGGAGGCCGCGACGCTGGACCGGTTGTTCCCGGGACGTGTCACGATCGGCGTCGGGCACGGAGTGCAGCCGTGGATGGGCCAGGTCGGCGCGCGGGTGTCGTCGCCGCTGACGTTGCTGCGCGAGTACACCGGTGCGTTGCGGGCCTTGCTGGCGGGTGAACGGGTCACCTGCTCCGGCACCTACGTGTCGCTCACGGACGTTGCGCTGGACTGGCCACCGCACGCGCCGATGCCGATCTACGTCGGCGGGCAGGGCCTCAAGACCCTCGATCTCGCCGCGGAGGTCGGCGACGGCACGATCCTGGACGCCTATGCGGACCTCGGCCGAGTCCGGGCCGTGCGGGCGTCGCGCGAGCACCCGATCGTCGTCTACGTCGAGACGGACTCGCGGGACCGCGCGTACGTCACGGACCTGGTGGCGCAGGTGGCCGAAGCGGGCGCTACCAGCGTGATCTTGCAGCAGTCCGCCACGAGCGAGGACCCAGAAGGGTTCGTTCGTTTTGTGGGTTCACTCGATGGTGTGAGTGCATAGCGCGCTAGATAACGGGGGATTCCTCCTTGCGATGGAACGGTCGTGGGCCTTTCGTCGCCGTTCGGGGAGGTAAGCATGCTCGGGCGCAAGAACCGCCGGATCGCTGAGCTGGAACAGGCCGTGGAAGGCCTGCAGGAGCTGCTCGCTCGAATCGGTGACGCCCGAACAGCGCAAACCGACGCGCTGGAGGAGGTCGGCCGCGCGGGCGCCGAGCTGGTGGCGTTGCGCCACCGGATCGAGAACGCGCGGGCCGAGCTGCAGCCGTTGTCCGAAGAGCTGACCTTCCAGCGGGCCGGCGTGTTCCACACCGAGGCGGCCGCCGACCACCAGGCCCAGATCGACCTGATCCACGACGAGATGAAGACGCTGATCAAGACCGGTGGCGCGGTCGAGGGTGGCGGGCAGGTCACCTACAACGGATCGGACGTCACCGGGCGGCGGCTCGTCGAGGACTGGTCGGCGCTGATGCTCCGCTCGTACAACTGCGAGGCCGAGAACTGCCTGCGCATGTTGCGCGCCGGTGGCCTGGACGCCGCCCGCAGGCGGCTCGATCGCGCGGCGTCGGCGATCGAGCGGCTCAGCGGCACGTTCGCCCTCCGGATCGCGCCGCGCTACCAGGCGTTGCGGACCTACGAGCTGGAGCTCACCGCCGACCACCTGCAGCGCAAGGCCGAAAGCCGCCGCACGCGCCGGATTGCCTCCTGACGCACGGGGTACCTCCTCGGCGTGGCTGAGGTTTCCCTGGACGTAGAAGCGCCCATCGACGCCGTCTGGACGGTGCTCGCCGACGGCTGGTCCTACGCGGCCTGGGTGGTGGGCGCGTCGCACATCCGCGACGTGGACTCCGGCTGGCCCTCGCCCGGCACGCGCATTCACCACAGCGTGGGGCCGTGGCCGCTGGTCATCCAGGACACCACCGAGGTGGTGCGCTGCGAGCCGTCCCGGCTGCTGGAGCTGGACGCGCGGCTGTGGCCGGTGGGCGCGGCGCGGATCGCGCTCACCCTGCACGCGCGGTCGGCGGCGCTCACCGAGGTGCGGATGGCCGAACAGGTCGTGCGCGGGCCGTCGACCGCGCTGCCGAAGTTCCTGCAGGACGCGCTGCTCATTCCACGCAACCGGGAATCGCTGCAACGCCTCAGCGCCCTGGCCTGCGGACGTGCGCAAACCCCTTTCACTAGATAACTAGTGAAAGGGTGATATGGTTGCTCCCATGCGAGAGAGGGAGCACCCGCCCGTCGTGGCGGAGAACCTGGGGAAGAAGTACTCGCGGGGCTGGGCGTTGCAGGACTGCACGCTTCAGGTCCCCGCGGGCAGGGTGGTGGCGCTCGTCGGGCCGAACGGGGCTGGCAAGAGCACGCTGATGACCACTTTCGAACCCGCTGTGGAAGGCAGGGCGGCATGACGTGGATCGTGTGGCGTCAGCAGCGCCCGGTGTTCATCACGCTCGCGGTCGGGCTGGTCGTGGTGGCGGCGGCCATCCTGTTGATGCGGGCGGGAATGGTCGCCGACCTCAGGGCCGGCAACCTCCTGGACTGCGTGGAGCAGAAGCTGCCGTCCTGCGGCGGCGGGGCCGCTCGTGACTTCCAGGACACGTGGTACGACCTGATGCACGGCGCGCAGTACGTGGTGCTCGTGGTGCCCTTGCTGGTCGGTCTCTTCATCGGCGCGCCGTTGTTCGCGCGTGAGTTCGAACAGGGCACGCACGTGCTGGCGTTCACCCAGTCGGTCAGCCGGACGCGCTGGACTGCGACCAAGTTCGTCGTCGTCGCGTTGCCCGCTTTCCTCTTCGTGGCGGCGTTGCAGCTCCTCGTGCGCAGCTGGCTGAACGCGGCGGGCAAGCTCGGCCCGTTGAGGGGAGGACCGTGGGATCCCACCATCTTCGACGCTCAGAGCGTGTCGCCGGTCGCGTACACGATCTTCGCGTTCACGCTGGGCGCGTTCGCCGGCGCGCTGTTCAGGCGGACGCTCGTGGCCATCATGGTGACGCTCGGCGTCTTCGTCGCGGTGCGGGTCGTGCTCAAGGTGCGACAGGATCAGTTCGGCGAGCCGGTCCGAGTGCTGTCGGACGACCTGACGGATCCCTACGCCGGCGCCGGAGTCGACCAGAAGGTGCTGGACACGGGCTTCCTGGACGCCAAGGGAGCCGTGGTGGCCGACCCAGGGGCGGCACAGTCGCCGTGCGTGCCGAACGCACGGGTGGAGGTCTCGGTCGAGGACCGGACCGCCTGCTGGCAGCAGCACGGCCTGGCGCGCAGGTTCCGGGAGGTCATCCCGGTGGAGCAGGCGGCCACGATCCACCTCCTGGAAGCGGCGATCTTCGCCGGGCTCGCGGCGGTGTTCGTGCTCGGTCTGGTGTGGGCGGTGCGCAGGCAGTCGTGACGGGAGCGGTCCGGGAAGGGGCGGGCACCTATGCTGAGCGGCGTGATCGAGTTTCGCATCGATCGGCACTGCGGGGTGTCCACCTATCTCCAGATCGCCGCACAGGTCAAGCAGGCCATGCGGATGGGGGTGCTCGGCCCCGGCGACAAGCTGCCGACGGCACGGGAGGTGGTGGAGGCCACCAGGGTCAACCCCAACACCGTGCTGAAGGCGTACCGCGAGCTCGAACACGAGGGCCTGGTCGAGGGCAGGCGGGGCATGGGCACGTTCATCACGGCCTCCCTCGCGACCTCCTCCGCCCGCCCCGACGCACCGCTGCGGCAGGACCTGGACCAGTGGATGGGTCGTGCGGTGGACGAGGGCCTGTCACTCGACGAGGTCGACGCGATCTACACGGACGTGCGTTCCGCGCACTATTAGTGTCCACTGTGGAGTTTTGATGAACGCCAGTCCGGTGCACGCTCAGGGCGTGGCCAAGCACTTCGGCCGCGTGCGCGCGCTCGACGACTGCAGCTTCTCGTTGCCTCCCGGCAGCGTCACCGGCCTGGTCGGACCGAACGGGGCGGGCAAGTCGACGTTGTTGTCGTTGATCGCGGGACTCGCCCGGCCTACGAGTGGTTCGGTGAGCGTGCACGGCACCCCCGTGCGCGGCCGCATGCATCCGGACGTGTCGCTGCTGACGCAGAAACGCCCGTTGTACGGGCAGTTCACCGTCCACGAGATGATGCGGGCAGGCGCGGCGATGAACGACCGCTGGTCCTCCGCTCGTGCCTTCGAGGTGCTGGACCTCCTTGCGGGCGTGGACAAGGACGCTCAGGTGCGCACGTTGTCCGCGGGCGCGCGCACGCAGGTGGCGATCGCATTGGCGTTGGGCAGGCTGCCCAAGGTGTTGCTGTTGGACGAGCCGTTGTCCGACCTCGACCCGTTGGCGCGCGACGAGACGTTGCGAATCGTCATGACCGAGGTCGCCGAACGGGGCACCACGGTGTTGTTGTCGTCGCACCTGCTCGCCGATCTCGGGGATGTCTGCGACCACCTGCTGCTGCTCGACGAGGGGCGGGTGCAGGTGGCCGGGGAGATCGAGGAGGTCCTCGACGGGCACCAGGTGCTGGTCGGGCCTGCGGGGCTGGAGCTGCCCGCGGGCGGGGTGGTCGACTCCTCGCACACGGCGCGGCAGACGACCGTGCTGGTGCGGGGCGGGGAGGTGCCGGCCGGGTGGGAGGCGGCGCGGCCCGATCTGGAGGCGCTGGTCATGGGGTACTTGAGGGCTTCGCGGACGCGCAGGTCGGCGCGTCGGTAGGGCCGTTGCGGCTCCGGCTGCTGCGGCCCCGGCCGCCGCGCCCGTCAGTAGATCGCTTTGTGCAGTCCCTGAACCAGAGTCTTGTAGATCTCGCCCGCCGCCCCCCACCGCGCGAGCGCCGCCCGTGCCGCGTTCGCGCCTGCCGCACCGTGCACACCACCACCCGGCCAGGCCGACGACCCCGCCAGGTACAGCCTGTCGAACGGGGTGTCCGCGCGGCCGAGACCCGGTACGGGACGGAAGATCAGCTGCTGGTGGATGGCCGACGTGCCGCCGTTGACCGAGCCGACGTCCGCCGGGCCGAGCACCGAGCGGTGCAGGATGCGGGAGCGGAAACCGGGCGCGCGTTCCTCGATCATCAGTTCCACGCGGTCGGCGCGCCGCTTCAGGCGGTCCGGCGTCCAGTTTCCGCCCAGTGGCACGTGGGTGTACGCCCAGGCGGCCTCGGTTCCGGCGGGGGAACGTGACGGGTCGGTCGTCGTCATCTGGCCCATGACCATGAACGGGTTGCGTGGCACCTTGCCGCACGCCAGTTCGTGGGCGACGGTGGCCAGGCCGTTGACGTCGCCGCCGAGGTGGACGGTGCCCGCCTGCGCGGCTTCCGGGTTGGTCCACGGGATCGGGCCCGACAGCGCCCAGTCGACCTTGATCGTGTCGCCGTCCCACTGGAACCGCTTCAGGTCCTCGGCGAGCCGGGACGGCAGGGCGTCGGCGCCGATCAGGTCCAGGTACAGCGAAGGTGCGGTCACGTCGGCGAGGACCGCTCGGCGTGCGCGCACAACGGATCCGTCGGCCAGACGCACGCCAACGGCGACACCGCGCGCGTGCAGTACGGAGGTCACCTGTGCGTTCGTTTCGACGCGTCCGCCGAAGCGGCGCACCAGAGCCGCGGTCAGTTCGCCCGCGCCACCGCGTGGGACCGGGTTGCCGACCTCCTGCGCGAGCATGGCGAGCAGCCAGCCGAAGCCCGCGCCACCCGCCTGGTCCGGGCCGAGGTCCGTGTGCATCGTGTTGCCCGCCAACAACACACGCGCGCCTTCGCCCTCGAAGAGCTCCTCGCCCAGACGGCGCACCGGCAGCGTGAGTGTGCGCGCCAGACGCAAAGCACCGCCGACGCCTGCGGCCTTCAAGAGAGAAAGTCCGCCACGCACCGGTGGGAACGGACGCAGCAGCGAGTTGATCACGGCGTCACGCACGGACAGCCAGTGCGCGTACTCCGCCTGCCAGCGGTCGGCGTCGGCGTGCGCGAACGTGCCGACGGACTTGGCCGTGATTTCGACCTCACGAGAGAGGAGGGCCACGCGGTCGTCGGGCAGGACGTGGGCGAGCACAGCCGGTGCGTGCTGCCACTGCACGTCGAGGTTCAACGCGCCGAGGACGGGCGAGCCGAGGCCGAGGGGGTAGAACGCGCTGTAGACGTCGTTCGTGAAGCCCGGCGCGGTGATCTCGGCGGACGTGACGGCGCCGCCAGGCGTGGCGCGCTGCTCCAGCACCAGGACGTCCCAGCCCGCGTCCGCCAGCAGTGCCGCCGCGACCAGGCCGTTCGGGCCCGAGCCGATGACGACCGCGTCCACCTCGTTCACGCACGCCTCCCCATTGCCGTGACCACCTCGCGCAGCACATCACGCGCGTCGTGTTCGGGCCACCATTCCAGATCTTGGTGCGCGCGGGTGGTCTTCACCAGAGGTGCCTGGTCGGCCATCCGGACCCACTCGGTCGTGAGCGGCTGCAGGCCGAGCTTCGCCGTCGCGCCCGCCAGCTTCTCGACCAGCGGATACGGCACGGGGAGCCGTCCGGCGCCCACGAGGTCGGCGATCATCGGCGCCGTGAGCACCGGTTCAGAAGCCAGGTTGTAGGCACCCAACGCCTTGAGGCGCACTATCTGCACGATCGCGCGCGCCACGTCGTCGGAGTGCACGAGCTGTAGGCGCAGTCCGTCCCACAACGGCATGGGCAGCAACGGCAGCAAGCGAGGGGAGAACCAACGGCTGAGCAGCCACCGTCGCAGCTGCTGAGCTGCCGACGCCTGACCGATGCCGCACGGCCTGATGACCGTGCACGGCAGCGGATAGCGGCTGATCATCTCCTCCAGCCGCACCTTGTGGGCGCTGTACGTGCTGCCGGGAATGCCTGTCGTAGGCCACGTCTCGTCCACACGGCTGTAGCGCGCCGCCGGTGCGTAAGCCGCAACCGACGACGCGCAGACCAGGTGGCCGACCTCTTCTTTGACGCAGGCAGCGAGCACGTGCTCGCTGCCGTCGACGTTCGTCTCGCGGTCGGTCGGTTTGATCGCCCACGCCAGATGCACCACGACGTCGGCACCGCGGATGGCGTCCCTCAACGACGAAAGCGTGCGCACGTCCACGCCGACGTCATCGAAGTCGAGGTGACGCCGTAGCGCGGTGCCGACGTTGCCGGTGCCGCCGGTGACGACGATCCTCATCCGAGCACCTTGCGGATCGCGTCCCGCGCCTTGTCGACCACCGCCACGAGCGGGCCGACGGCCAGGTTCGCGACCGGGCTCTCGACCCCGGGGTGCGGGCGGGTCGGTGCGATCGCCTCGGCCGCCTCCACGGCCTTCGCCATCCGTTCGAGACGCGCCTGGTCGTGCACCTTGCGCAGCAGCGGGAACTCGGCCTGCTCCTCGTGGTCCGCATGCGCGAGCACGTCGTCACGCAGCTGCACGAGCAGAGTGTCGAAGCCCTCGGCGTCGGGGCCGATGTCGTTCATCGTGCTGAGGAGTTCCTTGGCGCGTCGCTCCTCCGCGACCCGTGCGTCGACGACGGACTCTCCGCCTGCCACGCGTGCGACGGCGGGATGGACGATTTCCTCCTCCGCGGTCTCGTGAATCGAGAGCAGGCGCACGAGCCGATGCCACGCATCGCCGCGTTCGTCGCCGGTAGCGGTCTCAACCTCGGCGAACAGCGTGCGGATGGTCTCGTGTTGCCGGTGCAGCAGCGTGATCACGTCATCAGCCATGCCGCGGGGATACCCGAAAAGTGATCGACAACGCCGTATCTCGCCTCGTTCGGCACCGAAGAGCTAGCACAGTGAGTAATCGCACGGTAGTCGCATGAACCCGGAATTCCTGTGTCACGTACCACATAAGTAGGTATTACGTGAGTGTTCAACGAATACTGAGCTACCGCTTAGTATGTCGCGATCTTTCGAACGAGGACTCTGCATGCCCTTCCGCCGCCGCGTACTGCCCACCGTCTTGGCGCTCACCGTCCTCGCGGCCGGCTGTGGCGCGAAGGAAGGGGGAAGAGTCCAGGTCAAGGCCGGTCCCGGGGTCACCGACGACACGATCTCGCTCGGCATCCTCACGGACATGACCGGGCCGTACAAAGCCTCCGCGATGACCCGCATGAAGGGCTACGAGCTCTACCTGAAGCAGGTCAACGACCGCGGCGGCATCTGCGGCCGCAAGGTCGAGCTCAAGGTGAAGGACCACGCGTACGACGTGCAGAAGGCGCTGGACGCCTACTTCGAGCTGGAACCGCAGATTCTCGGCCTGATGGAGCTCGTCGGCACGCCGATGACGACGGCCATCGAGCCCGACATCATCCAGACCCGCACGCTGACCGCCCCCGTCGCGTGGTCCGCGTCGCTGCTCGGCAACCCGCACATGATGATCGTGGGCACGACCTACGACCTCGACGTGATCAACGGCCTCGACTACTACAAGCGCCGCGGGATCATCAGGGAAGGCGACACCGTCGGCCACATCTACGTCCAGGGCAGCTACGGCGACAACGCGCTCGAAGGCTCCACGTTCGTCGGCGAGCAGTGGAAGATGAACATCGCCAAGCAGCCCATCGGCGAGACGACCGGCGACCTCAGCCAGCAGATGGCCGCGCTGAAGGCCCAGGGCGCGAAGGCGATCGTGCTGAGCACCGCCCCCGCCCAGACCGCGGCCGCCGTGGGGGTCGCCGCGGCGATGAAGTGGGACGTGCCGTTCATGCTCAACATCGTCGGCTACGACCCCGCGCTCCTCGACTCCCCGGTCGCCGCCGCGGTGGAGAAGCAGGTGTCCGTGGTGACCTCGGTGGCGCCGTTCACCGGCACCCAGCCCGGCCCGCGCGAGGTGGCGGCGGCGTTCAGCAAGAACTACCCCAACGACAAGCCCGCGCTGTACGTCGACCACGGCTACACGGTGGCGAAGGTGTTCCTCGCGGTCATCGAGAAGGCCTGCAAGAACGGCGACCTCACGCGGGACGGCGTGCTGAAGGCGTTCCACGACACCAGCGGCCTCGACACCCAGGGGCTCACCGGTGAGCTGCACTACTCGCTGGTCGGGCGGCCCTCGTCCACGCAGTCGTACATCACCAAGGTCGACCGGTCGGCACCCGGCGGTCTGACGACCGTGGAGGAGCTGTTCGAGTCCGGGCTGGTGAAGCTCAAGGGCACCCGCGCCAGGTAACGAGGTCGATGAAGGGAACCTTCCTCCACCTCAGGTGGATGAATGTTCCCTTCATCGACCACGCGCCGGAATTGTCAGAGGTCTTGAGCACGATGAGCTCATGAAGCGAGGTAAGTGGAACAGCGCGGAGCAAGAGCTCTGGCAATACAGCCGCTCCGGCGTGATCAGGGCGTCTGAACTCGAGAGGCTCGGAATCGGCCAGACGACCACGTATCGGCAATGCCAGCCAGGTGGCCGGTGGCGTCACCTGCTGCCCGGAATCGTGCTGCTCGAACGGTCGCAACCGACGACCCGGCAGAGGGTCGAGGCTGCGTTGATGTTCGCGCGACACGACGCCGTGGTCACCGGTCTTCAGGCGGCGCGCATCTACAACCTGCGCGCCGGCCCAGATCCGCAGTTCGTGCACGTCCTGGTACCTCACAAGTACTGCGTGCGCAGCTCGGGGTTCGCCGTGGTGGAACGCACGGTGTCCTTTCCCCCTTCGTACGTTCGCGATGGGATCCCGCTGGCCCCGCCCACACGGGCGGTCCTGGATGGAGTGCGCCGCATACGGGATCTCGATCCGGTACGCGCCCTACTGATCGAATCCGTTCAAAGTGGGCTTACTGACCCGATCGAACTCCGTCGCGAGCTGGACACAGGCACCAAGCGAGGGACCGCCCTGCCGAGGCGAGTGCTGAACGAGATCGATCTGGGTGTGCGGTCGGTGGCCGAAGCGGACGCATTGGAGATCTGGCATCAGGCAGGCCTGCCGATGCCACACCGCAACGTGGTCATCGTCGACTCGGAGGGGCGTTACGTCGGCATGCCGGACACGTGGTGCGACGAGGTCGGGCTGGCTTGGGAGATCGACAGCAACGAGTTCCATTACAGCAAGGACGCCTACGCCAAGACGCTTGCGCGCAACTCAAGGTATGCGGCGGCTGGAGTCAGCGTTGTACAGACGCTGCCCTCGCGCCTGCGTGTTGAATCTGATGTGGTGATCGCGGAGCTTCGAGCCGCGTACTCCGTCGCGTTGGCACGCCCTCGACCACGAGTGCACATGAAGAACTCTGGAGCAACCGCGCAGCGGGCCTGAGGTGGATGAAGGGAACCTTCCTCCACCTGAGGTGGAGGAAGGTTCCCTTCATCGTTTTGCCCTACTTGCCGAACCCGGCCTTGCGGAGCGCGTCCGCCATCGACCCGTTCGCGGGCGGCGGCGAGGTGCGCTGCTGGCCACCGCGCTGCCCTCCGCCACGCTGCTGCGGCCGGCGGTCACGGCCACCGCCACCGCCGCCCTGCTGCTTCGGCGCGGGCTTGCCCGGTTCGTCGGTCAGCCGCAGGGTCAGGCCGATGCGCTTGCGGGCCTCGTCGACCTCCAGCACCTTCACCCGCACCACGTCACCGGACTTCACGACGTCGCGCGGGTCCTTCACGTAGCTGTTGGACAGGGCCGAGATGTGCACCAAGCCGTCCTGGTGCACGCCGATGTCCACGAACGCGCCGAACGCGGCCACGTTCGTCACGACGCCCTCCAGCACCATGCCGGGCTTGAGGTCGGCGATCTTCTCGACGCCGTCGGCGAAGGTCGCGGTCTTGAACGCCGGGCGCGGGTCGCGGCCCGGCTTCTCCAGTTCGCGCAGGATGTCCGTGACGGTCGGCAGACCGAACTGCTCGTCCACGAACTGCTCGGGCCGCAGCTTGGTGAGCACCGCGGTGTTGCCGATCAGCTCGGCACCGGCGGCCTGCTGCATCTTCCGCACCACCGGGTAGGCCTCGGGGTGCACGGAGGAGGCGTCCAGCGGTTCGTCGCCGCCGCGGATCTTGAGGAAGCCCGCGCACTGCTCGAACGCCTTCGGGCCGAGCCGTGCCACGTTCTTCAACGCCGTGCGGGTCTTGAACGGACCGTTCTGGTCGCGGTGCAGCACGATGTTCTCCGCGAGACCGGCGGTGATGCCGGAGACGCGGGTGAGCAGCGGCACGGACGCGGTGTTCAGGTCGACGCCGACCGCGTTCACGCAGTCCTCGACCACGGCGTCGAGCGAACGCGACAGCTTCGACTCGGACAGGTCGTGCTGGTACTGGCCGACCCCGATGGACTTCGGGTCGATCTTCACCAGCTCGGCCAGCGGGTCCTGCAGCCGCCGGGCGATCGAGACCGCGCCGCGGATCGACACGTCCAGGTCGGGAAGCTCGGACGACGCGTAGGCCGACGCCGAGTACACCGACGCGCCCGCCTCGGACACCACGATCTTGGTGAGCTTGAGCTCGGGGTGGCGCTTGATCAGGTCGGCGGCCAGCTTGTCGGTCTCGCGCGAGGCCGTGCCGTTGCCGATCGCGATCAGGTCGACGTTGTGCTGCTTGGCGAGAACGGCCAGCTTGGCGATCGACTCGTCCCAGCGGTTCGCCGGGACGTGCGGCTGGATGACGCCGTGCGCGACGACCTTGCCGGTGGCGTCGACGACCGCGACCTTCACACCGGTGCGGTAGCCGGGGTCGAGGCCCATCGTGGCGCGCGTGCCGGCCGGTGCGGCCAGCAGCAGGTCGCGCAGGTTCGAGGCGAACACCTTCACGGCCTCGTCCTCGGCGAACTGGCGCAGGCGTCCGCGCAGGTCGATGCCCAGGTGGACGAGGATGCGGGTGCGCCACGCCCAGCGCACGGTGTCGGTGAGCCACTTGTCGGCGGGACGGCCGCGGTCGTCGATGCCGAAGCGCGCCGCGATGCGCACCTCGAACGACGACGGGCCGCCTTCCTCGTTGGGCTCCTCCGGTTCCAGGACGAGGTCGAGGACCTCCTCCTTCTCGCCGCGGAACAGCGCCAGGATGCGGTGCGAGGGCAGCTTGCCGAACGGCTCGTCGAACTCGAAGTAGTCGGCGAACTTGGCGCCCTCGGTCTCCTTGCCCTCGCGGACCTTGGAGACCACGCGGCCGCGCGTCCACATCTGCTCGCGCAGCTCGCCGATCAGGTCGCCGTCCTCGCCGAACCGCTCGACCAGGATGGCCCGCGCGCCCTGCAGGGCGGCCGCGGCGTCCGCGACCTCCTTGGCGGGGTCGACGAACTTGGCGGCCTCTTCCTGCGGGTTCAGGTTCGGGTCGCCCAGCAGCGCGTCGGCGAGCGGTTCGAGACCGGCTTCCTTCGCGATCTGGGCCTTCGTGCGGCGCTTCGGCTTGTACGGCAGGTAGAGGTCCTCCAGCCGCGCCTTGGAGTCGGCGGCGAGGATCTGCGCTTCGAGTGCGTCGTCGAGCTTGCCCTGCTCGCGGATCGAGGTGAGAACCGCCGCGCGGCGCTCCTCCAGCTCGCGCAGGTAGCCGAGCCGCTCCTCGAGCGTGCGCAGCTGCGCGTCGTCGAGACCGCCGGTCGCCTCCTTGCGGTATCGGGCGACGAACGGGACGGTCGCGCCACCGTCGAGCAGTTCGACAGCAGAGCTGACCTGGCCCGCGGCCACGCCGAGCTCGTCAGCGATCTTCTGGTGGATGAGCGTTGTCACAGCGCGCCATTCTGCCCGCTGTCCGATTCCGCGTGGCACGGTGTCCAGGTGAGCATCGCCGAGGTCGTCCCTTCGCTGCTGTCGGGCCTGGACGTTCCGGGTGCCGACAACACCCTGGACCTGCCGTCCGCCCGGCGTGTCGCGCTGCTGCTCGTCGACGGGCTGGGACACGAGCTGCTGCGCGAGCACGCCGAGCACGCGCCGTTCCTGTCGAGCCTGCCCGGCCGGGAGACCTCCGCCGGGTTCCCGTCGACGACCGCCACCAGCCTCGCCTCGATCGGCACGGGACTGCTCTCGGGCGAGCACGGCATCGTCGGTTTCACGTTCTGCGTCGGCGACGAGGTGCTCAACGCGCTGACCTGGTCACGGGCCGGGGACAGTCGCCACGACCTGCGCGACGCGCTCGTGCCCGAGGTCGTGCAGCCGCATCCGACGCTGTTCGAACGGGCGGCGGCGGCCGGGGTGGCGGTCAGCGCGGTCGCGCCGCTCGTCCAGCGGGCCAGCGGCCTGACGCGGGCGGTGCTGCGCGGCTCGTGGTTCCGCGGCGCGGCGGGCTTCGGCGACCTCGCGCTGGGCGTGGCCGCGGCGCTGCGGCAGGACCGCTCGTTCTGCTACGCCTATCACGGAGATCTCGACACCATCGGCCACTTCTACGGACCAGGTTCCGAGGAGTGGCTGCTGCAGCTGGAGTTCGTGGACGCGCTGGCCGAACGGGTGGCGTCCCGCCTGCCGTCGGGTTCCCTGCTCGTGGTGACCGCCGACCACGGCATGATCACCGCGGGCGACCGGATCGACTTCGACACCGAACCCGCGCTCTGGCAAGGAGTTCGCGTCATCGCCGGCGAACCGCGAGTGCGCTATCTCCACACCGAGAGCGACGAGGTGCTGTCCGTGTGGCGGGAGTTCCTCGGCGACCGCGCGGACGTGGTGTCCAAGCAGGACGCTGTGGCGGCCGGGTGGTTCGGCCCGGTCAGTCCACTCGCGATAGACCGCATCGGAGACGTGGTCGTGGCGATGAAGGGCTCGGCGGTCGTCGTGCGCGGCCAGGCGGAACCCGTGCTGAGCAAGCTGATCGGCATCCACGGCTCGCGGACGCGGGAAGAGCTGGCAATCCCGGTGCTCCACCACCACACGCCCTAGGATCGGTCGACGTGACGATCTCATTGCCCGGACCGGTCGCCTTCGTGCTCGGCGGCGGAGGCAGCCTCGGCGCCTCGCAGGTCGGCATGCTGCGCGCGTTGCAGGAACACGGCGTGCGCCCGGACCTCGTCGTCGGCACGTCGGTGGGATCGGTCAACGGGTCGCTGCTGGCGCTGGACCCCGACAAGGCGCCGTCCCGGCTGGCCGAGCTGTGGGAGGGCATGACCCGGCAGCGGGTGTTCCCCGGCGGCCCGATCGCGCAGCTGCGGTCGTTGCGCACCAACAAGACCTACCTGTTCCCGAACGCCGGGCTGGCGGACGTGCTGGCCGAGGGACTCGACGGGTGCGCCGACTTCGCCGGCCTGGCGCTGCCGTTCGGTGCCGTGTCGGTGGACTGCGTCTCCGGCGAGGCCGTCAACCTCACGTCCGGCCCGCTGATCCCCGCGATCCTCGCCAGCGCGGCGATCCCCGGCGTGTACCCGCCGGTGAGGATCGGCGACCGAGTGCTCTACGACGGCGGCGTGCTCGCGAACGTGCCGATCCGGCAGGCGCTCGCGATGGGCGCGAAGTCGTTGGTGGTGCTGGACTGCGCGTTCCCAGGGCACCTGCCGGGCGTGCCGGAGACGCTGGCCGAGACGTTGCTGTTCTGGGCGACCCTGGGCATGCGCAACCAGGCCGTGCTGGAGGTGGAGCTGGCCTCGCAGCACGCGCCCGTGCTGTACCTGCCGGGGCCGCCCGTGCAGGCGGTGACGCCGTTGGACTTCTCGCACACCGCCGAGCTGGTCGAGGCCTCGTACGTGGCGTCGGCGGCGTTCCTGACCTCGGTGGAGATCGCCGGGGCCGGGCTGTACGGCCATCCCTCCCACGGCTGAGACATCGGCTCATTCGGAGCCTTTTTCGATTCAGTTGGGCATGAAACTCGGTCATACCTCCGAGGACCTATTGAACTTGGGCGGCTGAGTGGCGTAGACCTTTGCGCGGTAACACCGAGCACGTCTTCCTTCCGCCGCAGGAGGCGTCCACCAGGAGGCTGGCTCGTGCGCAAAACGTTGCGTCGTCTCGGCGTGTTGATGACCGCCGCTCTACTCGTTGCAGGCGTGAGCTCTCCGGCGCGCGCCGAAGTGCTGAACCCCCGCCAGGACTGGCTGCGGGCGTCCACGTCCGGGCTGTTCCTGCACTGGGGAATGCGGACGGATCCGGGCTACACCAGTTGCAGCGCCTGGGAAGCCGCCGTCACCGGTGGTGGCTGGTCCGCCAAGTACTGGGTGGACGAGGCGAAGAAGCTGCACGCGCAGTACATCGTGCTGGCGTCGTTCCACTCGCGCCTCGGCTACGCGAGGGCGTGGCCGTCGTCGGTTCCCGGCAGCTGCTCGACGAAGCGGGACTTCCTCGGTGAGCTGATCGACGCGGCGTCGGCCGAGGGCGTGAAGGTCATCAACTACATGACCGACGACCCGAAGTGGCACGACGAGGGCGGGCACGAGTGGCTCGACTCGGCCGCGTACTCGAAGTACAAGGGCAAGACGGTCAACCTGCAGGAGCGGCCCGGGTTCGGGCAGTTCAGCTACGACAACTTCGTCGAGCTCATGCAGCGCTACCCGAAGCTCGCCGGGTTCTGGATCGACAACGACAACGCCTACTGGGAGCAGAACGGTCTCTACGAGCGGATCCGCAAGGAACGCCCGGACATGCTGCTGAGCAACAACAACGAAGACACGCCGATCATGGACACGATCAGCAACGAGCAGAAGACCGGCATGACGCCGTCGTACGACTACCCGCAGGCGATCTACACGGCGGCGCCGCGGCTGATCGAGGCCTGCTTCAAGCTGCCGACCGGTGGCGCGTGGTGGTACTCGGGCACGAACTCGGCGGTCGACTACAAGCTGACGCTGGGCCGGTTGATCACCAACGCCGGGTCGGACGTCAAGGCGCTGATGGCCGAGACGGCGATGGTCAACGGCAAGTTCCCGTCGAACCAGGTGTCGTTCAACAACTTCGCCGACGGGTACCTGGGCGACATCTGGGAGTCGATCGGCGGCACGTACGGCGGCGGGTACCTGCACGGCGGGCTCAAGCCGGGTTTTTGGAACGATGGCGCGCACGGCGTGACGACGGTGTCGAAGACCAACCCGGACCAGCACTACGTCCACGTGATCACCAAGCCGTCCGGGTCGACGCTGAAGGTGCGCGACAACGGCTACAGGGTCAGCCGCGTGACGAACCTGCGGACCGGCGCGGCGGTGAGCTGGTCGCAGTCCGGCGGCACGATCACCCTCACCGGCATCTCGAACTGGGACCAGTACGACACGGTGTTCAAGGTCGAGACCGCCGGACGTGAGGGGATCATCGCCCCGTCTACGTACACCATGAGCGCCTCGGCTTCCGCGTCCGGTCACCCGGCCTCGGCCGCGGCGGACGGCGACTACCAGACCTATTGGGACGCAACGGGTGCGGGCACCGTGTCGCTGCGCTTCGACCTGGGTTCCGCGAAGAAGGTCTCGTACGTGGCGCTGAACCAGCGCGAGGACTCGACCGTGTATCCGGCCTCGGGTTCCGCGCGCATCAAGAACTACAACGTCTACACGTCCAACGACGGTACAAATTGGACGAACGTGAAGTCCGGCTCGTTGCCGAACCACCGCGGCGTGCAGTTCATCGACCTGCCGGCGAACACGACCGCACGGCACATCCGGGTGGAGAAGACGTCAACGCAGGGCAAGGCGCAGCTGCGGATCGACGAGGCGTGGCTCGGGTCCTCCTACCCCGGCGCGGTTGGTTCCGCGCCGGAGCGGCACTAGCGAGCGGAGGACGGCGCCCGGCGTCAGGGGGTGTTGGCGGCGGGCGGCTGGAGATTGGTGGCGGGCTGCGCGGCGGGCGAGGCCTGGCTGTTCTGCTGAGGCAGTCCAGCGGGCGCCTCGCCGCGCAGGTCCGCCGTCTCGGCCTTGAACACCTTGAGCGAGCGTCCGACCGACCGCGCGGCGTCCGGCAGGCGCTTCGAACCGAAGAAGACGAGGAAGACCACCGCGAGGATGAGCAGGTGAGGCCATCCGAGGCCGTTGGCGAACATGGGAACTCCTTGGTGGATCAGGTTGCTTCGAGGTCGAACGGTGTGCGCGTGGCGGGCGTGACCGGTGTGGCCGGTGTGACCGGCGCGGCGGTGTTGTCGAGCAGGTAACTGGTCACCGCGGCCCGCGGGTCCAGGCCGCGCAGGGCGGCCAGGTCCTGCAACGGCTTGCGGAGCTCGTCGAACTCCGGCCCGAGTTCGGAGCGCAGCTGCTCCTGGCCCTGGGACGCGAACTCACGCACCTTGTGCACCGCCTGCGCGAGCCAGCGTGCGGCCTCGGGCAGGCGTTCCGGTCCCAGGACGAACAGTCCCGCGACCAACAGCACCAACAGATGTTCGATGCTCATGTGTGCGACTCAGCTCACTCTTGTGGTTCGGGTCGGATCAGTACGGAACTCATCTGCTCCTCATGCGTCTCCCCGGACGATAGACGTGCCCCATGTCAGGTCGTCATGAAGAGGAGGCGCCGGTCGTGCGTTCACAACAGCGGCGAGGGCGCGCAGGCACCAAGTACGCCAGAAACGCCCTGGTGACGACCTTGTCGGCATCTGTGCTGCTGGGGTGCGGCTACGGCTATTTCAACCTTCGGGCGTTTCAGGACAAACTGACCACCACGGACGTGATCAGTGCCAAGGGCGGTGGTGACAAGCCTCGTGACGGGGCGGTCGACATCCTGCTGGTGGGCATGGACAGCCGCAAGGACGCCCAGGGCAAGCCGCTGCCGAAGCAGGTGCTGGACGAGCTGCAGGCCGGCGGTGACGACGACGGCGGGCTCAACACCGACACGATGATCCTCCTGCACCTCCCGAACGACGGCAGCAGGGCGGTCGCGATCTCGCTGCCACGCGACTCCTACGTGCAGCACGCGGGTGGCTACGGCATGCACAAGCTCAACGCCGCCTACACCAACGCCAAGGTCGACGCCGACGAGCGGTTGCGCCGTCAGGGGGTGACCGACCCGGTCGCGCTGGAGACGCAGTCGCGGCAGGAGGGGGCGAAGAACCTCATCGCCACCGTCGAGAACCTGACCGGGGTGACGATCGACCACTACGCCGAGGTGAACCTCGCCGGGTTCTACGAGATCACCAAGGCCATCGGCGGCGTGGACGTGTGCCTGACCCACCCGGTCGACGAACCGAAGTCCGGCGCGCGGTTCACCGCCGGGCCGCACACGGTCTCCGGCCGGGACGCGCTGGCGTTCGTGCGGCAGCGCTACGACCTCCCGCGCGGTGACCTGGACCGCATCGTCCGCCAGCAGGTCTTCCTGGCCGGGCTCGCCCGCAAGATCCTCTCCGCCGGCGTGCTGACCGACCAGGGCAAGCTGCGCGACCTCATCGACGCGATCAGCAAGTCGGTCGTGCTCGACCGCGGCTGGGACGTGCTCGGGTTCGCCGGGCAGATGCAGGGCCTGACCGGAGGCTCGATCGAGTTCAGGACCATCCCCACCGGACGGCTGGACCTGCGGACCCCGGAAGACGGCATGGCCGTCGAGGTCGACCCGGCGCAGGTGCGGGCGTTCGTGCGGGGCGAGACGGGGAACACGGCCACACCGGCTCCGCCTGCCCCGAACGGCACCGGCAAGGCGGGCACGACGGTCGACGTGCGCAACGCCGCCGGCCGTGCGGGCCTCGCCTCATCGGTGTCGAAGATGCTGGAGACGCAGGGATACACCGCGGGAACCGTCGCCAACGCCGAAACCGCCCTCGCGTCGTCGGTCGTGCTCTACGGATTCGGTGCCGAACAGAGCGCGCGGGCGGTGGCCGAGGCGTTGGGCGGCATGCCGGTCCAGGCGAGCACCGCCGTGCCCGCCGCGACGGTGCGGGTCTTCCTGGGCGGCGACTACACCGGTCCCACCGCCGACTCCTTCGCGAGCCGCGGTGCGGCGGTCGGGCTGGACGGCGCGCGGCAGCAGCCGGCGACTCCTCCCGCACCTCCTGCCGCCACCGAAGCACCGATCACCGCCGACGGCGTGCGCTGCGTCAACTGACGTCAGCACCCCAGTGCGCGTTCGACGTTCTGGTCGGCGATCTCCCGCATCGCGTCGCGGTGCGGGAAATCGCCGTCCAGCAACCGAAGCGGACCCTCCACCAGGGACAGGTGCGGCGCGGGCCGGTGCGGGGGTGCGAGACCGCGGCGAGGCGGTGGCGAGGCGGTGGTGCAGATCGAGCCGCGCGTCCGGCTCCGGCCCGGCGTCGGGGGAACGGCAGCGGGGGAACGGCGGATCCTCGATGGTGATCGCGTCGCGTCCGCTGTCGGCCACGAGGGCGTGATCGGGTCTCTGGTCTCCGTGGGTGGTCCCGCTCCTCGCGCGCGGGTGCGATCGGCGGAAGGCGTTGCTGCGCCTGAGGTTCAGGCGTGCGGCTTGGCGGCGTTGTGGACCCGGTCGTTTCCTGCTGAGCGTGTCTCCCGTCCGATCTCGTGCCTGGGCTGTGGCGGCCGTGTGGCTGCTCCGTCCCCGCGCTTCCGTCTGTCGCGGAGGAAGATGACCATGATTTCGTGACATCTACTAGACGGCGCCAGGCCTGATTCCGGACAACATTCACCCGGTCGGGTGAGAGAACTCGGCGCCCAGGTCCTCGGCCACGGCGGTGTCCCGGTCGACCAGCACGAGGCGCGGCACGGACACATCCGCCTCGGACACCGCGGTGAGGAACAGGTCGCGCCCGCTAGCGTTGCCGAACAACGGATCGGGCTCGTG
>Ga0070710_10000391_pt1 | contig 20454 bp, 14 predicted proteins | sample LARL52metaG_FD_65454 | JGI IMG/M metagenome (GOLD analysis project Ga0070710, IMG submission 65454) | Corn, switchgrass and miscanthus rhizosphere microbial communities from Kellogg Biological Station, Michigan, USA - LAR L5-2 metaG | ecosystem: Host-associated > Plants > Roots > Rhizosphere ...
CGTCGGAGAGCGAGACGAAACTGCCGCGCAGCGTGCGCCGTGCCGCCGCGTCGAGCCGGCGGTCCTCGCCGGACGCGGCGAAGTACCTCATCGCCGCTCCTCGGGCAGGAACTCGGCGATCGCCGCGGCGACCCACTCCGGATCCTCCTCGGGCAGCAGGTGCCCGCCCTCGGGGTGCACGCGCTCGCGCGCACCGGGGATGTCACGGGCGAAGTGCTGCCCGTCGACGCCGGCGCTGCGCAGGACCAGCGTCGGCGCGGAGATCCGCCTGATCTCACCGCTGCGGTCCGGCTGGTCGGTGTTGGCGAAGTCGACGAACGCCGACCGGTTCCCGGGCAGGCCGGTGAGCGCGTGCACCCGGTCGACCATGGCGTCGTCCACGATCGTCGAGCCTGGGCCGACCGCGTCCCGCAGCCCGCGTTCGGTCGCGCCGCGCGGGAGCCATCGCCGCAACACGGGGCGCAGCAACGGGTTCCGCGCCAGCCGCAACCCCGCGGGCAGGGTCTTCTCCGGATAGCCGGTGGCGTTGACCAGCACGAGGCCGTCGACCCGCTCCGGTGCGTCCAGGGCGAGGTTCCACGCGATGTTGCCGCCGAGCGAGTTGCCCGCCACCACGAAGCGCGGCAGTTCCAGCGCCGTCATGAAGCGGGCGATCGTCGCCGCGTACGTCCGGACGCGGTAGTCGCGGTCGGGTCGCGGCCCCGTCCGCCCGAAGCCGGGCAGGTCGGGGCGGATCACGTCGCAGGACGCCGGCAGCAGCTCCGCCACCCGCTCGAAGCCCTCCAGCGACGACCCGCTGCCGTGCAGCAGCAAAACCGCCGGTCCCCGCCCCGAGCGTGCGTAGTGCACGCGCAGGCCGTCCACGGAGACGACCCGGATCTCATTGGTCTTCATAACGGCAACAGTGTTGCCGTTATTGTCGGAGGTGTCAACCGGACGTCATACTCACGGCGTGACCAGTTCGTCCTCCTCCGCCCGCCGGTCTCCCGGTCGTCCCGCCGTCCCGCTGGACCGGATCCTCGCCACCGCGCTGCAGATCGTCGACGAGGAAGGCGCCGAGGCCCTGTCGATGCGGACCCTCGCGCAACGGCTCGCGTCGGGCACGGCCACGCTGTACCGCCACTTCGCCAACCGGGCGGCCCTGGTCACCTGCGTGATCGACCGCGTGTTCGGCGAGGCCGAGCTCGACGGGCGGGCGTTGGCCGAGATGAGCTGGGACCAGGCCTGCCGGACCGTCGCCAGGGCCATGTTCGACACGCTCGGCAGGCATCCGAACATCGCGCCCCTGCTGATCGAGCGGACGCCGGTCGGTCCGAACGCGATGGTGCTGCGCGAACGCTGCCTGGCCGTCCTGCTCGCCGGCGGGTTCCCGCCGAACGTCGCGGCACGCGCCTACGCCACGCTCGCGCGCTACGTCCTCGGCTTCGCCATCCAGCTCACCGGGCCGGGCGACGACGTCGAGCGCGAACGGATGTCGGCCCACCTGCACGGCTTGTCGCTCGCCGACTTCCCGGCCACGCTCGCTGTCGTGGACTCGTTGCCGGTGCCGCTGCGGGACGAGTTCGCCTTCGGCCTGGAGCTGATCGTCGACGGTCTTCGCCGGCTGCGAGCGTGAACCTCAGGTTTTCCTCAAGTTCCTGTCGCACCGCCGGGAGCCTGCGGTAGTAGAGAGCCATGTTGCTACGGACAGGTTTGGCTCTGTTGCTCACCGCGGTGTCCCTGGCGCCAGCCGCCCAGGCCGACATCGGTGCCGCGCCAAGGGTTCCCGAAGCGACCGGGAACGGCGGCGCGGTGTCCAGCGTGGACCCGGACGCCTCGCAGGTCGGCATCGACGTGCTGCGGCGAGGTGGCAACGCGGTGGACGCCGCCGTCGCCACCGCGGCGGCTCTCGGGGTGACCGACCCGTTCTCCGCGGGCATCGGCGGCGGTGGGTACTTCGTCTACTACGATGCCCGCACCGGCCGTGTGTCCACGTTGGACGGCCGGGAGACCGCGCCGCGGGCGGCGGACGAGAACCTGTTCGTGGAGAACGGCAAGCCGCTGCCGTTCGCCGAGGCGATGACCAGCGGCCTGGCCGTGGGCGTGCCCGGCGCGCCCAGAACGTGGCAGCAGGCGCTGAACAGGTGGGGCACGCTGAACCTGCGTCAGGCCATGGCACCCGCGGAAGCGCTGGCACGGCGTGGTTTCGTCGTCGACCAGACCTTCAACACCCAGATCACCAACAACGCCGCGCGGTTCGCGGACTTCACCTCCACCCGCGAGCTGTTCCTGCCCGGCGGGCAGCCGCCCGCGGTCGGCAGCGTGTTCCGCAACCCGCAGCTCGCCGACACCTACCGCGAGCTGGCGAACACCGGGCTGCTGTCCCTGCACGGCGGCGCGATCGGCCAGGACGTCGTGCGCACCGTGCAGCACCCGCCGGTCGTGCCCGGCTCCACCCGCAACGTCCGTCCCGGCAGGATGGACCTCCTCGACCTGATGCGCTACCGCGTCGAGGAACGCGAACCGACCCGCGTCGGCTACCGCGGCCTGGACGTGTACAGCGCGGGCCCGTCGTCGGGCGGCGGCACCACCGTCGGCGAGGCGCTGAACGTCCTGGAGTCGGCCGACCTGTCGAAGGTCTCCGACGTCGAGCACCTGCACCGGTTCATCGAGTCGACGAAGCTGGCCTTCGCCGACCGCAACCGCTGGGTCGGCGACCCCCGCTACTCGGACGTGCCGACCGCGGAACTGCTGTCCCAGCGCTTCGCCGACAGCCGGGCGTGCCTGATCAAGCCGAACGCCGTGCTGCCCGCGCCGGTCGCGGCCGGTGACCCGCGCAACCCGCGGCCGTGCGCGACCGCCGCCCAGGCCTCTCCCACGCCCCAGAGCGCGGAGAACACCACGCACCTCGTGGTCACCGACCGCTGGGGCAACGCGGTGAGCTACACCTACACCATCGAGGCGGAGGGCGGCAGCGCCATCGTCGTGCCCGGCCGCGGCTTCCTGCTCAACAACGAGCTGACCGACTTCAGCTTCGTCCCCGTCACGCCCGGCGTGCCGGACCCCAACCTGCCCGGCCCCGGCAAGCGGTCCCGGTCCTCGATGGCACCGACCATCGTGCTCGACCACGGCAAGCTGGCCTTCGTCGTCGGTTCCCCCGGCGGCGCGACGATCATCACCACCGTCGCCCAGATCCTCACGCTGCACATCGACCGCAAGCTCTCGCTGCTCGACGCGATCAGGGCGCCGCGGGTCTCGCAGCGCAACTCCGCGGTGACGCCCGCGGAGGCGGCGTTCCTCGCCTCGGCGCAGGCCGAGGGGCTGCGGGGGATCGGCCACCAGTTCAGCCAGGTGGCCGACATCGGCGCGGCGACCGCGATCGAACGCCTGCCCGACGGCCGCTGGCGCGCGCTCGCCGAGCCGGTCCGGCGCGGCGGCGGCGCGGCACGCGTGGTCCGCGAGGGCTGATCCGGATCGTGTCGCGGCAGGCGGTCGACGCCGAGGTCCCGCCTGCCGCGGCATTCGAACGGTCGAATTCCCGCGGCCCGTTGTTCGAAATCGTGGTCGAATTCGCACGAGTTCCTTGTCAAGCCGGTTACAGTGGTTCTGCGCAATTCCGCAGTTTCCGCCCGCTGCGTTGTGAGCACACAGCGATTTGAGGGAGGAACCGTGCACGCCAAACTCCTCGTCACCGCCGCGGTGCTGGCCGCGAGCGTGATCGGCGCCGGCCCGGCACAGGCCGCCGCCTGCACCGGGTACGTCGGGCTCACGTTCGACGACGGCCCGTCGTCCACGACGCAGAACCTGCTCAACGCCCTCAGGCAGAACGGCCTGCGCGCCACGATGTTCAACGAGGGCAGGTTCGCCGCCTCATCCCCGGCGCTGGTCCGCGCACAGGTCAGCGCCGGCATGTGGGTCGGCAACCACAGCTACACCCACCCGCACCTGACCCAGCTGAGCCGGGCGCAGGTCGACTCGGAGATCTCCCGCACCCAGCAGGCGATCGCGGCCGCCGGTGGCGGCACGCCGAAGCTGTTCCGGCCGCCCTACGGCGAGACCAACTCGACGGTGCAGTCCGTCGCGTCCCAGTACGGGCTGCGGCAGATCATCTGGGACGTCGACTCGCAGGACTGGAACAACGCGAGCGTCGACGCGATCGTGCAGGCGAACGGCAGGCTCAGCAACGGCCAGGTCATCCTCATGCACGACTGGCCCGCGAACACGATCTCCGCGATCCCGGGCATCGCGCGGGTGCTGGCGAGCCACGGCCTGTGCGCGGGCATGATCTCCCCGCAGACCGGCCGGGCCGTGGCGCCGAGCTGATCTCGTCCGTCCGCCCCGCCGGGTGCTCGATGAAGGGAACCTTCCTGCACCTCAGGTGGAGGAAGGTTCCCTTCATCGAGATCGAACGCGCCGTCAGGCGAGGGTGCACGTGTGCCCGTTGAGGGTGAACGCGCGTGGATCGGTGTTGGTGTTGCCGCTGCCGCCGGTGAACCCCATCAGCAGCGTCTCGCCGGGACGGATGACCTGGTTGTACGACACGGCGGTGGCGAACACGTCACCGCCGGTCTGCTTCGGGGTCGCGTTCCACATCTCCGACACGGTCTGGCCGTTGGTGAACGTCCACTTCAGCGTCCAGCCGTCGATCTCGGCGGTGCCGGTGTTGCCGATCGTCACGTCGGTGCGGAAGCCGCCGGGCCAGGTGTTCGTGACGCGGTAGGCGACCGAACAGCGGGTGATCGGCTTGGGGACCGTGGTGCGAACGGCGGGAGCGGGCGCCGGTGCGCGGGTGCTCGGCTCGGTGCACGGCGGTCCCCACCGGCCGAGGTGCTTGGCCGAGGCGGTCTGCTCCGCCTCCCGCAGCACCAGGTCGTCGGTCGTCTCGCTGCGCACCATGCCGAGCTCGACGGCGATGACCGCGTAGTCCGTGCCGTCCGCCAGCCGCAGCGACCCGGCCGGCGTCGTGTCGACGGGCTTGTCGAGCAGCATGGTCTGCGCGAACGTCGTGGCGGCGTCGCGCCAGCACTCGTCGGGCGCGGCGAGCCCCTTCACCGTGATCTCCTGGCCGTCGGAGAGTTGCACGGTCCGCACGTCGACGACCTTCCGGACGGTCGGGGAGACGTCCCGGGCCTTCGGCGGCTCGACGATGGTGGGGAACTCCGGCGGCACCGTCGTGGCCAGGGACCGCGCCTGCGGCTCGCCGCCACCGCACGCGCTCGCGGCGCCGATCAGGGCAACGGTGGCGACCACCACCCACCCGGCTCCGATACTGACGGCACCACGCGGTCGTCTCATTCTGCGCCCCAGAATTCTCCGGCGAACGAACCAAAGACGTTCACCCGAACGGCTGATTTGCGTCTCAGTAGGCTAGGGGCTTCCGCCAAATGCGGAAAGAACCGTCCGGGTAATCCTGTGCGGACGCGTCGAGTGCCTTTCGAATCGAATTTCGACGACGAGGCGGGGAATTGGTGTGAGGCTGGGCGTCGTTCCGCTGCTGCGGTTTCACGGATGGAGCAACGGCTCACCCTCCGTCACCAGCGAGGAGGCCCTGCTCCACAGCGCGGCGATGTTCACGTACTCCAGCACGTCCTCGAAGACGTCGACGTCACCGATCACCACCACCGGCGCCACCGTCACGTCACCCGCCGACACATCGCCCACCGACACCACCGGCTGGGCGCTCGCCGGAGCGGCGACGAAGAAGGCCGCCGTGACCAGCAGTCCACTCAGAACCACACTGCGCATGACCTACTCCAATCAGGGGATGTCGATCCGCGCCCGAGGCGCGGGAACGACCGCGGGCACCGGTCCGGTGTGGACGATCCAACCGGAAGGCGGCGTGCTCGCGCGCGGCATCGTCAGCGGACCGACGCACCGTCGACAAGGTAAAGGACAGGTAATGGCGCGTGTGTCACCGGTGCGAACTTCGTGGATCTGCGGGTAAAGCTCTCGAAGAACGCGGGTGCTGTCGGTGGAAGGCGAGATTTTCCGTTTGATTCGAGTTTTTATCCGCACGGCACGGCTGTGCCCGGATCGTGAGCAACACTCGGTCTGCGCAAGGGGCCCCGATCCCGGCGCAGGCCGGCTGCGTCACCGACCGTCAATTGGTGGTGGCGGCGGTACCGAAGCTGTGGGCTTCACCTCGGTCCGTCGTCGCGGTCGGTGCGCAGCCGGTTCAGGACGTTCTGCCGTCCGATCAGCTTCGCTGTCGCACTTCCACCACAAGTCCGGCACGAACGTCAAGTGGTGTCCCAAGTGTCGAAGCGCTCCAACACTTGTTGAGTAACCTGTTTCTCGTTCGACAGAAGTGCCGGACCAGGGAGTTTGCGGATGGCGGGGTCAGAGGCAGGCGGGCAGCTCTCGTCCTGCCGCCCCGTCGGCCGCACTCGGGCGCTGGCGCAGGCGGTGGCGGGCGTGCGCGACGCCGCCGACGGCCGGATGGGGCTGCTTCACCTGCGCGGACCGCGCGGCATCGGGAAGTCCGCGGTCGTCGGGCGGTTGGGCGAGGCGGTGCGCGAAGAGGCGGACGTGCTCGTGACCACCTGCCGCGGCGGCGAGGACTTCGCCGCCGCGAAGGACCTGCTGGGCGTGGTCGTCCCCACGGGTGACGAGTACTCGCGACGGCACGCGCTGAACGACCTGGTGACCAGGCGCACGACAGACCGGCCGTTGGTGCTCGTCCTCGAAGACGCGCACCGCTGCGACGGCGCCACCACGCGCTGGCTGAGTGCGCTCGCGCGGCGCGTTCCGGAGCCGCGGGTGTACGTCGTCCTCGTCTACCGGTGTTCCGAGCGCGTCGCCGCCGAGACGCTGTTCGCGGACCTCACCGGCGCGCTGGACACCACGAGCATCGACCTGGGGCCGCTCGACGAGCCCGACGTGACGGAGCTGCTCCGGCGGGAGTGCGGGCTGGAGCCCGAGCCGGAGCTCGTCCGCGCCGCACTGGAGTCCGCGGCCGGGCTGCCGGCCGTCACCCTGGCGTGGGCCGAGAAGTTCCGGGCTCTCGGCGCGCCGCCCGACATCGCGGCGGAGTCGGCCGCCTGGCATCTCGCCTGGCTTGACGACCAGCCGGAGCCGACGCGCGCCTACGCCACGGCCGCAGCCGTGGTCGGCAGCGCCGAGCCCGCGAGCACGGCGGTGCTCGCCGGGGTCTCCGCGGCCACGGCGGCTTCGGTTCGCGCGGAGCTCACGGCGCTCGGCGCCTTCACCCCACGGGGGCGGTTCCGGTCGGAGGTGCTGCGCGAGCGGCTGCTCGCCACCGTGGACCAGGACGCGCTGCGCGCGAAGGCGGCGAGGTTGCTCTCGGACGAGGGCCGTCCGCAGGAGGAAGTCGCCGAACTGGTCGCGCTGCTGCCCGAGCTGACCGAGGTGTGGATGTTCTGCGCACTGCGCGGCGCGGCGCGGGAGGGCACGCTGAGCCCGGAGGTCGCGATCAGCTACCTCCGCCTGGTGCTGGACGCCGTGCCCGGCCACGTCGAGACACGGCTTGAACTGGCGGCGCAGCTGCGGGTGGTCGATCCTTCGGCGGCGATGGACACCTACGCCGAGCTCCTCTCCGAGGTCACCGAGCCCGCCGTCCGCGCGTCGGTGGCGGTCCACTGCGGAGCATCGGCGCTGCGTGCCGGACGCGAGCCGGAGGCGTTCGGGTTGCTCGCCGGCTACCTCGCGGAAGGAGAGCCGGCGGCGACCGATCCCGAGCTGCGCGCCCAGATCGAGGCGGTGGCGCTGGTCAACGGGTTCGGTGCCGCGCGGACCGTGCGCCGGGCGATGGACCTGGCGCGCACGATCACGCCACCGCAGGGCAGGGCGGAAGGCGGCCGCAGGCTGGTGCAGCAGCTCGCGCGAGCGGAGGTGCTGCGCGGAGAGTCGCTTCCCACCGCGCTGGCCCACGTCCGTTCCGCGTTGCCGGCACCGGGCGGCGCCCGGGACTTCTGGGACGTCTTCACGGTCACGTCGCTGCACTTCTGCGGCGCGCGCACCGAGGCCATGACACTCGCGGACGAGATCATCGCCGCGGCGGACGCACGTGGCGAGAGCCAAACGCAGAAGATCGCGCTGGCCGTGCGTGCGGCTCTGGCGTTCGAGGCGGGGGAGCTGCCGGCCGCGGAACGCGACGCCCGTGCCGCGCTGGCGATCGCGGGTGACGACGGGGACTTCGCCGCGTCGGCCGTGCTGGCGTCGGCGCTCGTCCGCCGTGGTGAGGTCGACCAGACCGAGCAGCTGCTGAACCGGATGGGCAGGCCGCGGGATCCGGTCGAGTACGGCTGGGCGATGGACGCCAAGGCTCTCTGGCTGTGGAACCGCGGCGAAGGCGACGCGGCGATCGAGGTGCTGCTGCGGTGCGGCCGCGAGTTCGACGCGATGGGTGTGCACAACCCGGTGCTGATCCCGTGGTGGCTGCACGTCGTCACTGTGCTGGTGAGGATGGACCGGTTCACGGAGGCGGCCGAGGTCGCCGAACGCGGTGCGGAGGCCGCCCGGCGCTGGAACACACCGGTCGCGCGGGGATATGCCCTGTACTCGACCGGGCTGACCACCGACGACGCCGAGGCGCTGGAGCAGGCGGTGGTCGAGTTCGGTGTGGCGGGCGCGCAGCTGGACGAGTCCAGGGCGTTGATCGCGCTGGGGGTCGTGCTGATGCGCACCGGGCATGACAAGGCGGCTCGCAAGCACCTGCGTGCGGCGATCGGCATCGCGGTGCGCTGCGGCGCGAGCCGGTTCGCGATCAGGACGCGCGAGCTGCTGAACTCCGCCGGCGGGCGGATGAGCGCGGTGCACGCCTCGCCCAAGGACGCGCTGACCGCGGCCGAGCGCAGGGTCGCCGCGCTCGCCGCGGCCGGGCTGACGAACCGGGAGATCGCCGAGAAGCTGTACGTCACGATCCACACGGTCGAGAGCCACCTGTCGAATGCCTACCGCAAACTGGGTGCCCAGACCCGCGCCGAACTCGCGGCGGGGCTGCGGTGAACCGGGACGCGCTGGTCGGACGGGACGGCGCGCTCGCCCAGGTCGAACGGTCCGTGCGGATGCTGGCGTCAGGCCGGTCGTCGGTCCTGGAGATCTGCGGGCACCGCGGCACGGGCCGGACCGCGGTCCTGGACCACGCGGTGGTGCTCGCCCGGCGCGGCGGTGCCACCGTGCTCACCGCCGCCGGTGAGTGCGGGACGACGACCGGTGGCGTGGTGGCAGAGCTGATGTCGCAGTTGCACCGCGACGAACGCGGTTCGGCCGCCATCGGCCACCTCGTGGAACTGGCCCGCGCCACGCCCCTGCTGGTCGCCGTCGACGACGGGGAGCTGCTCGACGCCGAGTCGCGCGCCTGGCTGGACGCCCTGGCCGGACGAGCCGTGCGGGCGCCGATGGTGGTCGTGGTCGTCGCTGACACCTTCCAGCCGGTGTTGCCCGGCGCCACGACCATCCCGCTCACGCCACTGGGGCGGGACGGCGTCTCGGCGCTGGCGACCAGGAGGTTCGGCCGGGAGCCGGACGAGGAGCTCGTCCGGGCTCTGCACGAGCACACGGGCGGCCGCCTCTCGGTGCTGTGCCCTCTGCTCGACCGGTGCGACGAGGAGACCCTGAGGTACGGCGGGGATGCGTTGGCCGACGTGTTCGCCGCCGTCACGCGGCGGGCCGTCCGCTCGCTGCCCGCGGAGGCGGCCGAGCTGCTGCGGGTGATCGCGGTGTGCGGGCCGTCGTTCCCGGTGGATCTGATGGGAGTGCTGTACCGGCGGCGGACGCTCTCGCTCGGCCGTGCTCTCGAACTGCTCGTGTGCGCCGGACTCGTCACGGACGTCGAGAAGCCGCAACTGCTCCCGGGCATCTCCTCGGCACGGGTGCTGGAGGGCATGCCCGCCGAGGTGCGGGACGACCTGCATCTGCGAGCGGCACGACTGGGGCACCAGTGCGCCGTGGCCCCGTCGGAGGTGGCACGGCTGCTGGCGGGAGCTCCGCCCGTGGACGAGCCGTGGGTGGTGCCGTTGCTGCGAGCGGTGGCACGCGAGGAGATGGACGACGGATGCCCTGCCGGGGCCGCCGGGCACCTGGTGCGCGCACTGGCCGAACCGGTCACGCCGGTCGTGCGCGCGGAGCTCGTGCTGGAGCTCGCCGTGGCGGAGTACGAGACCGCCCCGGTCGCCGCGGACCGCAGGCTCGCCAGGATGCTGCTCGAAACCCAGCCACCGGAGTGCGCGGACGTCCGGCTGGCCGCCGCCGACCAGCTGTGGGGACGCGGAGACGCCGGACTGCTCAGGCGCACCCTCGGCGCGGTGCGGGCGGCCGGCGGTGACCACGACTCCGTCACGGCGCTGTACTGGATCGCCGACGACGCGCCGGTCGAGATTCCCGAGCTGGGCGCTCTCGACATCGCGGAAATACCCACCGCCTGCGACAACCCCGACCGGGCCGGCACCACGGCGTGGATGTGCGCGTCGCAGGGCGTCGACATCACGCGGACCCGGTCGCTCGCGAACCTCGCCCTGACCGCGCCCGCCACGATGCTCAGCTCCCGGCTGTTCGCGTGTCTCGCGCTGGCGACAGCCGATGACGCCGCCGAGGCCGTTGCCGGTCTGGACGCCGTCGTCGAGGAGTCCCGGGAGAAGCGGCTGACGGCGGTGGTGCCGCAGGCGCTGGTGATGCGGGCGAAGGTGCGCGCGATGGTGGGGGACCTGGACGCCGCCGCGGCGGATCTGGAGGAGGCCGTCGCCAGGTACCCGCTGGGCAACCTGCATCTGGACGTGCGGCCCATCATCGTCGCGGCGGACATCCTGGTGTGCGTCGAGCGCGGACGTCTGGACCGGGCGGTCGCGTTGCGGGCGAGTCTGACGGACGACTGGATCGGGTTCGGCTACGCCCGCACCTTCTTCACGTTCGCCTGCGCCGTTCTCGCCCTGGTGACCGGTGACCCCTTCGAGGCCGTGGCGCGAGCGGACGAGTGCGGCCGCTGGATGCTGTCCAGGCAGTGGGTGAACCCCGCCGCACTGCCCTGGCGGTCGGTCGCCGCGGCGGCGCTGAGCATGATCGGCGATCACGAGCGCGCCGCCGGGGTGTGCGCGAAGGAACTCGAGCTCGCCCGGCGCTGGGGCGCGCCCAGCGCCGTGGCCAGGGCCCACCTGAGCTGTGCGGCGGTGATCGGCGGACAGGAGCACCTGCACCGCGCCGTCGAGCTGCTCACCGGTTCCCCGTTCCGGCTGCTGCGGGCGACCGCGCTGCTCGAACTGGCCCAGGCCGCGGGTCCCGGTGCCTCCGCGGCCGAGCTGAAGGAGGCGGGTGAGATCGCCGTGCTCTGCAGGTCGGTTCCACTGATCGCCAGGGCACGCGGACTCGGCTGGGAGCCCGGCGCATGACCGGAAGGCACCCGACCGGCCTGCTGCTCGAACGCGACGGCGAGATGCGCCGGATGAGCGGGGTGCTCCAGCTGACCGGTGACGGCACCGGCGGCGTCGTCGTGCTGGCGGGACCTTTGGGCAACGGCAAAACCGCGTTGTTGCGCGCGTTGTCCCGTCATCCCGCTACCGCCTCCTTCTCCGTGTTGTACGCGTCGGCGACGTTGATGGAACAGGGGCACCCTTACGGCGTCATTCGTCAGTTGCTCGAACCGGCGTTGGCGGACGTGTGGGACGGGCCTCCCGACGAAGTCGCCCAGGGGCTGCTCGGTTTCCTGCGCAACCTCAGCCGGACACGGCCGCTGCTCCTGCTGGTGGACGACCTGCAGTGGGCCGACCACCAGTCGGCGGTCGTGCTCGAAGCGCTGGCCCGCCGCGTCCGTCACCTCGGCGCGGTGATGGTGGTGACGGTGCGCGAAGGAGATCCGCTCGCCGACGATCCGGTGGTGGCGTCGATCCTCACGGCGGCCACGCTGCGCCTCTGCCCCGAACCCCTGAGTCCGTCCGGTGCCGCGAAACTCCTGCGGGCGAGGCTGGGCCGTGCGTGCGACCAGTCGTTCACGCTGGCCTGCCACGCGGCGACCGGTGGCAACCCCCTGCTGCTCACCGCGCTCGCGCTGGCCTGGGCCGTGGACGGACGGCCACCGGTGGCGGCGAACGCGGACCTCGTGCGCACGCTGCGTCCGTCCCTGGCGAGGGAGCGGCTCGTCGCGTGCATGCGCGTCCTGCCGGAGCCGGTCCGCCGGCTGCTCACCGCCGCGGCGGTGCTGGGGGAGTCCGCCGAGCCCGACGTGGTCAGGGCGCTCGCCGGGCTCGACGAGTCGTCCCACGCGGAGGTGGTGCGCGGCCTGGGCAGGCTGGGGCTCTTCTCCGGCAACGACTTCGCGTACCCGGTCGCACGTGAAGCGGCCGACGACCTGACGACTGCCGCCGAACGGGACGAGCTCCACCTGCGAGTGGTGCGCCTGCTGCACGACCTCGGCAAACCCGCGGAGTCGGTGGCCCGGCAGCTGCTCGCCGTCTCCGTGCCCCAGGGGGCGTGGGCGGTGGAGGCGCTGCGGGACGCCGCCCACGTCGCACTGCGGCGCGGCGCACCGGAGACGGCCGTGGCGTACCTGCGGCGCGCGTTGCTCGACACCTCGGCCGGCGGCGAGGACCGGGCCACCGTGCTGGTCGATCTCGCGAACGCGGAACGCCTGCTGGACGTGCGCGCGGCGGTGCGCACGGTCTCCTACGCGGTCGGGTTGTTCCCCGGACCGCGGCAGCGCGCGGCCGCGTTGCTCAGGCTCACGCCCGCGGTCATGGGGGACGCGCCGGAGCTCGTCGTCTCCGTGTTGCGCGAGGTCGTCGAGGAGTTCGGCCCCGTGGCACGGCTGGACGGAGTCGACCGCGACCTCGCGTTGCGGCTCGAGGCACGGCTGCGGTTCGTCGGCAGGACGGAGAACTCGCAGCTGGCCAGGTCCTGCGCACGGCTGGAGGAGTTGCAGGCGGAGCGCCATGAGACCGCGGCGGCCCGAGAGTTGCTGTCGGTGCTGGTCAACGCATCGACGCTGGCCGCGGTGCGCGTGCCTGCCCGTCAGGTGGCGGCGCTCGCCGAACGACTGCTGGCACGGGAGCCCGCCTCGTCGGCGCACTCGGCCGGCACGGCACCCCTGCTGGTCACGGCACTCGCCGCGGCCGACGCGGCGGGAGCGGTCGAGGGCTGGCTCGACCGGGCGCTCGACACCGCGCGACAGCGGGGCGATGTCGTGGAACAGGCGATGATCCGCACTGAGCAGTCACTGGTCCACCTGGTCAACGGCCGCGTGACCGACGCGGCGCTGGTCGCGGCCGACGCTTTCGGCCTCGGCGCGTGGAACTGGGGTTCGGTCGGTACTTTCACCTCGGTCGTGTTCGGTGCGGTGGCACTGCAGCTGGGTGACCCCGCTCTAGTTGACCAGGTGCTCGCCGCAGTGGCCGCGGAGCCCGCGGATCCGTGTCTGGCCGCGGTGATCGGCCTGCTCCGCGCGCAGACCGAGATCCTGGGCGGCCGGTTCGAGGCGGCGGCGGTGATCCTCACCGACTGCGGCGCGCGGCTCGACCGGGCGGGCTGGCGCAACCCGGTGCTGTTCCCGTGGCGGTCCTCACTCGCGCTCGTGCAGCTCAAGCTCGGCAACACCGGTGACGCGATCGCACTGGCGGAGGAGGAACGGCTGACCGCCGAGGAATGGGGCGCGCCCTCGGGCGTCGGCAGGGCGTTGCGCGTGCTGGGGCAGGTCGTCGGTGGCGAACGCGGGCGACAGCTGACGGAGCGCGCGGTGGAGGTGCTCCGGTCGTCCGCACACCGGCTCGAACTCGTCCACGCCCTGCGCCGGCAGGCCGAACTCACCGACGATCCGGCCGTCTGGCGGTCCTGCCTCGTGGTGGCCGATGAGATCGGTGCCCGGCAGATCGCGCAGGAAGCCAGCACCGCACTCGTCGTCGGTACGCCTGTTCCGGTCGGCGGAAAACTGACCAGGTCGGAGCAGAAGGTCGCAATGCTGGCGGCGAGCGGTCGCTCGAACCCGGAAATCGCGGAACTGCTGGCCGTCTCGTCCCGCGCGGTCGAGAAACACCTCACCAACACCTACCGCAAGCTCGGCCTGCGGGGCCGGTCGGAGCTGGCCTCGGCGCTCCAGAGCGGTACGGTCCCGTTCGACGACCAGTGACAGTGCGTGGTCGATGGTGCAGTGGTAATGATGCGGATCGGCTAATGCATTGCGCTGAGCAGCTCATTCTGAGGCGAACTGTCCGGGATGTCCGACCCGTACCGTCACTCTCCGTGGTTTTGCACCGAACCACAGGTGGAACGACACCCCAGTATTTGGTACGGAGCGTTGACCTCAACTTCCGCAGATCACTAATCTTTTCGTAGATCCGTGGAACTCCTCGCAAGCTCCGCACCCTTCGGTCGGGGATTCGAGGAATACGTGACAGCAATCCGGGCATCGTGTTTCGGCGACATGACCGTGTGCTTCGGAAAGGTGTATCGAAAATGGCGGAAACCGTGGTTGAGCTGAGGTCCTCGGTGGATGTCGGCCCTGTTTACCCGGGCTTGCGTCCGGTGGATGACGACACTTCGTCGAGTTCAGTGGAAGAATTCCTGGCCAAAGTGCGTGCCGTCGGTCAGAGCTGGACGGGCGACTACCGGGACGATCTGGTCGGCGTCCTGCTCCAGGCCGCCGGTGACGACCCCGAGCTCGTCGAACTGGTGCGCCGCAGCGGCTCTGTCATCGAGGAGTTCCTCGAAGGTTTCCTGCGCAAGTCCGTGAACCGGCCGAGGAACCTCGCCGCGGACCTGATCGTCGGTCACGAGGTGCCGCGGCCGGTGTTGCAGAGCCTTGCGCCGCGCTACCTGATCGTCGTCGCGAGCGGCTTCGTCGCGCGGCGAGCGGCCACCCTCCGGGCCAGGATCGCCGGTCCGCGGGTGCTCAGCACCCGTCACGACGGCGATCTGGTGCTGCTGGTGCCCGACATCGACGACGAGCGCACGAGCTGCACTGTCGAACACCTCGGTCAGTGCCTGGACAACAACGGCTGGCTCGCTGTCGCGAAGCGCTCCAGGTCCGAGATCGCGGACGGCTTCCGCGAGGCCTCCGAGGTGATGCGACTCGTGACCGCGGGCAGGCGCCCCAGTGGGGTGTACAGCATCTCCGACGTCCTCGTCGAGTACGCGGTGGTGCGCCACGAAGAGGTCGTGCAGAACCTGGCCGACGTGATCAAGCCGTTGCGCGCCCACGCCATGTTGTGGGAGACGCTCACCGCGCTGATCGACGCCGACTACAACCGCAACAAGGCGGCGAACAACCTCTTCATCCACCGCAGCACGCTCGAGTACCGCCTGCAGCGGATCGAGAGCATCACGGGCTGCGACCCCACCAGCGGGCGCGGTCTGCAGCTGCTGACCGCCGCGCTGATCGCGGACTCGGTGCGGTGACCGCTCCGCCCGCCCGGGTGAACGGTTCGACTTCGGTCCACAGTGGACGATGAAGTGCCTGTGCGGACCGGAGTTCCGCGAACGGTGATCTGGCGGTCGCCGCCACACCGGAGAGGATCCTTCGTTGACGTACCCGGGAGTGACCCTCAGCCTGTCCACCTCTGGCCGGATCGGTCTCGTCAGCCTCGCCGCGATGGCATCGGCGCTGCGCCTGGAGCCGGGGGTGACGAGGACGATCGCCGGCACCACGCGGTCACTGGGCGTCGCCCAGCGGCACGGCTGGCTCGTGCGGAGGTGGCTGCGGGTGCTGGCCCGGCACGACGTGGTCGACCTCGACGGCGACGTCTACCGGGTGCTCGGCGAGGCGCCCGGCACCGGCACCTGTGACCTGGACGTTCTCCACGAACGGCTCGGTACTCCGCCCGAGGTGGCCCGGCTGCACCGGCAGGCCTTGGCGCACCTGCCCGAACTGCTGAGGGATGACGTCACCGCGGCCGGACTGCTCGGACCGGACCGCGCGGTGCGAGGCGCACTGGCGGGTGAAGGTCTTTCCGCGCTGACCGCGGAACTGGACGGGGCGTGCGCCGAACTCGTCCGCAGGGCCGTGCTGCGGCACGGTCCGGCGGTCCGCGTGGTGGAGCTGGGATGTGGTGTCGGGCGCCTGACCGCGGCGGTGCTGCGCGAGTCGCCGGACCTCACTCGGCACTACCGGCTCACCGACCTCGCCGGGCAACCACTCGGAACCGAGACCCTGGACGTCAACGAGGACTTCCGCGCGCAGGGCTTCCCGGACGCCACCGCCGATGTGGTCGTCGCGGGCCACACCCTGCACCACGCGGTCAACATCTGCCGCACGCTGACGCGGATCCGGGATCTCCTGGCGCCGGGCGGCGAGCTCGTGCTCACGACGCCGACCGAGGACGATCCGGTGGTGCTCACGTCGACCCACTTCCTGCACTCGCCGGAACGCGGTGGAACGCTCCTGCGCGAGGGAGAGGTCTTTCCCCGCGGGCGCGCCTGGCAGACCGCCCTGCGCGCCGCGGGATTCGGGCTGGCCTCCCAGCTGTGGGTGGGCAACCGGTCATCGGCGCGCCACCACCTGTTCCACGCGGTGCGCGAACCGGTGTGAGCGGTCATCTGGCGGCCTTCTGGGCCTCCTGCACGGCAACGCGCCAGGCCTCGTCGGCGTTCTTGCCCTGTTCGACCGACTGCAGCGCCGGGCTGAACACGGTCTCCTGGATGCGCCCGTCGGCGGGTCCCTTGTACTGGGCCGCCTTGACCTTCTGCGCCTGCGCGGCGAACAGCGCGCCCGCGTGGACGTCACCGAAGTAGGTGTTGACCTGTTCCAGCAGGGCCCGGTCTTCCAGCGCCTCCACCTGGCTGGGGAAGGTGCCCTTGGCCTTGAACGCCTTGATCTGCTGTTCCGGTGCGGTCAGCCAGGCGGCGAGCTCGGCCGCCTTCTTGGCGTTCTTGCCCTGTTTCGGCACGGTCAGGTAGGAACCGCCCCAGTTGCCCCCGCCGTTGGGGAACACGTCGGTGACCGCCCACTTGCCCTCGTTCTCCGGTCCCGCCTGGGTCTCGATGACACCGAGCATCCACGACGGGCACGCCGTGGTGGCGAACCTGCCGAGCTTGAAGCCGATGTTCCACTCGTTGCTCCACGCGGGGAGCTTGGCCGACTGCCCCTTCGCCACGGCTCTCGTGACGGCGTTCCAGTCCGCCCTGATGTCCGGGTTGGTCTCGACGACGAGGGTGTCGGCGCGGTCGAAGTAACCGACCTCGTGCTGGTTGTGCATCGTGTTGAAGATCTGCGCCGCGCTGTCGAACCAGGCGACCCCGCCGACCTTGGCCACGAACTGGTCACCGGCGGCGAAGTAGTTGTCCCAGGTGGCGAACAGCTGCTTGACCTGTTCCGGCTCGGACGGCAGACCGGCCCTGGTGAACAGGTCCTTGCGGTAGCACATCGCCAGCGGGCCGATGTCGGTGCCGTAGCCGATGAGCCTGCCGTCCTTGGTGGTGGCGGCGTCGGCCTTCCACTTCAGCCAGCGGTCGGGCGTGACGTCCTTCGGGCCGATCTCCTTGAGGTCGTTGAACTGGCTCGCCTTCGACATGACCTGGCTGAGGTAGCCCTCCTCGACCGCCTCGACGTCGGCGAGACCGGAACCGGCCGCGAGCTTGGTGAACAGGTTCTGGTGGTGCGGGGTGGCCTGCCCGGTCTTGCGCTGGGTGATCCTGATGTCCGGGTGGCTCGCCTCGTACTCCTTGAAGAGGTCCTCGTAGCCGAACTCGTTGAACGTGGCGATGGTCAGTCCGGTCACGCCCTCCGATCCGCCGGCCGCCCCACTCGAACCGCAGGCGGTGGCGGACACGACGGCTGTGACGGCACAGACCAGCACGCTGGTCCAGCGGCGGGGACGCACGGGAGAACTCCTTTGGTCTCGGCTGCGCACCTGGGAGCGCTCCCAGATCCGGGGAGTGTGATCCGCGTCATTCCCGGGTGTCAAGTGTTGATCCGGCCGCACCTGTCACGCCGAGGAGAGCGTGACTGCGACGGCGCCGAGGGTGAATGCGGCGGCGCGGTGCGCGAGAGGCGCCCGAAATCGCCCCGTGCCAAATCGCGTTCGGTTTCGAAAGTTCTTGGGCGGCAACCGGGAAGTCGAAATGCGGACCGGCTTGTGTTCGATGTATTCGACGCCTATGTTCCTGCTGCAGGTGAACCGCTTCGATTACCTCGAAGTTCTTTTCCGGTCAAAGGTGTTCGGAAGGGTGTGCGATGAGCAGGATGCTTCGTGTCCTGACCACGATGACGGTCGCGTTGGTGGTTGGGCTGCTCGGTTCGGGAAGTGCCCAGGCGGCCACCTGGTGGACCTCGGACCAGTGGGGAACCTGGTCGGACGGCGGCTACACGCTGCGCAACAACATCTGGGGCAGCGGCGCGGGTCCTCAGACGCTCTGGGCCAACTCGTACAGCAACTGGGGTGTGTGGGCTGATCACCCCAACACCGGTGGGGTGAAGTCCTACCCGCACGCGGCGAAGGCGGTGAACAAGAGGCTCAGCTCGATCGGCGGAGTGAGCAGCAGCTTCAACGTGAACGCTCCCGCGGGTGGTGCGTACACGACCGCCTACGACATCTGGGCCGACAACAACCGGTACGAGATCATGCTGTGGATGAACAAGTTCGGTCCGGTGGGCCCGATCGGGTCGTACCAGACCTCCAGCTGGGTCGGCGGGCACGGCTGGGACGTCTACCGCGGCTCCAACGGCTACAACGAGGTCTTCTCGTTCGTCCGCCAGGGGAACACCGGCTCCGGCACGGTCGACATCAAGGCCGTGATGGAGTGGATCCGCAACCAGGGGTGGTACGGCGACGTCACGCTCGGCGAGGTGCAGTTCGGCTACGAGATCACGTCGTCCAGTGGCGGCCTCAACTTCGGCACGAACAGCTATTCCGTGTCGTCCTGGTGAGGTGGCGATCCTGAAGGAGTGCCGACGAGGCCAGGAGACCTCGCCGGCACTCGCTTCGGCGCTCCCGTCCCGCGTCGAGTCGGCGCGGCTGCGTCACCGGCCGTCAACCGCGCTTGGAGACCTGTGTCCCCGGTGTCGTGCCGAGATCAGACGCCGATGACTTCCCTCTCGCCGGGCATGGGCAACCTCAGGATCGAGTCCAAAGAGGACCGGAGCACGGCGGCGGCCTCGTCGGTGGTCTCGAGCCCGTCGAGCGAAGCGCGCGCTTTGCCGTGCAGTGCGCGCAGGTCCCTCGCGTAGGCCTGGACTGCCCGAGGTGAGCACAGGAGCTCGCGCAGCAGCTCGTGCCGCACGAGGCCGCCGTACGACGCCTCCCGCCGCAGCCGGGCGAGCTCGTGCCGCACCGCTGCGTTGCCCTGGTGGAAGACGTGGGCGACCAGCAACGGCGGCACGACGAGCTGAGGGTTGCCGACTTCGTCCACAGTGGATCGGACGTGGTCGGTGCGCAGCTGCCGCATCAGGCCGTAGAGCGCGCCGAACCTGCGCCATTCGTCGACAGGGTGCTCGTCGACGAGATGGGCCGCCATCGCCGCGTCACGAGCGTAAGCCGCTCCGCTGCTCCTGAGATGTCTCGCGAGAACGCTCTTGCGGCTGAGCCGGCCGGAACCATCGCGGTTCGCCAGCCTGGCCTCGATCACCGAGGTGGTCGATCGCGTGATCTCGTCGAACCACTCGAGCTTGCAGCTGTCGGGTGCGCGCACCGTCCGGAGGTGCCGCATCGCGAGCACGGCGCCGCACTGCACATCCGGCGCGTCCGCGTCGGTCGAGATCCACCACAGCGCGGACGCGACGCAGATCGGCAGCGCTTTCCTGGGGTTGGTGCCCAGCGCCGCGGCGACGATCGCGGGGAACACCCGTTCGGAGGTGGCGGTGCGGACGCGGGCGGCCTGGCGTTGCCTGTTGATCTTGGCCGCGAGGTGCGGAAGATCGGTGATGATCGAACGGGTGGCGGTCGTCAGCGCTTCGCGCAGCACGTGCGCCTGCTCGTCCACAAGTCGCGTCGCTGGTGTGGGCACGTCGCGAGAGTCGCACGACGGTGAGCCGCCGGACCGCGGCCTTCGAGGTTTCCCGAAAGTGGCGGGATCACTCTCCTCGTGGCGCGGCAGGTTGTGCCGCGTTGACGTCCGTCCGGGATCCGCCTTGCGCGCAACGCTGAACCAACGTGCGAAACCCGCGCATTGTGTTCGAAATGTCGAACGCGGTTCCATGGGCTGAATGAAGGGTGCACTTGGTGATGCTGTCGCACCTCGGCTCCGCGACGGGACTCAAGACGCACCGTGTTGAGCCAATAATCCGTGATGCGCGCGCCCGGCTCACTGCCAGGCGCTCTCGGCGACGTCGAGCGTCTCATTAGGAGGGTTGCCGAAACCGTGTCCGAACTGCGGCGATCCGGTCTGGAACCTCAAGAAGCGGTCAAGTTGTCGAAGCGCTACGACACTTCTTGGGTAGCCTGTCGGACGTCTGACGGTTGTACCAATCCTGTAGGTCGGCACGGCCACTCACGTCGGTACGGCAAGACGCTCGCACGGGGAGTCGGGAGTCGGTATGACGCGGCCGGAACGGGACGGGCAACCCTCGACTTGGCACCCTGTCGGCCGCAGGTCCGAGCTGCG
>Ga0070710_10000393_pt1 | contig 20405 bp, 18 predicted proteins | sample LARL52metaG_FD_65454 | JGI IMG/M metagenome (GOLD analysis project Ga0070710, IMG submission 65454) | Corn, switchgrass and miscanthus rhizosphere microbial communities from Kellogg Biological Station, Michigan, USA - LAR L5-2 metaG | ecosystem: Host-associated > Plants > Roots > Rhizosphere ...
GTGCTGGTGTACGCCTTCTTGTACCTGCCGATCCTGGTGATGGTGATCTTCGCGTTCAACAAACCGTCGGCCCCCGCGCTCGCCGCCTTCCACGGCTCCAACATCTGCGGCATCCCGCCCGCCCAGATCGGCAACATCACGGTCTGGAACGGGTTCACCTCCTGCTGGTTCAGCGCCGGTCTGCACGACCCCACCTACATCCCAGCCATCGTCGTCAGCCTGCAGATCGCCGCCGTGGCGTCGATCATCTCCACCCTGCTCGGACTGGGCGCGGCGCTGGCCCTGGCCCGGATGAAGCCGCGGCTCCGGGCGCCCTTCGACACCCTCGTGTACCTGACTCTCGTCGTTCCCGAGATCGTCATCGCGGTGGCTTTGCTCATCTTCTTCGTGCAGGCGCGCAACTACCTCCATTTCTTCCCCGAGCTGGGGAAGGAGACGATCCTGCTCGGCCAGGTGGTATTCAACGCCTCGGTGGCCATGCTCATCATCCGGGCCAGATTCGTCGGGATGGGCGACTCACTCGAAGAGGCCGCCTACGACCTCGGCTCGGGGCCGCTGGCGACGTTCCGCCAGGTGACGCTGCCCAGGCTGATGCCGGCCATCGTGGCCGCGTTCCTGCTGTCCTTCACCTTCTCGTTCGACGACTACATCGTGCCCGCGTTCACCAACGGCACCACCAACACCTGGCCGATCGTGCTGTTCTCGGCCGTGCGCTTTGGCCTCACCCCCGCCGTCAACGCTCTCGCAACGATCATGCTCGGCGCCACCGTGGTGGCGGTGGCGGTCACCGCCGTCATCCTGCGCCGCAGCCGGGTGCAAGCCACCCCCTACCAGGAGCAAGCGCCGGGCCTGGACGCCGCTCTCGGGCTCCGGTAGCTCCCGTCAGCCGACATCGATATAGACGGTGCCGTCCGCTACCTTGACCGGGTAGGTGCGCACGTCCACAAGCACCGGAGCGCCGAGCGCCCTGCCGCTGGTGTAGTCGAACCGGCCGTTGTGCTTAGGGCACTCGATGACGCTGCCGATGACCAGGCCGTCGCACAGCAGCGTCTGCTCGTGCGTGCAGTGGCCATCGGTGGCGTAGTAGCCGTCGCTGGGAGATCGGTAGATCGCGTAGTCCTTGCCGTCGTGCTCGAAAGGGATGACGTCCTCGGGATCGACGTCGTCGGCCGCGCACGCGGCGATCCACTGGCCCATCTGTTCTCCTGGCTAACGGTTCAGGCCGCAACCGCGCCGGCCAGCGGCAGCGCGCGGCCGTCGGTCAGCGGCACTGGCTCGTTGTACGGCGCGGCGCCGGGCAGCAGCTCACGGCGGATGTAGTACTCCTGGTCCCGCAACTGGCGCAGCACCGCAGGGACGATCTCCTTGTAGGCCGCCCACATCGACGGGTACGCGGGAGCGCAGTCGTGCTTGACCTCCTCGTGCAGCTCCGGCAGCCGGTAGTACGGCACCATCGGGAACATGTGATGTTCGACGTGATAGTTCATGTTCCAGTACAGGAACCTGTTGACCAGGCACATCTTCACCGTCCGGGTATTGAGCCTGTGGTCGAGCACGTTCTCGCCCATGCCCGCGTGCTGGGTGAACCCGTAGAGGTTGAACAGGAAAGCCCCGTACAGCCGAGGGCCGCCGATCAGTACCACCGGCAGCCAGGTGCGCAGCCCGATCGCCAGGCCGATGGCGGTCGCGTAGATCGCCAGGTCGATCCGCGCGGTGCGATACACCTTGTGCCGCTCGGACTCGGGCACGTAGTCGGCTTCGTCGGCGGTGAGCCGGCCGGACGCGTGCAGGAACATCAGCCGGAAGGCCAGCGGTACGTCGACCAGGCCCACCAGGTTGGCCAGCAGCCTGGCCAGCCGGGCCGGCCGCATCACCGCGATCTCAGGGTCCCGCCCGACGATCAGGGTGTCTGTGTGGTGCCTGGTGTGGCTCCACCGCCAGGTGGTCGGATCCCGCATGATCATGAAGGAGGCGATCTGGTACAGCCCCTGGTCCATCCAGCGCGTCTTGAACGCGGTACCGTGCCCCGACTCGTGCCAGCGGGAATCCGAGGTCGAGCCGTAAAGGACGCCGTAGCCGGCGAAGAACGGGACCGCCCACCACGTGCCCCAGAACGCGATGCCGAGGCCGGCCAAGCCGAGGATCAGCCCGAACCAGATCGCGGTGTCCCGCACGGCGGGGTAGTCGGAACGCCGCATCAGCTCCTTCATCCGCTTGCGCGGTATCGCGCTGCGGAACCAGGCACCCCCGGCGAGGCCGAGTTCCACCGCCGCGTCGTTTTCCGGACTCGTGAGGCTGTACCGTGCCAGCCGATCCCTGTCCATCCCGGCCATCCCTCCAGCCCGAGCGCCCGACAGCCCTGGTGCGTTGAAACGCTCCAAACGAGTGTCATATACGTTCTGGCTGGTCAACAAGGCCTATCGTCAGAGAGTTGTAGCGGCGGCCTCCCTCCGGGACGCCGCAGCCGGCCAGCATCTGCTGCGCCGCACCCCGAATGCGCCGCCGCGGCGCGCCGCTGGCTAGGAGCTGTAGGGCAAGAAGCAGATGCCGGCCAGGCCGCTGATGCCGCCACAGGTGTCGGTGCCGGCGTCGTTGTCGCTGGCGATCCACAGCCCGGCGGGGGTGACGAGCATGTCGTCGGCGCCGAGACCGCGGCCGCGGCTGTACAGCCCGGTGGCGCCGGTGGAATCGGTGAGCAACTGCCCGCCGGTGGCACCGGGGGTGAACCCGCCCATGCCGGGGGATGGGATGGCGCCGGGGCCAGCCTGGTTGCAGCCGCCGGAGTTGTCGGCCCAGCGTTCGTGGCCGCCGACGTAGACGGCGAACGGATCGGCGGCGACCGAGAACAGCGAGTCGCAGCCGGTGTAGTTGACCCATTCGTGGGTCAGCCCGCCCACCCGGCTGGCGGGGAACGCCGCGACGGCGTCGCAGATCCCGGTCAACGGGAAGGTCTTGTTCCAGTTGAGCGGGGCGAAGCCGGTGTCGGCGACGTAGACCGTGGACCCGTCGGGGGACCAGGCGGCGGCCTTGATGTAGAACGGGTGCTTGTCGGCGCAGTAGCTGCTGAATTCGCTCGAATCCCAGTCGCTGACGTTGCCGTGGCTGCCGAGGTTGAGCATGAAGATCTGCTGCCTTGCGTTGCCCTCCACCTTGGTGAACGTGCCCTCGGCCAGCACGTGGCCCCCGTCAGGGGACAGTTGCTGGTTGTAGATGCTCGTCTGGTTCGGGGCCGACCCCGAGAATGCGTAGTGCCCGGAAATGTTCAGGTTGAGATAACCGTCGTTGGCGCCGGTAGACGGGCTGAGGCTGACGTAGTAGGCGCCATTCGACCCGTTGATCGAGGTGAAGTCGCCGCCAGCCAGCAGGTGGCCGTTGGGAGTCAGCAATAGCGTGTTCACCGCCTTGCTGGCGTTGTGCGCCCAGTCCTGGACCATGGTGTTGTTGTAGGTCCGGATGTAGGCGATGTTGCTGGCCGCCGCCCCGTCCACCGTGGTGAAGCTCCCGCCGATGTAGGCGTGCGTGCAGCCGGACGTGAGCTGGATCGAGTTCACCGTTCCGTTGGTGCTCGGCGTCCACGACGTGATCGCGTACGGGGCGGTGGCGCTGAAGCTGACGATGTTGGCCCGCGGATAGGTGACCCCGCCCTGGCTGATCTGCGTGAAGCTGCCCACCGCGTACATCGTCCCGCCGCACTCAACCAACTGCCTGACCTGCTCGGTCACCCCGGTGGGCGCCAGCGCGGGCGTGCCGGTGGCCGGAACGGGAGACACCGGGCCGGTCTGCGCGCTGGCCGTCCCGGCGCAGACACCGGCCGCCAGTGCGCACAGCGCCGCACCTGGTGCACCTCGAAGCAACCAGCGGCCGAGTCCGGCCATTACGCCTCCAGGGGTTCTCTGCTCATCAGCCGGCCCACGGCCCGGAAGCGACGGCGTCCGGGTCGTGCCGGTGGGCACTGAGCGCAAACCGTAGAGGACGAGCCGACAGGCGGGATGACAAAACAGGCAAAGAACTAGGAAATTCTCAAAGGAGGCTTCGTGGCGCGGCGATGCGCCCGGCGGCGGGGCTAGGAGCGGTAGGGCAGGAAGCAGATCCCGGCATGGCCACCGATGTCGCCGCACCTGTCGGTGCCGTCCAGATCGTCGCTGGCGATCCAAAGCCCGGCGCCGGTGACCACCATGTCGTCCGCGCCCATGCCACGGCCGCGGGAGTACAGGCCCGCGCCGCCGGGGCCGGTGAGCAGGCGCCCGCCGGTGGGGCCGGCGCTCAAGCCGGGTGGCCCGGGCGCGGCTACGCCGCGAGCCGTTCGACCGTGCTCTGCACGGTCCCTGAGGCGAGCGCCGTGCGGCCGAGCCGTGTCGTGACCCAGCCGTAGCCGGCCAGGCTGCCGCTGTACCCGAACTTCGGCCGCACCAGCCGGGCCTGCTCGAGCAGTTGCATGCCCTCCGCGAGCAAGTCGCAGAGCGCGTACTCCTCGGGGGTCGTGGTGTCGCCGGCTCTGGGCGCACCGTAGTCGGGCAGGAAGTTGTCGGCGATCGCGCCGAGCCCGGTATAGCCATCGCCGGGCGTGTAATCGGGCGTGAACGCCTTGGTCATGACCTCGGTCGCGAGCTGCGGGAGGGTGAGCGCCTGGAGGCGCTGCACCTCGACGCCGATCTGCGGCCCGAGCTGGGCGAGCCTGGGCAGCTTGTACCCTTCGGGATCCAGCAGCCTGTTGAACATGATTCCGGTTCCTCTCCGTTGCACGTGATGCCTCATCTGCGTGCCACGGTAGGGATGCGGGCGCTGGCTGCCATGAGTAGCGACTACTCATTCCGGGCCACCAAGAGCCGGACCGGCCGCGGCGGGGTAGCTGCACGGTGGAGGGGTCAGGTGGTCTGTGATGGCAGCGCGGCCGGTGCGGATGACGGGGTGGACGGCTCAGCATGTGCGGCACGCCGCCGAGCTGTTCAAGCAGGGCAGCAATCCGGCCGCGCGGGTGTACGAGAGCATCGGGTCCGACTTCTTCCTGGCGCTGGCGCCTGGCTGGCTGAACCTGGGGCTGTGGGAGGGGCCCGGGCGCGAGAATGAAGCTCAGGAGGCCTGCCAGCGGCTGGTACGGACGCTCGCCTCCGCCCTGCCCGCCGGCGGTGTGATCGCCGACGTGGGCAACGGGCTCGGCACCCAGGATCCGCTGATCGCTGAGGTAGCCCGCCCGCGCCGGCTGGTCGCGGTGAACATCACCCACTGGCAGTTGATGGCGGGCCGGGACCGGTTGAGGCAGGCAGCGGCCGTGCCGGTGGTGGGTGACGCCGCCCGGCTGCCGGTCGCCGACGGAACGCTGGATGGGGTCATCAGCGTGGAGGCGGCCTTCCATTTCCAGTCAAGGAAGGCGTTCTTCGACGAGTGTTACCGGGTGCTGCGTCCCGGCGGTGTGCTGAGTATCTCCGATATCTCGGTCCAGCGCTGGCCGGTAACCCCGGCCGAGCTGATAGCGGGCCTGACCCAACTGCGGGTGTTCGGGCTGCGGCCCACCATGGCGATGACGGCCGGGCAGATCGCCGCGGCCGCCCGCGCGGCGGGCCTGGCCGAGGTCACGGTCACCGCCTGCGGCGACAAGGTAATCGCCCCCGCACTCCGGCTCACCGCCGCCCGGCTCGGGCACGCGACGACCGCGCCCTTCGGGCAGAAGGCCGCGGCGCACGTGCTGCTGCGGCAGGTCGATCTGCTCTGGCGGCGCCATGTCATCGACTACCTGTTGCTCCGCGCGATCCGTCCGTGACCCGCCCGGCGGTTCACCGGCCGATGCCAGGTAGATCCGCCGCGCGTGTTCCAGGCCCGGGCGCGCCGGCGTTCGGTAATGCTTGGTGTGTGAGCACGAGCGTTTGGCGGGCCGGTGCCGTTATCGCGGCGGGCCTTGCCGTTATTGGCCTGGCGGCCTGCCAGGCGCCGGCCCAGGGCCAGCCGGAGCAGGCCGGCCCGGTGGCCACATCGGCCGCGCCGTCTGTGCCGGCGCGGCCTACCGGGAACCCCGCCGGGACGTGGCGGCTGGTATTCAACGGCATGTTCGCCGGCCGGGGACTCAACACGGCCGAGTGGTCCACGGGCTGGCTTGCCCAGGGGATCACGCCCCCCGTGAGCAAGGGCGAACTGGAGTGCTACGACCCGGCCAACGTCGCCGTGGCGGGCGGCACCTTGACCCTGAGCCTGATCCGGCGGCCGCACTCGTGCGGGGGAAGGGTGCGGCCCTACTCGAGCGGGATGATCAACACCGACGGGAAGTTCCAGTTCACCTACGGATTCATGCAGGCGCGGATCTGGATACCGGGGCTGAGCGGGCAGATCAGCAACTGGCCCGCGTTCTGGGCCGACGGCCAGAACTGGCCCAAAACCGGCGAGATCGATGTGCTGGAAGGCCTGGGTGGCAAGGCCTGCTGGCATTTCATCAACCCGGCCGCGGTGCGCGGTCGCTGCGTGACCGGGACGTTCTACAACGGCTGGCACACCTTCGGCGCCGACTGGGAGCCGGGGACGATCACCTACTACTACGACGGCCGCGTCGTAGGGAGGATCAGGTCAGGGGTCACCCGTTCGCCGATGTACCTGATACTCAACAACGCGACCACGCACCTGTATCAGATCCCGCTCCACGTGCCCGCGGACATGCGTGTGGCCTACGTCCGGGTGTGGCAGCACCCCGGTCAATGATCATGTTGGCACCGGCGGCTGGCTGAGGAACGCGCCAACGGCGGCGGCGAAGGCCGCCGGGTCGTCGATCCACGGGAAGTGTGCGGCCCCGGGCTGGACGACGACGGCCGCGTCATTGAACAGCGGTGCCGCCTCCCGTACCGCGGCAGGGGTCACCATGGGGTCCACCTCCCCCGCGTACAGCAGGACGGGCGCGGTGAGCTTTGCCAGGGCGGCCCTGGTCGCGGGCACGTCGAGGGTGACGCCGGCGAAGAAGCCCTCCCGCGCGGCCTGGTGGCGCTCGCTGACCCCGGCGGTCGCGTGCGCCTGGGCCGCTTCGTCCCACCGGCCGTAAAAGAATGGCCTGGAAACACGGAACGCCTCCATCGACAGGTTCCCCGCCATGATCTGCTCCAGCGCGGCGAGGGCGGCGGGGTACCAGGGCTCGGCCGCACGGCGGGCGAGGGCGGCACGGAAGTGTTCCCCGGTGCCCGCCACGCCGACCGCGGCGAGGCCGGGGGTGACCAGGATCAGCGCGGACAGGTGCTGCGGGCAGGCGGCCGCGTACAGCGTCGCCAAGACAGCGCCGGCCGAGTGCGCCAGCAGATCCATCGGATCCAGGCCGAGATGGACGCGCAGCGACTCAACGTCGTTGACGAGCCGGTCGACACGGAAACTTGCCTGGTCCGCCGGGCCGGCTGACAACCCGACGCCGCGCGGATCCAGCAGGATCAGTTGCCGGGACGCGGCCAGCCCGCCGAGGTCACCCAGATACTCCGCCGCACGGCCCGGCCCGCCGGGCAGGCACACCAGCGGCGGGCCATCACCGACGACGCGGTAGCCAATCTCGGTTCCGTCGTAGGACGCGAAGCTGGGCACCGTCTCATTCTGCCGTCGCGGCAGCGTGCGCGGACCGGGCGGCGGCCATCCGCAGCGGACCACCTCGCTGGCCTGGGCGCGCTGCCGCCTCCGGGACGTGTGGGTCAGATGACTGTAGGTAATGGCCATTCCATTGCCATTACCTCTGCGACTAAAATCTGCGCCAAGACGGCCGGGCAGCCCCCTGCCCTCTACCCGTAATACGCCTGGTGTGAAGGGAGCCGCAGATGAGCGCTAATCCTGATGCCACAGAGGAACGTACCCGGATCAGGCAGGGCGGCCGGGCAGCACTGTGGCGGCTGGCCGGGCCATGGTGGCTGTTCCTGGTGACAGGCATCGCATGGCTGATCATCGCCGTGATGGTGCTGCGGTTCACCCCGGCCTCGGTCAACACCGTGGGCGTCCTTATGGGTGTCCTGTTCCTGCTGGGCGCGTTCAACGAGTTCCTGATCGCCTCGATACGGCACAGTTGGCGGTGGGCGCACATCCTGATGGGCATCCTGTTCGTAGTGGGGTCGATCTGGGCGTTCGCCCGCCCCTTCAACGCGTTCTGGGCCCTCGCCTCGGTGCTCGGGCTGCTGCTCATCTTCAAGGGCACGCTCGACATCATCGACGGGGTGATGACCAAGGACGTCAACTCGGCCTGGTGGCTCGGCCTGCTGACCGGCATCCTGGAGATCGTGCTCGGCTTCTGGGCCTCTCAGCAGAACTTCCCCGCACAGGGAGCGCTCCTGCTGCTGTGGGTGGGGTTCTTCGCCTTGTTCCGCGGTATCTCCGAGCTCGTCATCGCGTTCGAACTCCGCTCCCGCCAGCACGCCTAGCGAGACAGCCCTAGGAGCACGGCGTCGCCGCGGCCGCGGGCCGCAGGCGAACTGTGGCGCGCCCGGATGCCGGCCTTTCGGCCCCAGGGCGCATCGGCCGGCGGGCGCACACGGTGATCGGGAAAGCGGCCGGGGCATTCGGCGAAGCAACTGATCCGGCACCAGCTCTGCGAGCTGCCAGCCACCCCCAACGTTCGCGCCGCCGCTTTCCGGGCGCTGGCCGCGCTCCCGGGAGTAACCAGCCTGGGCCAGGTCGGCGGGGGGCAGGGGGCGCGGTTCACCCTGCTCGGAGGTCAACGGGCCACGCTCATCATCGACCCGTCGACCGGGCAGATCCGTGCCACCAACTTCTTCGTGGACATCCAGGGGGCCGAGTACTGGCAACAGATCCCCAACGCGACCATCACCGGGCGGTGGACCGACACGCTGCCCTAAGGCCGGCCTGCCCGAAGCGGCGGAGGCTGCCCGGCTACACGGCGGTGATGTTCTCGCGGCTGCCGTGGGCGCACAGCGCGTACAGCGCGACCACGTCCATGGCCACGATGGCCAGCGACCAGACCGGGTAGGCGGGGATGAAGAACATCTGGTCGATGGCGTTGAGCCCGATCACGACCACGGCGAACCAGCGGAACATCTGGTTGGCCGCCAGCACTCCCACGGCCGCGACAAGCTGCAGGGCGCCGAGGATGGCGGTGACCCAGCCCCAGGTGGTCAGGTTGGCGAACACGAAGTGCGTGTGAGCAGGGAACACATCGGACCCAGCGGCGGCGGCAATGCCCTGGATCAGGTTGAAGCAGCCGGTCACGACCAGCACGACGGATGCGAACAGGACCAGCCCGTAGCCGCGGCTCCCGGTGCGGTGCCCAGCCGCACCGGGAGCCGGCGTGGTTGCCGATGGCATCATGGGACCTCCCGCGCTAGAGGGTTGACGGCGCTCAATCGCGCTGCTGCTCGGCAGCGGGCATCTCCGTGTACACGTCGCGCATGATCCCTACTTGCTTGGTGGTGAAGGTGCGTTCCCGGCGCAGGTCGCGGGTGAAGGCGAACCACCAGCTCAGCACGGCGCCGAACCGGTTGCGGTAGCCGGTGAGGAACCCGATGTGGATGAACAGCCAGACCACCCACCCGGGGAACCCGGCGAACTGCAGCCGCCCCACCGACACCACGGCGCGGCCGCGGGAGATGTAAGCTGCCGACCCCAGGTCGCGGTAGCGGAACGGCTTGTCGAAGCTCTGTCCCCGGGCCAGGTGAGCGATCTTGCGCCCGGCGTACAGGCCGGTTTGCATGGCGACCTCGGCGACCCCGGGGAGCTTGTTCAGGCTCATCACGTCGCCGGTGACCATGATCTCCGGGTGGCCGGGGATGCTCAGGTCCGGGCCGACCTCGATCCGCCCGGCCCGGTCCTGCTTGGCCCCGGTGGCCGCCGCGATGGCGGCCGCCGCGGGCGGCGCCGCGACCCCGGCGGTCCACAAGACCGTGCCGGCCTCATACCGGGTCACCGTGCCGTCCCCGGCGCGGACGCTCAGCCCGGTGCCGTCGATGCCGGTGACGATCGAATGCATGTGCTGCTCGACCCCCAGCCGGTCCAGGGTGGCCGCCGCCTTGGCCGACAGCTTCGGGCCGAACGGGGCCAGCGGCGCCGCCCCGCCGTCGAACAGCAGCACCCGCGCGTCCTCGGGGTTGATGCGCCGGTACTCACGCCGCAGGGTCTTGGTGGCGACCTCGCGGATCTGCCCGGCCAGCTCGACGCCGGTCGGCCCGGCGCCGACCAGCGCGAAGGTGAGCCACCGGGCCTGCTCGGCCGGGTCGGTGGCCGATTCGGCCATCTCGAACGCGCCGAACACCCGCCGCCGGATGACCAGGGCATCCTCGATGGTCTTCATGCCGGGCGCGTACTGGGCGAACTCGTCGTGGCCGAAGTAGGACTGCTCCACCCCCGCGGCCACGATCAGGTAGTCGTAGCCGAACTCCTCCTGTTCCCCCAGCGGCCGTCTGGCCAGTACCACCCGTCGCTCCGGGTCGATGCCGGTCACCTCGGCGAGCGCGAAATCGGCGTTCCGGTGGCGGCGCAGCAGGTCGCGTAGCGGGGCGGAGATCTTTCCCTCGGACAGGATCCCGGTCGAGCATTGATACAGCAGCGGCTGGAACAGGTGATGCTGCGCCTTGTCGATGAGGGTTACCTGGACCGGGGCACGCCCCAGCGCCCGGACCGCGAACAGGCCCGCAAAGCCGCCTCCGATGATCACCACCTGGCGCCGGTTGTCCTGGTCGTTCATGGGCACACGCAGCCTCCTTCGCCGTGTCGGGAGCCAGCGTGTCAGCCCGCGGGGTCGTGCCAGGCGTCCCGGTCGGGAAGCAAGCGGTCGGCTTCCTTGGGACCCCAGGTGCCTTTGGCGTAGGGGTGGACAGGCACGGCGTCGCCGAGCACCGGGTCCACGATCTGCCACGCGGCCTCGACGGTGTCCTGCCGGGCGAACAGCCAGCGCTCATTGTCGAGCGCGGCGCCGATCAGCCGGTCGTAGGGACGCTGGTCGCTGCCGGGCTCCTGCGCGAACGTCAGATCTTCCGTCTGCGGCTCCCAGCCAGCCCCCGGCTTCTTGCCGGCCAGGCTGAAGCTGACGGCGGTCTCAGGCCAGACCCGGAACCGCAGTTCGTTGCGGTGCGGCAGCGGGGCGAGGCCGAAAAGATCCCGCGGCGGCTGGCGGAACCTGACGGTGACCTCGGTGGCGGTAACCGCCATGCACTTGCCCGCCCTGATGAGGATCGGCACGTCCGCCCACCGCCAGGAATCGGACATGAGCCGGAGCGCGACGAATGTTTCCACGGTCGAGCGCGGGTCGACGCCCTGCACATCGTGATAGCCCTCGTACTGGCCACGGACGGTGTGCTCGGGTGTCAGCGGGGTCAGCGATTTCACCAGCCGCGACTTGGCGTCCCGCCAGTTGCTCAGGCCCTGCCCCTCCGGCGGGTCAGCCATCACCGTGGCCAGTACCTGCAGCATGTGGTTCTGCACCACGTCCCTGATGGCGCCGGTGTGGTCGTAGAACGAGCCCCGGTCGGACACGTCGAACGCCTCGGCCATGGTGATCTGGACGCTCTCCACATAGGTGCGGTTGAGCAGCGGCTCGACCACCGCGTTGGCGAACCGTCCGAAGAGCACGTTCTCCACCGGCTCGAAGGCCAGCCAGTCATCGACACGGAAGATGGCCTCTTCAGAGAAGTACTGGTGCATGGTGTCGTTGAGCTTCCTGGAGCTGGCCAGGTCGGTGCCGAACGGTTTTTCCACCATCACCCGGGCACCGGCGGCCCTGCCCGCCGTGGCGATGCCCTGGGCGATCCGCCCGAACAGGAACGGCGGCACCTCCAGGTAGTACAGCAGGTTCTCACCCGCGCCGACCGTGTCGGACATGGCGTGGTAGGTCGCGTCGTCGCCGAGGTCGCCGTCGATGTAACGCAGCAGCCCGAGCATCTTGATGGCCGCCGGGCTGGACGGGTCCATGTTGTTGAGCTTCAGCGAGGCGACCGCGTAGTCGCGGAACTGCTCCAGGTCCCAGCCGCTCTTAGCCACCCCGATCACCGGGACGTTGAGCACATCACGCTCGACCAGCCCCACCAGTGCGGGGAATGTTTCCAGCTTGGCCAGGTCCCCGGTCGCCCCGAAAATCACCAGCGCGTCGACGCGATCCGACATGTCATCCTCCTGCCTGGGCCTCCTCCCAGTTCACCGCAAGACACGCCCGCGCGGCATCACCCATGAGGGTGAGCCGACAGCCACATCCTGGGGTACAGCCCGCCGGTGCGGAGGAGCTCGGCATGTGTGCCGCGGGCCACCACCTGGCCCCGGTCCAGGACGACGATCTCGTCCACTTGGTCGAGGCCGTCGAGGTCGTGCGTGATGAGCAGCGTTGCGCGGCCCTGGGTCGCGGTCAGGATGTCGGCGGTCAGGGCGCGGCGGCTGGCCGGATCCAGATGTGCGGTGGGCTCATCGAGGATCATCAGCGCCGGGTCGGCGAGCAGCGCCCGGGCCAGGGCCAGCCGCTGCCGCTGGCCGCCGGAGATCGCCGCACCGTGGGCACCCACGGTGGTGTCCCAGCCCAGTGGCAGCGACTCGATCCACGGCAGCAGCCCGGCCCGGGCGGCGGCGCCGGCGAGTTCTTCGTGTGTGGCGGCAGAGCGGGCCAGGCGCAGGTTACCGGCGATCGTGGTGTTGAAGATGTGCGGGTCCTGGGCGCAGCCGCCGATCACCGTCCGGACGTCGTCGGCCGCGTAGGCGGACAGGTCCCGCCCGTGCTCTGCTAGCCCCGACCCCGCCACCCCGCCCAGGGTGGCGCTGCCCCCGGACAGCTCGCAGAACCGCAGCAAAACGGCGGCCACGGTGGACTTGCCCGCCCCGCTCGGGCCGATCAGCGCGACCCGCCGCCCGGGAACGAGGTCCAGGTCGACCCCGCCCAAGGCCAGCGGGCCACCTGGCTCGTACCGGACCTGGGCGCCGCGCAGCCGCACCCGGATCGGGCCCGCGGGCAGCGGCAGCGGCGCGGCCGGGTCACGGACCGGATCCGGGGCGTCCACGACCGCGGTCAGCCGCGCCGCGCTGGCCCGGGCCTGGCCAAGTTGGATCGCCGCGGCGGGCAGGGCAGCCACCACCTCGAAGGCTGCCAATGTGGTGAGTGTCACCACCGCCAGCGGGACCCGGGTCAGCGTGCCGGCCCCGGTGGCGGCCACGGCCAGGCCGAGCACCGCCCACACGGTCAGGCCGGCGACGGCACTGGACAGGCCGGTCCCCAGGCCCATGCCCGAGGCGCCCCGGCGTTCCATGGCGGCCAGCCTGGCGCCGGTGTCGGCGGCCCGGCCGATGGCGGTGTCCATCGCCCCGAACGCGTGCAGGTCCGCTGCCCCGGAGATCAAGTCGGTGAAGTGTGCGGAGAATTCGCCCCTGGCCGCAGCAAGGCGAAGGCCCGCCTGCCGGGCCCGGGCGGCCGCCAGCCACGGGACCAGGGTCCCGGCCGCGAGCAGGCCTACCGCGAGCGCTGCCCCGGCCGGGGGGAGTATCAGCAGACACGCGATCACGGCTCCGGTGCCGGCCAGGATAGCGGCCGCTGGTGGCGCCACGCCCCGCAAGAACAGGTCCTGAGTGGCGTCCACGTCACTAACCAGCCGCGCCAGCACGTCACCCGGGCGCAGCGTGCGCAGCCCGGCTGGGGCCAGGCGCTCCAGCCGCTGGAAGGTCCGCACCCTGATGTCCACCAGGATCCTGAACGCCACGTCGTGGCTGGCCAGGCGCTCCGCATAGCGGAACACACCGCGGCCAACCGAAAGGCCCCGGACCGCGACCACGGCAATGGAGATCGCCAAGATGTTGGGGTGCTGCGACGCCCGGGCGAGCAGGAAGCCGGAGGTGGCCAGCAGCGCGATGCCGCAACCGGTGGCGACCGCGCTCGCCAGCACCGCGAGGATCAGCCGCCGCCGCAGGGGCTGGGCCAGCCACAGCACCCGTACCAGCGAATCGGTGCGCAGCCGCGCCCAGGGCCGATCCCACTGCCCGCAAGGCGGGGCTGGTGTTGCACTAGGTGCCAGCGAGGCTGCCGGGACTGCGCCCGTCCGTCGGCGTTTGTGGGCGGTCACGCCAACGTCCACATTCTTTTGTGGGCGCTGGCGCCAACGACTACAAACGGCCAGAGCGGCCCGTGGTTCCGGCCCGCGGGCTGCAGGCCGGGGCCCTGTCCGGCCATCGGCAGCGTCATGGCGCGGCCACCAGGGTCTGGTCGTAGGCGGCTTGCCCGGCATCGGGTGTCACCAGCTTGCCGTGGTCCAGGGTGATCGTCCGGCCGGCCGGGCCTGCCCAGCCCCGGCCGTGACTGACCAGGACGACGGTGCGGTGTCCCGGCAGGGCCTCGATGGCGGCGAATATCCCCGCCGCGGCGATCGCGTCCAGGTGCGCGGTCGGCTCGTCGAGCAGCAGCAGCGGCGCGTCCCTGAGGAATGCCCGGGCCAGCGCGATCCGCTGCCGCTGCCCCGCCGACAATCGTGCGGCGCGGTCACCCAGCGGGGTGGCATACCCGCGCGGCAGCGCCTCGATGAACTCGGCCGCACCGGCCAGGGCGGCGGCGTGTTCGATCGCGCCCTGGCTCGCACCGGGCCGGCTCAGGGCGATGTTGTCGGTCACCGTGCCTGCGAACAGGTGCGGCCGCTGCGGCACCCAGGCGATCTGGGCCCGCCACGCGGCCAGGTCAAGCTGCGCCAGCGGCATCCCGCCTGCCTCGATGGTCCCTGCCGTGGGTTCGGCGAATCGCAGCAGCAGGGCCAGCAGCGTGCTCTTGCCCGCCCCGCTCGCGCCGGTCACCGTGATCCGCTCGCCCGGGCCTATCACCAGGCTGACCCCGGCCAAGGCCAGCTCGTCACGGCCCGGATAGGCCACGCATGCTTCGTTCAGCCTGATAGTGCCGGTGCGCAGGTCGACCTGTGCCGGCGCGCCGGGCCCGAGCCGGGGGCGGACCGTGGCCGGGCCGACCGGTGCGGTGTTCAGGATGTCGCAGGCCCGGGCGGCCGCGGTGGCGCCCTCTATGCTGGCGTGGAACTGGGCGCCCACCGCGCGCAGGGGCAGGTACGCCTCGGGGGTGAGCAGCAGCACCAGCAGCGCGGTCTGGTAGCCCAGGTGCCCGGCCAGCAGCCGCAGGCCGACCTCCACCGCCACCAGCGCCGTGGCCAGCGCCGCCGCCAGTTCCAGCACCAGCGCCGACAGGAACGCCACCCGCAGCGTGCCCATGGTCGCCTTGCGGTGCACCTCCGAGACCTCACCGATCACCTGCGCCTGCGCCTTCGCCCGGCCGAACAGCTTCAGCGTGGGCAGCCCCTCGACCACGTCGAGGAAGTGCCCGCCAAGTGTCGCCAGCAGCCGCCACTGACGCTGCGTGCGCGCCTTGGTGTGCAGGCCGACCAGGACGGCGAACACCGGGATCAGCGGCAGCGTCACCGCGATCACCACGGCCGAGATCCAGTCGGCGGCCGCGACCCGGGCCACCACGGCCACGGGTACCGCGACCGCGAGGACCAACTGAGGCAGGTACCGGGCGAAGTAGGGGTCGAGCGCGTCCAGGCCCTTGGTGGCCAGGGTCGCGATCTCGCCCGCCCGCTGCCCGCCCAGCCAGGCCGGGCCAAGCCGCAGCGTATGGGCGGTGAGCCGGGCCCGGAGTTGCGCCTTGACCTTGGCGGCGGCGCGCAAGGCGACGGTCTCGCCACCCCCGGCTGCCAGGGCGCGGGCGGCCATCACCGCCAGCAGAAGGACCAAGGCCGGCCACAGGGCCGCCACGCCCGTGCCGCGGGCCGCAGTCGCCAGGACATGGGCAAGCAGCCCCGCCTGGGCCAGCACCAGGGCGGTCACCACCAGTCCCAGCCCGACCGTGAAGATCAGGTAACCCCGGGCTGCCCTGGCATGCCGCAACAGCCGGGGATCGGCGGGCCTCATACCGGCGGTTTCGGGGCGAGGATCAATGAGACGGACGAGAACACCAGGATGACCCCAGCGATGCTGATCAGCCCGATGCGTGCCGCGCGGACCTTGAAGTGGCCGCTGATGCCGACCAGGAACAGCACGGTCGCCAGGTACACCGTGGTCCGCACGTAGCTGTCCGCGTTGCCGCCCGCTTGCTCGCCGAGCGCGTAGTAGATGTCGGCCTTCTTGTCGAGCGCGTTGGACCGCGCCAGCTCCGGCTGCTTGTACTGCGGCATGTAGGTCGGGCCCTTCGGCGCGTTCGGGTCCGTGAAAGGGGCCGTGGTGAGCCAGGCCTTGAACGCGGTCAGGAACACCGGCCGGAAGCGATCCTGGGCCACCCGCATCGCGGGCCTGTTGTGGGCGACGTACGCGGTGAACCAGGCGTTGAACGTCAGCGAGTCGAAATTCTTCAGGTCGGCGGCCTGGTAGGCGGCCCGGTTGGCCTCCGTCCGGGTCGCCGACCCCCTCCTGGCGAATCCGGCGGCAGGCATCATCGCTCCTGACTGGCAGTCTTCCCTGCCGGGGGCGATGGCGTGCCGGGCGGGGCAGGCGCGGCGGGCAGTGCCTTCCGCTCGAACTCCCGGGCGCTGACGCGCCGCCGGAATACGTAGTAGGTCCAGGCCTGGTAGATGAGCACCACCGGCAGCAAGATGATCGCGACGACACTCATCACCTTGAGCGGGTACGCCGGCGACGCGGTGTTGACGGCGGTCAGGTTGTTGACCGCGCTGGTGGACGAGACCATCACGTTGGGGTACAGGCCGGTGAAGATCGCCACGATGGCCGAGGCCATGGTGACCGTGGTCGCGGCGAAGGCGAAGCCGTCGCGCTGCTCGTAGACCAGCCAGAACGCGGCGAGGACGGCGAGGATGGCCAGCAGTTCCACCGGGTTGAGGAAGAACGTGTCGCTGTGCGCCACGTGGGTCCAGATGGCGAACCCGATGACGGCGGCGGTGGTGGCGGGGGCGATGCGGCGGGCCAGGCGCCGGCTGCGCTCGTGCATGTCCCCGGTGGTCTTCAGGGACAGGAACGTCGCGCCGTGCAGCGCGCAGATCAGCACCAGGGTGACCCCGGTGAACAGCCCGTAGGGCTGGAGCAGTTCCCAGAATGAGCCGGTGTAGTTCTGCGCGGAGTTGATCGGGAGCCCCTGCAGGAGGTCGCCCAGGGCCACGCCGATCAGCAGCGGGGCCAGCAGGCTGCTCACGGTCAGCAGCACATCCCAGGAGCGCCGCCAGTGCGGGCTGTCCCGCTTGCCGCGGTACTCGAACGACAGGCCGCGGGCGATGAGCGCGGCCAGCAGCAGGACCAGCGCGAGGTTGAAGGCCGAGAACATGGTGGCGTACCAGCCGGGGAACGCGGCGAACATGGCGGCCCCGGCCACGATCAGCCAGACCTCGTTGCCGTCCCACAGCGGCCCGATCGTGTTGATCGCGGCCCTGCGCTCCGCGTCGTCCCTGCCGACGGCACTGTGCAGCATGCCGACGCCGAAGTCGAACCCCTCCAGGATGAAGAACCCGGTCCACAGCACCGCGATGAGGATGAACCAGAACGGGACGAGACTGCTCATGGTGACCTCAATACTGGACGGCAGGCACGGGCGTGTCCGCCTCTGCCTCGGTCCGCGGGGGCGGGAGTTGCTGGCGGGAGTACTTCAGCATCAGCAGCAGCTCAATCGTGGCGATCACCGCGTACACCAGGACGAATGCCGCCAGGCTGATCGCGATCCAGGTGGTGGACAGCGACGGTGAGATGCCGTTCTTGGTCAGCATGATGCCTTGCACGATCCACGGCTGCCGGCCGCTTTCGGTCAGCAGCCAGCCCGCGGTGTTCATCAGGAACGGCAGCACCACCGCCCAGGTCGCCACCCACAGGAACACCCGGGAGGTGGCCAGCTTCCGGCTCCGGATCAGCCACAGCCCCCACACGCCGATGAGCAGGGCCAGCACCCCGCCGTAGGCCATCACCCGCATTCCCCAGTACTGGATGAACACGTTCGGCACGTAGTTGCCGGGCCCGTACTGCTGGCTGTACTGGTTCTGCAGCGGGGTCATCCCGACCACCTTGCCGTTCCAGGTGTTGGTGGCCAGCAGCGACAGCAGGTGCGGGATCTCGATGATCTGCGTCGGGGTCTCGTCGTTGTTACCGCCGCCGATCTGGAACAGCGAGAACGAGCACGGCTGGCAGGTGTTCCACTGCGCCTCGGCGGCGGCGATCTTCATCGGCTGGTACCGGGCCTCGATCACCCCCAGCTCATCGCCCACCAGCATGGTGAACAAGATCGCCGGGACCAGGACCACCAGGCTCAGCCGCGCCGACCGGAGGAACACGTCCTTGTCCTGGCCGCGGCGCAACTGCCACGCCGACACCGCCAGCATCACCATAGCCCCGGTGACCAGCGAGGCCAGTAGGACCTTGGCGTACCCCCACACGAACACCGGGTTGGTGAACAGCGCCCAGATGTCGTTGAGCACCGGTTTGCCGTGCACCATCTGGTAGCCAACCGGGTGCTGCATCCACGAGTTGGCCGCCATAATGAACGCCGCCGACAAGACCGTGCCGAGCGACACCGCCCAGATCGTCGCGAGATGCACCCGCCGCGGCAGCCTGTCCCAGCCGAACAGCCACAGGCCCAGGAAGGTGGACTCCAGGAAGAACGCCGCCAGGCCCTCCATGGCCAGCGGCGCGCCGAAAACGTTGCCGACCAGCCGTGAGTACGCCCCCCAGTCCATCCCGAACTGGAACTCCTGCACCAGGCCAGTCACCACGCCGATCGCGACGTTGATGACTAGCAGCGTGCCGAAGAACCGGGTCAGCCGCAGGTACTCGTCGCGGTTACTGCGGTACCACGCCGTCTGCAGCAACGCGGTCAAGAACGCCAGCCCGATCGTGACCGGGACGAAGAAGAAATGGTTGATCGTCACGAATGCGAACTGCCACCTCGCCAGATCGACGTTCATGCGTCCCTCCTGGTCCCGACCGTCGGCGGCTGGCTCACTCCATCGCCCATCTGGCTGCTCGCGCAGCGGCGCCGGCGTCGCTCATCGCGCCCCAAGTACCCCTCCGACCTGGCCGGCGCCGTGGTCGAGCTGGTAGTCGAGGTTGACCGCGGCACTGATCAGCGACAGGTGGCTGAACGCCTGTGGGAAGTTACCGAGCTGCTCACCGGTGCTGCCGATTTCCTCGGAGTACAAGCCGAGGTGGTTGGCGTAGGTATGCATCTTCTCGAAGACCAGCCGCGCCTCATCAAGCCGCCCGGAGCGGGCGAGGGCGTCCACGTACCAGAACGTGCACAGGGTGAAGGTGCCCTCGTCGCCGGCCAGCCCGTCCGGCGAGGCGCTGGGGTTGTAGCGGTAGACCAGGCTGTCAGCGACCAGTTCGCGGTCCATCGCCTTCAGCGTGGACAGCCACATCGGGTCGCGGGGGGAGATGAAGCCCTGCAGCGGCATCATCAACAGCGAGGAGTCCAGGACCTCGGTGGTGTAATGCTGGGTGAACGCGCCAATCTTGGGGTTCCAGCCGCGTTCCATGATCTGGTTGTAGACGCGGTCGCGCTCGGTGGTCCACCGGGCCACATTGGCCGGACGGGCGCGGCGCTGGGCGATCCTGATGGCGCGGTCGAGGGCGATCCAGGTCTGGAACCGGGCGTAGGTGAAGTTCTTCTGGCCGCCGCGGGTCTCCCAGATGCCCTCGTCCGGCTGGTCCCAGTGCTCGCAGAGCCAGTCGATGAGGCCGGTCAGCTCCGTCCAGCCCTGGTGCGCCACCTGGATGCCCTGGCTGTCAGCGAGGAAGAAAGCGTCCGCGGCCTCGCCGTAGATGTCGAGCTGCAGTTGGTCGGCGGCGCCGTTCCCGATCCGGACCGGGCGGGAGCCACGCCAGCCCTCGAAATGATCGAGGGTCTCCTCGACGAGATCGGAGCTGCCGTCGACCCGGTACATGATCTTCAGCGGCCGGCCTTCGCCGGTGTACTCGGCCGCACGATCGCGCAGCCAGGCCCCGAAGGCCGCGGCCTCCTCGGTGTAGCCGAGGCTGAGCAGCGCGTAGATGGAGAACGACCCGTCCCGGACCCAGGTGTAGCGGTAGTCCCAGTTGCGCTCGCCGCCCTCTTGCTCGGGCAGCCCCGTGGTCGGCGCGGCGACCAGGGCGCCGGTAGGCGCATAGGTCATCAGCTTGAGCGTTATCGCCGAGCGGGCGACCATCTCCCGCCACCGTCCGGTGTAGGTGGACCGGTGCAGCCAGCTACGCCAGAACCGCGCGGTCTCGTCGGCCAGCCGCTGGGCCTCCTCGGGGTGCACCAGCCTGGGCGCGCCCCCCATGGACTCCAGCACTACGCCGCCGATATCACCTTCCCGCAGCGTCCGCGTCCACCGCACCCCGTCGCCGTCCCGCTCCAGCGTGACTCCCGCGTCCTGGATGCTGGTTCCGTGCGGTGCGATGCCATGCACGGTCAGCTCCAGCCCGTCAGACTGGAACACCCCGCCGCTTTCGGTGAGCTCGAACTTGTGTGCGCCGCGCCCGTAGTCGAAGCGCGGCTGGATCTCGATCGCGAACCGCAT